>Ga0302240_1000493_pt1 | contig 40473 bp, 37 predicted proteins | sample AAG_UR_His_MG_FD_193538 | JGI IMG/M metagenome (GOLD analysis project Ga0302240, IMG submission 193538) | Enriched activated sludge microbial communities from anaerobic digester in WTTP, New Holstein, Wisconsin, United States - AAG_UR_His | ecosystem: Engineered > Bioreactor > Anaerobic >... | reverse complement strand
TTTGAGCATCACCCTTTTCGAGAAAATGCCGCTTTTGCAGGCACTTACTCATATGGAGATGAAAGAACAAAACACCCACTTTGAAAACCAGCTGAATTTATTCAGCTAACGTTGGGACAGTACTGATGTATTATTACTGGTACGACGGGCAGGAAGGGAATGACTTCGCCTGCGGGGCCGTCGTCGGTCCGGGGAAGCTCATCGATACGGATCGATTCTTTGTCGTCTTTCTCGATGCCGTCGGCCTCTGGGGGGCGAGCAAACCGAGCGACGGGCTCGGGATGAAATTCCCCCGATACAGTTACTTCGACTGCGTGCAGGCCAATTACCTCCTGCTGCGGGACGGTTTGAACATAAAAAGGGCAAGGCTTGCCGCGGGCGTGTCCATGGGCGCCATCCAGAGCTACATCTGGGCCATCCTGCACCCGGAACTGGTCGAGGCGATTCTCCCCGTCGGCGGGCTGACGGAAGCGGATTCCAACACCCGCTGGCTCTTCGAGCTCATGACGGCGGCCATCCGGAGCGACCCTGCCTGGAGGGAAACGAGGGGGGATTACTACCACCTGCCCAAGGAGAAGCACCCGAACCAAGGCGTGATGTTCGGGTGGTCGGTACTGCTCTACACCGGATTGAGCTTTGATCTCCGGGCGCGCCAGCCCTGGACCGAGGTCTGCAAGGAGGTGTTTTCCTGGGAACCGGAGAGGAACCAGGGGAAACTCCTCATCCCCCTTGCAAAGAGCTACGACGCAAACGATCTTCTCCTCCGGAACCATATTGGGGACGATTTTTCCCTGACGGACCATCTGCATCGGATACAGGCGCCGACGCTCATCCTTCACGTGGCCAACGACCAGTGGCTGCGTCTGTGCACGGCGGAAAAAGCCCGCGAGCAGATCAAGGGGGCCCGCCTGTTTTCCTTCGAACACGAACTGGCCCATTACGCCGTCTTCCGGGCACCCAACATCCTGAGGGATTGCGTCCTAACTTTTCTGCGTGATATCGGGATGAAGCCCTGAAACGGCGATCCGAGAACGCCGATGAACGGTCATCGCCTTTTGGGCGGGGACGGGTTGACGGACGCCCTGAAAAATGCTGATATTGCCAAAGCAGGGCCGCCCGGGTCGAGTGTGATCGATGGCCCGGGACCCGAGCGCCCGATCAAAGCAAGGGAAAAGGACGATCGGAACGACGGAACAGTTTTATTCACGGCTTTCGAACGAAGAGCCGCGAGGCATCGCGATGTTCACCTTGCCCAACTGCCTGAGCATTTTCAGAATGGTCTGCGCCCCTTTTCTTCTGGCTCTTGCCTGGTTCGGTCAGCCCCGTCTTTTTCTCGTCCTCCTGGTGCTGGCCCTCCTGTCGGACGCCGTCGACGGAACGATCGCCCGGAAATACAAACAGGTGACGGATCTCGGAGCGAAACTCGACAGCTGGGGGGATTTTTTCATCTACATGACCGTCCCCCTCTGCGCCTGGTGGCTCTGGCCGGATCTCATCCGGCAGGAAGCGCCCTTCGTCTTCACCGTCGTGGCCAGTTTTGCCGTCCCCATCACGCTGGGGTTTCTCAAGTACCGACGGCTGACCAGCTACCACACCTGGGCGGCGAAGTTTTCGGCCGTCGTCCTCAGCATCGGCACTTTGCTGATGCTGCTTTTCGGCATTGCCTGGCCCTTCGAGATCGCAACGGTCATCCTCGCCCTCTCCGCCCTCGAGGAAATCGCCATCACGATGTCCCTCCCGGACTGGCAGTCCAACATCCCGACGATCTGGCACGCGAGGAGGTACGCAAGCGAAACCCGCGAGCTTCAGAGGCTTTGACCCTGTCACGCCCGGGCTGAGAGAACGGTTGTCCGGAAAAAATGAACTCACCAGAGGAGGTTATACCCATGAAAGCGGATTGGAAAGACAAGCTCTACTGCGCAACGAAATGTGCCAAGTGCCGCAAGGACCTGTCCCCCCGCAACCTGAGGATTCTCTCCGTCTACAGTCACAACCCCATCTGCATGAGCTGCAAGAAAAAAGAAGAAAAACGTCCCGATTACGAGGAGGTCTCCCGGAAGACGATCGAGCAGTGCATGTCCGACACGGAAATCATGTACAGCGACCCGGGCGGATACTGCTACAGCCACTTTTATCCCTTCAAGTGCAAGTAGGGAAGCGCGCCGGACGCGCTCTCCGGGAGCACTGACGCCGGAGCAGAGCCATGAAGCCCCCCAAATCCGAGCTGGGTTTTCAGCCTTTTGAAAACCTCGATAAACTTCTCCGAAAAAAGTCCGTCGCCGTCGAGCCGCCCCCCGGGAAGGGTCATCCGGCAGCGAAAAGCCTACAGGCCGATACGGGCCTCGTCATCGATGAAGAGAGTGAGGAGCAGGTCTTCAGGGAGGCCATGGAAGGAGTCCGTGCGCTCGGCAAGGACAAGTACATCGACCCTGCGCCGCCGTCCCCACGCGAAAGGGAGGACAGAAACGGCAGGGACGACGGCCTCGAACTGCTCACGAACCTCGTGAAGTACGGTGAGGGGTTCGTAATCTCCGACACGCCGGAATACATCGAGGGCACGGGTTACCGGGTGCGTCCGGAGATCGCGCGGCGTCTCCATCGCGGGGAGTTTTCGATACAGGCCCACATCGATCTCCACGGTATGAACGTGGAAGAGGCCGAGTCCGCCTTCGAGGCTTTCCTGAAGGACTCCCTCGACAGGGGTAGAAAGGGGGTTCTCGTGATCCACGGTCGGGGGCTTTCTTCCCCTGCAGAGCCGGTTCTGAAAACAAAGGTCGTCGAGTGGCTGACGACGGGACCCCGGCGAAAGTGGGTCGTTGCCTATTCGAGCGCGCGCTCCTGCGACGGCGGCACGGGTGCGACCTACGTGATGCTCCGTCACCGGCCGGTGACCAAGCGGCAGAAAAAAAGATGAATCATTCCCGGAGCCGGAAATTCCGTTTCACCGACCCGTCCCATCGAACGGGGGACCGTCACGGGCTTCCCGGACCGTCTATTCCTTCGGCACAAGGACAATCTCAATCCGGCGGTTCTTCGCCCGTCCCTCCTTCGTTCCATTGTCCGCGACGGGCTTGAACTCCCCGTATGCAACGGCCGAAAGCTGGGCCGGGTCGATCCCCCGGTCCTGGAGAAACCGGGTGACATTGATCGCCCGGGCGGCCGAAAGTTCCCAGTTCGTCGGGTAAATGCGCGCCAGCGAGCCCGCGATCTGCACGTTGTCCGTGTGCCCCTCGACCCGGATGAGCTTGTCCTTGGCGTCCTTCAGGGCGTCGACGATCTTCTGGAGCACTTCCAGCCCCTGTTTCTTGACTTCCGCCGTCCCGGAATCGAAAAGCACGGCCTCCACCATGTTCACCGTGAGCTTCCCCTTCAGCTCCGTGATTGTGACCTGCCCCTGGGCGATCTCGGCCTTCATCTTGTCGATCATCGCGCCGTATTCGCTGCTGACTTCCTGGACCTTCTGCTCCTTGCTCATCTCGAGGTCGGCCATTCTCTGTCTCTGCGCGGAGAGCTGTTTCTCCAGATCACTCACTTTCGTTTTCAGTCCCTGATTTTCCGTCTTCAGATCCCTGTTCGTCTGTTCAAGGGCTCCGACCTGCTTGCTCAGACTCTCCGTCTCCTCCACCTTCTTGATGTAGGTGCTCTCCGCCACCATGCAACCCTGGACGGCCAGGGTGACCATGACGGCAATGCAGAGCCAAATCCGCTGTCTGGACATCACAAACCTCCTTTCACCATGACAATAACTCTCTGTTTTTTTACCCCCTTACAGATAGGGCTTCATGGCTTCGTGGAAATACCGGGCCACGGCCGCATAGCCCGAATCGTTCGGGTGAATGGCATCGTGCATGAGATTCGGGTTCCCCAGGATCCCCTTCAGGACGTCCGGGATCAGCACGGCGCCCGTCTCTTTCGAAACCTGCCGGTAGCCCTCCTCGAAACCTCTGCCCCGGATCGGAACATCGATTCCCCCGATGATGACGAGGGCCCCTTGCGCCCGGATGGACGTGACGATCGTCTTCAGGTTTGCAAACGCCTGCCGGCGGTCCATGCCCCTCATGAGATCGTTGCCGCCGAGCGTGATGAGGACGATCCTGGGCGACCGGGAGAGGACATCCCGGTCCAGTCTCGCCAGAGCCGAAACGGTGGTCTCACCGGATCGCCCCGCGTTGATTACGGGCTTCCCGATCAGCCTCGAGAGCTGGGCGGGGTAGTCCATCCCCGGCGCGGCCCCGAAGCCGGATGTGAGGCTGTCGCCGAAACAGATGATGTTCTCCCCCGACAGCCTGACGTCCCGGACCGCCGGGTCATGGGAAAACAGCCGATAGCCCGCAAGGACAACGAGGCAAACGGCCGAGACAAGGACTATTTTCCTGTAAAAAGACAAAAACAATCTCCCGGGAGGTGCACCCGGCGGCGGCACGGCACGGCACCCGCCGGGACGATTCTCGAATTACAGACATGGATAAAAGAAGACGGAATTCAGGTCAATAAAAAAATATCATCGCTCAAGCGGGCGCAGGGCATCACGCCGTAAAAATGATTGATTTCTCTCCAAAGTTGTTATAAAAGACGCTTCTTCTCATTCACGATAGGACTCCTTGCCCGGACTGCGGGTCCGGGCTGCTGAGCCGAAAGGAGGTAAAAAATTGAAAAGGTACGATCTCGTATTCATTACCCTTGCGGATCTGCCCAACGAGGACATCGATGCCATCGTGGAGCGATATTCCTCGATCATCCATAACATGAAAGGGGCCGTGATTCGCGTCAGCCGCTGGGGGAAGCGCAAACTCGCTTATCTGATCGGGAAACAATCCCGCGGTCATTACGTCCTGGTAGACTTCGCCGGTACGGGGGGCATTGTCAGCGAGCTGGAACGAAACCTCAAGTTCGATGAAAAAATCATCAAATACATGACGGTCAAGCAGGCCGACAGCATCACCCCGGAGGAAATCGAAAGGGCCATCAGCGGCGCACCGGCCGAGACGGAGGAAAAGCCGGCGGAGGGTGCCGAACAGGAGGCCCGCTCGAGGTTTCAGGAAAGAAAAGATTTTTCGCGATCCATCATCCGAAGGCCCCGGAGACCCCGCGAAGAAGCGAAAGAGGGCGAAAAGGGAGGAAGAGAATCGAAATGACGGCGAACGCCAACCCCAGAGAATCCAGGCCGAGATACGAGAGGCGAGTGTATCATAAAAGAAAGGTCTGCCGGTTCTGCACCAATTCCGATCTGAAGTTGTCTTACAAGGATCCGGACATCCTGAAATATTTCCTGACGGAGCGCGGCAAGATCATCCCGAGGCGGATCTCGGGAAACTGCGCTCTTCATCAGCGCAAACTGACCGTCGAGATCAAAAGGGCGCGGAGCATCGCCCTGCTGCCCTTCATGGTGAGCGAGACCTGAGCCGCAGGCCGCTGCCGCGGATTGCCCGTCGCCACCCTTCCGGCCATACCGTCGCACCTGCCGTCATGAATTCCTGTCGGTGTTTCCCCGGCCTTCGTGATGACGGCGGCAAGGCCGCAGCCGGTACTTCACAAAGGACTTTCGAATTAGTGATGGAAGAGCGGAGATCCATCCTGGCCAGGGATTTCGTTCTCGGGGTGGGCATCACGACCCTTTTGTTCGTCCTGCTCACTCTGAGCCCCGTTCTGGGGGTCGCGATCGGCTTCATCACCCCCGTGCCCGTCGCCCACTTCTACACCCGATTGGGAAGTCTTCAGGGTCTTCTTTACTTTGCCGCCTCCGTCCTGGCGGCCTGGGCCGGTCTGCGGTTCAGCGGCATCGAAACGGACGTCTCTTTGTTCGTCGTCATCGGGGCCCTGGGGGTCCTCCTGCCGGAGTTTATGCGGCGAAACTGGGGCATCGAAAAGACCGTCATGGCGGCCGTGGCGTCCCTGGTGACGCTCGCCGTCGCCCTGCTTCTCTATTACAGCTGGCAGCTGGCCACGCCGGTTCTTCAGCTCGTCGAAACCCATGTTCAGGACAGTCTCAAACACGGCGCCCAGTTTTACGGTGAATTCGGCATGCCCCAGGAGCAGATCGATTCCATCCGGGAAAACATCCCGGGGATCACGACGACCATTCTCGGCCTTTTACCGTCCATCGTCGTCGTCAGCGCCTCTTTTTTTGCCTGGATCAACGTCCTGCTGATACGATCCCTCTTCCGGAAAACACAGATCCCCTGCCCGGACTACGGCGACCTGACCCGCTGGAAGGTCCCCGAATGGCTTGTGTGGTTCGTCATCGCTTCCGGCGGCATGATGCTCCTGCCGATGCCGGAAATCAAACTGGTGGGGTTCAACGGCCTGATCATTCTTTTATTCGTCTATTTACTTCAGGGATTTTCCATAGTAGACTTCTTTTTCAAAAAAAAGAGCGTCCCGAAATTTCTGAGAACGATTTTCTACTTCCTTCTTTTCATTTATCAGTCGCTGCTCCTCGTTGTGGCCGCCGTCGGCCTTTTCGATATCTGGATCGACTTTAGAAAAATGAACAGACCGCTCAAGGATTCCACGGCCTGAGGGATCCTTCCGACCCGCTCAATCTCGTCTCAAGGAGGCTTTTTATGAAGGTGATTCTCAAAGAAGATGTCCCGTCCCTCGGGAAGAGAGGTGACACGATCAAGGTTTCCGACGGATACGCCCGCAATTTCCTCATCCCGAAGGGGCTCGCACTGGAGGCGACCGGCAAGAACATCCATGTCCTCGAACACGCCAAGAAGGTCATCGCCCAGCAATCCGAAAAGGAACGGAAGAAAGCCGAGTCCCTCCTGCAGCAGTTCTCCGACGTGACCGTCACGATCCCCTGCAAGGTGGGCGAGATGGACAAGCTCTTCGGTTCCGTGACGGGGAAGGACATCGAGAAAGCGCTGAGGGAGAAAGGTTTCGAGGTCGACAAGAGACAGGTCGTCATCGAAGACCCCATCAAGAGTCTGGGGGAACACCGCGTCAAGATCAAACTCCACCCGGGGATCGCGGCCGATGTCACGGTGAACGTCACCCGGGAAGAATAACTGCCAAGGACGGACAGCCGGCCGATCGGGAAGAGGGCATGAGAGACATCGATTCCTCGCTCTACAAAGTGCCGCCGCAGAACACCGAGGCGGAGCAGTCCATCCTCGGGGGGATTCTCCTCGACAACCACGCCCTGAACGCGGTTCTCGAGATCCTCGAGGTGAACGATTTTTACAACGAAGCCCACCGGAGGATTTTCTCGGCCATTCTGGAGCTCTCGGACCGCAATGAGCCGAGTGATCTCATCACGCTGAGCAACATCCTCAAGGAAAAGAAGCACCTCGACAGCGTGGGCGGGGCGGCCTACCTGGCCACCCTGGTCGACAGCGTTCCATCGGCGGCGAACGTCGCTCACTACGCGAGGATCGTCAAGGAGAAATCCATTCTCCGGCGTCTGATCGGGACAGCCACGGAAATCCTCAACAAAAGCTACCATGCCGGCTCCGAGGTAGACCGAATCCTCGACGAGGCGGAACACGCTATCTTCGAGATATCGGAGAACAAGATCCGGCCGGCCTTTTTCCCCCTGAAGGAGATCCTCAAAGACAGCTTCCGCACGATCGAGCGCCTGTACGAAAAAAAGGAGCTCGTCACGGGCGTCCCGACGGGTTTCGACAAGCTCGATGAACTCACCTCCGGTCTTCAAAACGCGGACCTGATCATTGTCGCGGGACGGCCCAGCATGGGAAAGACGGCCCTGGCTCTCAACATCGCCCAGCACGCCTCCATCGAGGCCGGGATCCCCACGGCCATCTTCTCGCTTGAAATGGCGAAGGAACAGCTCGCCCTCCGGATGCTGGCCTCCGAGGCCCGGGTGGACTCGCAGAGGATCCGCAAGGGTTTTCTCGGCGAATCGGACTGGCCGAGGCTGACCACCGCGGCCGGGAGGCTTTCCGATGCGCCCATCTTCATCGACGACACGGCGGCCATCTCGGTCCTCGAAATGAAGGCCAAGGCCCGGCGTCTCAAGGCGGAGATGGGGCTGGGTCTGGTGATTCTGGACTATCTGCAACTCATGAAGGGGGGAGGATACGCGGACACGCGAGAACAGGAAATTTCCGAGATCAGCCGCTCCCTGAAGGCCCTTTCCAAAGAACTGAACGTTCCCGTCGTGGCCCTCTCCCAGCTCAACCGGAAAGTCGAGGATCGCACGAACAAGCGGCCCCAGATGGCCGATCTCCGGGAGTCCGGTGCTATCGAACAGGACGCCGACGTGATCTTCTTCCTTTACCGGGACGAGGTGTACAACCGCTCCGAGGACAACCCCGAAAAGGGGATCGCGGAAGTCATCATCGGCAAACAGAGAAACGGACCCGTGGGGACGGTCAAACTCACCTTCCAGGAAAAATACACGCGCTTCGACAAGATGGCCTATCACGCCGAGGAGAGCTTCTGAAGGTCCCGACGGGGCATAAAAAAAGCCCCGGGATCCGAGTCCTCCCCCGGGGCTTTGCATTTTCCGCGGTTCATCAGGCGGCAACACCTGCCGGGTCGCCCTCCCAGGTCAGAATGGCGTGCTTCATTTTCTTGAGGGCGTCCTTCTCGACCTGCCTCGCTCGCTCCCGGGTGATCTTGAAGCGGTCCCCGATCTCCTGAAGCGTCTCCGGTGTATCCGACATGATCCGGTTACGGATGATATAACGCTCCCTTTCACTCAGCTTCGCCAGGACCCCGGCGATATTGCGTTTGACCAGAGCTGTTTCCTGCTTCTTGATCAGGCTCTCCTCCTGGCTCTCACCCTCGTAGGCGAGCACGTCCAGGTGGCTCAGGTCCCCGTCCTCGTCGATGAACGCGTCCAGCGACAGGTCCCTGTTGTTGAGGCGAAGATCCATTTCCTCGATTTCCGCCTCTTTTACGTTCAGGGTCTCGGCTATCTCCGCGAATTCGGGTTTTTTTGTCGAGAGATTCCTGAGCCTCTTCTTGGTCTGATTGAGCTTGAAGAAGAGCTTCCGCTGGGCCTGGGTTGTGCCGATTTTGACGAGGCTCCAGGTTTTGATAATAAAATTCTGCATATAAGCCCTGATCCACCACACGGCGTAGGAGATCAGACGGTAGCCTTTGTAGGGGTTGAATTTCTTCACGGCGTGCATGAGACCCACATTCCCCTCCTGGATGAGATCAATCAGCTTCACCCCGTAGTTCCGGTACTCGTGGGCGATCTTGACCACAAAGCGGAGATTGGATGTGACCAGCCTCTCGGCAGCCTCCATATCATCATATTTCTTGAATCGAACCGCTAATTTGAACTCCTCTTCAGCCGTCAGGATCGGGAAGCGGTTGATTTCGGAAATATAGATGTCCAGCGAATTGATATTGGCGGGCACGGACATGCCTTTTTTCCTCCTTCGTTTTTTTCGAACTTACGATTCTACCTGACAAATTGAACCTGTCAAGCTTTTTTTAACACAGACCAACGAATGGTCCATTCCGAAACTCGTTGTTTTTCAACGTTTTTTTGCTTTCAAAAACCGTTCCTTTTCTTGACATCCCCTTTATTTATGCTTAATTTAGGGGCGTAAACCGGTCGCCGGCAAAGGTAGGACCGGTGATTTTTCCGGAAATTCAAGCACATAGTTTCTTTTCTCGTCGAAGGGTCGGGAAGCCTCAAGGCATTTTCACCGAGTACCGGGATTTTGACCGAGGAGACGACATGAGGTTTGACAAACTTACAGTAAAGGCTCAGGAAGCGCTCCAGGAGGCCCAGCGCGGCGCCGCCCGGTTCGAGCACCAGGCCGTTGATGTCGAACACCTCTTGCTGGCCCTGCTGGGGCAGCCCGAGGGCGTCACCACTTCGATCTTGAAGAAACTCGGGGCTGACCCTTCCGTTATCCGCGGTGACCTCGAAAAAATCCTTGAGCGTCTCCCGAAGGTAACCGGTGCCGGCATGGGTCAGGCCTACATGTCGACGCGACTCAAAAACGTACTGGATGCGGCCTTTGCCGAGGCGTCACGCATGAAGGACGAGTATGTCGGCATCGAACACATCCTGGTGGCCGTTGCGGACGAAAAGGAGGGTGTGGCCGGACAGGTCCTGCACAGGGCCGGCGTCACGAGGGATGCCATTTTCAAGGTCCTGATGGATATCCGCGGGAGCCAGAGGATCACCGATCAGAATCCGGAAGAGAAATATCAGGCCCTGGAGCGTTATGCCAGGGACTTCAATGAGCTGTCGCGCAAGGGGTCCTTCGACCCCGTCATCGGACGTGACGAAGAGATCCGCAGGATCATGCAGGTTCTCTCCAGGAGAACGAAGAACAACCCCTGCCTCATCGGTGACCCCGGTGTGGGGAAAACAGCCATCGTGGAGGGGCTGGCCCAGCGCATCGTCAACGGGGATGTCCCCGAAAGCCTCAAGAACAAGAGAGTCATCGGTCTGGACATGGGTGCTCTCGTCGCAGGTTCCAAGTACCGCGGTGAGTTCGAGGACCGCCTGAAGGCCGTTCTCAGGGAAATCCAGGACGCCCAGGGGGAGATCATCCTTTTCATCGACGAGATCCACACCGTCGTCGGTGCGGGCGCCGCCGAGGGGGCCATTGATGCCTCGAACATGCTGAAGCCCGCCCTCGCCCGCGGGGAACTCCGCTGCATCGGCGCGACGACGCTGGACGAGTACCGGAAGAGCATCGAAAAGGACCCGGCCCTCGAGAGGAGATTCCAGCCCATCCTGATCAAGGAACCAACCGTCGAGGACACCATCGCCATCCTGCGCGGCCTGAAGGAACGCTACGAAGTCTATCACGGAGTCCGGATCAAGGACTCGGCCATCGTAGCCGCGGCCACCCTGTCGGACCGGTACATCTCCGATCGATTCCTGCCGGACAAGGCCGTCGATCTCATCGACGAGGCGGCCTCGAGGCTGCGGATCGAACTCGACAGCCTGCCGGCCGAAATCGACACGCTGGAAAGACGGATCATGCAGCTCGAAATCGAGCGCCAGTCCCTGAAGGACGAAACGGACCCGACGGCAAAGGAGCGGCTGGAAAGGCTTGACGGCGAACTGGGAACACTCAAGGACAGCCGCGACGCCATGAAGTCCCGCTGGTCCGCTGAAAAGGATCAGATCAAGCGGATCCAGACCATCCGGGGGCGGATCGAGGACCTCAAGAACGAGGAGGCGACGGCTCAAAGGGAGGGCAATCTGTCCCGGGCGGCGGAAATCCGCTACGGGAAGCTCGTGGAGCTCAACAAGGAGCTGGAACAGGAGGAGACGAAACTGGGGGAGATCCAGAAAGACGCAAAAATGCTCAAGGAGGAAGTGGACGCCGAGGACGTCGCCGAGGTGGTGGCCAAATGGACGGGCATCCCCGTCTCGAGGATGATGGAGACGGAAGTCCAGAAGCTCATCCAGATGGAGGAGCGTCTCCAGCAGCGGGTCATCGGCCAGGAGGAGGCCATCCAGGCCGTCGCCAGCGCCCTTCGACGGGCCCGTTCGGGGCTCGCCGACCCGAATCGTCCCATCGGATCCTTCATATTCCTGGGGCCGACGGGCGTAGGGAAGACGGAGCTCGCCCGGGCACTGGCGGAGTTCATGTTCGACGATGAGCAGAACATGACCCGGATCGACATGACGGAGTTCATGGAAAAACACTCCGTGGCGAGACTGATCGGCGCACCTCCGGGGTACGTGGGATACGAGGAAGGGGGTTATCTGACGGAGTCGATCCGCAGACGGCCCTACTCGGTGATCCTCTTCGACGAGATCGAGAAGGCCCACCCGGACGTGTTCAACGTTCTTCTGCAGATCCTCGATGACGGGCGGCTGACGGACGGCCAAGGGCGGACGGTGGACTTCAAGAACACCGTCGTCATCATGACCTCGAACCTGGGCAGCCAGTGGATCACCGACCCCTCCATGACCGAGGGGGACCGGAGGATTCGTATCCTCGACACCCTGAGGACGACATTCAAACCGGAATTCCTCAACCGGATCGACGACATCATCGTCTTCCGGTCGCTGACCATCAGCGATATCAACCGGATCATCGACATCCAGATCCGCCTGCTCAATCGGCGGCTGGCGGAGAAGAAGCTCTCCATCGAGCTCACCGACGAGGCCGGGAAACAGCTCTCCAGAGCCGGCTACAGCGCCACCTACGGCGCGCGGCCCCTGAAGCGGTCGATCCAGAAGATGATTCTCGACCCTCTCGCCATGAAACTCCTGGAAGGGGGGTTCGCCGACGGGGAACACATCGTGGTGGACATCACACCCGCCGGTGAGGTATCCTTCAGTCCGGGGAGTAAAGCGGTCCCCAAAAAGAAATCGTTGAAGAAATAACCACGGACTACGGAGGGAAGATACGAATGAACGCCTTGAAAACGGCATTGTTGCTGGGGGCCCTGACGGGACTGCTGATCCTGATCGGGGGGTATTTCGGCGGCAAGCAGGGAATGGTGATCGCCTTTGTCTTCGCGATGGTCATGAACCTGGGCAGCTACTGGTTTTCCGACAAGATCGTGCTGCGGATGTACCGCGCCCAGGAAGTGACGGAGCAGCAGGCGCCGGAGCTTTACCGGATGGTTCAGGACCTGTCGATGAGGGCGGGACTTCCCATGCCGAAAGTCTTCATCGTCCCGAGCCAGACGCCCAACGCCTTTGCGACGGGCCGGAATGAACATCACGCCGTCGTGGCCGTCACGGAAGGGATCCTGAGAATGCTCAACCGGGATGAGCTCGAGGGCGTTCTCGCCCACGAACTCAGCCACATCAAGAACAAGGACATCCTGATCGGCGCCATCGCCGCCACCGTCGCCGGCGCCGTCACGATGCTCGCCAACATGGCCCAATGGGCGGCCATATTCGGCGGCAGGGGCGGTGATGAAGAGGAGGGCGGCGGTCTCGGGTTACTCGTCATGGCCATCCTGGCCCCTATTGCGGCCATGATTATCCAGATGGCCATATCCCGTTCGAGGGAATACATGGCCGATGAAGGGGGCGCCAGGGTCTCGGGGAAACCCTTCGGTCTGGCCAGTGCCCTGGAGAAGCTGGCCCGCGGTTCCGCGGCGATTCCCATGGACGCCAACCCGTCGACGGCCCACATTTTCACGGTGAGCCCGCTGTCGGGACGGTCCTTCATGACGCTCTTCAGCACCCATCCGCCCATCGAAGAGCGCATCGCAAGACTGCGGCAGATGAAAATCAGATAATCGCCCGGCGCGTCCTATCGGATATCCAAAGAAGCAGGGGGTTGATGGGTCTTCAGGGATCGGTCTCCTGCTTCTTTTTTACAGCTCGGAAAGGGGATGGTCATGGAGGAAGACAAAAAGGAAAAGGGGTTCACCGTCAGGGACAGGAGGCGGTTCGATGAGTCCGGTGATTTGAAAAAGGGCGCTGACGAAAAACAGGCTGTCGACCCGGCCGAGCCGAAGGGGGGTCCCGGAAGGGAAATCCCGGCGGAAGCCCGCGACCTGCCCGAAATGGATTTCTCAACATTTATTTTTTCGCTCGGCACGAGCGCCCTCTTCCATTTCGGCGATTTCCCCGATCCCTCGACCCAGCGGGCGGAAAAGAATCTCCCGGCGGCGAAACAGACGATCGACATCCTCGGCATGCTGAAGGAAAAGACGCGGGGGAACCTGGAGTCGGCGGAGGCGGAGCTCCTCGAGAACTTCCTTTTCGAACTTCGCATGCGATACGTCAAAGAGATGGAAAAGAAATGATCCGCAGGGACTCACCGGCCAAGGTCAACCTGATCCTGAGGGTCCTGGGCAGACGCCCCGACGGTTATCACGACATCGAATCCCTCATGCAGAAGATCAGTCTCTGCGATGAGCTTTTTTTTGTTGCGACGGGGAACCCGGGGATCCGGCTCCGCTGCCGCGGCCTGCCGCTGCCGGAAGACGAAAACAACATCGCCCACCGGGCGGCTGCGGCCATCCTGTCCCGGCTTCCCCGGAGGACCGGCGTGGAGATCACGATCCAAAAAAAAATCCCCGTCGCAGCAGGTCTCGGCGGGGGAAGTTCCAACGCCGCCGTGACTCTGACCGCCCTGAACGAGCTTTTCGGCCTCAACCTCCCGAGGGAAGAGCTCATGGACATCGGAAAGTCCCTCGGGGCCGACGTCCCCTTTTTCCTCTTCGCCGACGCCGCCTGGGCCTGCGGCCTCGGCGAGCGCCTTTACCCCGCGAAGTCCCTGCCGAAGATGTGGTTTGTCCTCGTCAATCCCGGGTTCGAGGTATCGACGAAATCGATATACGGAAAACTGAATTTGGGATTGACAACGGGGAGAAGAAAAGATAGCATTCACCGCTTTGACACGGTACCCGAACTCGCTGGGGCTCTTTGGAACGACCTTGAAGGGGTCACATTGGACCTCCACCCGGAACTACGGGCGGTGAAGGATCTTCTGGTGAACGTGGGTGCCCTTGGCTCCTTGATGTCGGGAAGCGGACCGACCCTCTTCGGCCTGTTCGATTCGGAAGAAAAAGCCGCGATGGCCGAAGAGACCCTGAGACAATCGACGAATCACGTCATATTCAGGGCCCATTCCATTTGAACGTCTTTATTGACCGCCCGACCGACAGCGGTTAAAGTAAGGGTGTTGGGGCGTCGTCAAGGGGTAAGACACAAGATTTTGGTTCTTGCATTCGGAGGTTCGAATCCTCCCGCCCCAGCCAACTTTGAGCATAACAAGCCGATTCAAGTTCCCCTGACGGAGCAGGACGAGGACGACGATGGCTGATTCACTTGAAAGGATGAGGATCTTCTCGGGCAATTCAAACCCGAAGCTGGCAAGGGACATCTGTGCGCATCTCGGTGTGCACCTCGGCCGCGCCAACGTGGCCACCTTCAGCGACGGGGAGATCAGGGTGGAAATAGACGAGAACGTCCGCGGGACCGACGTTTTCATCATTCAGTCGACGTGCCCGCCCGTGAACACCCATATCATGGAACTCCTCATCATGATCGACGCCATGAAGCGGGCCTCGGCGGACCGGATCACGGCCATCATCCCCTACTACGGGTACGCGCGGCAGGACCGAAAAGTGGCCCCCCGCGCCCCCATCACGGCCAAGCTCGTGGCCGATCTGATCACGGCGGCGGGCGCCAGGCGAGTCCTCTCCATGGACCTCCACGCCGGACAGATCCAGGGGTTTTTCAACATCCCCGTGGACAACCTCTTCGCCACCCCGATCCTGCTCGATTACATGAAGAAGACCCACCAGGGAGACGAGACGGTCATCGTGTCCCCCGACACCGGCGGCGTGGAACGCGCCAGGGCCTTCGGAAAGCGGCTCGGGGCAAACCTCGCCATTATCGACAAGCGCCGCGAGGGGCCCAACGAATCCCAGGTCATGAACATCATCGGAAATGTCGGCGGCCGGCGGGTGATCATTCTCGATGACCTGATTGACACGGCAGGAACCATCGTCCATGCCGCCGAAGCCCTCCTGAACGAAGGGGCGAAGGAAATATCGGCCTGCTGCACACACCCCGTTCTCTCGGGCCCGGCGATCGAGAGGATTCAGGGATCGGTCCTGAAGGAACTCATCGTGACGGACACCATCCCCCTCCACGAGAAGGCGAAGACCTGCAGCAAGATCAAGGTGCTTTCCGTGGCGGGCATCCTCAGTGAAGCCGTCAAGCGGATTTATTACAACGACTCGGTCAGTTCGTTGTTTATATAAAAAAGACAGGCGCAAGGCCCAAGGTAAAGAATACAAAGACGGCTAAAGGCGTGAGGCCAGAGACCGAAAGAACAAAGAAAGAATTTTTGCCTTTTGCCCTGAGCCATAAGCCCTGAGCCATTACACTGGAGGTATCATGGAAGTCTTAGAACTCAAAGCCCGGATCCGGAAAGGGGCCGGCAAGGGCGTTTCCCGTAAATTGCGTGCATCGGGTTTCATCCCGGCCGTTCTGTACGGCCCCGGTTCCAATTCAATATCCCTGTCGATTCAATCAGCCGATCTCGTCGCTCACCTCCGCGCGGAAAAGGGCGAAGCGGGTTTCATCAAGCTCGTCATCCAGGGGGAGGGGGCACATCAGGAAAAACTCTCCATCATCAAGGAACTCCAGACCAATCCGGTCACACAGAGCCTGATCCACGCCGATTTCTATGAAATCCACATGGACCACAAGATCACCATGGATATCCCCATCCATCTGGTCGGGCAGCCGGTCGGCGTGAAGATGGGAGGCGAACTGCACCAGTTCAAGCGCGACCTGAAGGTTTCGGGTCTTCCGGGGATCATGCCCAAATTCATCGAGGTCGACATCACGGGGCTCGATATCGGAAACACCCTGCGGGTGGCCGAGCTGAAGCTCGCCGATGGCGTCGAGATCCTCGATTCCGAGGACGCACAGATCATTTCCGTCGTCGCCAAACGCGCCGTCGAGGAAGAGAAGCCCGCAGAGGGAGCCGCCCCGTCGGAACCGGAGGTCATCACCGAGAAGAAGACGACGGAAGAAGAGGAGTAAGACACCGGCTCCTCTCTGTTGTCGCCGTACCCTCCTTCGACCCCATCCTCCAGGCAGTGATGGGGTTTTCGATATCGAGAGGCTGAGGGCAGGGATATCAGACCGAAGATGACCGGAATGATTCCCGTTCTTTAACCCTGAGTCATGCGCCTTTTGCCGACGCGGAGCGAGCTGTGAAGATCATCGCCGGTCTCGGAAATCCGGGTGAGCGGTACCTCTTTACCCGCCATAACCTGGGGTTCATGGTGGCCGACCGGCTTGCCCTCTCTCACCACCTCAGCTTCCGACGAAAAAAATTCGACGCCCTCCTCGCCGAGGGACCCATCGCGGGTGTCCCCGTCATTCTGCTCAAACCCCAGACCTACATGAATCTGAGCGGAAAGGCCGTCGGCCCCCTGGTGCAGTTTTTCAAGGTCGACGCCGCCGACCTCGTGGTCGTCCATGACGACCTGGACCTGCCCTTCGAGACCCTTCGCGTCAAGGAAGGCGGAGGCGATGGCGGTCATAAGGGACTGCAGTCCGTCATCGAGTCACTGGGGACGGACGCCTTTCTCCGCCTCAGGCTCGGCATCGGAAAGCCCGTCACAAAAGACCGCGTGGAATCCTACGTCCTGGAACCCTTCGGGAAAGAAGAAAGAGACCGCCTTCCCGCACTCCTCGAGAAGGCCTGCGGGGCCGTGGAGGAAATCCTTTCCTCAGGACCCCGGTCGGCCATGAACAAATTCAACATCCGCGGCGGCGACCCCAACCTTCCAGAGCCGTCGTCATGAACCCCCGGGAAAACCCGCGAGAAGGTGCCTTTTCCCCCCGTTCATTTACGACGGCATGACAATTGTTAACCGCTTGAATTTTAATGATATTTCATCATTCCATCCGTCCCGTCGCGCCCTTCCCTCCCCTGTGATAAAAAACTTTGACAAACGGGGTAATATCTGTTATGTCACGGCGGCTTCAGACGGGGACAAGAAATGGTTTCATTTCTCAGGTGATAAATAATTTTTCAAAGGAGAAGGGATGATGGGTAAGAAATTCAAGAAATTCTTAAGTGTGAGCCTCCTTACGCTCGCCGCTTTGCTCCTCGCGACGCCTTTATTTGCGAGTGAAGCGGAACTGGTGATACCGGTTCTGAGCGACGCACAGAACCATTTACTCATGATCGGATTTGTCATTTGCTTCCTGGGCATGGCTTTCGGCCTCTACGAGTATATGCAGGTCAAGGGCCTGCCCGCCCACAAGTCCATGCTGGATGTGGCCGAGATCATTTTCCAGACCTGCAAGACCTACCTGATTCAGCAGGGGAAATTCCTCCTCATTCTTTTGGCTTTCATCAGTGCCTGCATTGTCTATTACTTCGGTTTCCTTCAGCATCTTACAACGGACAATGTGCTGCTGATTCTGGGATGGACGGTGATCGGCATCCTGGGGTCCTACGGTGTCGCCTGGTTCGGCATCCGGATGAACACCCTCGCCAATGCCCGCATGGCCTTTGCCTCCCTCGAAGGCAAGCCCATCAAACTGCTGGACATTCCCCTGAGAGCGGGCATGAGCATCGGCGTTCTCCTGGTCTGCGTGGAGCTCATCATGATGCTCGTGATCCTGGTCTTCATGCCCCGCGACGTGGCCGGCGCCTCCTTCATCGGTTTCGCGATCGGTGAGTCCCTGGGCGCTTCCGCCCTCCGTATCTGCGGCGGCATCTTCACAAAGATCGCCGACATCGGCTCCGACCTCATGAAGATCGTCTTCACGATTAAAGAAGACGACCCCCGCAACCCCGGCGTCATCGCCGACTGCACCGGCGACAACGCCGGCGACAGCGTCGGCCCCACGGCGGACGGTTTCGAAACCTACGGCGTGACCGGTGTGGCCCTCATCAGCTTCATCGTCCTGGCCTGTCTGCCGCAGTACCAGGCGGAGCTCCTCGTCTGGATCTTCGTCATGCGCGTTCTCATGATCATCACCTCCATCGGCGCCTACTTCATCAACAAGTTCATCACCGACTCTCTCTGGGGCGGGAAGGAGAAGATCAACTTCGAGGCCTCCCTGACCTCTCTCGTGTGGATCACCTCGATCATCTCCATCGTCGTAACCTTCATCGTCAGCAAGTGGCAGCTGGGAGCCTACCCGGACCACCTGTGGGTCAAGCTCTCCGTCATCATCAGCTGCGGCACGCTGGCCGCCGCCCTGATCCCCGAGCTCGTCAAGGTCTTCACGAGTTTCAACTCCAGACACTGCGCCGAGGTCGTGACCGCCGCCCGTGAAGGCGGACCGTCGTTGGACATCCTCTCGGGCTTTGTGGCCGGCAATTTCGCGGCTTTCTGGATCGGCATGGCCATCTGGGCTTTGATGGTGGTTGCCTACTACACGAGCACCCTGGGCCTCGACAAATTCATGGAGTACTCCTCGGTCTTCGCCTTCGGTCTCGTGGCCTTCGGGTTCCTCGGCATGGGACCCGTCACCATTGCCGTGGACAGCTACGGCCCCGTGACCGACAACGCCCAATCCATCTATGAGCTTTCCCTCATCGAGACGATTCCCAACATCGAGAGTGAGATTCAGGGAACGTTCGGGTTCAAGCCGCGCATGGACATCGCAAAACATTACCTGGAAGAAAACGACAGTTGCGGAAACACCTTCAAGGCCACCGCCAAGCCCGTTCTGATCGGCACGGCCGTCGTCGGGGCCACGACGATGATCTTCTCGCTGATCCTCCTGCTGAGGAAAGCACTCGGGATTCAGCCCGAGATGATCCTGAACCTTCTCAACCCCTACACGCTGCTCGGGCTTCTCTGCGGCGGCGCCGTCATCTACTGGTTCACCGGCGCATCCACCCAGGCCGTCGTGACGGGCGCCTACAAAGCCGTCGAGTACATCAAGAAGAACATCAGGCTCGACGACTCGGCTTCCCTTGCGGCCTCCACGGAGAGCTCCAAGGAGGTTGTCCGTATTTGCACCGTCTACGCGCAGCTGGGCATGTTCAACATCTTCATCGCCATCTTCTGCTTCGCCCTGGCCTTCGCCTTCCTCTCCGCGCCGGTGCATGGACCCCTGCCCTCCTCGTTCTTCATCAGTTATCTGATCGCGATCGCCGTCTTCGGCCTCTTCCAGGCCCTCTTCATGGCCAATGCGGGCGGTTGCTGGGACAACGCCAAGAAGGTCGTCGAGGTCGACCTGAGGGAAAAGGGAACACCCCTGCACGCGGCCGCCGTCATCGGCGACACCGTGGGAGACCCCTTCAAGGACACCTCCTCGGTGGCCCTGAACCCGATCATCAAATTCACCACCCTTTTCGGGATCCTGGCCATGGAAATCGCGATCGCCCCCGACATGAAGGGTTCCGCCTATTACGTCGGGTCCGTGTTCCTCCTGATCGCCCTCATCTTCGTTTACAGGTCTTTCTACGCCATGCGCATCCCTGTGGAGGAAAAGAAGTGATACCGTAACCCAGCGTGGTCGAAAAGGCCGGATCGAGGATCCGGCCTTTTTTTCGTCCCGACCGGCAATTAATGGCTTGACAGGATTGGGAAAAGTCCATAGCCTCCTTACGTCACAGACCCGTCGCGCAACCGGACGCATCCTTTCAGCCGGATGCATTCCCCGGCAAGGAGATCTCGAAACATGGGCTTCAACTGCGGCATCATTGGGCTCCCCAATGTGGGGAAATCCACCCTCTTCAACGCCCTCACCGCCGCGGGGGCGGAAGTGGCGAATTACCCCTTCTGCACCATCAACCCCAACACCGGCTGCGTCCCCGTACCGGACGAGCGACTCGAAAGAATTGCACAGATCATCCGCCCGCCCAAGGTGACCTACACCACGATGGAGTTTGTCGACATCGCCGGGCTCGTCCGCGGCGCCAGCAAGGGTGAGGGGCTGGGGAACAAGTTTCTGGGTCACATTCGGGAGGTGGACGCCATTGTTCACATCGTCCGGTGTTTCGAAAATCCCGACATCGCCCACATCTACGGTCCCATCCATCCCGTCCGCGATATCGAGATCGTCAACACCGAACTTATCCTGGCCGATCTCGAGACCCTGGAGCGCCGGATCGTGAAGGTCGAGAAAGCGGCCAGGTCGGGCGACAAGGAATCCCGGAGGGTGCTCGACTTCTGTTCGAGGATGAAGAGCGCCTTGAGCAGGGGCGTGGCGGCGAGAAACGTTCCCCGGGCGGAGCAGGAAACCGACATTGCACGGGATCTTCATCTCCTCACGGACAAGAAGGTGCTCTATATCGCCAATGTGAGCGAATCCGTCCTCAAGGAAGACGGGGCCTACATCCGCCAGGTGGAGGAATACGCCCGGAAGGAAGGGGCGCAGGCAATCGCCATCTGCGGCGACATGGAGATGGAGATCGCGAAACTCGACAGGAAAGAGCAGAAGGATTTCCTTGCCGATCTCGGTCTCGAGGAATCGGGCCTTCAGAAGCTGATCCGGGCGGGATATGAACTTCTGGATCTGATTACCTTTTACACGACAGTCGGCCCGGAGCTTCGTGCCTGGACCATCAAGAGGGGAACCAGGGCCCCGGAGGCGGCCGGGAGAATCCACACCGATATGGAGCGGGGTTTCATCCGGGCCGAGGTCGCCCATTACGATGATTTCATCCGGGCCGGAACGCTGTCGGCCGTTCGGGAAAAGGGCCTCCTCCATCTGGAGGGAAAGGATTACCCGATCCAGGACGGGGACATCGTCTACTTCAGGTTCAATGTCTGAATGATTTCAAGCTATTTTTAAATTTTTTTTTCTATTGACAAGGGCACGGCCATGTGTTAACTGCTTCCGTCGAATGAAAGACTTACCCGGAAAAAGGGTAAAAACAAAAGGAGGTGACAATAATGAAGAAGGTATTCGCATTCATCCTCGCACTGACCCTGCTGTTCACATTCTCCTTCATCGGCTGCCAGAAGGCAGAGGAGAAGAAGCCCGCTCCTGCTCCGGCACCTGCACCTGCAGCACCGGCACCCGAGAAGCCAGGCGAAAAGGCTCCAGCGGCCCCGGCTCCGGCACCGGCACCGGCAAAAAAGTAGAAGCAACGATAAGTATATTCACTGGATTGGTGGAAAAACCGAGCATCTCCCGAACGGGATGCTCGGTTTTTTGCTTTTGAGGAGTCGGACACCATGCACAGAAGAAAATCCGGAAAACTCTCTGTTCTTTTCGCCGTCCTATTGATGATGGCGTCCTGTGCCGCCCGCGAGGTCCCGCCGGCGCCGAGACCGGCAAGGGTGGCCCTTGTGCTCGGAGCGGGAGCTGCGAAGGGTTTTGCCCACGTCGGCGTGATCAAGGTTTTGGAGGCGAACCGTGTACCCGTTCACATGGTTGTGGGAACGAGCGCAGGCAGTTTCGTCGGGAGCCTTTACGCATACGGCTTCAACGCCTTTCAGCTCCAGGAAATGTCCTTTCGCCTCGAGAAGACCGATGTGATCGATCTCACCGTCCCCGATAACGGCTTCGTCAAGGGCGAAAAGCTCTCCGCCTATGTCAACAACACCCTGCAGTACACACCCATCGAAAAACTCAGGGTCCCCTTTTATGCCGTGGCGACGGATCTGCAGAGCGGCGAGGAGGTCGCTTTCGGCCGCGGGGACACAGGCACGGCCGTCCGTGCGAGCTGCGCCATACCCGGGGTCTTCAAGCCCGTGAGGATCGGCGATCGATACTATGTGGACGGCGGCATCGTGAGCCCCGTGGCCGTCGACTGCGCGAGGAAAATGGGCGCGGATTTCGTCATTGCCGTCGACATATCCTCGAACATTGAGAGCCCGCCTCCCCAGGGCACGATCGACACCATCATCCAGGCCGTCACGGTCATGTATGCCAGGATGTCGCAGCACCAGGTCGTCAGGGCGGATGTGGTCATAAGGCCCAGGGTCGGCCATATAGGCGCGACGGACTTCGCCAGGCGCCATGAGGCGGTCCTTGAGGGCGAAAAGGCGGCCCTCGAAGCCCTTCCCGGCATCCAGGCGGCTGTGGATCATCTGCGCAGGGAGGGGAGAATTTAGGGTGCAGAAAACAGGGAAGTGACACCAGACAAAAAAATCGGCGGGTAGCAACGCCCTTACTACCCGCCGATTCCCTATGAATTAGAGAGGTTCTGATTCGCCCCCTCAGCGGTTTATATGGGGGGTCGGTGGATGGAAAGGAGGGAACAGAAAACCATCCACCGATTTTTAGCATCACTATCAAAGACCTGACCTCTTTTTTAGCAAAATGAATGCCAAAATAAAAAAGCATTTAAATTCAATGAGTTTTGTATTTAGAAGCAGTTATTACATGTAGTATTTTTGTGCGCTTTACGCACAATTTTGCCGGCCCTTCGGCTGAGAGGGTTGCAGGTGCTTCGTTCAGGGTGATGTGCACAAATCGAACGTATTGTTCATTAATCGCACATCGTTTAGGTAGGAATCGCTGTTCTACTGTATGCCCAGTTTTTTCAACTCTCGCAGGAGGGTGTACCTGGACACCCGGAGGAGTTTCGCCGCCCGGGATTTATTACCGGCGCTCAATTCCAGCGCCTTCGAGAGGATTTTCTGTCTGATCGTCCTGGACAGTTCCTCCGTTGCCTCCTTATAATCCATCCCCTGTGCCGACAGGAGCGACATCCACTCCTCTTCCTGTTTGACCGCAACAGGCGTCGGGACAGGTTTGATCTCCGACGGGATGTTCTCGGCGGTGATGTAAGCCCCCACATCGCGGAGAATCATGATACGCTCAACGATGTTTTTGAGCTCCCGGACATTGCCGGGCCACGAATACTGTTTCAGGATCTCCTCGGCCTCTTTGCTGAAACCCTTTACCCTCTTGTTGAACTTCCTGTTGAACTCCTCCACGTAGAACCGGGCCAGCAGGGTGAGATCGTCGTGCCGTTCCCGCAGCGGCGGGAGCTGGATCGGGACAACGCTGACCCTGTAGTAAAGGTCTTCCCGAAAGGAGTTATCCCCGATCATTTTCGACAGGTCCTTGTTGGTGGCAAAAATGAAGCGGACGTCCACGGGGATGTTCTCGGTGCCGCCGAGTCTGCGGATATAGCCGTCTTCGAGCATCCTCAGAAACTTGGCCTGAAGCGGAAGGCTCATCTCCCCGATCTCGTCGAGAAACAGGGTCCCGCCGCTGGCGTATTCCAGGAGCCCGATTTTTCTCCTCTTGGCGTCGGTAAAGGCGCCGGCCTCATACCCGAAAAGCTCGCTCTCCAGCAACGTGCCGGGGATTGCGGCACAGTTCACGTCGACGAAGCGCTTGGCGTTCCGGTTGCTCCGCCTGTGGATGGCCCGCGCCACGAGTTCCTTCCCGGTGCCGCTTTCACCCTGAATGAGGACATTGGTGTCGTGCTTGGCCACCTCCTCCACGACGTGAAAGATGCCGATCATTTTTTTCGATGTCCCGAGCATGTTGTCGAAGCCGAGCAGGGTGTCTTCCCTTTCCTTGAGTTTCTCCACCTCCGTTTTGAGCGATTTGGCCTCGATCGACAGCAGGGAGTGCATGATGGCATTGTCGTAGGCCGTGGCGGCATTGCTCACGAGGATGTCCAGCACATTCACCCGGCCTTTGGTGTAGCGCCCTTCCCGCTTGGCGAGGTACAGCGCCCCTCTGAACCGGTCCTTCACGACGAGTGGAAGAGCGATGGCGACGCCATAGCCCTCGAAAAGCCGGTCGTTACTGCCGGACAGCGCGGCGTCCCCGTCCGAGACCACAACGCCGTTGGTGTCCATGGCTTTTTTGACGATGGTGCGATCGATCTTTTCGCAGTATTCGTTTTTGTCGTCGATGAACACCTGTTCACCGTCATTGACGAAACAGCGCTTCTTCTCGGTGTCGAGGAAATAGATCAGCGCCTTCTCGGCTCCCCCGATTTTCAGGGCATTCCGGATCAGGATATCGTGCACTCTCTCAAGGGCCGATGTGGCGTTGAGCTGCGAAACCGCCTCCTGCAGGAGCATGAGCTGCTCGATCTTTTCACGGTCGTTTTCGAAGAGCCGCATGATATGGATGATAATGCTGACCTGGTTTGCGAAGGTAAGCAGGATGTTGATCTCGTCGGGCGACAGCCTCGTTTTGTATTTCGTCCAGACGGCGATGATCCCGATGATGTCCGTTTCGATCTTGAGAGGGGCGTAAAACGTCGACCCCCTCTTGTAAAAACTGGATATCTTGCGATCCGCCGCGGTCAGCCGCGGGTCCGTCTCCGAATCTTCGAGCGCGATGTGCTGTCCCGTCTTGGCCACCCGTGTCTCGAAGCTGTCGTGCTTTTTCAGGTTGAGGGGAATGCTGAAGGCCCTCAGAGCCTCGTCGGGACTGTAGTTCTTCACGACCTTGGTGATCAGGTTCTCTTTTTGCTCGTCCAACAGCAGGATGATCCCCCGATCGAACCCCATGGAGTCGACGGCCTCATCGAGGATCTTGCTCAGGATGTCCTCGACGCTCGAAGGAGCGGTCAAAAACGTGCTGATGCGAAGGACGCTTTTGATCAAAAGATCCTTGTCGATGGAAAAAGCGGAGGAGGTCCGTGTCAACTGGCTCCCGGTCTGCTTTTCCTTGTCTGCGGGCATTCGTCCTTCTCCTGAATCCTCTCGGCCCCCTTCGTTCGGCCCGGGACCGGCGTCCCCTCCAATCCTTCCCGGGGTCATGTCCGGTCATACTCGGAAAACTGCATTGTGAAAGTGGCCCGTCCCTGGGTCAGGGAGCGGACATCGGTGGAGTACCCGAAAAGGGCCCGGAGGGGTACCCGGGCCTTGACTTCGCTGATCGGTCCCTTCGGTTCCACGGACTGGATCTCGCCTTTCCGCGCATGGATGTCCCCGATGACCTCTCCCATGAATTCGCTCGGCATGATGATGTCCACTCTCATGATCGGCTCGAGCAGAACAGGGCCCGCCTTCGCGAATCCCTCCTTCACGGCCGTGGCCGTCGCAATCCTGTACCCCACGGGGCTCGCCTCCCCCTCCTTGAAGGACCCCCCGGTCATGCGGATACGGACATCCATCACGGGGTATCCGGCCGCCACACCGCTCAGGAGCGCCTCGCCGATGCCCTCCTCGATGGCGGGGTGGAACTCGGCCGGGACATCCTCGGGCCGGAGTTCGTTGATGATCTCGATGCCCCCGCCCCGCCGGTTCGGCTCCAGAAAGAGCTTCACGTGGCCGAAGTGTTTCCTCTCGCCGATTTCTTTTTCGAAACGTCCCTCCACCTCGGCGGTCTTCTCGATGGTCTCCCGATAGACCACCCTCGGTTTTCCGACATTGACCCGCGTGTTGAATTCCCGGGTCAGGCGGTCGATCACGATCTCGAGGTGCAGTTCCCCCATGCCGGAGATGACCGTCTGGGCCGTCTCGTCCTCATATTTCAGGCGAAGGGTCGGGTCCTCCTCCATGAGTTTCTCCAGGGCGGGCTGCAGTTTTTCCTGGTCCGCGGGTGTTTTGGCCTCGATCGCCTGGCTGATCACCGGCTCGTACTCCCCGATGGGTTCCAGAACGATGGGATGGGCCTCATCGCAGATGGTGTCCCCCGTGACGGTATCTTTCAGTCCCACAACGGTGATAATATCGCCCGCACCGGCGAGATCGATCCTCTCTCTCTTGTTGGCGTGCATCTTCAGCAGGCGGGCGATCTTCTCCTTTTTGCCCCTCGTGGCGTTGAAGACCTCCTGGCCGGCTTTCAGGCGCCCCGAATAGACCCTCACATAGGTGTTCTTCCGGCCCTCCATCATGCTCACCTTGAAGGCCAGACCGCAAAAGGGCGCGTCCTCCCTGCATTGCCGCGTTTCGGGTTTCTTGGTCCGGGGGTTGAAGCCCTCCACGGGGGGAATGTCCTGGGGGGACGGCAGAAAGTCGACCACGGCATCCAGGACGGGCTGGACGCCCCGGTTGCGCAGGGCCGAGCCGCAGAGCACCGGAACCAGCTTGAGCGATATCGTGGCACGGCGGATCGCCTTCAGGAGTTCCTCTTCCCCGACCTCCGCCCCCGCAAGGTACCGGTCCGCCATCTCATCGTCGACCTCGGCAAGGGTCTCGATCATCCTTTCCCGGTGCCGTTCAACCTCCGCCGCGACATCACCCGGAATATCGAGGAGATCAAAGGTGGCCCCGAGCGTCTCCGTCCGCCAGACGATCAGCTTTCCCCGCAGGAGATCCACCACACCGGAGAAGTTCTCCCCCTCTCCGTAGGGGAGCTGCACCGGCAGGGGCGCGGAAACGAACCGGTCCTTCATCATTCCCACCGCGTGAAAAAAATCCGCCCCGACCCGGTCCATCTTGTTGATAAAGGCGATCTTGGGCACGCCGTACTTGTCCGCCTGGTGCCAGACCGCTTCGGACTGGGGTTCCACCCCCTCGACGGCCGAAAAAACGACAACGGCCGCGTCCAGCACCCGGAGACTCCGCTCGACCTCGATGGTGAAGTCCACGTGGCCCGGTGTGTCGATGAGATGAATTTCGTATCCGCGCCAGTCACAGGTGGTCACGGTGGAAGTGATCGTGATCCCCCGCTCCTGTTCCTGGGGCATCCAGTCCATCACGGCCTCCCCGTCATGAACCTCCCCCATCTTGTACGATCGACCCGTGTAATAGAGAATGCGCTCCGTAACCGTCGTCTTCCCCGCATCGATATGAGCGACGATTCCGATATTTCTGATGCGCGATAATTTCACCCTGGATGCCACGGATTCCGGTCCACCCTGAAGCGCTGGAGTGTTTTCGACACCGACGGACGAGCAGGGTTTCGGTCCCATGGAGGGCCAACACCCCGGGTTCCGCCGGAAGAATCAGGCATGGGATCAGCTCTCCGCCGATCCTTTCTTGACTAAATCTCTGTCCGGCAGGATGGGTTCTCTGGTGTCGACATGCCCCTTGATCGTCGTGAACTCTTTCCCGTCGACCAGGAGCTTTACCCGTTTGATTTCCTTGACATTGAGGGCCAGCGTATTCGCCAGGGAATAAAGGGTCGCCATTTCGCTGGCCGTTCCACCCGGGTGGTCGTCGATGAGTTTTCGGTTGAAACTCACATGGGCCGTCCCGCTCTTGTCAACGGTGACGCTTTGAAGCTGCAAGCCCTCGGGCAAGGTCCTCACGAGGCTCGTCTTGGGCCCCTCCATGAGGGCCTTGACGATCTCCTCCGCCTGTCCGTTGAGCGTTTTCGGCCGTGCCAGGAGCCTCTTCTCGGGTACGAGAAACCGCTCGCCGGAATCGGAAAAATAGAGCTGCACGCTCCATCGATCGCGTTTCTCATCCGCAGAGGGCGGCAGGATCGAGTCTGAAAGCGACTTGAAAAGAAAAGCGAGAAAGCCGCCGCAGACCACGACGAGAGCCAGAAACAAAAAAAGCTTCAGCGTCTTTCTCTTCTTCTTCGCCTTGACTTCCGATGTTCTTCTCTGGCGCTTTGAGGCCATGCCGTCCCCACCCTGAAAAACTCAGCATATTTATGGTATTTTCACGGACCTGTCAAGCACCGTCGGGAATTCCCCGGGAGACCGGTTCGTCCCAGGGAACGGGGAGACCCGTCGGACCCCGGACGCTCAGAGCCGATCCAGTTTCTGCCGGGCCATTCTGGCATAATCGGAATCCGGCGCCAGCTTGATGACCGTCTTGAATTCGCCGGCGGCATCTCTCCGGTTCTTCACGGTCAGGTAGGCCTCGCCGAGCCAGTAATGGGCTTCCACGAGGTTGGGGACCAGTTCAACCGATTTTTTCAGGTGGATGATCGCTTTGTTGGCGTATCCGGCCTTCAGACTCGCAATGCCCCGGTCCTTCTCGATGAAAGGCATGATGGGCGTATTGGGTTCCTGGACGACGGCCTCGTCGTATTTGGCCAGGGCCATCATATAATTCCCTTTCTCGTAATAGGCGCGGCCCATATTGTAGAGCGGAAAGGAGGGCGATTCATAGAGGGGGTTTCCCAGCGCCCTGTTGAACGAATCAATGGCACGATCGTACTGACCCATATTCAGGTAGAGGGTCCCGAGGTAGTTATGGGCCTCGGAGTAATCGGGTTTCAGCTCGACGGCCTTCTTCGCCTCCCGGAGCGCATCGTCATTCAGCCCTTTTCCGCCATAGGCATAGGCGAGGAGATAGTGAACCTTCGGGTCTTCGGGGGTCTGTTTCTCCGCCTCCATCAGCTCCTTGAGCCCGGCGGTGTAATTGCCGGCCTGAATCTGGACCGCCGCCATGTCCATGTGAATCTTCGCCCTCTGTCTCTTTTCCTGCTCCGTCGCGCAGCCGGTGAGGAGGAGAGCCGCCGCAAGCGCCATCCCGATTGCTACCCGTCCTTTTTTCATGATCACCTCGTTTTGCCTTGAAAGTCTATCTTCGGTTTCCGTTGACCCACCAGTCACTCTTGCCTTTGAACCACCACTGCGTCGAGTCCGTTTTGAGGATGGTGCCGACCATCTTTTTCGCCGTGGCCGTGTGGAGACGTTTCCGGGCGAATTTGATCCACTCCCTGCTGTACCGGTTCCCCAAGTCGCCGTACTCCTTGAGTTGCAGGATCAGGGCGAGCTGGTCGGCGTCGTGGACGATCAGGGATTCTTTCGTCTCCATGCCGTTGAATTCGTCGATGAGCGCCTTGATCTCGGCGCCGAAGAAGAGGGTCTCCGTCAGTTCCCGGACGGCCTTCTCCTCGTGGACGGTCACGTACTTCTTGCTCACGTAGTTCATATCCCCCGTTCTTGCCTCGGGCAGGTCGTGGACGAGACACATCCTGAGTACCTTCAGCTCGTCCGCACCTTTCTCGAGCTTGCAGAGGGAGTATCCGATGAAGATGGTCCGGAGGATATGTTCCGCGACGTTTTCATTTCCCGACCCGAGAAACTGAAACCCCGTCCGCGGGGTTTTGCTCAGCATGCCGACTTCAAAGAGAAAATTGACGATATCTTTCATTTCACGATTTCTCGTTTCAGTACCCTGACCCTGTTGGCCATCATGTCGGAGACTTTCCTGATTTCCAGCTGGAGCGCGGCAATCCCCTCGGGCCTCAGGGAGGCGATCCTGTCCAGGCGTTCCTTCCAGTGCTCCAGGAAAGAAATCTCCTGTTCCTTGAGTTTCTTATCCATCTGTTTCTGCAGGTTTTTGAGGAATTCCGGGTCAGGGGTTTTCACTGCCATCATGCAACCGCTTTCTCTTTTCTCTCGATGGTTTCATGAAATTTCGCGTATTATAACAGCAAAGCGCAATCTTGCAACCACGAAAGTGGGTATTCTGAGGCTGATTCGGATGCAATTTCAAATCATTATGAGATTTCGTAACTGGTCCAAGTCAAAGAACTTTTTTCAGAAACTTGTTGCCTTCGAGAGTCATTCTGTTATAGTTTACTCAATTTTATAGAAAGGAGGAGGTTTTGTCATGTTACGAAGATTGGCTGGATTTTTTACCTATGTCATGCGTCATTATCTCCCTGACGCTTACCTTTTTGCCATCCTGCTGACCTTCCTGGCGGCAGTGCTAGCTCTCATTTTCACGCCCTCCGACATAATGAAGGTCGTGTCGACCTGGGGTGCCGGCATCTACGGCATCATCGCCTTCGCCATGCAGATGATCCTGATTCTCGTCACGGGTTACTGCCTGGCGCTCACGCGCCCGGTGAGGAAGTTGCTGGACTGGGTTGCCGGTTTCGCGACGACACCCGTGAAGGGCGCCATGATCACCGTGTTCGTGGCCAGTTTTGCGGGCTTAATCAACTGGGGGTTCAGCCTCATCGTGGGAGGGTTCCTGGCCCTGGAGATCGCGAACCGTCAGCGAAAGTCAGACTTTCCGCTTCTCATCGCCGCCGCCTACGCCGGGCTGGGGATCTGGCACATGGGGTTTTCCGGCTCCGTCCCGCTTCTGCTGGCAACGTCCAAATCGGCTCTCAACCTGATCGAGAAGATCACCGGCCAGACGGTTCCGGTCTCCGAGACCATCCTGGCCTCGTGGAACCTGATCCCTGCTGCGATCATGCTCATCACGATTCCCATCATTTTTTACCTGATCCACCCCAAGGAAGAAGACGTCGTCTCCATTTCCCCTGAACGCGTGAAGGCCCTTCTCGGCGAGACCGTTGAGGTGGAAAAACCGGCAAACCCCACACTGGCCGAGAGGATTGACCACAGCTACATCGTCAACTTCGTCTTCGCCGCAATGGGAGTGGCCTATCTCAGCTGGCACTTCTGGAAAAAGGGCTTTGACCTGAACCTCGACGTCGTCATCTTCATCTTCTTCATCCTGGGCGTCATCCTCCATCGCAAGCCCATCAACTACGTCCAGGCCGTGAACACCGCCATTAAGGCCTGCGGCGGCATCGCCCTGCAGTTCCCCCTTTACGGCGGCATCATGGGGATCATGATCGGGACGGGGCTTGCGAAGGTCATCGCCAACTGGTTCGTGGCCATCGCTACCGCGGAGACCTTCTACATGCTCCAGTTCTGGTCGGCGGGCATCATCAACATGTTTGTGCCCTCCGGCGGCGGGCAGTGGGCCGTCCAGGGACCCATCACCGTCGAGGCGGCCAGGCTGATGAACATCGACATGGTGAAATCCGCCATGATGGTGGCCTGGGGTGACCAGTGGACCAACATGATCCAGCCCTTCTGGGCCCTGCCGCTTCTCGGCCTGGCCGGGCTTTCCGCCAGAGACATCATGGGTTATACGACGATGACACTGCTCTGGTGGGGGATCATCATGAGCGTCGCCGCCCTGATGATGGGCTACGGCATGCTCTAGGACATCAAAGGGAAGGCCGCCGGTGCCCGTCACCGGCGGTCGATATAAAATAAATCACGCACATGAACCCCTCTGGATTGCACAGGAAAGGCCGACCCGCAGGGAGGGTCGGCCATTCCTCTCCGGCCTTCAAAACGCCTGCGTATGATGACGGTCTCTCCCGGAAACAGTTATTGTGAGGCGATTCACCTCCTTCAACCGTCCTTGCATTCCCGTTATTTTTTCCGATCTTAACGGCCCGATTGAGGAGGCAAAAAAAACCTTTTTTCGCCTTGACAGACCCCGCTCAATTTTATATATGTTCACGGGTTTTCGGGTCGCTCTCCGGTTTTTCAGACAGGCCAAAAGGAGACCTTCCCTGTTTCGGGTGATCCCCTCAAAACCTTATTCATTTCAGCAGTATAGAGAACCCAATGCGAGTTGCTTCACGCGAGGCTGAGCTCATTCCATTCAGCGGAGGGAAGATTCACGTAATTCGCTTTTTGGGATATAAAAAATAAAAGGGAGGTAGATGAACTATGGCGTTGGACTTTACGTTTACAGAAGAGCAAAGGATGCTTGAGGACAGCGTATACAAGTGGGCTGTCGCCTGGCTCGAACCCCAGATGGAACATGCGTACGAGGTGGACGAGATGCCCAAGGATCTTTTCACGGAGCTGGGCAAACTCGGCGTGAACGGGATTGTTTTCGAGGAAAAGTACGGTGGTGCGGCTCTCGGTTACGTCGAGACACTGCTCGTGTACGAAACGATCGCCAGGGTGAGCAACGCCCTTTCCATGACCGTCGGCGCGAGCCAGACGCTGGCCTTCGACAACTTCCGGAGAATCGCCCCGGAAAAGCAGAGACTGGAGATCCTGCCCAAGTCCTGCACCGGCGAGTACATTGGATGCCTCGGGATCACCGAGCCCAATGCCGGCTCCGACGCCATGAGTCTGGCAACCCGTGCAGTCAAGAAGGGTGACCGCTACATCATCAACGGCAGCAAGATCTTCATCACCAACGGCCCTGTGGCCGACTTCATGCTCTTCTACGCCAAGACGGACCCCGAGAAGGGACCCCACGGGATTTCCACCTTCTGGTTCTACCCCAAGAAGGCCAAGGGTTTCACCGTCGAGAAGATCAAGAAATGGGGCATGAGGACCTCCCCCACCGGTCTCATCACCTTTGAGGACATGGAGATCCCCGAGGACCAGCTCGTCGGCGGGCTGAACAAGGGCGTGGCCGTCCTGACCTCCGGCCTCTGCACCGAGAGAATCACCCTCTGCGGGTGCACTCTCGGATCCCAGAGAAGCTGCCTCGAACTCTCCCTGAAGTACGCCAAGGAAAGAGTGCAGTTCGGCAAGCCGATCGCCTCATTCCAGGCTATTCAGGGAAAACTGGCGGACATGTACTGCGGGTACAAGGCCGCCAAGTGGATGGCCTACAGCGCCGCCGCCTACTGCGACACCCTCGAGAACAAGGCAGGCGGAAAGGGAACGGATCTCGACCGCATGGCCGCAGCGGCCCTGCTCTACAACGGCGAGATCGGAACAAAGATCGGCCTCGACGCCATCCAGATCCACGGCGGCTACGGATACTGCACGGAGTACGGCGTGACCCGGCACTTCCTGGATCAGAAACTGTGGGAAATCGGCGCGGGCACTTCCGAGATCCGCAGAATGATCATCGCCAGGGAGCTCATGAGAGACGACTTCAAGAGCGGCCTGTAATATCATCGCAACCGGGGGAGCCATGGCAGCGGAGCCATGGCTCCCTTTTTTCATCTTGACCAGTCAACTCCGCTCTGGCAGAATTCCCGAAACTTGAATTCCATTCTCCCGATGCATTGAAGGATCTTGGATCTTTCACCTTCCCGTTTTTTTGACCTCAAACTAAAATGAAGCCGGGGACTTCACGCATGAAAATCCAAAAAGTCAAAACCTGTCTTCCGGTGTTCCTCCTATTCGCCGCCCTCTTGATTCCTTCATCCACAACGGCCGCGGATCGTGAGGACACCGCACACCTCGTCCTCAAAAAAACCGTGACCGCCGGGGACAAAAGCCCCGTGTACGTTGTCCAGAAGGGGGATATCCTCGTCGGGATTCTTCGTCGCGAACTGGACGCCCGCCCGGAGGAAATCGGGTGGATGCTGAGGGAGGTCAAGCGAAGGAACCCGGAGATCAAGGACGTCGACATGATCGAGCCGGGCCGAAAAATCGTCCTGCCGGCTCTCTCGCCGCCCGAAGGCTACCAGACCTACAGGGTCCGGAAGGGCGACTACCTTGTTAAAATCCTTCAAAAGAACCTTGGTTTGAAGGGACGAGATCTATCAGCGGCCCTGAAGGACATCAAAGAGAAGAACCCGAACATCCGGGACATCAACCTCATTTTCCCGGGACAGAGAATCTTCATCCCGCGGACACCGGCCGCCGAAAAAGAGAAGGCCGAGCCGGCGGCGTCGCGACCCATCGGCGACGCGGCCGTCGTCTCCGAGACGAAGCCCGTCCTGCTGACGGAAAAAGAACTGGCCCTGATCCGACGGATCGTGGAACGGGCGGGGGGGACGGTCCTGACCGACGGGAATTACTACATCCCCCTGTCGGCTTCGGAACAGGTCACCGTGGACTGCGCGTCCGTCCCCGTCGTTGAACTCGATGATGGGAGCAGGGTTCTGCTGGATTTCGGAGGGCAGGTCCCGCCGGAGTTGAAGGAAAAAATACAGAGAATCTGGAAGAATTATGCCGTTGTCCAGGAAAGCAGCGGCCTGGGGGCGCTCCCCGCGCTGGAACAGATCTTCAAGGCATCGAAGCAGTACAGCTTCAAAAAGACGGCCGATTACACCGACGTGGGTCGCGAGCCGCAGCTCCGGGTGTTTCTGGACTGGGCCCTCATGAAGAAGGGCGTCCTCTTCACCGGCATCGCCCTTCGGGAAAACGCCCTGGCGGTGATGCCCGCCGCGCTGACAGGCTACGCGGAACGAAACGGCATTTCCATCCTTGAGATCGGGGAAGGCCTCGAGATCGTCCGGGACAGCGCTCCGCCGCCCCCGCCTGCCGATGTGCCCGCCCTGAAATCCGGGTCTAGGGCTGAATTCGTCGAATCACTCCTCGCAGCCCTCGGCTACGGCGCATCGAGGGATGCCTGGGTCAAGGTGAACGAACCGGAGACCCCGGCGAAAGTGGTCTCGGTGAAAGTGGATTTCCTGGTGGAGAGACCCGATAAAACGATCGTGATCAACCTCCGGGATCTGCCGGAATCTTTCCGGGAAGCCCTGAAGACTCAGGGCGCGAGCGCGACGATCATCCGGGCTGACGACGAGAAACGGGCGGTCATCGAAAAGACTGCGGCGGCCCTCGGTCTTCCCCTCACCACCGACACCTTCGATTTCAACGGCCCCGACAGGGAGGGAAAACCCCGCTGGGTGATCCGCGTGCCGGCGACCCGGGTCAGCCGGGACGGAGGAGATCTCTTCCTGGCGCCTCTCGCCCTGGACGGCAGGGTTTACGGTTACATGCTGAAGATATGGGAAATGAAGCTCATCCGGTATTGAAAAAGCCCGTAAAGGCCCTGGCCCTTTTTTCAGGAGGGCTCGACAGCTCTATCGCCGTCAAGGTGATACAGGACCAGGGGATCGACGTTCTGGGGGTCACGTTCACGACCCCCTTTTTCGATGCCGAAAAGGCCGAAGAGGCCGCGCGGCGCATCGGGATTCCCCTTCTGGTCCTCGACATCTCGGAAGAGCACCTGGCCATGGTCAGGGCACCCCGTTACGGCTACGGCCGGAACATGAATCCCTGCATCGACTGCCACACCCTGATGTTCAGGATCGCCGGTCGCCAGATGGAAGAAAGGGGCTTCGATTTCATCATCTCCGGCGAGGTTCTCGGCCAGAGGCCGATGTCCCAGAACAAGCAGATGCTTCACGTCGTGGCCAAGAACTCCGGTTATGAACCCTTCATCGTGAGGCCCCTGTCGGCAAAACTCCTGCCGGAGACAAAGCCGGAGGCGGAGGGCATGGTGGATCGCGGTCGGTTGCTCGACATCCACGGCCGGGGCCGGAAACAGCAGATGGAACTGGCCAGACATTACGGGATCACGGGATACACCAACCCGGCCGGCGGCTGCCTTCTGACGGACCCCATGTTCTCCAGGCGCCTGCGCGATCTGTTTGACCACGAACCGGACCCGTCGGTGAGAGACATCGAGCTATTAAAGGTGGGGCGGCACATCCGTCTCGATGGAACAACCAAGGTGGTCGTGGGGAGAAAGAAGGCGGAAAACAACTCCCTGGTGAGCCTGGCACGACCGGAAGACGCCGTCATCCACATCCGGGATTTCCCCGGGCCGGTCTGTCTTGTCCCCCGGGGAGGGGGAACGGCGAGGCTGGAGGAAGCGGCCTCCATCTGCGTTTCTTACGGCGACGCACCTGCGGGGGTCGATGTCGCCGTTCGCTGCCGCATCGGTCGGGATACCCGGCTGATGACCGTCCGGGCCGTGACGAAAGAATCTTTTCAAAATCGCGTGATCTGACGCCGGGCGGGAGAGAGGGTCAGGCCGGCAGGTGGTTGGGCCTGAGGAGGTCCTCCGCTGTTTTGACGGGATTGAAGGTTTCGAGAGGGACCTCGACAAAAATGGTGTTCCACCGGGCCATGGAGCCGTTCCAGAGTCCCGGCCGTTCGAGCGCCTTGAGCATCCGTCCCTCATGGGACTTCTCAGAAACGGAAACGGCGTTCCAGTCCACAAAACGGTCAAGATCAAACTTTGTTCCCCGGTAGTCCCTCACCCCGCAGACCAGATCAACGGGATTGAAGTGCGTCGCGGAACGCAGGATGTTCTGCTGCCGTTCGGACTTCGGATCGACCTGCATCTCCTCGATGATCTGGCGGGTGACGGTCCCGTCGTCGCCTTTGACCCAGAAAGGCCCGCCGCCGGGTTCCCCCTCGTTTTTGACCATTCCGCAGACCCGCAGGGGGCGGTTGAGCCTCTCGAAAAGGTATGCCCTGCGCTCTGACTCCGTGTATCGTTCGAAATCACCGGGAAAGGAGAGCAGGAGTCTGTCACGGGCGAACCGCATGAAATCGGAAAGTTTCGTCTTTCCTGCGGAACCGGCCGTGAGTCTCTCGAGGTGATGAAAGATCTCCCTCTGCAGTTTGACGAGATACCCCCCGAGAATTTTCTTGTGGACGATGGTCGGTGCCTTCAGACGGTCCGGAACGATATTGTCGATGTTCTTGAGAAAGATGATGTCGCCGTCGATGGCGTTGAGATTCCGGAGAAGGGCGCCGTGACCGCCCGGCCTGAAAAGGATGTTTCCCTTGCGGTCATGAAAGGGCCGGTTGTCCAGATCCACGGCGATCGTATCGCTTGACGGGTGCTGGATGGAAACGGTAATCTCGAAACGAACGCCGAGGGATTTTTCATAGCGTCCCCTCACCCTCAGGATCTCCGCCCGGAATCGGGACTCGTGCTCCCCCGACACGGTAAAGTGGATGCGACAGGTCTTATCCCTGTCCTGTACGTGCAGGGCCGCCTCCACCAGGTGTTCCTCCACGGCCATGCGGTTCCCGTCGGGATACCGATGGAATTTCAGGAGGGCCTTGGGCAACCAGGCGTAATGAAGGCCCTTGGGCTCAAGGATGTATTCGAGGATGCCCGCGCATCGCTCCTGCCGGACAAAGCTCTCGAGATCCCGACCGTCACGGGCCATGGCTTCCCTGAGATCGGAATAGAAGGCGAATTTCGGGAGGTCCCGGAGAAAGGAGGCTTCCCGGCCTTTGGAATCAAACCGCCCGCTTCGGTAACAGCCGTGCCAGTCCTTGAACATCCGGGATGCGGCACCGGAAGCCGGCACGAACTTCATCATCCGGCCGTCGCCGGCCGCCCTGTCATACAGCGTCGTGAGTTCGTCGTATTCACCGGCGGGGACACGGACAATGCCGTCGCTTACCGTGGCCGGACGGTCGAGCCGGACAGGACGCACGCCTTTTTCAAAAATCTCCAGCTGCCTTCGGATCTCCCCTTCGTCGATCCCTCTCTCCCGGATCGCCCGGATGTCCTCCTCAGACAGCACTCCTTCGATCATGACACTCCTCCTGTCGTTTTGCCACTTCCTTATATATCAGGATGAACCGCCGGGCAAGAACATGCCGCACCTGCACGATCAGTGGACCGGCCCGTCGGCGTGGATCTCGTAGACCGTCACTTCCGGCGGCACGAGAAAACGGATGGGGGGACCCCAGGTGCCCGTGCCCCTGCTCACGTAGAGGCTCGAATGCCCCAGGCGGGTCAACCCGCTGTCCGCCGGATAGACCATCCATATCAGCATTGTGAAGGGGAAGATCTGTCCGTTGTGGGTGTGGCCGGAAGCCTGGAGATCGAAAAGGCCCAGGGCATCCGGATCCACAAGAGGCCTGTGTTTCAAAAAAAGCGTGAACTGGTCCTGCGGGAACTGCGAAAGAAGTCCTCTTTCAGATCCGCCGCGCACCGGGCCGAAGCCGAGACCGGCCGGGTCGTCCACACCGACGACATTGATCACACCTCCCGCCAGGCGGCCCTCGCCCCGCAGGACGGTGAAACCCGCCTTCTCCGTGAAGTCGAGGGCCTGCTCGAGTCCCGCGTAAAACTCGTGATTCCCCGTAACGGCATACTTCCCGAATCTCGGCTGAATCCGTCCCAGCGCCTCCGCGAGCCCTTCGAGGCGGTTGATCTGACCGTCCACGAGGTCCCCCGTCGAGATGACAATGTCGGGGTTTGCTTCCCGGACTTTTTCGAGAATCCCGGCCAGGCGCTTCTGTCGTATGATGAGACCCAGGTGAACATCGGATATCTGGACGACGGTCACTTTGCCCACGCTCCGGGGGATCTTCGGCGACCTGAGGACCACGCGCTCGACACGGACATTCAGGGCCTCGAAGTACCCGTAAACAGAAAGGACGACCGCAAGAACGAGCGGAAGGCAGAGTGACAGACGAGGAGAGGGAGCAAGATCGGAAAGGTCTTTTCCCGCGACCCACCCGCTCGCCCAGAGGACGAGGCGGTAAAGGTCGATAAGGATCGCCGTGGAGAAGAAGAGAAAGAGGAAACCCATCCACAGATAACCGGTCCAGGACAGGACATGGGCAGCGGTGTCACAGCTGTGCCGCTCCGCCATGCGCACGAAGACGGGCGCCAGCACCATCGCGGCCATGAAGAGAATCAAAAGAAGACTGGCCGTCGGCCCGACCGCCACAGCCGATCTGATTTTCAGGTAGGCGTAGAGATGAACACCGCCGTAAATCAGGAAGAAGGAGATCAGAAAGAGCGACATGGAGTGATTCGAGTTTCCTTTCGAAGGTGTTCGTCGCGCCTCAGCGCAGGGCAGGAGTCAGATGAAGACGTTGTAGGCGGGGCACCGGGTTTTCATCTGCCGAACATATTCAAGACAGGTCGTTCCGCCGACGGTCTTCTCGCCCCGGCAGGTAAAACCGGCTTTTTCGAACGCCCTGCGGGAGACTTCGTCACCCCGCCCGATACAGGCCGTCAGTTCGAACAGGGGGTATTCGTGCAAATACTCGAGCGTCGCGCGAATCGCGGGGACCGAAAGCCCCCTCCCCCGGAAAGAAGAATCCAGGACAAGATGAATCTCGCCGTTTCTGTTCGAGATCAGCGCCCCCAGGGCAACCCACCCCCCCGACTCGTATTTCTCCAGGATAAGAAAATGAAGGGCCTTTTCACCGATGGCTTTCTCGAAGGTCTCTCGTCGGCTTTCCGACGCGAACATCCCTCCCGTTATGGCGATCGAGGGGCTTCCACCCTCCCCTGCCCAGCGCTGAAGGATGTCATAGTCCGCGTCCCCGGCCTGCCGGACCCTCAGGTGTCCCCCGAATCCTCCTGCCCTGTCCGTGATAGACTGTAGACCGCCCACCCGCCTGCACCGCCTTCTTCCGCCCCGGGGACGGAACACCTCAGGGCCATCCGGAGGCTGACCCGCACCCTTATAAAGTAATCGTCTTTTACCGTCTGTCAATCCCTTCGGCACAATCCATCGAAGGGCTCTGCAAAAGAATCGCCGAGGAGGATCATCTCATCGGAAGGGTTCGATGATGACTTTGACGGACTGCCCGGCGGCCGCCACGAGCCGAAAACCCATACCCGTTTCTGCAAGCCCGAGACGATGGGTCACCAGGGGTTCCACGACAACACGTTTTTCCCTCAAAAGCTCGATGGTCTCCAGAGCGTCCAGAGGGCTATTCCCGTAAGAGGGCATGAGTTTGATCTCGTTCCGCCAGAATTCGTTGATCGGCACGGGGAGGTCGACGCCCGGTTCCGTGGTGGCGAAGCACAGCACCGTCCCGCCCCGGTCCACGGATCGGAGAGCCTGCCGGAAGGCCGGCAGCGCCCCGGTGCAGACAATGACCAGCTCCGCCAGCTCTCCTCCGTTGAGTTCGCGGAGCCTCGCCGGGACATTCTCAGAGGCGTGAAAGGCGGCATCGGCACCCATGCGGCGCGCGGCGTCGAGACGATAATCGCTGACGTCCGTTGCGAAGATCCGGCCCGCACCCAGCGCCCTCGCCAGGAGAAGGTGAAGAAGCCCGGAAATGCCGCTGCCCAGAATGAGGACGCTCTGGCCCGGCCGGAGACGGGCGATTCTCTGCCCGCGGACGGCACAGGCCAGCGGCTCGACGAAGACCCCCTGTTCGAAGGTCACCGCCTCGGGCAGGACAAAGACGCCGCGGTCGACGTTGAGCCGGGGGACGCGGATGTACTCGGCGAAGCCTCCCGGGTCATAGTTCGTCGTGTGAAGGGTCTCGCAGGCCGTGTGATAACCCCGCAGGCAATAGCGGCAGGTGTTGCAGGGGATGTGATGAGAAACGAAAACACGGTCGCCGGTCCGGTACTTCTCGACGCCCGACCCCGTTTCGACGACGACCCCGGCGATCTCGTGACCCAGGACACGCGGTGCCTTTTGAATGCGGTACCACTCCATGACGTCGCTTCCGCATATCCCGCTCGCCATGACCTTTACGAGAAGTTCACCGGGTCCGATCGTCGGGACGGGCATCTCCTCGAGCCGGACGTCGTTGTTGTGGTAATACATCGCAACGCGCATGAAAGATCCCGGGCCGGAGGCCCGCTCCAATTTTGACCGGGGCGCCTACCACGTAAGTGTGGCGAACTGCAAATAAACCCCTTCCTTACCGGGAAGCAACTTTAGTTGCTTCAATTTTGAGTTATGAATGTCGAATTATAAAAAACCTCAAATCAATTCAAAATTTAAAACTCATCAGTAGTGTCCCAACGTTAGCTGAATAAATTCATCTTGTTTTCAAAATGGGTGTTTTGTTCTTTGGCATCCATATGAGTAAGTGCCTGCAAAAGCGGCATTTTCTCAAAAAGAGTGATGCTCAA
>Ga0302240_1000491_pt1 | contig 40575 bp, 39 predicted proteins | sample AAG_UR_His_MG_FD_193538 | JGI IMG/M metagenome (GOLD analysis project Ga0302240, IMG submission 193538) | Enriched activated sludge microbial communities from anaerobic digester in WTTP, New Holstein, Wisconsin, United States - AAG_UR_His | ecosystem: Engineered > Bioreactor > Anaerobic >... | reverse complement strand
GCTTATGAACAATGTCGATCCGGACATCTTCGCCTTTTGTAAAATCGGCAATCTTTTTTAATTTTTGTGCAAAGTTCATTTTGTTTGCCTCTCTCTGCTAATGCTCAATAACTGTGAGCATGTTCTTGTAACAACTTCAGTAACAACCTTGTAACAACTATCAGGCGTCTGCATGCCGCTTGCACGGTGACAAGCATACACACATGGCTATCATGTAAACGCATACAGAAACGTTGCTCTAAAATACTGTTATTAGGTTTACTCAATTTATGACCTCAACTATTTAATTTAATAATGCGTTATGGCTAATTTTCATGGTTACGCTTTCGTTGCTCTAAAATAGTCTTTATGGTTACGCTTTCGTATGCGTATATGGTTACGTTTTCGTATGTTAAGATTTTCTTTCACTTGAATTTTGAAATCCTTTTTTAAGCACGTTAGGCCGTTTAAAAAAAATAGTTCCTTTTTTCCAAAGCAAATATTGATTAGATAAGCTGTAAATGCTTTGATCTTTTTGACAGCCGCCGCCGTGGTGAATTATTTTTATAAATCCTTTAGCTAGAAGCTCGTCAAATCCGCGCGTTGCTCGCGGCTGTGTTATGCCGAGTTTTCTTAATTCAATATAGCTTAATTTGATTTGATCGCCGTTTAACAATATCCTTGTGCCGCGGCCTGTCTTTCCAAATTTTCTTTTGCCTAAAATGTAAATAAGCATTTGAGCCGCAACTCCGCGTAGTGAAATAAAGGCCGGTGACTCGAAAAATTCTCTCTCGACAAAAGTTCCTTTACCACTGCCGATTTGTTTAGACTTAAGAGGGAGCAATTTTTTTTTGTATTTCGGCATGATTTCGCGTTTATGTATTTCGATGCGTTCATCTAGTGTCATATCGCTTAAGTTCATTAAGCTATCTCCACCTTTCAAGGTTGCTTGCTCTGGAGAGGCCTGTGGCGCGCGTTCTAGCGATTAAATATTTTTGAGGCATGGTCTTGTATGGTTTTAAATATTCTTTTGCTAGAATGGCCTCTGGATAGCTCGCTAGAGCAAAAAACGGCGTGTTTGAAGCGTGGCTAGTCATTTTTTACTCCGGTATGGCATAAATGGATGAAGCGGACAGGAAATCAGATCGCAATCAATTTTTCCGTCTGCATAGTAACCGCAACAATCGTAGCACTTCGCCGCGACCGCTTGCCGCAAGGTTAATTTTTTGCCGTCAAGATGTTTCAGCAATTCTTTTTTGCCTTGCGCGCTTTTTCCATTCCGCGTGATTTCGTTTTTTAATTCGTCCACGTTAGCCTCGTAATTGAAAAACGTCTTTTTCATCTCGCTTGATTGCCTTCGCGTCGAGCCATTCCGCGATCTCATCCGCGAACCACCCGACCGCTCTGCCTCCAAGTGTAAAGCGTTTCGGAAATTCTCCTTTTCGCTCCATTCTCCAAACCGTGACATCGGAAAGGGGTATCAGCTTAAAAAGTTCACGCTTGCGGATCACGCGCCTGCCTGTGTTTTCATTCTCGGTAATCATAAAAACTCCTTTGCTTTTTATTTTCTTTCAGCAATAAAATAACAACAGATGCAATTAAAAGCAAGATAAATACTGAAGGAAATCAAGTATTTATACACTTATAAGGCTTATTTGTGTATGTTTTTTTGTATCAGGTGAGAAAAGAGGCTAGAAATAATGATTGATGAAGCTTGATCGCTTAATTTTGCGGATTGTCTTTTTTTCGTCGTGGATTGTTTCCTGCTTTAAATAATCGCCGGAAATAGAAATCAGATATTTCCCGTCAATGGTCAGCGGCTTTCCTTCCCGTGTTAGCTTTTTTAAATAATTCCAAATATTGGCGCGTTTGTTTTTTAGGTCAGGTTTAGCTTGTTTGACTTCAGCTATCGCCAATAAAACGCCTTCCAGCTGTGATTTTTTACTTGCCTGTCCGCCGTGTCTTATGCCTCTAGAGGCAACGGCGTCCGGTGTTATTTGGTCAAGATAAATTTCGACAAGGCGATGTTCATTATCGGTCAAGACTCGATCAACTGGCTTTTGCGTTGCTAGCTTTGTAATCTTTTTGCTTATCCGGTCATAACTTTTATCATCATTCTTATTTGCGGCTTCACGCAGTTTAATATGTAGCTTGTTTAGCTCGGCTTTCCTTTGCTCGTTCGGATCATCATCAAACAATATTCTTTTGGCTTCATTAAATAAATTTAAAGTATTAGCATCCATTGTTTTTTTCTTTGCTTTTCTCCATGCGTCAACTATTAACGCAAAGCGCACTTTTTGATTGCGGAGAGTATTAGCCATGTCGAGCCCCCTTGAACGGAATAACATTTTTATCCGGTGGAGCTGGCTGGATTATTTCGGAAAGCCGCTTTTCCCAAAGAGCAAGAGCCTGTCTTTTTTCAGCATCGTATTGATAGCGATTATAAACGCCTACTATGCCGGAAAGTTTATGCCCTAACACTTGCTCCGCGATAATATCGTTGACGCCTAGCTCCGCTAATTTTGTTCGCATAGTCCGGCGCAAATCGTGAGGCGTGAAGCGTTCCTTTATTCCCATTTGCTCACGGTGGCGGCGTATTGCATTTGATAAGGTTAGCCTGTCAATATGATTTTTATTTGATTGTGAAGATGTAAAGACATATTTTTTTCCGCTTCCATATTGTTTGGCTTGTTTCAAAACATCGGCAAACATCGGCAATATCGGCACTCTGTTTTCTGTTCTTGTTTTAGTGCGCACGGCAGGTATTATCCAGAAATCTTTTTCCAAGTGCGCCCACTCCATTGTGACAACTTCAATAGGCCGTTGACCTGTCAAAAGTATTGTTTTTAATGCTAATTTTGTCATGCAATAAATATCAATATTATTTTGATAAAGCAAAATTCCACGTGGTATATGATCGGAAAGCTCTGTGCTTAGGTTATTCCAAACAAGTTTGATTTCATCATCTGCCAGTGCACGAGTTCGCGCTTTTTCCTTTGACCGCCTCATGCCTGAAAGTGGCGAAAAATCAAGGACGCCGCGCTCGCAAGCAAAGTTAAAAACCCTAACTAAAACGCCTAGTAACCTATTAGCCGTGACCGTTGCGCCGCGCCCTTTGACCTTATCTAAAAGCAGGACGGCATCACGCCTTGTTATAGAGGCCAGCGGCCTATCCGCCCACTCTGGCAGGACATCTTTATCAATTAGCCGCCGTCGTTCTTTTCCGGCTGGCTGTGCGGAAAGTTCTTTTTCCCAAAACTCATCAAATAAATCTGTAAAAGTGTTAAGCTCAATTTTTTGTTTTTCATCCAGCGGATCAATGCCAGTGTCGATTTTATCTCGCTCCACTTTGAGCCGCGCTCTGGCATCAAGCAAAGTCATTGACGGATATTTGCCTAATGTCATTATGCGTGGTTTGCCTTTTAGCATATACCGGAAACAAAATGTTTTACTTCCGGACGGAGCGACGCGCAAAACTAATCCTTTTTCGTCGGTAACTAGGAAACGATTTTCTTTTGGTTTTATTTTTTTAATTTGGATGTCTGTTAGTGCCATAAAAATTTCCTCTTTTTAAATTTGTGGCCATTCTCGCGACATCTTGCTAATTGTCAAAAAGATAACGGCTACAAAATTGGCTACAAAATCGCCTTGAATTCTTATGAATGATATTGCAATCATTTGTAAAGAAAAATAGCATAAAAAATGAGTTAAATCAAGTTATTCGTGAAAATAAAAGAAGTGTTTAGAAAAGCCTTGAAAGCGACATCTTTTAGCTTTGGGAGCAGGATGTCGCAGGTTCAAATCCTGCCGCCCCGACCAATAGAAATTTATTTGAAGCGACCAAGAAACGCTAAAAACCCTCCGGCTGTTTTGTTTTTTCCGAAGGGTTTTGCAAAAAAAATTGAACAATTTTCTTGATTATTTTTTATCTTGCAGAAAAATTTAATTCAACGTGGCGGTTTTTGCTTTGGCCTTCCGGCGTGTTATTGTTTGGCACCGGCTTGGCACTGCCCACACCTTTTATTCCCGCGTTTATTTTTTCCCGCTGCGCCTCCTCATTTTTTGTATGGCGGTCGGTGTGTTAATGGCCAGATTGACATAATCTGCCGTGGTGGCTATTTCCCCACCCGCCACATTGGAACGTTTTCCAATAAGGAAGGATGCCGCCGGCAGTGCCCTTAATTTTAGCATAGAATCCTAGCTTATCCTAAACTTTTGCTATTGTCGTCTTATTGGGTTCCCCCAGCAGCAGGAGAAGGAACTACGATAGTTGCCGCTTGGGCCGCGGGAGGCGCGCCGTAGGTTCTGACCACAATAACCCTGTCGTTTGCCGGCATTTTGGATGAACTCCAAAAATCGCTTCCGTCTTCAGCATAAAAATCCCATTCGATTTTATCCGAATTCAGCTCCGCCGTCCAAACACAGCAGGCCTCACTGGAGATTTGTGGTCCTTCCTGGGGGGCAGAGGTGGTGACTTCTTTCAGGGCCATGATTTCCGCCTTGGTGGGAAGCCTCCAGTCGTTAAACCCGCCTTCTCGAATATTTTTTACTGTATTCAGTACATTTGTTGCGCTGATGTCTGTCGCGGTGTAAATTAACCACTGCAAACCAGTTTTCGAGTCGATGACCGTCCCATTGTTCAATAATTGAAAACGGACAACGATGGGAGTATCCAAAGTTAAAGACCCTCTTTTGTCGGGAGCTTTAATTTTTCTGGTTACTCTTGTTTTCCAAGTGTCGGATTCCAGAGTGATGATGTATTCGAAATCGGGTATTAGCCCAACGACATTGAATATTCCGTCCTCGCCAGTTATTGCCTGTGGCTTGGCGTCGGATGTAGGTTGCGCCGGGTTAAAGACTACAGTCACCCCGGACAGGGGCTGTCCTTGTCCATTGACTACTTTCCCATCAACACCACCATCTTTTTTGCCTCCGCAGGCAAATACTAATGCACTTATTAGCAAAACGAATAACAAGCGATAAACAATTTTCATAAATATTCCTCCTTGCCCTGCAAGTTACTTGTTACGCTGACGAAAACGATTGACGGAAAAACTCCGTCACTTAACATAAGTGTTTGATATGTGTTGTACACTACACAATAATAATAAAATATTCAACAGAAAAAATAATGAATTATCTTGAGTTACCTTTCTGGAATGGCCAACAAAGATTCGACTTCCTTGCGAATTTTGCTCAGACTTTTTTCTGAGTTGGCTTCGAAGCGTAAGACAATAATCGGTTGCGTATTGGAAGAGCGCACCAGCGCCCATCCATCTTTAAAAGGTATGCGCACTCCGTCAATGTCGATGAGGCCGGGATTGTTTTGATAGTGTTGTTTTATTCTTTCGACAACGGAAGCTTTTTTATCGTCGGGGCAATCTACTCTGATTTCCGGTGTGGCGTAGGTTTTGGGTATATCGGAAAGCAACGCGCTGATGCTTTTATTTTCCCTGGAGAGAATTTCCAGCAGACGAAGGGCAGCATAGATGGCATCATCATATCCGAAATAACGGTCAGAAAAAAAGAAATGGCCGCTCATTTCACCACCCAATACTGCTTTTTCTTTTTTCATTTTTGCTTTAATCAGGGAATGTCCCGCTTTCCACATGATGGCCCGTCCGGAATATTTTGCTATATCGTCGTAGAGTGTCTGGGAGCATTTTACTTCGCCGATGATTGTGGAACGGGGGATTTCTTGAAGAATACGGCGGGAAAAGAGAATAAGAAGCTTATCACCCCAGATGATTTCGCCTTTGTCGGAAATGACCCCCAAACGATCGGCATCACCATCGAAAGCGATTCCCAATTCAGCTTTTTGTTTGCCGACAAATTCGATGAGTTGCGTCAAATTTGCTTCCACTGTAGGATCAGGAAAATGATGGGGAAAGTTTCCGTCAGGTTCACAGTTGATGGTTGTTACTCGGCAACCAAAACGCTGTAACAGGGGAACGGCAAAATACCCTCCGACACCGTTGCCGCCGTCAACAACAACTTTTATGGCGCGGTTTATTTTTACATTTTTGAAAAGATATTCCTGGTAAGCGGAAGTAACATCCTGCTGGGTCGAAGAGGCGCTGCCGTTGGAGTAAGCTTTATCTTCCATTATTTTTCTTAGTTCTTGGATCTGCTCCCCGTAAATGGTGTCATATCCGATACAAATTTTAAAGCCGTTGAACTCGGGGGGGTTGTGACTTCCTGTAACCATTACTCCTCCGCCGACATTCAAATGACGTATGGAAAAATAAAGCATGGGTGTGGCGCAAAGGCCGATATCAACCGTATTGATACCGGACTGATTTATGCCGTGAATCAAAAAATCGGCAAATCCTTTTGAGCTTAGACGGCAATCACGTCCGATGGCCATGTTTTTTATTTTATGTCGCCAGGCGTATGTGCCGATCGCCCGGCCGAGATTGAAGACAAATTCTTCATTTAAGTCGTCACCGACAATTCCCCTTACGTCATATTCTCGAAATACGTTGGGATTCATTAAACAAAAGTCCTTTTTGCTTTAATCATAGGTAAAAAAGCATAATCTGTCAAACAGAGAAGATAAAACAAGACAGTTTATGTGGAAACAAGGGTTCCTAAACAGAAAATATTATTTCCGGCGGATAAAGAACCAATCTTCAGCTGATTATTTTTATCAAATCTACTGCGCGGGGTAAAACAAGATCCGCACCCGCCCGCAAAAAATCAATTTCCTGAAAATGTCCTGTCAGCACACCGGCAGTAAAAGTTCCGGCTTGACGGCCAGTTTCTATGTCCAGAGGATGATCTCCGACCATGAGAGTGCTTGTGGGAGTTCCTTTTATCTTTTCCATTACTGTATGCAGATGATGGGGATTAGGTTTTACATTTTTCACAAGATCACGGCAAACAACAGCGTCACAATAAGACAGTATATCGGGAAACGCCTTGAATATTGCCTTTTCGCAGTTTCTTGATACCACAGCGCGGGAGATATTGTGAGCTTTAAGAAAAGTTAACAGTTCTCTGGTATGAGCGAATAACTCACCCTCTTCAGCGGCCCTCAGTTCTATGTTCTCAATGAATGTCATGGCCTTTTCTCTCAGCATTTTCGCTTTTTGTGGTGAATTGGAGTTTAGGATGTCTGTCGCCAGGTTAATCATTTCCAGAACAAAGTTTGTTTTGAACAGATTGGTCTGTATGCCGTACGACGCGATGATTTTGACCACTTCCTCGCGCATACGCTGGAAGTCGATATTGAGTTTGGCTAGCGTGCCATCAAAATCGAAGATTACAGTTTCAATTATGCTGCCATTAATTTTTAGAACGGACATTGATTTAGCGGCTTCCTGAAAGATAATTTTTTGTTATTATTTTTTTAAGTTTTTTGCCGGCAATGTTAGTGGGTAATTGACCGCTGGAAACAACAGTTAGAAAATTGGTGATGATGTGTAAAGTAGCGCCCCAAAGGACATCGTCGTTGCCGTCGTTATCCGAGATTACCAGGCAGGGGAATCTGCTCTGTTCGCCGTAGGCGTTTTCCCCTTCGGGTGTGGTTACGTGAAGCCAGGCGTAATTTGAGCTTTCGAAGAAGAAACTAAGAGGAATTTCCAGAACTTTTTCTACTTCCGCATTGAGTTTATATTTGAAGGGATTGTGAGTCAGACAGACGAGAGGGAAAATTGTTCTGGGAAATGATGTAAGAGAATAGGAAGGCAGGGCGCCTAAGAAGGAGACGTTGAAAGGGCTTAGTCTTATTTCTTCCCATGCTTCACGCAGGGCGTTGGTTAAATAAAGTTGTATCAGCGAGCAGGTTTTCCTGTCCCGAAGATTTAAGTCCTCCGTCCAAGCTCTGTTCATGATGGGGATTATCCCCGTTTTCAGAAAACAGCTCAGGAAATTATCTATTGTCGGAGAAAGCATCCCTCCGGGGCAACTGATATCGCCGCCCTGGGCCACTTTTGCCGAACGTTTAATAAGCTGAAAAACATACTCTGCGTTCCCCCCCACCGTCTTGTAATTTATCAGAACAACGACACTGGCTTCCAAATGAAAAGTTTTTTTCTTGTTGATTTTTTTAATAGCGCCATGTTTTTCAACATAATCCAAATCTATTGATGCTAATTTTGAACGAATCAAAGGTGGGAATAATTCTTTTTGCTGCAGAATAGATAAATCCATAATTAATCCGCCTGGCTGATAATATCGGCAATTACTTTATTATACCAGCAGACCATGGGAAACAAGTTGATAAAACCGCAATGCCCCCCGTATTTCAGCCGAAAAATTTTTAAATAATTATTATCTTCAAGCTGAGCAAAGTCTTTCCGCGGGATCACGGGGTCGTCGTCGGCGATGAATATTGTTACGGGAAGGCGAAAATTTTCAAAAAAATCTTTTTTTAAAGTGTACAGTTGGAAGTAGCTAAGGTAATTAGTGAATTCCGGGTAATAAGGCATGATTGCTTCCGTCAGCTCCATGCATGTTTGTGCTTTCATCATTTTGCTGAAATCATATTTATGAGGGAAAAGTTTTTGTTTCTTTTTTAAGGAACGCTTCCATTTTTTCAGGAAGTACTTGCGGTAAAAAGAATAACCGCTGTCAATGGCCAGTGTTGTTTTATGGGGGTCCAGAGACGGGCTGACGGCAAAAACGCATTTGAGAGCGATGTCCGGCAGGGAAGAATACTTATGCGCGATACGCAGGGCGAAATTTCCTCCCATGGAAAAACCAATTAAATAAGCTGGTTTCCCTGAAGATAGGCTCGTCAAGTAATGCACCGCATCAAATGTTTCTTCCAGCAGAGCACCGTGAAAAAGGCCTTCGTTCAGGTGATGAGAATCTCCATGATCCCTTAAATTAAGCCGGCAGACAGAAAAACCCAATTTATAATAAAAGGCGGCAGCATCGACCATGTAGGCGGAGGAAGAAGAACCTTCCCATCCGTGCAGCAGAATGATCAGGCCTTTAGGCGTGTCGGCCCGCGTCAGAAAAGCAATTAGTCTTGAACCGGTGGAAGTTGCAACGATTATTTCCTCGGAATGGTGCAGTAGCGCTTGTTTGGCCAGTACGCGGATTTTCGAACTGGCCAGAATTGATTGTATGTGGGGATTTCTGATAAGAAGAGAAGGCCGAAAATTATTTTTATCACTTTTCAATAATTTTTTCATAATCCTGTTAAATAAGAAAGGGTTTGAGCATGCGCCCAGACCCTGATTTTTGGTGGCGGTGCAGGGAATTGAACCCCGGACACTACGGATATGAGCCGTATGCTCTAACCAGCTGAGCTACACCGCCTGTGGTGGTTGGTTATCAGTCCGCCCAAGAAGGCGGCAACATGGATTTGCGCGACGCTATATCCAAGAGTGCGATGTTTGTCAATAAATTATTCAGAATCGGTGGTCTCCAATTCATAAACAACGATCACACTTTTATTCTTCAGGGAAATACCAGCGGACAAAACCAAAGCAAGCACGATTTCCGGTTGACCGTCGTTATCCACATCTTTGAAAGCATAGTCGGTAACATAGCCGTTTATTCTCTTTGTTCTCCAATTTTCAATCATTCCTAATCCGTCCCATTCGAGATTGTAGATTTCGCTGGCGGTAAACAGGCTAATGTGTTTAAACAAACGTCCGCTGGAGTCTATATTTTTAACAATAATAATTTCTTTTTTACCGTCATTGTTTGTGTCAAATGTCAAAATGCGCAGATTGGCGTAAGCGCTTCTTTCGTTTTGATCTGGTTTTGTCTTGTCTATGTTAGCTATATAATTATTGCTTCCGCCGTAATGGCTGTCGCTTCGCCAAATGAGGTCTTCGTTGGCAGAAAAGCCTAAAGTGAAAATTCTGGTCAAGTGCTTATTGGTTTTTTCAAAAATGCACAGATAGTCCAGTTCATCCAAGGCAATTACTTTTTCCCCTCCGCCGGTGCCTACATCTGCGATGGTAAGACCGTAAATAGACAGGCCCACGGGTATTTTCATCTTTTGGCCGGGAACGTATTGCCCGTCTTTCCAGACGATTTCATAAATTTGCGTGTCAAAAGGTTTATCCATGCCGAAATCCTGTCCGAGCAATAATGGTATGCCTGAGGGAGTGTCGATTACGCGCAAAAACCAGCGAATACCGGAAGCTATTGTTTGATATTTGCCATCCTTGTATTCGAGGACAAATGATTCGAGTGTTTTGTTGTTTATAGATGTTACAATTATTTCCGGTATGCCGTTGCGGTTGATATCCGCCACATCAACAGAGATATATTGGAGATAAGCCTTTCCGGAGATTCTTTCTACAAGCCATAGCTCTTTCTCTTTTTTCTGATAGATGTAAATATTGTTATTATCTATGACCACAATTTCATTATTCTTGTCATTGTTTACATCCCCGATGTCCATTCCTTTGAACATAGTAGGTATTTGCTGGCTCATCCAGAAGCCGCGGCGGTTGATCGGTTCGGGAGAGTTGATGTATTCCGTATTAATGGCGGAAGTTAATGTGCCTCTTTTGTTTGTTCGCATGCCCGCGATTATTTGAGCTTCACGCGAGGTTCCCGGAGGAAGAGGCCGTGAGACAGTCTTTTCCCCTGTGAGGGGTGCAGGGGGAACTGTCACCGACGATGTCTGCTCCGGAGCTGTTCCCAGTATGTGCTGAACTATTTTTTGAGAAAAATCATTGATTTTAGGCAACACGTCATCAATGTTTTGCGATTGAGTAAAGATGCTGACATCGGATTTGTTGGCGTTAATGTCCACCAATTTGCCGTCGATGCTGATGCTGTTGCCTATTTTAGTTATACTTCCCCATACCACATAGTCCGATCTTAAGTTTTTACCAATGTTATGCACATCGGCTGATGTCAAGTCTTTGAGTTTTATTTTCTTAATTTCTTCCAGCGTGGAGTTTTGCGGGGTGACGTTAATTTTCCCGGGAACAGTTATACGCGTCGAGAGCATATTACTAATTCCATCTTTCAGATAATCAATATTTTCCGCGCTGTGTGTGGCAAAAGGCAAAACTGTTACCGTATATTTATCTTTTGCCCAGAGCGAACCGGTAATCAGAAAAAGAATGCTCAGGCAAAAGATAAATTTGAAATATTTTTTCATGATTATCTCCCTTTTTTTCAACGTTTACGTTTAAATATGGGGGACTTCTAGCATTTTAATGCTTATAATACAAGAATGATTTGGTGAATTCAAGTTTCGGGCTAAGTATCCAGAGGAATTATGTAAAAAAGCACGGCAAAAAAATGGCAGATGCTTCCGGCCAGGACGAAGGAATGCCAGATGGCGTGATTGAAAGGCAGTTTTTTCCAGGCGTAGAAAATTGTGCCCACCGTGTAAATGATGCCTCCGGCAACGAGCCAGAAAATTGCTCCTCCGGAAAGATTTAGAAAGATAGGTTTAATGGCGAAAATAACCAGCCAGCCCATGGCAATATAGGCTAGTGTGGAAAGAATTTTAAAACGGTGAATAAAAAAGGCTTTAAACAATATTCCCAAAACGGTCAGACCCCAAACGATGCCGAAGATAGTCCAGCCCAAAACGCCGCGCACCGCCACAAGCATAAACGGGGTGTATGTGCCGGCGATGAGCACATAAATGCAGGAATGATCAATGATTCTAAAAATATGCTTAATGCGTGGTTGGCGGAAACTGTGATAAAGGGTTGACGCTGTGTAAAGCAGAACCAAGGTGAAACCGAAAATGGTACAGCTGACGACATGACGGGCTTCGCCGTATAAACTGGCAAAGACAATTAGCAGCACCAAACCGGCCAGACTGATGAACGCGCCTGCTCCGTGAATGGCACTATTGAATATTTCTTCTAATACGAGGGTACGCTTTTCCCCGGGTAGAGCAATGTTTTTTTTCATATTTTTAAAACCACACTGGTCACGTATTTTGTTATTGCGAATTTGTCAATCTTTTTCGGACAGTAATTTCATTAATAGGTCTTGACGTAAGGATAAAAATCGTAATAATAATGAAAATCAAGGAGGAGAAAGCGCGATGCTCACGCGTGCTGGCCTGCCGGTTATGAGTAAAAATAGTTTTTAAGGCTACTTTTTAAGGAGGGGCAAGTGATACCGAGATATTCCCGGGAAAAAATGGAAAAAATCTGGGGTCCGGAATACCGTTACCGGAAATGGCTGGACGTGGAAATAGCGGCGTGCGAGGCGATGGTTAAGCTGGGCAAAATGCCCCGGGGTGCTCTGGAAAACATTACCCAGAAGACCTCTGTTGACGTTGCGCGTATCGAAGAAATAGAAGAAACTACCAAGCACGATGTCATCGCTTTTCTGACCTCTTTGACGGAAAAAGTAGGCGAAGACGGACGATTCATTCATATGGGATTAACTTCCTCTGATGTTCTGGATACATCACTCGCCGTTCTTTTAAAAGAAGCAGCTGAAATCTTGCTCGACGATATTGACGAGTTTTTGAAAGTTTTAAAGAAAAAAGCTTTTGAACACAAAAAAACTCTGATGATCGGACGGTCGCACGGCATTCATGCCGAACCGATAACCTTCGGCCTGAAGATGGCATTGTGGTATCAGGAAATGGAAAGAAACCGCGCGCGTCTGGTGCGGGCGAAAGAAACAATAAGCTATGGCAAAATAGCCGGAGCGGTGGGCACTTTCTCTTTTGTGGAACCTTTTGTGGAAGAATATGTCTGCAAAAAGCTGGGATTAAAACCCGCGCCTGTATCTTCGCAAATTGTTCAGCGTGACCGCCACGCCGAATTTTTTACCACGCTGGCGATTATCGCTTCTTCGCTGGATAAATTTGCGCAGGAAATACGCCTTTTGCAGAGAACGGAAGTGCGTGAGGCAGAAGAGTTTTTTTCAACCGGGCAGAAAGGTTCATCAGCGATGCCGCATAAACGCAATCCTGTATTATCGGAAAACATATCGGGGTTAGCCCGCCTTGTTCGATCTTATGCGATAGCGGCGCTGGAAAATGTTGCCTTGTGGCATGAAAGAGATATCAGCCACTCCTCGGTGGAAAGAGTAATTGCGCCGGATGCGACAATTGTCCTGGATTTTATGCTGGGCAGATTTACCAATCTGATGGATAAGCTTGTTGTCTATCCTGAAAGAATGCTGACCAACCTGGAAATGACGCGTGGTGTTATTTTCTCACAAATGGTTTTGCTGACGCTTATCGAAAAAGGAGTGAGCAGGGAAGACGCGTATGCTCTTGTGCAGAAAAATGCGATGAAATCATGGCAGGAAGGATTGGATTTTAAGAAACTGCTGGCGGAGGATATGCTAATAAAAAAACGCTTGGCGCCGCAGGATTTAGATAAAATATTTGACGTGAACAATTTTTTAATTAATCTTGATTTTATTTTCAGCCGTGTTTTCGGTAAATAGAAATAACTGATGTGCTGATTATTGCTTTTTGATAACCGTATCGTGTTCAAAATCCGCGCTCGTCTCAGGATAATCGACGTTATAATGCAGGCCGCGACTTTCTTTACGCCGGCGGCAGGACTGGACAATTAGCTTGGCCAACGTCGTGATATTGCGCAGTTCAATCAGATCCTTTGTTACCCGGTAGTTCCAGTAATATTCGTTTATTTCTTTTTGAATCAGGTCGATACGGCGTTCGGCGCGTTCGAGGCGTTTGTTGGAGCGGACGATTCCCACATAATTCCACATACAGCGTCGTATTTCGTCCCAGTTGTTGGTGATGACTATATTGTCGTCGCTGATCACTGCATCTCCGGGATCCCACGGTGGGATTTGTATGCGGCTGAGTTCTGTCTGGCGAAAAGATTTTGCTATTTTTGTAAAAGCCCGGTGCGCGAAAACAAGTGCTTCCAGAAGCGAGTTGCTGGCCAGTCGGTTTGCCCCGTGCAGGCCGGTGCAGGCAACTTCGCCGCAGGCGAACAAATTATCGATAGAGGTTTTTCCCCAATGGTCAACCGCCACGCCGCCGCAGATGTAATGAGCGGCAGGTGCGACGGGAATCGGGTCGACGGCGATGTCTATTCCGAATTCGAGGCATTTTTCATAAATGTTCGGAAAACGGTTTTTTAGGAAATCACGGTCGCGGTGCGTGATATCCAGCAATACGTATTCATCGCCTGATTTTTTTATTTCTGAATCTATCGCCTTGGCCACAATGTCCCGTGGCGCGAGGCTCTTCATCGGATGATACTTTTCCATAAACGTCGCGCCGTTTTTTAACCTGAGAATTCCTCCCTCGCCGCGCACAGCTTCGCTGATGAGAAAAGCTTTTGCTTCGGGGTGATAAAGGCATGTAGGGTGAAACTGGATAAATTCCATATTGGCGATTTGAGCTCCCGCGCGATAGGCCATCGCCACACCGTCTCCCGTGGCGATATCGGGATTAGTCGTAATCAGATAGACCTTGCCTGCGCCACCAGTGGAAAGGATGGTATATTTTGCGCGGTAGGTGTGGATCTCGTCCTGGTCAATATCTAAAACATAGGCGCCCAGGCAATTTATGGTGTGGCCCGAGGCATCTTTTTGCAGGATTAAATCAATTCCGATATGGTTTTCATAGATTTTGACATTGTTCAGCCCGGCGACTTTTTCGTGCAGGGCGCGCTCGATTTCACGGCCGGTCAAGTCTTTGGCATGCAAAACTCGTCGGCGGGTATGACCGCCTTCCTGTCCGAGATCGTAAGTATAAGGCGGCTCCTCTGATTTTGTGAACTCCACACCCCAGTCGATAAGCTCTTGAATTCGGGGTGGCGCTTCTTTCACAACAAATTCCACCACATCTCTGTGGCAAAGTCCGGCGCCGCAAATAAGAGTGTCGTTTATATGCTCTTCAAAACTGTCGGTTTTGTCCGTAACCGCGGCGATACCGCCCTGCGCGTAGTTTGTATTTGACTCGGATTTTTCCTTTTTAGTGACAATCGCAACACTGCCCAGATTAGCTGCTTTGATGGCCAGACTCAACCCTGCAATGCCGCTGCCAATGATTAAAAAATCTGTTTTAAATTCCATAACGGAGATACCGCTTTGCTAATACAGGTAAAACTTATTTACAAAACGCCTGCGCTTTTATATAAAGATTTTAGATTTTTAGCAAAGAAAATTATTTGTCAGGAAGATAATTTGATAGTTTTAGGCATAGAGTCATCGTGCGATGAAACGGCGGCGGCGGTGGTTAAAGAGGGGAAAATCCTTTCCAACGTAATTGCGTCGCAGATAAAGGAACATAGCCCTTACGGCGGTGTTGTTCCGGAAATCGCTTCACGCAAGCATCTTGAAGCGGTAAGTCCGGTAATTAAGCAGGCATTGTCCGAAGCGGGCGTGAAACTTAAGGATATAGAGGGGATTTCAGTAACACGCGGGCCGGGATTGGTCGGGTCTCTTTTAATCGGTTTATCCGCGGCTAAAGCTATGGCGTGGGCGTTGGATATTCCCTTTGTGGGAGTGAATCATTTGGAAGGGCACATCGCGGCGATATTTCTCACGGACAGAACGCCGTCATTTCCCTTTGTCGCCCTGGTCGTTTCCGGCGGTCATACCAGCATTTATTTGGTGAAAGGTTTTCAAAGTTTTTCTTTGTTGGGGCAGACGCGCGATGACGCGGCTGGAGAGGCTTTTGATAAAGCCGCCAAACTGCTCAATCTCGGCTACCCCGGCGGGGTGGTGATTGATAAGCTGGCCAAAAGCGGGAATCCGCGCGCCTACGCTTTTCCGCGAGCGATGAAGGATTTGCCGGATTTTAGCTTCAGCGGCCTCAAAACTTCCCTGCTGGTCATGCTCAAAAAACGAGGTTGTAATTTCAGTAGTGAAGAGATGCCGGATGTGGCGGCGAGTTATCAGGAGGCTATTGTTGACGTGCTGGTGGAGAAAACTACTCGGGCGGCGAAGGAAAATAGCGTCGGACAAGTTGTGGTTTGCGGTGGCGTTGCGTCCAACAGCAGATTGCGGGAACAATTTGCCCGGGCAGCCGCCTCAGAGAATTTAAGTTTATTCATTCCGCCAATGATTTTATGCACGGATAATGCGGCGATGGTGGCAGCGATTGGTGAAATTTTATTAAAAAGCGGTCGGCGTGATGGGCTTGACCTGAATGCAGTTTCACGCTGGCCTCTTTCCGCACAGAAGTAAAACATGGCTACCCCCAAAGAAATAATTCGTCACTACTGTGTTAAACCGAGAAAAAGACTGGGGCAGTCTTTTCTCTTGGACAAAAATATTATTCGCAAAATCGCCGTTGCGGCGAGAATTTCTCCTGAGGATGTTGTTATTGAAATCGGACCGGGAACAGGTGTGCTTACCGAAGAAATTGTTTCCCTGGCACGCCGGGTAATTGCCGTGGAGCTGGACGAGAAATTGGTTCGGCTGCTGGAGAATAAATTTGCCGACTGCGGCAATATTGAAGTTCGTTGTCAGGACATATTAAAATTCAATTTCAGCTTACCGGCGAAAAAACACAATGTCCAGCTCAAGGTTGTCGGCAACGTTCCTTATTACCTGTCTAGCCCCTTGGTTTTTTACCTGCTGTCTTATCGCCGGGCTATCAGCGATTTTACGTTGATGCTGCAGAAAGAGGTTGTGGACAGGCTGATTGCGTCGCCGAATAACAAAAATTACGGTGTTCCTTCTGTTTTGCTGCAAATGTTTACGGAGGTCGAAAGGCTTTTCGATGTCCCCGAGACATGTTTTTATCCCCGTCCTAAGGTAACGTCTTCCGTTATTCAGGGGAAGTTTCGTGAAAAACCTCTTGTGGATATTGTTGACGAAGAAATTTTTAGCCGGCTGGTGAAAGCAGCCTTTGCCCAGCGCAGGAAAATGTTGATAAATAATTTGAAGAGGACAAATTTGCTGACAGGATGGACGGATGAGGAATTAAACAAGGCGCTGAATGCCGTCGGAATCGACGGTAAAAGAAGAGCGGAAACTTTATCCGTTTGCGAATTCGGACGGCTGTGTAATATTCTGGCGACCGGTAAAAAAACATCAGTAATTCCAAAAATTAGTTGACTAACTTATCTTCAAATATTAATGCTATGCCTAAGGCAAATTATTGAAAAGACATGAAAAATAAATATTTATATATTGAAACATTTGGTTGTCAGATGAATGTCCATGACTCGGAGCAGATGGCGGCGCTTTTGGCAAACTGTGGTTATAAGCTGACGGAGCATTGTCACCAGGCTGACCTGATTTTGTTCAACACATGTTCGATTCGGGAAAAAGCGGAGCAGAAGGCATTCAGCCAGCTGGGCCGGCTGATAACGCTAAAAAAGCGCAATCCGCGGCTTATTGTGGGCTTTGGCGGCTGTCTGGCGCAGCATCTGGGCGCTCATGTTTACGAGCGTTGTGGTGATGTGGATTTTGTTTTTGGCACGCACAATATTCATCTTCTGCCGGAGATGGTCTCTGCGGTGGAGGAAAAGCGTAAAAGAATAACCAGAATCGATTTTCATCCGGTTGTGCATTCAGTGGGCATTTTCGCGCCGCCGCCGCGAGGAGCGGTGAGCGCTTTTGTCACAATCATGCAGGGATGCAATAATTTTTGTGCTTACTGCGTTGTCCCTTATTTGCGCGGGCCGGAGATAAGTCGTTCCCCGGAAGATATCATTGAAGAAATAATGAAACTCGCCGATTGTGGCATTAAAGAAGTCACGCTGTTGGGGCAGAATGTGAATTCATACGGCAAGACCCTTGAGCGTGACGTTAATTTTGCCGCTTTGATTAGAGAAGTCAGTAAAGTCGTTGGCATTGAAAGAATACGCTTTACCACATCGCATCCCAAGGATTTATCCGAAGAACTGATTAATTGTTTTGCCGAGGAAAAGAAGTTGTGCAAGCATATTCACCTGCCGGTACAGTCGGGATCGAACAAAATTCTTGCGTTGATGAATCGCGGTTATACAGTGGAGGATTATGTGGAAAAAATGGTTCGTCTGCGTCGCGTTTGCCCCGGGATAAGTATTACTTCTGATATTATCGTTGGATTTCCGCAAGAAAGCGAAAAAGATTATCAAGAAACGATTGACATGATGGAAAAAATCAGGTTTGATTCAGTATTTTCGTTCAAATATTCTGAACGCAAAGGCACGGCCGCTTATGGGTTGGGAGGAAAAGTCGCAGAAGCGGAAAAACTGAGGCGTTTAAAAGCATTGCAATCTTTGCAGGATAAATATACCCTGCAAAAGAATAGAGAAATGGAGGGTAGCAGCCAAAAAATATTGGTGGAAGGGACAAGTAGAAATTCTTCCCATGATTTGATGGGCAGGACCAGCTCGTGGAAAATAGTCAATTTTAGGGGTAAGCCAGAGCTATTGGGTAAGCTGGTGGAAGTAAAGATAGTCAATGCATATGTGCACTCTTTAAGAGGGGAAATTATCTAAGGAACAGGAGACTGGTAATGCTGATTGAAATGAAGGTTTCGGGATTGACCATAGATCCTATTACCAATACGCCTATTGTTATATTGAAAAGTATTCAGGACAACAAAGCGATTCCAATTTGGATAGGCCTGTTTGAAGCCAGCGCTATTGCCACGGAACTGGAAAAAATTGTTTTTTCCCGGCCGATGACGCATGATTTATTCAGCGAGTGTTTGAAAAGTCTGAGAGTGGCGATAAATAAAATAGTTATTGAAGATATTCGCAACAACACTTTTTTTGCCAATATTTATTTAAGTCAGGAAGGCAGGGATTATACCATTGATGCCCGGCCGAGTGATGCGATTGCCTTGGCTCTCAGAGCAAGCGCTCCGATATTCGTGAATGAAATTGTTTTGGAAAAATCGCGCAGTATTGATTTCGGTATGAAAATAAGCGACTTGGATAAGTTAAAGGAGGATAAGATAAAGGAATTCTTGGAAAATCTTTCCGCAGAGGATTTCGGCAAGTATAAAATGTAAAAAATTATGGAAAACCTAATGCAGGATTTTCAAACTTATCTGGAAGTGGAACGCAATGTTTCGTCAAACACGCTTAAAGCTTATATCTCTGATGTTCAGGAATTTATTTCCTTTCTCCAAAGCAGCGGTTTGGCAAAAAGCGGACGCGGGATAAAAAATGTGGAAGCTGAGGCTGTCCGGGCTTTTTTGGGGCATTTGTACCGGCAAAAAGTAAAAAAAGTAACGATTAACCGAAAAATATCGTCCTTGCGGGCTTTTTATAAATATCTGTTACGCAACGGTAAAATCAAGAAGAATCCCGTTAGTATGATTCAGTCGCCCAAAACCGAAAAATACATGCCCACTTTTTTGTCGGTTGATGAAACGTTTGAACTCTTGAACGCTTCCGAAGGCAAAAATTCTCTAGATTTGCGGACGCGGGCAATGATGGAATTATTTTATTCTTCCGGCATGCGCTTGAGCGAACTGGCGGCACTCAATGTGACGGACATAGATTTTAATCAGCAGCTGGTCAAAATTCGGGGCAAAGGTCGAAAGGAAAGAATCGTTCCCGTGGGTAAAATGGCGTTGCAGGCGATCAGGGAATATTTGGGAAAAACAGGTGAGTTGAGAAAAAATATTGGTGGAAATGTTTTTGCCGAACCGCTTTTTTTGAACAGCCGGGGTAAGAGGATAACGACACGAAGCATTGCCCGTTTCCTTGACCAGGCAGCCGGAAAAAGCTCACTTGGCCGCAAGATCAGCCCGCATGCGCTCAGGCATAGTTTCGCCACGCATCTTTTGAACGCGGGCGCGGATTTACGCGCCATTCAGGAATTGCTCGGCCACAAGAGCCTTTCCACAACCCAAAAATACACGGCGGTAAATATTAACCGTTTAATGGAAATTTACGATAAAGCTCATCCGCGCGCCAAAAGCAAATGAGGCCAGACCTTTTCCCCGGAAAAAGATGGAAGAAAAAGATTTAGTCGAATTTATCGTGAGCGGGCGGAGGCGGGTTATTAAGGATTAAATTACATGGAGAAGACAGAGAAAACGATGAAGATAAAAGGCACGACCATACTGGCGGTGAGGCACAAGGGTAGAATCACAGTAGCCGGCGATGGTCAGGTTACACTGGAAGCGACGATTCTGAAACACGGAGCACGTAAAGTGCGCCGCCTTTACAACAATGAAGTTATTGTGGGATTCGCTGGCGCGACGGCGGACGCTTTTACCCTGTTTGACCGGTTTGATCAGAAATTGGAGCAATACAACGGCAACCTGCTGAGAGCGGCTGTGGAGCTGACCAAAGATTGGCGCACCGACCGTGTCTTAAGACATCTGGAGGCGTTGATGATTGCCGTCAATAAAAGCTATTCGCTGATTATTTCCGGTAACGGCGATGTTATTGAATCTGATGATGATGTTATCGCCATTGGTTCCGGCGGTCCTTACGCTCAGGCAGCGGCGCGCGCGCTGGTACGGCATTCAAACTTGTCTTCATCGGAGATTGCCAGAGAGGCAATGAGAATTGCGGCGGAAATTTGTATTTATACCAACGAGAACATAACCATCGAAGAAATAGAAATAAACACGGAAGGCAAAGAAAAGAAAAGCAGTAAAGACAAGAGGCAATAAAAATATGACGGAGACTACTTTAAAACCGCGGGAAATAGTGGAAAGGCTCAATCGGCATATCATCGGCCAGGCGCAGGCGAAACGCGCTGTAGCCATTGCTCTGCGCAATCGTTGGCGCAGGCAGAATGTGCCCAGAGAGCTGGCTGACGAGATTTCCCCGAAAAATATCATTATGATCGGACCCACCGGTGTGGGCAAGACGGAAATAGCGCGGCGTCTGGCCAAGCTGGATAATGCGCCTTTTCTGAAGGTGGAAGCATCCAAGTTTACCGAAGTTGGTTACGTGGGACGCGATGTGGAATCGATTGTTCGCGACTTGGTGGAAATAGCGGTTAATATGGTCAAAATGCAGGAGCAGGAAAGCGTCCGCGCCAAAGCCGCAGAAATCGCGGAAGAAAGACTGCTGGATTTGTTGCTTCCGGCCCGCCCTGCGGAAAAAAAAGTTGGCGACATGTTGGCCGATATAGGCAGCTCTCATGATAAAGGCCAGTCGCTGGAAGAACAGGCCCTTAGTTTCGATGCCACACGGGAGAAATTAAGGCAATTGTTCAAGGCAGGCAAACTTGACCACCGCGTTGTGGAGCTGGAAGTCAGTGAAACGCGCAGCGGCCCCATGATTGAAATATTTTCTGCCGCGGGCATGGAGGATATGGGCCTGAACATCAGGGATATGTTGGGCAATGTATTCCCACAAAAAAGAAAAAGGCGAATGCTGAAAGTTCCGGAAGCGCTGGAAGTATTGGCGGAAGAAGAGGCGCAAAAACTTGTCGACATGGACAAGGTGACAAAAACGGCTATCGACAGGGTGGAGCAATCGGGCATTGTCTTTCTGGATGAAATAGACAAAATTGTGGGCAGTGATTCGTCGCACGGTCCGGATGTTTCGCGTGAAGGAGTGCAAAGAGATTTGCTGCCCATTGTGGAAGGCTGCGCTGTCAATACGCGTTACGGTATGGTAAAAACAGACCATATTCTTTTTATCGCTGCGGGGGCATTCAGTTCCTCCAAGCCCTCGGATTTGATTCCGGAACTGCAGGGGCGTTTTCCGATTCGTGTGGAGCTGGATTCCCTCGGCAAGGAAGAATTTATCAGGATACTTACCGAGCCGAATAACGCCTTGGTGAAGCAATACACGGAGATGATGGCAACCGAAGGAATAAAATTAATTTTCACCAAAGACGCCGTTGCCTCCATCGCGGAAATAGCCACGATTGTCAATGAGAGGACGGAAAATATCGGCGCGCGACGTCTTTACACAATTATGGAAAAATTACTGGACGATATTTCTTTTGACGCGCCGGATATGAAAAACAAAGAAATAAAAATTGACGCCAAAACGGTGGAAAAAAAGCTGGAAGATATCATTGAAGACGAGGATTTGAGCAGATATATTTTATAAACGGGGTAACATTTATGGACAATATATTGGATTCGATGGAGCGGGCGGACATTCTTCTGGAAGCGCTTCCTTATATCCGGCGTTTCTATAATAAAACGATTGTTATTAAATACGGCGGCCACGCCATGGTTGACGAAGATCTGAAAGATAGGTTTGCCAAAGACGTCGTCATGATGAAATATATAGGAATTAACCCCGTTGTTGTGCACGGCGGGGGACCACAAATCGGCGACTTTTTAAAAAAACTGGGCAAGGAATCAAAATTTGTTCAGGGTATGCGCATTACCGATAAAGAAACCATGGACATTGTGGAAATGGTTTTGGTCGGAAAAGTAAACAAAGAGATTGTCGGTTTGATTAATAACCACGGCGGCAAGGCGGTGGGTTTAAGCGGCAAGGACGGCGGATTGATTCTGGCGGAAAAATATCTTTTAAGTGAGGACAAGGCCAAGCACACGCCGCCGGAAATTATTGATATCGGCCTGGTGGGTAAAGTTGTGTCGATCAACGCCCAACTTATTGCCACGCTGGCGCAAAACGGTTTCATCCCCATTGTCGCGCCCACGGGAATTGGCGCGAGGGGAGAAACGTATAATATCAACGCCGATATCGTTGCCGGAGAAATCGCCGCCGCCCTGCAGGCGGAAAAATTGATGCTTTTAACCGATGTGCCGGGCGTCATGGACCAGAACAAGAAGTTGATCAATACAATGAGTTCCAAAAAGGTGCAGAAATTGATTGATGAAGGTGTTGTCGAGGGCGGCATGTATCCCAAGATGAAATGTTGTCTGAAAGCGCTCAAAGGCGGCGTGAAGAAAGCGCATATTGTTGACGGCCGGCTCAAACACGCCATTTTGCTGGAAGTGTTCACCGACAAAGGAATCGGTACTGAAATAGCTTTATAAAAAGAAAGAGAAACTGTTGAAGATGAAGGAAAAAGAAATCACGGCTCTGGCCGATGAAAATATTATGCATACATACCGGCGGTTTCCTGTCGTTTTGGCCCGAGGAAAGGGACAGAAGGTGTGGGACGTAAATGGCAAGGAGTATCTTGATTTTGTCGCCGGCATTGCCGTTTGCAATCTGGGCCATTCTCATCCCGGTGTGATTGACGCGTTGAAGAAACAGCTGGAAAAATTAACCCACGTCTCCAATCTGTACTACACTGAGCCGCAGGCGCGGCTGGCTAAACTCCTGGTGGACAATTCTTTTGCCGACAAGGTATTTTTCTGCAACAGCGGCGCGGAAGCGAATGAGGCGGCCATTAAACTGGCGCGAAAATACGCGCACGAAAATCTCGGTGCGGATAAGTTTGAGCTTATCACGATGAAAGATTCTTTTCATGGCCGGACGATGGCCACAATCACGGCTACCGGTCAGGAGAAATTTCAATTCGGTTTTACGCCGCTTCTGGAAGGGTTCACCTATGTTCCTTTCAATGACCTGAATGCTTTGGAAAAAGCGATTAATAAAAAAACCTGCGGCGTGATGGTGGAGCCGATTCAGGGCGAGGGCGGGGTTAATATTCCTGATGCGCGGTATCTGAAAGAAGTGCGCTCGCTCTGCGATGAGCACAAAATTTTGCTTATTGTGGATGAAGTGCAGACGGGCATTGGTCGCACGGGGAAATTGTTTGCCTATGAACACGCGGGGATTGAGCCGGACATCATGACGCTGGCCAAAGCTTTGGGCAACGGTTTTCCGGTTGGGGCAATGCTGGCCACGGATAAAATCGCCGAGTCTTTCGCGCCCGGAAATCACGCGTCCACCTTCGGCGGAAATCCCCTGGCTATGGCTGCAGCTTTGGCCACGCTGGAAATCATGCTGCAGGAAGGTATTTTGGATAATTGCCGGAAGACGGGGGATTATTTTTTAAAGGAGTTAAAAAAACTGGAAAAAAAGCATGCCCTAATCAATAATGTCCGGGGAAAAGGGTTGATGCTTGCCGTCACGCTGAATATGGAAGCGGCGGAAATTGTCCGGGAATGCATGCAAAAAGGTTTATTGATTAACAGCACAGGAGGAAAAACATTGCGCTTCGTGCCGCCATTGATTATTACCAATAAAGATGTTGATCAGGCTGTTGATATTCTTAATGAAGTGATGGAGGGCAAATGAAAAAAGATTTGCTCAATTTCCATGATTTGACAGCGGATGATTTTGCGTTGATCTGGGAAAAGGCCGCAAAACTCAAAAAAGATTTAAAGGAAGGCCGGCCACACGCCTCGTTGCGGGAGAAAACGCTGGGGATGATTTTTGACAAATCCTCCACACGGACGCGTATTTCCTTTGAGGTCGGCATGTATCAACTGGGCGGAATTGCGCTTTTTTTGAGTTCGCGCGACACACAGATCGGGCGCGGCGAAATTATCGCGGATACCGCGCGCATGGCGTCCGTTTATCTCAACGGCATCATGATCCGGACATTCGCTCAGGAAGCGGTAGAAGAATTTGCCCGTTTTGCCACTATTCCCGTTATCAACGGCCTTACGGATCTTTTGCATCCCTGTCAGATATTGAGTGATTTATTCACCATAAAAGAGAAGAAAGGTTCGTATGAAGGGATAAAAGTCGCCTATATTGGTGACGGTAATAATGTCGCCAACTCATGGATAGAAGCTGCCGCCAAATTGCCGTTTGAACTGGCGATTGCCTGCCCGGAAGGTTATGACCCTAACGCTGACGTTATGGCCAAGGCTGTTAAAGAATCAAAAGAAGGGATAAAAATTTATCGCGAGCCTTCTGCCGCGGCAAAAAAAGCCGATGTACTTTATACTGATGTCTGGGCAAGCATGGGCCAGGAAGCGGAAAACGAGGTGAGGAAAAAAGTTTTTAAAAATTACCAGATAAACGCGTCTCTGCTAAAAGAAGCAAAAAAAGGCGCGATGGTTATGCACTGTCTGCCCGCGCACCGGGGAGAAGAAATAACCGCCGAAGTGCTCGAAGGGCCGCAGTCGATTGTCATTGATCAGGCGGAGAATCGCCTGCACGTGCAAAAAGCGATTCTGGAAATATTGTTGTAGGAGGAAAGAAACTTGTCGGCAAAAATAAAGAAAGTAGTTTTGGCTTATTCGGGCGGATTGGACACGTCCGTGATAGTTCGCTGGTTGATTGAAACATACGGGTGTGAAGTTATCTGTTTCGCCGCCGATCTGGGGCAGAAAGAGGAATTGACCGGATTAAAAAAGAAGGCGATAAATACCGGCGCCAGTAAAATTTATGTAGAAGACTTGAGGGAAGAATTCGCGCGTGATTTCGTTTTTCCGGCGCTACGCGCCAACGCGATATATGAAGGAACGTATCTGCTGGGCACTTCCCTGGCGCGGCCTTTGATTGCCAAAAGGCAGATCGAAATCGCCAAAATGGAAAAAGCCGATGCCGTAGCGCACGGCGCGACGGGCAAGGGCAACGATCAGGTGCGCTTTGAGTTGACTTATATAGCGCTGAATCCGTCCATAAAGATTATCTCGCCCTGGAAAGATGAGAAATGGGATTTGAACTCGCGTGAGTTAATGATCGACTACGCGGAAAAGCACAAAATTCCCGTGCCTTTGACCAAGGCAAAGCCCTACAGCTCTGACCGCAACCTTTTGCATATCTCGCATGAAGGGGGAATTCTGGAAGATCCCTGGGCGGAGCCGCCGGAAGATATTTTTGTTTTGACCAAATCACCGGAAAAATCTCCGGATAAGCCAACATATGTGGAAATCGACTTTGTCAAAGGCAATCCCGTGGCGATTAACGGCAAAAAAATGTCGCCGGCTGTTCTCATGGATAAAATTAATCAGATCGCCGGTGAAAACGGCGTGGGCCGTGTGGACATGGTGGAAAACCGTTTTGTCGGCATGAAATCAAGGGGTGTTTATGAGACACCCGGCGGGACGGTCTTATGGGCGGCGCACCGCGCCGTGGAATCACTGACGATGGACCGGGAAGTCATGCTGATACGCGATTCACTCATTCCCAAATACGCGCAGCTTGTCTATAACGGATTCTGGTATTCGCCGGAAATGGAAACGCTGCAAAAATACATAGACGCCACGCAGGAAAATGTTACCGGGACGGCACGAATGAAATTGTATAAAGGAAGCTGTTCGGTGGTGGGACGCAAAGCGCCGCAGTCGCTTTACAGTGAAGATTTCGCCACTTTTGAGAAAGATCAGGTGTACAACCAGATGGACGCGATCGGTTTTATCAAGCTGAACGGCCTGCGCCTGAAAATCCGTCATCTGTTGAAAAGGAAAACCGGCAAAAAATAAAACGCGGGGAATGAAATTATGGCCCAGAATAAAAAACCATGGAGCGGGCGTTTTCAAAAAGCCACAGCCCAAGAGGTGGAAAAATTTACTTCCTCTTTGCATTTCGATTGCCGCCTTTATCCCTATGATATTGAAGGCTCCCTAGCGCACGCGCAGATGCTGGCCGCGCAGGGGATAATATCGCGCGCCGAAGCAAATAAAATATGTTCTGGTTTAAAGAACATTTTACAGGATCTGGAAAAAGGCAAAGTCAAGTTTGATCCCGCCGATGAAGATATCCACATGGCCATAGAGCGGGAATTGACCAGACGCATAGGTTCTGTAGGCGGCAAGCTGCATACGGCCAGAAGCCGCAATGACCAGATTGTTCTGGATATGCGTCTTTTTATGCGTGAACAGACCCAGGAAATTATCAGGCTTATTTCATCGCTGAGGAAGCTATTGGTGAAATTGGCAAAAGAAAATGCAAAGATAATCATGCCCGGATACACGCATCTGCAAAAAGCCCAGCCGGTGCTCTTGGCACATTATTTTCTGGCTTTTTACGAAATGTTTTCCCGTGACGCGGCGCGATTTGCCGACGGCAAAAAAAGGATTGACATATCACCTCTAGGAGCGGCCGCGCTGGCCGGAACCGGCCTGCCCATCGACAGGCGTAAAACAGCGAAAATATTAAAATTTTCCGCAGTCAGCGAAAACAGTATGGACACGGTAGCAGACCGTGATTTTATCAGTGAGTTTATCTTTGACTGTGCGGTGACCATGATGCATTTGAGCCGTTTTTGCGAGGATTTGGTTTTGTGGTCGTCGGAAGAATTCGGTTTTGTGGAAATTTCCGATGCCTATACAACCGGCAGTTCGATTATGCCGCAGAAAAAAAATCCGGATGTGGCGGAACTGATCAGGGGGAAGACGGCGAGGGTTTATGGAGACCTCATGGCGATAATGACGCTACTCAAGGGTTTGCCCATGACGTATAACCGCGATTTACAGGAAGATAAAGAGCCCTTGTTCGACGCGGTGGATACAACAAAAAACTGTCTGAATATTTTTACGCAGATGCTGGCCAATACCAAATTCAAGGCCGGGAAAATGCGTGTCGCGGCGGAAGAGGGGTTTTGCGCGGCTACCGACATCGCCGAATATCTGGTGAAGAAAGGCGTTGCTTTTCGTAAAGCGCATGAAATTGTCGGCAAAATCGTTGCTTATTGCCTGAAGAATAAAAAGACGCTCGGACAATTGTCGCTGGAAAATTACCGGAAATTTTACGGCGGTTTTTTCACGGATATTCATGATATTATTAAAATCGATAAAGTGGTAAATGCCCGCCGGCATACCGGAGGGACGGCGACGGAGGGTGTTGCGAAGAGGATAAGAGAAATTGAGAAGAAAACCAAGTAAATATAAAATTTGTGTTGTGCTGGCGTTGGTGTTTGTTTTTTTCGGGTGCGGCGTCAAGAATAATCCGATTCCCCGGACATCCATGATTGATTACCGCCCTATGGTTGACAAAATCGAGGCCGTTTCCAAAGATGACGCTGTGGTATTGAGCTGGGAACTTAACGATGAAGATGCGTTAATAAAAAATATTTACATCGAAAGAAGCGAGCAGGGTGCTGCCGGCAACGAATGTCCCGAATGCCCGCAGAAGTTTGAGCGTATCGGTCATCTGGAGATAAGCAAGCCATTGCTGGGAAAACAAAAAACAAAGAAGCAGGGATTTGTCGATACAAAAGTGGAAAAAGGCAAAATATACAATTACCGCTTAATGCTTTGTGATATCGCGGGTGTTTGTCAGGATAAGCCCGCGACTCAGGTAAATTTTAAATAACCAAGGAGTATTGTATGTTCAGAGGAGCGATAGTAGCCATTGTTACGCCTTTTAAAGACGGGAAGGTGGATGAAGAAGCACTGAGGAATCTTATTGAATTCCAAATTGCCAACGGGACGGACGGTATCGTTCCCTGCGGTACTACGGGTGAGTCCAGCACTCTTTCCCATGAGGAGCACGACAGGGTTATCGAAATAACAATTGACGCCGTAAAAAAGCGCGTGCCGGTTATCGCCGGAACGGGGTCCAACAGCACCGCTGAAGCTTTACGACTGACCAAACACGCCCATAAGGTTGGTGCCGACGGCGCGTTGATAGTTTGCCCCTATTATAACCGTCCCACGCAGGAAGGGCTTTATCAGCACTTTAAAACGATTGCTGAAAACGTGCCCATTCCCATAGTTCCATACAATATTCCCGGCCGTACCGGAGTTAATCTTCTGCCACCGATGGTGGCGAAGCTGGCTAAAATAAAAAATATTGTGGGAATCAAAGAGGCATCCGGATCAATTAAGCAGATGAGTGATGTAATTGAGATGTGTCCGGATAATTTTGCGGTATTATCCGGCGATGATAATTTTACTTTACCCCTGCTGGCCATGGGGGGCGCGGGAGTGATTTCCGTGATCTCCAATGTGGCGCCGGCGGATATGGCCGGACTGGTGGACGCGTTTTTTGCCGGTGACATAAAAAAGGCGAAAGACTTACATCATAAAATGTCGCCGCTGATGGAGGCACTTTTTTTTGAAGTCAATCCGATTCCCGTGAAAGCTGCGTTGGTCATGATGGGTAAGATTAAAGAAGAATACAGATTGCCGCTTTGCAAAATGACCGATGTTAACCGGGAAAAACTGAAAAAGGTTATGACTGATTACGGCTTGATTTAATTATTTCGGCGTCAATAATTAATAAAAGGAGATGTATTTGTATGGTTAAAGCCGTCGTTACGGGAGTCGCTGGGAAAATGGGAGGAAGGATCATCAGTCTCATCTCTCCTCTGGAGGATATCAAAGTCGTGGCCGCGGTGGAAGTAGCCCGTCATCCTATTATTGGTCGCGATGTCGGCCAGGCATTGGGGCTGGGAAGAACCGGCGTTTTGGCCTGCGATAAATTAACCGATTGCATAGATAAGGCCGATGTAGTTATTGACTTTACCAATCATGAAGCGTCTTTGAATTATTTAAAAATCGCGGGGGAAAGAAACCGCGCTATTGTCATCGGTTCGACCGGGTTTACCGCCGAGGAAATGAAGGAGGTGAGGGAGCTGGCGAAAAACACGCGCTGTGTCCTGTCGCCCAACATGAGTGTAGGCGTTAATGTGCTTTTGAAAGTACTGGAATACTGCACGGGGATACTGAATGACGATTACGACGTGGAAATAATCGAGGCGCATCATCACCTGAAAAAGGATGCTCCGAGCGGAACGGCGATGCGGATGGCCCAAGTTATTGCGGAAAAATTGGGACGTGACCTGGAAAAGGACGCGGTTTATATGCGGCGGGGCATAATCGGGGAAAGAACGAAAAATGAAATAGGCATACAGACGATTCGTGCCGGTGATATTGTCGGAGAACATACGGTGATTTTCGGGGGAACGGGGGAAAGATTGGAATTCATTCATCGCGCCCACAGCAGGGATAACTTTGCCAAAGGAGCAATTCGCGCGGCAAAATGGGTTGTCAATCAGAAAAACGGTCTTTACGATATGCAAGATGTTTTGGGGTTGAGATAAGGAGTTCGCTTTTTAAGTTGCGTTCGGTTGTTTGTCATATAGGAATTGGTTCCAATTTGGGAGATGCCCTGGAAAATTGTAAGAGCGCCGTGGAAAAAATTTCACGAACAGACTTCGTATCGCTGATTGCTTCCTCTTCGTTTTACAAAACCGATCCGGTGGGTGATGAAAGGCAAAATTATTTTATCAATGCTGTGGTAGAAATCATGACAACCCTCAGCGCAGAAGAATTATTGAAAGCGTTGCAGAAGATCGAGGCAGGCATGGGGCGGAAAAGAACGATAAAAGGAGGCCCGCGGGTAATCGATTTGGACATACTATTTTACGGGCAGGATATCATAAAACGAAACGATTTGTCCGTGCCGCATCCGGAAATGCACAAGCGTCGTTTTGTTCTGGAGCCGCTGAACGAAATAGCCTCTTATTTTATCCATCCGGTTTATGGTGTTTCCGTACGCGGCTTAAAGGAAAGACTTGATGATAATAAAAGCGTGTGGCTGATTGAAAGACCGGTAACGCAGGGAAGACACTAATGTTTTTACGGGTATTGATATTTATAATCTTGATTTTTCTGGTGTATAGGATAATAACTTCCATGCGGCGGGCGCGCTTGTCGAAAAATGAATCGGAACGGGTCATTTTCCCGCGGACTTCGGCGGAAGATTTGGCGGAAGACCCGGTATGCCGGAAGAACATTCCGGTAAGTCAGGCCTATAAGAAAGAAATTTCGGGCAGGATTTATTATTTTTGTTCCAAGCACTGTTGTGATAAATATATGTCGTCGGAAAACAGGTAAACAGGGGAGGGGCTATGAAGTTTTTTATCGACACCGCGAATATTGAAGAGATAAAGGAAGGTCTGAAGCTGGGCATGGTGGATGGCGTGACCACGAATCCGTCGCTTATTGCCAAGGAGAAAAAAAGTTTTGAAGTTGTTGTTAAGGAAATATTAAAAAACGTGGAGGGCCCTGTAAGCCTGGAAGTCGTGAGCATGGAAGCGAAACCCATGTTCGAGGAGGGAAAGAAACTGGCGCAGTGGGGAGATAACGTGGTCATTAAGGTGCCTCTTTGCACGGAGGGACTTAAGGCGACGAAAATGTTCGCCGCTGCCGGTATAGACGTCAATGAAACATTGATCTTTTCGCCTCTGCAGGCGTTGATGGCGGCAAAAGCTGGCGCGCGTTACGTCAGCCCTTTTGTCGGGCGTCTTGACGACATTGCCCATGACGGCATGGATCTGGTGGAACAAATCCTGACAATTTTTGACAATTATGGATTTGACACGGAGGTCATTGTCGCCAGTATCAGGCACCCCCGGCATGTTCTGGAAGCTGCTCTAATGGGCGCGGATATCGCCACCATTCCTTTTAAGGTGATTAAACAATTGACGCAACATCCGCTTACGGATAAGGGAATTGAAATGTTTTTGGAAGATTGGAAGAAAGTTCCCCTGAAATAAAAAAATACGGTTTTGAAACATGTTTATCAAACGCGAGATATTTAGCCTGCCGAATATTATAACAATGATAAGAATCGGAATGGTTCCCTTCCTTTTCACTTTGCTTTTATCGCCGGGAAAATTCTGGAGTCTGGTTCTGGCGATATTGTTTGTCGTTGCTTCTTTGACCGATTTGATTGACGGATATATCGCTCGAAAGTATTCTATGGTTACCACGCTGGGCAAATTTCTGGACCCGATTGCCGACAAACTTTTGGTCAACACGGCGATGATTCTGATGATCCCTATCGGGAGGATACCCGCGTGGATTGTAGCCATAACCATTATCAGGGATTTGCTTGTGGACTGGATAAGAACCGCGTCTTCTTCAGAGGGATTTGTCATCCAGGCCAGCTTGTTGGGCAAGCAAAAGATGCTGGCCCAAATCATCGCCGTTACAGCGTTGCTGATTCATTACACGATTTTCGGCATTAATGCCCATGCTGTGGGTATTATAATTTTGTATGTCGCGTTATTTTTCACTGTTATTTCTGGAGCTGATTATTTTATAAAATATTACCGTCATTATTCGGAAAAATAATTCAAGCGCACAATTATTTATACGCAGAAACGGGCCGACAAAGGGATGCGGACGGGTAAAATCATTAAATTTATATAGAAGCTTAGCGGTAACGGGGCATTTTCTTGTTGACAAGAGTATTCTTTTTAGATAGTTACTGTGCGTTTTAACGAGCGGGCGTAACTCAGCGGTAGAGTGCTACCTTGCCAAGGTAGACGTCGACGGTTCAAATCCGTTCGCCCGCTCCATTGCTTTTTAGGCGGCATAGCCAAGTGGCTAAGGCAGCGGTCTGCAAAACCGTTATTCTCCGGTTCGAATCCGGATGCCGCCTCCAACTTAAACCAAGAAGCCGATTCGCAAAGAATCGGCTTCTTTTTGAGGCGTAAGCAAAAAGAAGATGGCGAGATGTTCATCGAAAAAATGACGAGGAAAGAGGCAGCAGTAAAAATTTTAAAAAATGATGGAAAGGCAACAAAATTTGTTGCATTAAGCGAAGTATCTTGATATAATTAATAATATTTATTTGTGCGGCGCGTTTTCAAAATAAAATTTTTGAAGGAGAAATTTTGGCTCGCACTAGTGATATTGATTCAACAGAGAAACTTCTCAATGTAATCCGTGGGCAAGATCAGGGCTTGCCGGGAAGGCGGGATAAAGAGAAAACTCCCCCTTCACGAAAAAAAACGGAAAATATTTCAGGCATTTACAAGCTCAAAAGCACCGCGGACAAGAAACGCTACACAATTGGAGTCGATTTTGGGCAGGGCTTCATCAGTTTAGCCAAAACGGTTAAAACGTCGGACGGCCGTCCGATGTTGCTTGAGCATAAAATAATTAAGTATGACCATTTAACGTCAAAAAACTCCCCTGAATTCAATTCGATATTGAAGTCAGCGTTGCATTCTTTTTGTGGCTCCTTCGCTAACTGCAGCATCTGGACAATGGTTACCGCGGGCGAGGCCAATGTCAGTTATTTAAAAGTTCCCCGCGTACCGAAAAAACAATTGCAAAATGTTGTTTATTGGACGGCAAAAAAGGAGCTTTCTTTTGACGATAAGGATTCCGTATTTGATTTCGAGTTGCAGGGAGAAATAACGGATCAGGGCATCCCCAAATACCTGGTGATGGTTTACACGGCGCCCAAAGCGGAAATTGAAGGCATTAAAGCTTTGTTTTCGGATATCGGAGTTCCCCTGGCCGGAATTACACTGGCGCCTTTTGCCGTTCAGAATGTTTTTCGTTCCGGCTGGATGGGACATGATGAAGGCGCTTTTGCCGCTTTGTATGTCGGTGATGATTTTTCCCGCATTGACATTTATCATGGGGAGAACCTCGCCATGACTCGCGTCGTCAAAACAGGCATCAGCAGCATGGTGGAGGCCATTGCCGATACATATGTCGAAAAAGAAAAAAAGTTCAAACTGGCAGCGGACGAGGCAAAAAAAATTCTTTTCAGTCTTGGCCCCGATTCGGAAAAATTGTCCCGAACAGATGCCGGCTTCGGTTTGCGCGAAGAAGAAATTATGGAAATGATCTTTCCGGTATGGGAAAGGCTGGCGCGCCAGATTGAGCGGACACTGCAATACTACACGTCCTCTGTTGGATACCAAAAAGTGGAAAAGCTGTATGTTTCATCCAGTATGAACGCGTACAACCCAATTATAATATATCTTAATGACCAATTGGCTGTAAAAACTGAATTTTTTGATCCTTTTGCCAGACATTCATCCTACACAGGCGCGGATTCTTTAACCTTATCGGAAAAAATATCAATGGTTCCCGTTTTGGGGCTTTCCGTATCTGACAATAAACGCACGCCCAACGCTCTTTTTACCTATGTGGAAAAAAATAAAGAATTACGTGTTACGCGTATCAACCGAGGAATATTTACCGCCTTTGCAGCCGCATTAATTATTTGTCTTGCCGCACTTGTTTATCAAGCTTTTGAAATGAGTAATCTGAGCGCGAAGCGTGCGCAGAAAGAAAGAGAACTTTCCGCGTATAATCCTGTTTTATCTACAGAACAAATTTCCAAGATGGCCGAAGAGGTAAAAAAATACACACAGGGAACGAAGAAATACGCGCAAAGATATTTAGCGCCGGCCGCGATCGGTGAGGTATCCTCAATTACGCCGGGGAATATTAAACTGATAAATCTTAAAGTCGGCTTGCCGGCCGCTAATCCTAAACCGGCCGCGGGAAAAGCCGCGTCAGATTCTGCGGAAGATCTTGTTGTGGAAGGTGTTATTTTTGGCCAGCGGGACATGTTGCAATCACTTTTAGCGCAGTACGTGATGAAATTGGAAAATTCACCGATGTTCAAAAAAGTCACCATTAATAAAACTTCTTATACAACGTTCAGAAAAAGCGAAATTCTTCATTTCACGCTCAATGCCCAGGTAGGATAGCAATAATGAATAAATTGAATTTGAACATACCCGAAAAAAGCCTTTGGTATTTATTCGTCTGCGTCGGCATTATCGCGCTGATTGTTTTAGTAGCTATATTTCCGATGCATAAAATAAATGCTCGTAAGTCAAATGAGCTTAATGAACTGGAAAACCAGATTGCCGCGCAGAAGGATTTGGGGCCGATACACCTGATGCTTACAAAAACAATGGAAAATAAAAAGGAACTTACGCTTTCCAATCCTGTTACAAAAGCGATATCCAGAGAAGAAGCCACAAAATTCCCCGATATATTTAAGGAGATGGCGGAAAAGTCCGGTTTAAGAATGTTGTCTATCACTCCGGATCTGACCAAGCTTTCCGCAGGGCAGTCTTCTCTTGTTTATAACGCGGTGGCGAGAGGTGATTTTGCCAATTTCAGAAAGTTGCTCATTGGGCTTGGGGAGATTCCTTATCTGGAGAAGATTGAAGAAATCAGCGTAAAACAGCTTTCCGATTCCATGGAACTGCAAGCGATTGTTTGGCTGAAAGTTAGCGGAAGTTAGGAAATTACGTATGGCGAAATTAAACAAGCGACAAATAATCATATTAATCATCGCGGGTATATGCGTTTTATACGCCGTTTACGTATTATTAATTGCCGGGCCGGCGGCAAAAAAAGCCAAATCCACGGCTGGCCCTACCAACATAAATACTTTTGTCAATGATCTGCAGAAAGATTTATTAAAGGATATCGCCTCTGGTGTTGACGCTTATATTGTCACCAAGGCCGAAGCCGACTGGGAAAAAAATCCGTTTTGGGACAGACAGGGAGTAAGAGAATGGGCGGCAAAAGACGCGGCGGGGAAAGCGGGTCAGTCCAGAACAATCTATGCGGGTTATGTTGATTCAGGAAAGAGAAGGTTGGCCATTATCAACGGCTATGAATACCGCGAAGGAGAGCAATTAGAAATGGAAGGATATGTCTTGAAAAAGATTACGCCTTCCTATGTTCTGATTGAAAACAAAAATACAGGAAGCGAGATAGAAATTCCCATACAGGAATAAAAATCAGCATTGGAGGTTTGCAACTTGAAATGCTTAAGTTTGAATAAAAATATCGTAACGTGGGTGTCGATCATTTTCGCGTTCGCGTTTTTTGCCGGCTGCGCCGATTTTCAAAAAAATACAAAAAAAGATCCATTTTTTGAAAAATGGTCAACTATGGCGGACGAGTCACAGGGGCATTCTCCATCGGCGGAAGCGAGAAAATTTGACGTAAGCACTCTCAAGACCGAGCCCGAATCATCAGCTTCACTTGCCGCGGCAGGAATAAGAAGACTGCCCACAAAATCGATTAATCTTACTATGCGACAGGCGGAACTGAGGACTGTTCTGCGGGCAATGGCCAAATCGGTTGATTTAAACATTCTGGTGAAAAATGATTTAAAAGGCGAAATCAGCGTCGATTTCCGCGGCGTGCCCTGGGATCAGGCGTTTACCGGATTACTCCGCACACACGCTTTGTCTTATCTTTGGGAAGGCGAGGTTTTGCTGGTAAAGACAGTTGACGATATTGAGCAGGATTTAAAACGAAAAGTTCAATTGCGGGATATCCGATGGGTCGAGCCTTTGCTGCAGCCGGTAGTCATAAAGGTAAATTTTGCCAATCCTAAGAAGATGGTGGAAACTCTCCAGGAGTTTTTAACCAAAGACAAAGACGGGAAACCACGCGGTTCAGTGCGGCTTGACGAACATTCCAACTCACTGATTATCTCCGCCATCCATGAAGATTTGGTAAGAATGCTGGGAATTATCGAGCAGATAGATAGACCGACACCCCAGATATTGATCAAGGCGAATATCGTGGAAACCACAAAAAATGTCGCCCGTGATTTGGGTGTTATGTGGGGCGGCATGTGGAAACAAGGAGACACTTATATAACGCCGGGTGGAACTCAAGGCACAGGCAGCCCCATGTCGGGAGGTTACACGCCGACAAGAGGAATTTCAGGAATAAGCGGCCATGGATTTGCGGCAGATTTTCCTATAGCCGGTATAGCCCAGGCGGCTGGTGTTGGTAATTTAGGACTTCTTATTGGTAAATTAGGAGGAGACATACTGGAGGTTCAACTTCAGGCTCTACAGCAGGACAATAAATTAAATATTCTTTCGAGTCCTTCAATTACCACTTTAGATAATCAAAAGGCCTACACGGAAAACGGAGAAAGAGTTCCTTACGTTACCAGAGAGATAGATTCCAGCGGTAGAGAAACCAGAACCGTAAAATTTGAAGATGTTGTGCTGCGTCTGGAAATCACGCCCCATGTCATTGACGGTAAAAATCTGAAAATGACAATTCTTGTCAAAAAAGACGAAGTTGATCCGCTGCGCAACGTTGAGGGCAATCCCTACATCATTAAAAAACAGACAGAGACAGTTCTAATAGTGGAAAATGGCGAAACAATAGTTATTTCCGGCTTAACCAAGCAGCGTATTGCTTCTGGTGATGCCGGTTGGCCTTTTCTCAAAGATATTCCCATACTTGGTTATGTATTTAAGGCAGACAGCAAAAGCGATGACATGGAAGAAGTGCTGATTTTTATTACGCCGCACATCTTACAGGCGGCAGTTGATGTGAGCCATATGTCACCGTCGGTTAGTAATAATAAGATAAAGCAGGACGCGGACGCGCCGCCGGCGGGAGATGAAAAAGTAAAAGCTCCTCAAGCGGCAGAACAAGACAAACAATAGGTGCGGCAACAATGAAACATAATGGCAGTTAAAGATGGAATATTACGGCATCCTTAATTTTAAAAAAGAGCCTTTTTCCAATTCGCCGGAACCGGAATTTCTTTTTTCTTCACCGCAGCACACCGGTTGCCTGCAGAAATTGGAATTAGCGGTTCGTTTGCGCCGCGGTCTCAACGTTGTCATCGGCGATGTAGGAACCGGCAAGACAACTCTGTGCCGCAAACTGCTTCAGAATTTTTCCGCCACGGACGCGCAGCCCACAGAAATAGAAACGCATCTTTTGCTTGATCCGTCATTTAACAGCCCCGTTGAATTTCTGCAGACGGTTTGCGCGATGCTGGGTATTGAAGGCGCGCGCGATGAACAAAGCGAGTGGCATCTTAAAGAAAAAATCAAAAATTATCTTTTCGTCAAAGGAGTTGACGAAGATAAAGTTGTTGTTCTGGTTATTGATGAAGGCCAGAAAATATCCGGTGATTGCCTGGAGATATTAAGGGAATTTCTCAATTATGAAACCAATGATTTCAAGCTTTTGCAGATAATAATCTTCGCGCAAAAAGAGTTTCAACACATACTTAGAAATCGTCCCAATCTGTCAGACCGTATCAATGTTTATTATCATTTAAAGCCATTAAACTTCAAACAGATGCAGGCGATGATAAAATATCGCCTCGCGGTCGCGAGAAATTTTGAAATAGCACCTCCCATATTTAGTTATTTAGGTTACGCGGCGATATATCTGGCTACTGGCGGTTATCCACGTAAAGTCGTTTCATTATGCCATGAAGTAATTCTGAAAATGATTATCCGCAACAAGCATAAGGCGGGATGGTTCATGGTCAGAAGCTGCGTGAATGACATGGCGGCGCCTTTCTTCAAAAGACTTAAATGGGCGGCATTGAGCTTGCTGCTCGTTCTGGCGCTGATTTTTCCGGTAAAAGCTATTATTTCTGATTACAAAAGTATTGAACCTGCCGAAGAGACAATATCGCCGGCCCCAGTTACAGCCGAAGCTCCAAAGGTCGCGTTTGTTGAGGAGGTGCCTGATGCTGTTGCGAAATTAGAATCTAAAGTGGTTACTGAAGTTGAAGAAAAAATTGAACCGCGGGAATATAAAATGCCGTTGTCACTGGGTCTACTGACGGTAAAAAAAGGGATGACCTTGTGGTGGATTATTTATGATATTTACGGTTCGGCGGAGCACGAAATAATTGACGCCGTAATCAGAGAAAACCCGCACATAAAAAATAAGAATATGATTGAGGAAGGTTACACGCTGATGCTTCCCTCAATTCCGGCAAAACCAGATTCTTCCAACACTGGCAAATTCATTTTGTTGTTAAAAGATGGAAATAATATAGAAGAAATCTATAATTATTTTAATAAAAATCGTTACCGTAAAGATTTACCGTCTCTCATATTTTCACCTTATTGGGAAAAAACAGGCAGTTCCGTCAGGTATGCCGTGATTGTTAATAAAAATTATGACTCAGCCCAAGATGCAGGCGAGTTAGTAAAAAAACTGCCGCAGGAATTGGCGGGCAGCGTGAAAATTATTTCTAACTGGGGTAACGATACAGTATTTTTTAATAGCCGGGCTTTACAAGGTTGATGATTGCTCCAACCATCCGGGAGGTTTAATGAAGATCAAAAAGCGTTTGGGTGAAATGCTGGTGGAAGCCGGTCTTTTGTCCGAGGAGAAGCTGAAAAAAGCTTTAGTCGAACAAAGGAAGGAAGGACTGAAGCTCGGCCAGTATTTGGCGCGTTCGGGAATCGTCAACGAGCAGGAAATAATAGACCTGCTCAGCCGGCAGCTGGGCATTCAAAAATATCATCCTGATAATTTTCCCCTGGATGTTTCTCTGGTGAATTTAATACCCATAGAAACAGCCCAGAAATATCAGGTCGCCCCTCTGAAGAAGAAAGGGCGGCTGCTCAGCGTCGCCGTTGTTGACCCTCTGGATATCAATGCCCTGGACACCATCGAGGTTTTGGCCAACGCCGAGGTAGAACCGGTAATCTGCACGGAAAGGGAACTCAATAAAATTATCGACAGTCTTTACGGCATGCAGTCCGGCCTCGGCGGCATCATGGAGACAATGGAAATAGAAGAAAGTGGTCAGGCCGCGGCGGAAGAGCAGGCCAAGGAAGAGGTGCAGATAAACACTCTGCAGGATATGGCGGGTGAAGCTCCGGTCATCCGCCTGGTCAATTCCATTTTTGCCCAGGCGATACGCGACGGAGCCAGCGATATTCATATCAGTCCCCAGCAAAATACCGTGCAGCTGCGTTTTCGCATTGACGGCAAACTGCTGGACGTTCCCTCGCCGCCCAAATCTCTTTTTCTGCCTATTGCCGCCCGCATGAAAATTCTGGCCAACATGGATATTACCATATCCAGAATACCCCAGGACGGACGCTTTACGCTGAGAATAGAAAAAAAGGAAATCAACGTCAGGGTTTCTTCCCTGCCGACCATTTACGGCGAAAATCTCGTGCTGCGCCTTTTGGACATGAGCGGCGGAATTTACACGCTGGACCGTCTGGGTATGTCCGCCGAGGATATGGAGAAGATAGAAAGAATGAGCGGTAAACCTTACGGGCTGATTTTGAGCACCGGGCCAACCGGCAGCGGCAAAAGCACCAGCCTTTACGCCATCTTAAACTCCATAAACAAACCGGATATCAATATCATCACGCTGGAGGATCCGGTGGAGTACCGCGTCAACAATATCCGCCAGGCGCAGCTCAACCGCAAGGCGGGCATGACCTTTGCCGGCGGGCTGCGTTCCGTTTTGCGTCAGGACCCGGATGTGATTATGGTGGGTGAAATTCGCGACGCGGAAACCGCCGCCATATCAGTGCAGGCCGCGCAAACGGGGCATCGGGTTTTAAGCACCGTGCATACAAACGATGCCGCCGGCGCGATAACCAGGTTCATGGACATGGGCATCGAGCCTTTCCTGATTTCGTCGGTTCTGCTGGTTTCTTTTGCCCAGCGTTTAGTGCGCACGGTATGTCCCTATTGCAAGGAAAGTTATCAGCCGCCGGAAGGGGCTTTGCTTTCTTTCGGCATCACGGCGGAAAAAGCACGTAACGCGAATTTTCAGCGCGGCAAAGGCTGTTATCAGTGCAAAAACACCGGCTACAAGGGAAGAACGGGGCTTTTTGAAGTATTGGTGAACGATGAGATGGTGCAGGACATGATTCTGAAGCGGAAATCCAGCCAGGAAATCGCGCGTGCGGCGCTCGAAACCGGCAGGCTCAGAACGCTCAAGGAAGATGCGGCGCAAAAGGTAATGCGGGGTATTACCACGCTGGAAGAAGCCGCTTCTGCCGTTATGACGTGATAATGATGGGGAAATGCAATGCCGACATTCGGTTATAAGGCCTTAAACGAGAGCGGGAATAAAGTTACGGGGGAGGTCGAGGCGGCCACCGTGGAGGAGGCGACCAATATACTGGTGGCGCGCGGTCTGATTCCCGAAAAGATAGGAGACAGGACCGCGGGGATGAAATCCGGGATGGCGTTTTTTTCCGGTCGCGTCAAAGTTGCGGACCTGATACTCTTTACGAAGCAGTTTCGTTCCATGCTCAGCGCGGGCGTGGCGATACTCAGGCTCTTGCAGGTGCTGGAAACGCAGACGCAGAGCCGCGTGCTGAAAGACACGATAGGAAAAATCATTGTGGATATCAGGGGGGGCGCGACCCTTTCCGAAGCGCTGCAGAAGTTTCCCCGCATATTTTCCCCCC
>Ga0302240_1000490_pt1 | contig 40629 bp, 30 predicted proteins | sample AAG_UR_His_MG_FD_193538 | JGI IMG/M metagenome (GOLD analysis project Ga0302240, IMG submission 193538) | Enriched activated sludge microbial communities from anaerobic digester in WTTP, New Holstein, Wisconsin, United States - AAG_UR_His | ecosystem: Engineered > Bioreactor > Anaerobic >... | reverse complement strand
ACAGCCTCTTTATTTTTCGGGCATAAGGGAAAAGAGGCGTAGAAAAAAGAATTAACGATTTATGCGAAAGGACTATATACAACAGCAAATGTTTTCTGTTTAAAAAATATTTATTACACATACTGTTTCTATTAATGCGGTCAATGTTCAGATTTTCAAGATAATTCAATTTGAATTTAATATCTACAAATTCATAATAACCGCAGAATATATCAATAGCAAAATTTGTAAAACTTTGTTTAAAAATCCCAAAAGAATTATCTTTAATTAAACTGTCTTTCAAAAGAACCAGCATCTCATAAAAAGACAACGGATATTTTATTCTTCTTGAACCTGCCGTTACGGAAGTATCCACATTTATTCTGTAAGTGTACAATGTTTTATTCAGCACTGACATTTTTTGCGCTTTTGTTAAAGGATAAGCGGCAAAAAAAGAATCATTATGAACTTCAGTAGTTTGAAACATAAAATTATTTTGCTTCACAAAAGATGTTTTATAAAGCTTATCCCAGCACCAGTTAATATCTATCTGAAAAATATATTCTGCAACGTCTTTAGCAGAAAAAACTTCTTTATCCGGAAGTGTTTCAAAGTTTATATTTTCTATTTCTTTAATAACTTTTGTTTTATCGTCAAAAGTTCTTCCTTTACAAAATGTTATCTCAGCATCGTATTTTACGGCATGATTGTACATAAGTTCAAACATATCAGAGTCAAAAAAATCGTCGCAGTCAACAATAGACAAGTAATTGCCGAAAGCATGACTCAAACCGTTATTTCTTGCTTCGGCGGCGCCGGAATTTTTCTGATTGATAATTTTTATTCGCGAATCTTTTTGCGAATATTCCTGCAGAATTTCAAGAGAATTATCGGCTGAGCCGTCATTAACGCATATTATTTCAAAATCTTTAAAAGTCTGGTTTATAAGACTGTCCAGACATTGAGGAAGATATTTTTCGCCGTTATAAACAGGAATGATTACCGAGATTTTAGGATTATTCATTTTCGCCGTTTATTATAGCAAATATCAAAAAAACATTTATAAATGAACCGTTATTTAAAAAGATATTGACAAATTTCACAAACAATATTATAATTCTTACACAGATGTGTAAGAATTTGGAGGACTTATGGCGCGAATAGGTTCGCATGCTGAAAGAAAAATGCTCAAAGCGGCAATAAAACTTGCCCATAAAAAAGGATTGTCAGGATTTTCGGTAAGGGAACTATGCGCAGAAGCCAAAGTCAATTCGGGAATGTTTAATTATTTTTTTAAAAAGAAAGAAAATTTAAACGAAAGCGTTTTAAAAGCAATTTACGCAGATATGATAAAACAGATTGAATTAAACGTTTCCCCTTCAAAAAGCCCGAAAGAAAACATAACGGAAATTTTATACGCTTTAAGCTCTTTTATAAAAAACAACAGGACAATAATTTCGGCGTTTGCCGGAGACGTTTTAAGTTTAAACATAACGGATAAAAAAATATTCGGCAATTTTACCGCGCATCTTAAAGCTTTGGCTGAAGAATTATCAAGAGCAAAAAAACAAAAAATGCTTGCGACGGATTCCGTGACAAACGCAATTCTTATTTTGGTAGCGCCTTTTGTAATACCGCAGATGATGCTGGGCACTCTTGAAAGAATGGGAATAAATAAACCGATGCGCTTATATGATTTTAACTCAAACGAATTTGATTCAACAACAGACGAAAGAATAAAAATTGCGGTAAACGCTGTTTTTAAAGAGAGGATAAAATGAAAAAACTTTTTTTGTTATTTCTGTTTATGTCTTTTACGCCGTATATATACGGCGCTGAGATTATAAAACTGGACGTTGAAACAGTTGAAAAACAGGCTCTTGAATATTCGCCTAAAATTAAGCAGATTCAAAGCGCAATACAGGCTCAGAATTACGGCGCCGAAAGTTTTGAAGCTTATCTGTATCCGTTGATTAGTCTTGACGCAAAAGGCGGATGGGTATCACAGATACCTGAATTGAGCATGGGCATGACAAAACTAAAATTCGGGGACAACTGGTCTTATTCGGCAGGGCCAACTGTACAATACACTCTTTTTGACAATAACCGCAGAAAAGACAGAATAAAAAGCGAAACAGCCATATTAAACTCAAAAAAACATGAGCTTGAATCTGCTAAAAAACAGGTTTTGCTTGAAACAAGGCGCTCATATTTTAAAATACAGCGAGACCTTGAAAAAATATATTTTCTTTTCGAATATATGAAACTTACGCAAAAACAGCTTAAGGATATAAATTCGGCTTTTACAAGCGGAGCCAAAAGCAAACGCGACGTAATCATGGCCGAAAAACAATTTATTAAATCGAAAATTTCAATAAGCGCCGCAAGGGCCGTTTTATCTCAGGATCTGTCGGAACTTTTTAAGCTTACGGGAACAAACTTTTCAATCAATCCCGATTATCCGTCCGATTACAGAACCGCCCCCGAGGAACTTGACGGAACTGCAAGCTCTCTTATAGAATTTGATTCTCCCGATAAAACACTTGAAAGATTTATTTCGGCATCTGACTTAAATTTTGACAGCGAACAGTCAAAACTTCTCTCTTATGACGAACTTATAAAATCATACGAATATTTAAGCGGTTATTATAAATCTGAATTATATCCTAAAATCAATCTTGCCGCGGGAACTTATTTTGAATATCCTAACGGCCCGATAACCGAAAGCGTATTTCAGACAAGGGCAAACGCCGCTTTAAGCATGCCTCTGTTTGAAAAATCAAAAAGCAAAAAATTGTCTCAGGCTCAAAAATCAGCCGCCCAATCAGTCGCAGCCCAAAAAGAAGAAATGACCGAAACGCTGAAAAGTCTTTTTGATTTCTCCAAAAGCAGACTGTATTCCCTGAAAATCGAAACCGGATTAAATGAGAAAATGGTTGACGACTCAAAAACGGCGGTAAAACTTACTTATGACGCTTATAATGCGGGAAGCGTTACTTTTTTAGAAGTTCAGAACGCAAACATTGATTTGCTGTCTGCGCAAACGGAGCTTTCAAATTTAAAAATAGAAAAACTCAATTGTCTGGCAGTAATGGACAATCTGGGTAAATGAGGTTAATATGAAAAAACAAAAAATTATGCTGGCGGTTATTTTTATCGTAACGCTTGTTATGCTTGCTCTTATTTTTATAAGACGCGAAAATTTCGCTTACAGCGGAGTGATTGAAGCCGTTGAAGTTGACGTTTCGTCAAGAATGCCGGATATTATTTCAAAAATAAACGTTGACGAGGGAAGCGTTGTAAAAAAAGACCAGATTTTGGCCGTTCTTGAAAACAAAGAATCAAATCTTGCTTACGAAATAAGTTTAAAAGAATTTAAACGGGCAGAACAGCTTTTAAAAACTTCCGCAGGCTCACAGGAAAATTACGATTTAAAAAAGAACCGTTACCAGCAGGCTCTCATAAAAAAAGAATGGGGCGAGATAAAAAGCCCTATAGACGGCAAAGTACTGTATAAATATTATGAAGCCGGCGAATTAGTTCCTGCCGGAAGAAAAATACTTACTATTGCCGATTTGAGAAAAGTAAACGCATGGATATATGTTGAGCATGATAAACTCGCAAAACTTTCCGTAGGGCAGCAAGTCAGCGGATATCTGCCAGAATCCGAACAAACGTTTAAAGGAGTTATTACGGTTATAAACGACGAGGCCGAATTTACTCCAAAAAACGTACAGACAAAACAGGAAAGAACAAGACTTGTTTACGGAGTAAAAGTTTCTTTTGACAACGATGAAAATTTTACTTTAAAACCCGGAATGACCGTTGAAGCAGATTTCGGTAAAAAATAAATTGAAACGGAGTAAAAATGCCGGCTTTAGAAGTTTCATTTAACAATGTCAGTAAAAAAATGGCTGACACACAAGCCTTAAAAAACTTATCCGCCGTTATAAAAAGCGGACAGGTTAACGGCATTATAGGCCCTAACGGAGCCGGAAAGACTACGTTTATAAGGCTTACTGCGGCGCTTCTTATGCCTGATTCGGGGGATATAGTTTATTTTGAAAATAAAATTAAAAAAAGCGCGTCGCAGATAAAAAACGACACGGGCTATTTCCCGCAGGAACCGAGTTTATACGCCGATTTAAGCTGCCTTGAGAATATGGAATTTTTCAGAGATTTGTACGCAATAACAAATAAAGAATTTAAAACAAGAAGCGAAGAGCTTTTTACGGCTACGGCAATGGCTCCGTTTAAAGACAGACCCGCCGGAAAATTATCCGGAGGAATGTATAAAAAACTCGGGCTTATGTGCGTTCTTTTAAACCGTCCAAAACTTCTTTTATTAGACGAGCCGACTGTAGGCGTTGACCCTTTAAGCAGACAGGAATTATGGACTCTTATAAACAAATTCGCAGGGCAGGAAATGACGGTTGTAATTACGACGTCATATATGGAAGAAGCTTTAAGATGCCCGAATGTCATAGCACTGGATGAAGGAAGTTTAATAGCGCAGGATAATCCGCAAACGTTAATGAAAAAATTTAACCTGAAAAATTTCGCCGATATTTTTTTATTAAAAAACAATGAATAACATTATAGACGTAAAAAATTTAAGCGTTTTATTCGGAGATTTTAAAGCTGTCAACGACATCTCTTTTGACGTTAAAAAAGGAGAAATATTCGGTTTTTTAGGAGCAAACGGGGCCGGGAAAACAACCACTATAAGAGTTTTATGCGGAATATTAAAACCGTCTTCGGGAAAAGTTTTTCTTGAAGCAAAAGATGTTACAAAATCAATACAGATATTTAAAAACGAAATAGGGTATATGTCGCAAAAATCAACTTTATACAAAGACCTCACAATAGCCGAAAATATTATATTCTCAGGCAGGCTTTATAATATGGATGACGGTAAAATAAAAAAAAGGCAAAAAGAGCTTTTTGATTTTATCGGATTAAAAGAAAAAACTGAAAAACTTGCGGGTTCGCTTCCTTTGGGAATAAAACAGATGGTCGCGCTGTGCGCCACGGTTATCCATGACCCCGAAATAATATTTCTTGATGAACCTACGGCCGGCGTTGACCCGAAAACAAGAGAAAAATTCTGGCAGCTTATAAAAGATATGGCGTCTTCTGGTAAAACTGTTTTTGTCACTACCCACTATATGGACGAAGCGGCATACTGCAACAGAATCGTGCTTATGGATAAAGGAAGTATTATAGATTTTGACTCACCGGACAATCTTAAAAATAAATATTTTAAACAAAAACCGGTTGAAATAAAATTTAAAGACGCTCAATTCCAAAACAAAATAATGACGGAGTTTGAAAATCAAAACGCCGGATACGGATATATTTTTGCGGATACTTTAAGATTTTTTATAAACAATAAAACAAATTTTGAAAATATTATTTCAGAATATAAAAACGACTTAACCGTTACACAAACGGAAGCTACTCTTGAAGATGTTTTTTTAAAAGCGCTTCAAAGGGAGAATAAGAAGTGAACCTTTTTTTAAGACGCGTTTTTTCAATAGCAATGAAAGAATACAAACATATTTTAAGAGACCCTTTTACTTTTGCCGCGGCAATCGGCATTCCGATTCTTTTTGTTATATTTTTCGGATTTATAATTGATCTTGATTATAAAGGCGTAAACGTCAATGTAAGGGATAATGACCAGACTGAATCATCAAGACGTTTTTTACAGCTTATGGGCTCAAGCTCTTATTTTAATCTTATCCCCCTGCACCAGCAGTCCGAAGCTGACAAAAAAACAAATCAAAACGATATGTCGTGTATTTTGATAATACCCAAAGGATTCGGACAGACCGTAAAAAAAGGCGAAGATTCCGCACAAATGCAGTTGTTAATAGACGGCACCGATAACGCAAAAGCCGGCATCGTTACAAGCTATATAACTCTTGCCGCAGAAAAAGCGTCTGAAGTTTTATTTGATAACGGCGGTATTCAAAAACCGGCTTTAAACATCAAAACCCGTTTTCTTTTTAATCCCGAACTCAACAGCAGATGGTTCATAGTGCCTGGTCTTGGCACCGTTATAATAGGACTTATCGCAATAGTTCTTACGGCTCTTACCGTTGCAAAAGAATGGGAGAACGGCTCTATGGAACTTCTTCTTGCAACGCCGGTATCGGCGGCTGAAATAATAACCGGCAAACTTATCCCTTATTTTATACTTGCTCTTGCCGACATATTTATGATTTTTTTATTTTCAATATTTGTTTTTGCCATACCTTTTAAAGGAAGTTTTTTATTCTATGTTTTATCGTGCGTAATTTACATTACGGGCGCTTTGGCGCTCGGTCTTTTGATTTCGGTTATCACAAGAAAACAGGAACAGGCTACACAGATCGCTTTTGCCGTCGGAATTCTTCCTTCTTTTATTTTATCGGGCTTTATTTTTCCGATTGAGAATATGCCGCTCTTTTTCAGAATTTTAACGGCCATTTTCCCTCAGAGATGGTTTATGCAGATAAGCAGAAGCGTTTTTTTAAGCCCGTCCGGATTTTTTGAACTTATGCTGCCGTTTTTGTTTATAACATTATTTGCCGTTTTAATGATATTTATATCAATTAAAAAATTTAAAAAAGATTTGGAAGTGACGCAATGAGATTTACTATTTTAAAAGGTTATTTCATCAAGGAATTTATACAAATTTTACGCGACAAAAAAATGATCGCGCTGATATTTTTTATTCCCATTATGCAGATGACTATGTTCGGACTTGCCCTTACAAGCGAAGTAAAAAACATAGAGCTTGTAATTATTGCAAAACCGGGCAAAATAGCAAGAGAACTGACAGCCCGCAGTATGGCGGGAGGCTGGTTTAAAAAAATAACAAATATTGACGTTTATAAAGAGTCTGATCCCGTTTTACTTATACAAAAACATAAAGCAGAAGTCGTTTTGATAGCTCCGAAAGAAGGTTTTGAATACGCGCTTGAAAGAGGCGGTAAAGATATCCAGCTTCTTATAGACGCAACTAATTCCCAAAGAGCCCAGCAGATATCTGTTTACGTAAAACAGCTTCTTTTACAGACGGCAAAAGACAAATACGGGAAAGAAAATTTTAAAAACATGACCGATATAAAAACAAGAGTATTGTTTAACCACTATATGAATACTGCGGATTTTATGATACCGGCTCTGATGGTAATGGCAAGTTTTATAGTTTTAATGCTTGTAAGCTCTATGAGTTTTACAAAAGAAAGAGAAACAGGCACGCTTGAAAAACTTATCGTTTCCCCCTCTTATACGTACGAGATTCTATCGGGCAAAATACTGCCTTATTTTGTTATCGGGCTTCTGCTTATGACGTTTATGCTTGTTACGGGAATAGGAGGTTTCGGGCTTTCTTTCAGAGGAACAATATGGCAGCTTTTGATAACAGCCGTTCTTTTCATAGGTTCCGCTCTGTCATGCGCCGTTTTAATTTCAACTTTTGCAAAAACGCAGCAGCAGGCAATGATGGGCAGCATTTTATTAATTCTTCCGACGATACTTCTTTCCGGAATCCTTTTTCCTGTTGAAAACATCCCGTCGTCGGTAAGATGGATATGTTATTTGAATCCGCTTATATATTCGGTTGCAAATTTCAGAAGCATAATCCTTAAAGGCGGCGATTATATTTTATGCCTGCAAAACTGCGCCGCGCTGCTGTTATTCTGCATAATATTATCAGCCGCCGCCTACAAAAATTTCAAATCCAAGTTTAGTTAAAATAAATTATTTATGTGTTTTTTTTACCGCAGATATTGCAGTGTGGCACATCTATGAAAAAAGTGTTTTCGCATATAAAAAAATATAAATTCTAATAAAAGATATGTTTTTGTTTACCGCATTAGAGTATGTCTATGACTGCAATATTTTTACCGCAAAAATTTAAAATTGATAAATTTTTAATCATCTGATTGTTTGAAGCAATTTTCGTTTCATTATGCAGTTAGAAAATTGCGAGTTCAGTGATGGCGGTAAAAAATATAAAGGAATATACTCTCTAGCGGGGGCATTTTGGGTTATTTTTTCTGCTCGTGGAAAAAGTAACTTGGTGTGGCTCAACAGCCACGATTTAAGCTCGTGATAAAAAGTGACTTGCCGTGGGTCAAAAACCCACAGTTGTTGCCTTAAAAAGGCATTTATTCGTTGTTTTTTGAAAAGCTTCTCTTTACTCTTTTCAATAAAACAATAGTTATCAGCATCGCTATAAAAACAACAATAATCGTCGGGCTTGGCGACCAGTCAAGCCTTAAAGAAAGCTCAAGCCCAGCTATACATCCTATAAGACCGAATAGCCAACCGAAAATTATTTTTTTTACTGTATTGGACATAATTACAGTAGCACTTACAGCCGGAATTATGAGAAAAGCAAAAACGAGAAGAACGCCGGCAACTTTTACCGAAGAAGTAACGACAAAACCAAAGGTTCCGTAAAAAACAAAATCCCAAAACCATATTTTCATTTTTTGAGATTCGGCAAATTCAGGATTTTCGGTCACCGCAAAAAATTTGCTTCTGAAAAACCAATGAATGAGTCCTATCAGCGAGTATAAAACGCCTACGAATATAAGTTCGCCGTAAGAAACCGTTAAAATTGACCCCGCAAGCATTTCTTTTATTTCTTCGGTACCGGTAGCCGATTTTTCAAGCACTATAAAGGACAAAGCGATAGCGCCTGCATAAGTTATTCCTATCAAAGCCTCTATAGGAATTAACTTTTTTCTGCTTCTGAATAATGCGAACAGAAACGCTCCCATAAGCGTAAAAAATAAAGATATTAAATAATTGCCGGCAGGATGATCTCTGCCTATACCTAGCATAATGCCGAAACATGCTCCTAGAGCGGCGACCTGAGCAAGCGCAAGGTCAACAAAGATAACTTCTCTTTTAACGACATGGTACCCCAGATAAGTATGAATCCCGGTAAGAATAAAACATAAAATAAGGGCATTGATAACAAACGGATACTGAAATATTAGCATAATTAAATCCTTTGCCAGTCCGCGCATATTTAAAATATACGCGGACTGATTTTTATTACTTTAACATACCGACTATTTCATCAAAATGTTTGAAATACGAATCTGCATCAGTATTATCGCATGAAGGAGCCGCTTTAACAACTCTAATTTTTGTTTTTGACGCAAGAAAGTTTGGAGCATTGTCCGGAAAATAATGTTCCTGCAAAAGAATCTTAATATTTTCGGCATTGATTTTTTTTACCAGAAAATCCAAGTGTTTCGCCGTAGGCGGAATACCCGGAAAAGGTTCAACGCTTGCGGCGACAGTCAATTTAAAAGCCGATGCGAAATAAGCCCATGAAGAATGATAACTGATGATTTTTTCACCTGAAACATGAGCCAATTCTTTTTTCCAGCTTTCAATTTTCATTTCTGATTCTGCTTTAAATTTTTCATAATTGGTCTCGTAATAAGCCGAATTTTGAGGATCAATTTTTTTTAGCGCCTCAAGAACGGACGCCGCTATTATAACGCCGTTTGAAGGATCAAGCCAGTAATGAGGATTGCCGTCCGGATGAACGTCACCCATTGAATGGTCAACTTTCCCTTTCGGTTTATCAAGAACATTAATTCCGTTTGAACAGTCAACAGAAAGAAGTTTTGAATTTCTTGAACCTTCAATGAGCTGATCCGCCCACTGGTCAAGAGAAAGGCCTGCTTTCAAAAATATGTCGCATTTTGAAATTTTAATCATATATGACGGCAAAACTTCAACAAAATGAGGATTTGAATTGTTTTTCGCTATTGTAAATACGCTTACTTTATCTCCGCCGATATAAGACGCGATTGAGCCCAAATCAGGCAATGAAGCGCCTATTTTTATTCCTGACGCTTCAACGCAAACGGCAATAAACAGCAGCATTGCCGATACAAAAATTTTTTTATTCATTTCTTTTTAATCTCCGTAAAAAATATTTTAAAACTTATGAGCTTTATGAGGCCCCATCATAAATACAAGCTGGAAACTTACGGTATCGGATATCTCGCCGTCCTGAGGAGTAAACTTTTCATAAGCAAGCCTTAATACGGTAGTCTCTTCAAGTAAAGAATATCCTGCAAAAACTTTCGCCGTTCTGTCTGTAAGCTCTTTGTTTTCCAGATTCTGGTACTGGTCGTATATTATTCCGGCATTCCACCTCTGTAAAAACGAAAAGTTGGCAAAAGTATAAAAACCTGAACGTTTTGAATTTACGCTTTCTCCGGTTGATTCTGAAACTAAAACGTCGCTGTCATTATAAAAATATTCGCCCTGAAGAGTAAGAACGGATGTTTTTGAAAGTTTTAATTTTGTTTTTGCGTCAGCTCCGAAAACTGTTGTTTTTTTATCCCATTCAACGTTATTTGTACCCTGCGTGTAAGAAAAACCTATTTCAAGAGGAGTACTGTCTTTAATCAAAAACGAATTGCTCCATCTTGCTACCCATGCCGATGAATATTTGTCTTCTTCGGGATGAAATGACGAACCGTTAAGAACGTCAACCGATACAACAGATGCGACTTTATCCGTAAACGGAAGCATATAAGACGCCTGAGCGGCGGTATCGTTAAACGATTCTTCGCCCGGAAGCATTGCCGACATTACTCTGGGAGCTTCCATAAAAGGATAAGCGTGAGGATGTTCGGGATTTAATTTGCCGAAACCTATGCGGTATTTACCGGCTTTTAACGCAAGACCGTCCGGAAGTCCGTTAAATACCGTTATATATGCTTCTTCAGTTTGAAATCCTTCATCGTTTGATATTGAAAAAACAAAAGTGCCCTTAGCGTATGGATTTAAATTTGATTCACAAACGAGTTCAGTCTCGCCCATATTCATAGTAGTTTTGTCATGGTTTACATCTTGAGTGTCATTTGTATATTTTGAATAGAATTGTCCTATTACGGATATATCGGGATTTAGCGGCTCGGCAAAAACGTAAGCCGTACATATAAAAAATAAAGATAAAGTAAAAATTAAAGCATTTTTGGACATTAGTCCTCCTTTAAAATAAAAAACTGTTTGAAATGATTTTTTGTTTTTATATTAAAGAAGGAGGAGGACGGATATTTAAATCAAATATTTGCAGAAATTCAACTTTAGGCGTTGAAGAAAAATGTGTCTGAAACTCACTTAGATGAATATTGAAAGTTATATCCGAAACGTTTAAAGAAACAGAATGAGATAAATTTATAACGGAACAAATCTGGCAGTCGTCATGTTCTTTAAAATCGGAATGGACATGAGAAACCGTCTCATATGCGAAAAATAAAAAACAAACTAAACTTAAAAGCACAGCAGTTTTTTTGATATATTTCATCGTGGTATACATAAAAATTATTATATTCTTAATTTATATTTTAGTCAATTTTAACCGTATTTTTGATAACGGTTTGTATATTTAGAGTCTATCCAAGCTTAGTTAAAAATTATTTTTAATATTGTATAATTCAGACAGCTAATATTTATCGGGAGCTATTATTTATGAAAAAACCAACATTGTTCTTGTTATCTTTATTCGGATTTGTTTTTGCAGGATGCGCTACTATTCCAACCACTTGGGAACAAACAGTTAACAATTATGCGGTAGCAGCTCCGAAAGTAGAATTAGGAATGTCAAAACAAGAAGTGACAGACATACTTAACCCGACCCAATCACTATTGAAAAATACGGAATTAAGACAACCCGACAGGTATATTAAAGACGGCGTTAACGTTGAAATTCTATACTACAGAAGCGGCTGGGTTTCTGACGGCTTAGATACCGACGATGAATTTACCCCATACGTTTTCAATAACGACAAACTTGTCGCAATCGGATGGATGACTATCGGAGGACCGAAAAATACGTCTTCCTCCGTTCCGAAGGTAAACGTCCAAAATAAAACAACTGTTATTTATTAAAAATTTCACTGCCATACAAAATATTGTGTACTAATTTACCCATTGACAGGATAAAATTATGACTAAAGCCCTGATAGTTATTGATATACAAAATGATTATTTTGATAACGGACGTTTCCCTCTTTGGAATACAAATAGTGTACTTGAAAATATTGAAAATGCCATTCGCAAAGCAAATGATAAAAAAATTCCTGTAATATTGATTCAACATGCTGCCAATAGTAAAGCCGGCGCGCTATTTTTTAATGAAGGTACAGGCGGCGCTGATATTCATCCAAAAATACTTAAAATATCACCACAGGCTCCGATAATTAAGAAAAATTTTGCTGACAGTTTTTTTAATACCAATCTTGAAGAAACTTTATCAAAATTAAAAGCAACTGAATTATTGATTTGCGGTATGATGACACAAAATTGTGTAACTCATACGGCAATTTCAAAATCTGCAGAAAAATATAAAGTATCAGTTTTAACAGATTGTTGCACAACTGTTAATGAAATAATACATAAAATGGCATTAACAGCCTTATCTACAAGAATAACATTGTCTACATCAACCGATAATATATTTTAAAAATAATTCAAATCCAAGTTTAGTTAAAAATTACACATCAAAACTATTTTTCTACTACCAAATTGCTGTGGTAATGATAATACATATAAATATAGTAAAATAACAACATGACCACTAAAAGAAATCACTATGTTCCTGAATGGTATCAAAAAAGATTTTTGAAAGAAGGGCAAAATACTTTCTTTGTAAATACTGTACAAAAGAATATAAAACTACCAAATGGAACAGAAAAAGCAATAACACCTAAAATAAAAATTAAAGGACCTGATAAAATATTTTATGGAATAGATCTATACAATATTTTTTTTAAAGGAATTCGTATTGATGAAATTGAAAAATTTTTCTTCGGAAGCATTGATAGAAAAGGCAAATCTGGACTTATAGACTATGTAAATAACGACATTTCTGGTATGCACCATTCATTTTCAGATTTTCTTGAGTATATAAGTATTCAAAAAATAAGAACACCTCTAGGATTATCTTTATTAAAAGAAAAATTTCATCCAAAAATGTCTTATGCTCAATTATTAATTGAAATGCAATTTATTAAACATATATATTGTACTATTTTTGCTGAATCTGTCAGAGAAGTTGTATCAGCAAAAAATTCAAATATTAAATTCTTATTATCTGACAATCCAGTAGCTATATATAATCCCCAAATATTACCTGAAGATAAAATTTTTAGAACTTGCTCATTACATTCAATAGGGACTCAAATATTATTTCCTTTGGATTTAAATCACTGTTTAATATTTACTCATTTGGAATATGCAAAGAATCCTAATATTGCAGATACTCTCAAAACTAAAACAAATGCACGAAATATGGATACTCCTTTAATATATTTAGAGGCAAATATCAGAAAAAGAGAACTTTCCGATAATGAAGTTTTAATAATAAATAATATTATTAAGAAAAATTCAGAAAAACATTATGCTGCATCCGAACGAGAATGGTTATTCCCTGAAAAAACAATATCTAAAAAATGGCATGAATATACAGATGTTTTATTACCCAAAGATGAGTTATATAAATTTGATGGTGAAACGTTTATTGGGTATAAAGATGGCTCTGTTGAATACAGAGATAATTTAGGACATCATAGAAAAATGGATCATTTAAAGATTAAAAACTCTAATACTGGTCATGAACGTTATTTCGATATACAAGAACGAAATCTTATTTTCATAAATGCTTGTAATGATATTTTAGATTTGAATAAAGGGAAAGATTGGAATTTTGTCCGTAAAAATATTACCAATGACCAAGTAATAAAAATATTTAAATTTTTCTCTTCTTTATTTCCTAGAAGTTGTAATATACTTGAGCTACTTCCAACTAAAGAAAAAAACATTTCTAGAATTTTATATAGTGGTAGTATTAATTTAAAAATCGTTCAAACCAAAATTATTGAACTAACAAAATATTTTGATGAAGTATTTTTAATCAATGATTTTCCTAATCCAGAATACCTAAACAAAAAATATAATCCTATTGAAAACCCTGAAATGTTTAAAAGTGAATTAATAAAAAATCTTAGTATATTATTTTTTTTAAAACCTTATATAGCTAATAAAAATATTCATTTTATACCCAATCCAATGATATATGACTTCAATTTGAGAAAATATTGCATTAAAATGTTTGAACAGAGATTAAAAAATAAAAATTATTTACCAAAAACTTTACAAATTGATATTACAGAAGCAAGTATAAACTCTGCATTTATGTTTTCTGATGAAACTGCACGTAGATTTATAAGTGAAAACATTAACTTAGAAAATAAAGATTTAGATTCTATATTTACCAAACTAAAAAATGATTATTTAGAAGATCCTAGTACTCTTTTACAGAAAACATCTAATCAATTACAATTTCACATATATGAACCCAATCTAGAGATGTCCTTTTTTATTGCACAAATAATTGACTCACTATTAATTTTTTCTGATATAGAAAGGATTGAAGAATTTAAAGACTCAACAAAAAAAACGACTGAGCATATTATAGAGTATTCAATTAAAATGCCCTTTGAAAAAAAACTGTTCTACTCAAACACAGATGTCAATAATAAATATAAAACTACCAAAGAGACAATATTTGCATTATACAAGAGTATTAAGAATGACACATCAGAAATTAATAGAATAGGTATATTTAACAATGCTATGGCATGTATTAATAATTTTAATAATTCTTTTACAAGCACATTAAAAACAAATGAATTCTTCACAGAAAATATAAATTTTTATATAGGCAAATCAGAAAATTTTTACTTATGGCAGTCTTTAAGACTTTTAGCATGTTTTTCTTGTAATGAGTATGAAAAAGATGTTCCTCTGATTTTGTCATATTGTTAAAAAAGGAATAATGTATGTTTTTTGCCACGTTTAGCACGTCTATGAATGAACTGTTTTTTGTTGTAAATTTTTCAAACTGGTAAAATTTTAAGTTCACTTGTTCGAAGAAAAATCCGTTTCACTATGCCGTAAGGATTTTTCAAGTTGTGAACTGTGCAACAAAAAACAGGAATGAATGTGCGACTTGTGGCGGGCGTTTTTGGTTACTTTTTCTGCTCGTGGAAAAAGTTACTGAAAAGTTTCTTTGGCAATCTCCCCAATCGTCACATAATCGGTCTTTCCGTTGCCCATAAGATACATCTGCTCTATGATTTTTATTTTTTTAGGAATGAATAATTCGCTTAAACCCTGTTTTTTAAACTCCGCGCCTATTTCGTTAAAAACTGTATTCGGCCTTGTTGTATACAAAACAAGCTGTTCGCCTTTTTTAGGATCAGGCACAGAAACTACGGCATGCTCAAATCCTGGCCATAATTTTAAGATAGCGCCTTCAACAGCTGCAAGAGAAACCATTTCACCGGCGATTTTTGCAAATCTCTTTGCCCTTCCTTTTATGGCTATATAACCTTCGGCGTCTATAGTTACGATATCACCCGTATCATGCCAGCCGTCTTCCAGAGGCTGTATCACTCCGGGTTTGTCTATTTTCATATAACCGATCATTACATTTTTGCCTTTTATAAAAAGCCTCTTTCCTTCTTTTACTCCGGGAACATCTTCCAACCTTGTTTCAATACCTACCATCGGTCTTCCGACGGTTCCGTATTTATAATACATATTTGTGTTTGCGGAAATAACTGGAGCCGTTTCGGTTACGCCGTATCCTTCCCAAATTCTTACGCCAAACGTATTGAAAAAATTTCTCGCCGTTGCTTCTTTGAGTTTCTCAGCTCCGACAACAGCTATTCTTATTGAATAAAAATCGTAAGGATGGGCAGACTTGGCATATCCGTTTAAAAAAGTATCAGTCCCGAACATAATTGTCGCGTTTGAGTCATAAATAAGTTCAGGGATTACGCGGTAATGAAGCGGCGACGGATACATGAAAGTTTTAATACCGCTGAGAAGCGGCAGCAGCATTCCTCCGGTAAGTCCGAATGAATGAAAGACAGGCATAGCGTTAAAAAAACTGTCCGTTATGCCGAAATCAAGAACACTGCGTATCTGGAATATGTTTGCCATAAAATTTTCATGACTGAGAACTACGCCTTTCGGAACGCCTTCCGAACCTGAAGTAAAAAGAATAACCGCAGGATTTTTAGAATTTTGTTTTCCTGCTGATTTTTTATAGTACCATCTCGGGAAAAATGAAGCAAAAAGACCCGTAAGTTTATCTTTAAGCTTTATGGTTTTTGCCAAATCTTCAAGATAAATAATATTTACGCCCTCTGCTTTCATCGCGTTTACAACGTCGTGGAGACTTCCTTTTTCTATAAATTCTCTTGAAGTGTAAACATTTTTAATGCACGCCGTTTTACAGCAGGCTATCATATTTTTTACGCCCGTTGAAAAATTAAGCATAGCTGGAGTCAGCCCGAACGCCTGCATTCCGAAAAACACTGCCGTGCCGGCTATTGAATTAGGAAGCATAAAACCGACGTAATCGTCTTTTTTATTCTGTTTTGCTATAAGTTTTCCGAGTATAAAAGAAACCGTCAAAAGTTTTCCGTAATTTATTGTTTTACGAGACATATCCTCAAGAATTATTTTACCGCGACCTACAAGATTTTTTGCGTCTATGAAAGAATCAAAAAGAGTCTGGTCCCACTTTACCGAATTATAACGCATATTAGTCATCAGGTCATAAAGATTTCTCATCGCTTCTTTTCTGCGCTCTTCACCTTTTAATTTTTCGTCTGTTTTAAGTTTTGTAGCAGGGAAAATATTTATGGTTATCTTGCTTTTCGGACGCGTTTTTAAGCTTCCGCCGAAATGTGAAAACATAAGATACTGGTTGCCTTCTATGCAGACCGGAATTATCTGCGCGTCGCATTTATCGGCTATAATCGCAGATCCCGGATAAATTTTCATAAGTCTGCCGGTTGTAGTGATACGCCCTTCAGGAAAAATGACTACTCTGTTGCCGTTTTTGACTTCGTCTATTATAGATTTAACAGCCATAGACTGATTTGGATCAACCTGATAAAATTTTGCAAGATGCAAAAAAGGCTTAACATACCATTTTTTTGCTATCAGCGGATGTATCGCGAAATGAAGATCTTCGGAAATATACGACCAGAGAAAAAAAGCGTCAAGAAACGAGTTATGGTTTGCTATTATAAGAGCGTTGCCTGAAGCGTTTTTAAAATTTTCAATGCCTTTTACTTCAACTTTAAAAACATAATTAAAAATAACTCTCAATATCATTCTGACGATATTGACAGGGAGAATTATCTGGAATATGTTTTTTTTAGACGCCATTATTTTAAAAGCCCCTTTGCCGTTTCTATAAGCTTATTGTAATCCGTTTTTCCCGTGCCGACTATGGGAATATCTTCAAGTTTTTCAATTCTGCACGCTATACACATTTTAGTGAGAGTTTTTTCCTCAAATATTTTTTTAAGTCCGGTGCATGTAATATCAGAGGCTGTAGTAAACAGAATAAGCTGTTTTTCTTTTTTTCTGTCGGCTACAACAACAACGGCATGCTTAGACTGGGGATAAGCTGAAGATATAAGCGTTTCAAGCTCAGTCAACGAAATATTGCAGCTGTCTATTTTTACAAATCTTTTTGTAGTGTCTTTTATCGTGACAAATCCGTCTTCATCTATATTAACTATATCGCCCGTATCGTACCAGCCGTCCGAAATTGACATAGGAACGTTTAAAACGCCGTTTTTGACGTATCCGCTCATTATATTTTCGCCTTTAACGTAAAGGCGGCTTCCTTCAAGATGAGGCGTTTCAATAAGTTTATATTCAACTGACGGCAAAAATCTGCCGACGCTTCCCGCCTTAAAATACATCGGCGTATTAACTGCTACTGTTGACGATGTTTCCGTTGCGCCGTATGCTTCAAAAACTCTTATGCCGAATCCGTCAGCCCATAAGTTTGCCGTTTCTTCTCTTAATTTTTCAACGCCTGCCACGACAAACCTTATAAAATAAAAATCATAAGGATGGGCCGATTTTGCATATCCGTTTAAAAAAGTATCGGTTCCGAAGATTACGGTTGAATTTGTTTCATAAACAAGTTCGGGAACTATTTTATAATGAAGCGGAGAATGATACATGAAAACTTTTATTCCTCTTAAAAGAGGCAAAAACATTCCTCCTACTATCCCGAACGAGTGGAATATAGGCATCGTATTAAAGAAACTGTCCATAAGCCCGAAATCAAGAACGCTCGATATCTGGTTCCTGTTTGTCTGTATATTCTTATGCGTAAGAGCAACCGCTTTCGGAGTTCCCTCGGCACCGGAAGTGTATAAAACAACCGCGGTTTTTAAAGAATCTATGCTGCCGTTTATTTTTTTATAATAATATGACGGACAATATGACATAAAGTAAGCAAAAATCTTATCTGAAAGTTTAAGCTCTTTTTTCAAATCCTCCACATAAATCACGTTTATGCCGCTATCGGAAAGTTTCACGGCGAGCTCTTCAAGAACCGACTCTTTTATAAACGCTTTTGACGTAAAAATATTTTTTGCGCCAGTATTATTTATATATTCTATTATGCTGCCAACGCTGTTTGCATAATTGATCATACACGGAATTCTGTTTACGGCCGATAAAGCAAAAAACAATTCGACGGTAGTTTTTGAATTCGGAAGCATAAGCCCTATATATTCGTTTTCTTTCGTTTTTCTCAGGATAAGTTTTGCAAATGCAAAAACAGCCGCTATAAGCGACCCAAGCGTTATTGGATTTCTATTGATATCGTCAAGAATTTCTTTTTTTCTGCCGACAAGCTTTACGGCCTTTATAAGCGAATTAAAAAGAGTGTCTTCGGTAATGCTGCTTGCAAATTTCATCTCGCACATAATATCGTAAAGTTTTGTGACGGCAATCTGTCTTCTCTGTCCGTCGGGTATTTCGCCGTCAATCCCGAGTTTTCTTGGAGAAAGCACGGTAAGATTAATATTTCTCTGTCTTCTGCTTTTTACTTTGCTTCCGAAATATGAAAAATCCGAATACTGGCTGCCTTCTATACAAACGGGAAGAATATCAGCATTACTTTTATCGGCTATAACGGCAGGACCGGGATAAATTTTCATAAGACCGCCGGTTGTGGTAATTCTACCTTCCGGGAATATCGCCACTATTCCGCCTTTTTTAAGTTCGTCTATTATAGATTTAACGACCATCGGGTTTGTAGGATCAACGGGAAAATATTTGATAAGCTTTAAAAAAGGTTTGATCCAGAATTTTCTTACAGTATCGGTATTTATTGCAAACGACACCTTTTCACCGAACGTAGTTGACAATATAATGGCGTCAAGCATAGAAGTATGGTTTGCTATTATAAGCGTGCCGCCTTTGCACTTTTCAAAATTTTCCATTCCTTTAACATTTACCGAATAAAAAACAGTCAGAAATCTTTTTGTAAGCGTTCTTAAAAGATGCGCCGGCAGAAGAAGACAGATATAGAGAGATACCGCTATATTGAACAATGCTATAAATGCAAGCGTAGTCGGTACGGGAAGATGTTTAAGAAAAAGAAGGCATATCAAACTTGCCGCCATCATAAAAAAAACGTTTACAAAATTATTTATGGCAAGAACTCTTCCTCTTATTTTTCTGTTTGCAACAGCCTGCAGCATAGTAGTAAGAGGCACTATATACAATCCGCTGAAAACTGAAAAAGCAAACAAATCAAAAATCATTCTTATGCCTGAAAAAGTGGTAAATATTTTTTTTATTGCTATTGATGTTTCAAAATTTACGGAATTGACGCCGAGAGCTATATCAACTATAAAAATCGTCATAAAAACAACGCTTATAGGTATATGTTTTAAAGTTATTTTATCTTTTAAAAGAAAATAACTAAGTAAAGCCCCCAAAGCTATTCCTATTGAAAAAAGAAGAATCAAAAGAATATAGACCGACTCGTTGCCATGGAGAGCTATTTTTGCAAAAGCCGGCATCTGCGTTACAAGTATAACTCCTATAAACCAAAACCATGAGACGCCCAAAATACACAAATAAACATCTCTGCTCTGCTTAAGAAAAGCAAGGCTTTCAGCGGCCGCTTTTATAATGTTTTTTGAAATTTCAACCGGCTTTTGCTGCGGGGCCGGTTTTAATTCAGGCAGAAAAAAAGCGGCTATAATGCCCAAAACGCCGGCTGCCGCTAAAATAATAAATAAAAGATTTATGTTTGACTGATACAGAATGCTTCCTAAAATGACTCCCGCCACTATTGATATATACGTTCCGGCCTGTATAAGGCTGTTGGCGCATATAAGCTGTCCGTTTTCAAGAATTTCCGGAAGTATGCTGAATTTAACCGGGCTTAAAACAGCCGAAAGCGTTCCGAGCAGAAATAAAACAACAATCAAAATCCATATGTTATGTAAAACAAAACCCCAAAATGCCAGTACCAGAACGGCAAACTGGAGAATTTTGATGATTTTAAATATAACGTCTTTTCTGTATTTGTCGGTTATTTCGCCGGCCGTTGCCGAAAATAAAAAAAACGGCAGCATAAAAACTGCCACCAGAAGAGAAACTATAACAGACCTGCTTTTTTCACTCAAAGAAATAAGATCGAAAACGACAAAAGTTGCGAAAGCCGATCTGAAAAAATTATCGTTAAAAATGCCCAGAAACTGCGAGGCATACAGTGAAAAAAAAGAACGGCTGAATAAAACTTTAAGCAAATTTTTCATATGTTTTACAGTCCGTATATTTTATAAAATTAACGTCTTAAACTCAACAATTATTTAACAATTTCCAGCTGAATTTCCGGTTTTAAAATATCAGTTCCACAACAGCCTGCCGGAAGTTCAAGAATATGTTTTACGCCGAACGGGGCAAATACTGTTTTAAACGGTTTTACTGCAAATAAAACTTTAACTATTTTATAGTCTTTATCCAGACATATTACGTCTAATTCAAATTTCATAAAAAACGTATGAACGGAACTGCATTTATTTATCAGAAGCCCGTATTTGTTCCTGCGGAACATCAGTCCCGATAATCTATGCCAAAATGTTTTTGCCTCATAAATATCGCAGGCGATTGCACAGCCGCCGGCATATATTTTTACTCTATCCATTTTTTGCCGCATTATACGCGTTTTCGGCAAAATAAGAACTTCTGACATATCTTCCCGATACGCAGTTTTTTATACCTGATTTAAGGACTTTATTTTTTAAATACTCAAATTCCGCGTCTTGGTACTGTTTTGCTATTTCAACGCTGTCTTTAGACGGTTTTAAATACTGTCCGAGCGTTACGATATCGCAGTTTATTTCTTTTAAATCTTTTATTGTTTCCAAAAACTCACTTTCCGTTTCGCCTAGCCCCAGCATTAAGCCTGTTTTGATAAGAAATCCTTTTTGTTTTGCATATTTTAAAATATCAAGCGATCTTTTGTATTGAGCGTTTTTACGGTATTTGTATAACGAGGCAACTGTTTCCATATTATGCGAAAAAACGTCCGGCCCAGCCGATAAAACGGCATCGACAGATTCATGAGAACCTTGAAAGTCAGGCACAAGAACTTCTATTTTGACGTCAGGGATTTTTTTTATTTCTTTTATAACGGATACAAAATGGGATGCTCCTCCGTCATACAAATCGTCTCTGGTGACGGAAGTTATTACGACATACTTAAGACCGAGCTCTTTTACGGCTTCGGCTGTTTTCTGAGGTTCGTTTTCGTCTACTGCGCAGGGATTTCCGTGTTTTGTGGAACAAAACGAGCAACCTCTTGTGCAGATATCGCCCAATATTATAAAAGTAGCCGTTTTATTTTTAAAACATTCGCCTATGTTCGGACATCTTGCCGTCTGACATACGGTATGCAAATTTTTATCTTTGAAATTCTTTTTAAGCAAATCAAGATCAGATAAAGATATTTTTTTCTTTTCCATAATAAATCAAAACGGCGCAATTTCATAAGCTTCATTGCCTGCAATAACGTCGTTTAGCTCTTTTTTAATGTTTAAAATGTCTCATCGAAGTAAACTGCATGGCGATATTTCTTTCGTTGCATGCATTTATGGATAATTCATCTTTAATCGAGCCGCCCGGCTGTATTATTGCCGTGACGTTTTCTTTTGCCGATTCTTCAACTACGTCAGGAAACGGGAAAAAAGCGTCCGAAGCAAGAACCAAAGGATTTTTTGATTCATCAAGCCCGTGTACTACGCTTTTCATTTTTTTTGCGGCTATGTTTAAAGAATCTATTCTGCTCATCTGTCCGGCGCCGATTCCTACCGTCTGTCGGCCTCTGACCAAAATGATGGCGTTTGATTTTACATGTTTACAAACTTTCCATGCAAATGACAGCGAATCTTCTTCCTGCTTTGTAGGTGTTCTTTTTGTAGCCGATTTTATTTCCGATAAAAGTTTTTCATCTCTGTTTTGGACAAGCATTCCGTCTGAAAGCATTCTGTATTCTATTGAGGATTCCGTTTTCTTATATGCGGCCGGCTGTTTTAACAATCTTATATTTTTTTTCTGTGAAAGCACTTCAAAAGCTTCTTTTGAAAAATCGGGAGCTATTATACATTCAACAAAAAGTTTTGCAAGTTCTTCCGCGACGTCTTTATCTACGGAAACGTTAAAAGCTATAATGCCTCCGAAAGCGCTTACGGGATCGCACGCCAAAGCTTTCAAATAAGCATCTTTTGCATTTTCGCCCTCCGCGCATCCGCACGGATTATTATGTTTTATAACAGCGCAAGCCGTTTTATCAAATTCGTGGACAAGGCGCCATGCCGATTCCAAGTCGAGGTAATTGTTATATGAAAGTTCTTTGCCGTGTATCTGTTTTGCAGAAATGGCCGCAGATGAATTTTCTTCATTGCCGAAGCTGTACAAAGCGGCGTTCTGATGCGGATTTTCTCCGTATCTGAGAGAAGCCATTTTCTTTAAAGGAATAGCGCCTTCGGATGGAAATTCCTCATAAGAAAGATAATTTGATATGAGAGCATCGTAATAGGCGGTATGCCTGAAAGCTTTCCCGGCAAGCTCAAGTTTCAAATCTTCGGTAACGGTTTTATTTTTGATATTTTCGACTACCGCGCCGTAATCTTCAGGAGAACAGACTATAAGAACGTCTTTATAGTTTTTTGCCGCAGCTCTTATCAAAGTGACTCCGCCTATATCTATATTTTCTATTATGTCGCCAGATATTTTTTTGTCGGCCGGTTTCTGTATTTTTTTTGCAGTTTCTTCAAAAGGATAAAGATTTACGGCAACTACGTCTATCTGCTCTATGCCGTGTTTTTTTAATTCTTCAATATGTTTTTTTTCAGATCTTTTGGCAAGAATTCCGCCGTGTATTTTAGGATTTAAAGTTTTTACTCTGCCGTCCAGCATTTCCGGAAAACCCGTAACGTCGGATATCTCTCTGCAGTCAATCGCGTTTTCTTTGAGCGTTTTTGCTGTGCCGCCGCTTGAAATGATGTCAAATCCGAGTTTTTTTAATTCTTTTGCAAATTCAACGATGCCTTTTTTATCGCTTACGCTTAACAATACCGTTGCCATAATTACTGTCTCCTTATATTTCTATATCTTTACCGTATTTTCTGAAAGCCTTAGCTATATCTTCTGACGAAAAACCTCTCCTGAGAAAAAAAGAAGCTATTTTCTTGGTTTCGGAGGCGTTTTTGCCGTTAAAACCGCAATAGCGTTTCTTTATTATAGCAATAATTTCATCACATTGTGAAACGTCCTGAACAGTTTCTTTAAAAAATTTAACGTCAATTGCGTGCCGTTTTAGCTCGTTTTCTATATAATATCTGCCTTTGCCTCTTTTTTTGAGATACGAAATAAGATTTCCGGCAAATATTTCGTCGTTTAAATAATTAAATTCTGTAAATCTTGAAATTACCTTTTCTATATCGTCTTTTTCAAAACCCTTTAAAGTAAGGGCATCCTCCAGCGATTTTCTGCTGAATGCTTTTTTTGAAATGAGAAAGAAAGCATAACTCATTATGTTGTTTGATTTTGAAGACTTCTCTATTTCATTAAATTCCAAAGAAGTTATCTCTTTTTCTTTTGTAAGCGCGAATTTAACTATAGTATCGGCGTCGGTTATAAAAGACTGACCTGATTCAAATTCAATCTTAAAATGATTTTTAAATCTCGGATATTTTTTTATATTTATGATTTTCATACTTATCCGCTGTTTTAAAACTTATTTATATTCGACAAGTTCATAGTCGGGACTGCCGAGCCCCATTTTTTTTGCATATTCAAACTGTGTCATATAGTCGATATCAGGGAATATTTCCCTGCAGAAATCTTTTCCGTAAACCTTATTGACCATATCGACGCTTGCCTTATCAACGGCGACAGGATCGGCGCCTGCCATAATGCCTATATCGTCCATAAGAACTTTTCCTTTTGTAGTATAACAATCGCAGAATTTCGTTATATGGTTTAAAAAATTTATGCTGAAACTTTTTTTGTTTTTCAATACGCCCATGCAGTATTCTATTATTTTTTCCTGTATATTTTTAACGTCTTCGTTCCATCCGAGCTGAAAAACGCCTTTCGGACAGCTCAAAACGCATTCGCCGCAGCCGATACATTTTTTTTCATTAAACGTTATCTTCTTATTTTTCAGGCTTAATGCTTGCGCCGGACACCATTTTACGCATATCCCGCATCCTATGCAGAGTTTTTTATCGACGTCCGGTTTTGCATTATGATGCATTTCATATTTGCCGGCCTTGCTTCCGCAGCCCATACCGATGTTTTTAAGAGCCCCTCCGAATCCCGTTATTTCATGGCCTTTAAAATGATTTAAAAATATAAAAGAGTCTGAATAAAAAATATCATGGGCAATGGAAACGGTTTTACAGTGTTTGCCGTTTACTTCGACGTTTACGGCGGAATTTCCGCGCAGGCCGTCGGCAATTATAACGGGACATCCGCATTCAGATATCGTAAAACCGTGTTTTTCGGCTATAAGAGCATGGTGGTAAGCGTCTGATCTTTTTCCGACGTATATTGTGCTGGCGTCGGTAAGAAAAGGAAACGCCGTTTTTTCTCTCGCTATTTTTACAAGAGGCTTAATGAAAGGAGGTTTTATAAAACCTTCGTTGCCGTCTTCTCCGAAATGCATTTTTATGGCAAGAAAATGTCTTGCCTTAACGTGGTCAAAAGCTCTTGCTTTTTTTAAAAATTCGTATAATTTTTCTCTCTTAGCCCATGGAAGAAAATAAACTTTGCCTGACATAACTGCGCTCCTTTAATACATTCTGCGGTTATATTTTCTCAATTGTTTAAGCGTTATTTCAATATCTTTGGCAAGAGGTGATTCAAAAACGCTTTTCTGCGTATTTGCCGGCAGAATAAAACTTATTTTTGAAAAATGAAGAGGAAGTCTTTTTAACAAAGGTTTTTCCTCGTCTATTCCCTTATAACGCCTTTTTAAGGACGATAAAAGAATCGGCTCAGAACTTGCGTATATTTTGTCTACGGCAAGAGGGTTCCCTTCTGACCAGAAAAGAGCCCTTATCTGGTTTCTTATTGTTGTTACCGGATTTACTTCAATAAGCGTAAAATCTTTAAATCCTTCGATAACTTTATAATTTATTATTGATTCAACGCCTCTGTCGTTTATTATAACTCTTTCCCCGTCGGTTACTACGCGCTTTTCTATTCTTCCCTCTTCCTGCGGCATTGTGCCGTTTACTAATATCAAAAAGCTTTTTTGAACTTTTGAGTCTTTTATCTGTTTTGCGATAAAATCATAGGCATTTTTATTTTTTGCAAAAACAACAATGCCTGTCGCATCAATATCAAGAGAAGTAAGCGGAATAATTTCTTTTTTTAAAGTTTTTTTAACTGTTTCAATAAGAGGTTCGGCCTCAGCGGCGCAATCTTTTGACGGCAATACAGGAACCCCTGACTCTTTGTCCAAAACAATAATATCCTGATTTTCAAAAATTACTTCAATGTTGTCTTTTTTCATTTATAAGCTCTTTAAATTCCTTTTCTGTTAATATTTTTAAGCCGAGTTCAACGGCTTTATTGTATTTTGAACCGGGATTTTCGCCCGTAATTACATAATCTGTTTTTTTGCTGACAGAAGACGTTGTTTTGCCGCCCAGAGACAGAATTATATTCTCCGCGTCTTTACGAGACATAGACGAAAGTTCTCCGGTCAGAACAAAAGTTTTATTTGAAAGAGGCGAAAAATCATTTATTTTGTCAGGCTCCGTTACGTTTATTTTAAGTTCTTTCAATTCCTTTATCATTTCGCGGACTTTGTCGTTTGAAAAATATTTTTTTACCGACTCTGCAAGAACCGGACCTATTTCGTTTATAGCCGTCAAATCATCTTCCGACGCATTTATAAGATTATCTATATTTTTAAACTTTTGGGCAAGCATGTATGAAGCTTTCTCGCCGACATGTCTTATTCCGAGCGCAAAAATCAGTTTATGAAGAGGATTCTGTCTGCTTTTTACGATTGAGCTCGTAAGATTGTTTGCTTTTTTTTCTTTAAACAGCTCAAGCATCATAAAATCGTCAAAATTAAGTTTATATATATCGGCAAAAGAACTGATCTTTTTAAGTTCAAGAAGCTGGTCTATCACAGCCTCCCCCAAACCTTCAATATTCATGGCATCTCTTGAAACAAAGTGGATAAGGCTTCTTCTGAGCTGGGCCGGACAGGCCGGATTTATACATCTGTAAAAAACATCTTCTTCCTTTTCTTTTATAAGGACGCTCGAACAAGCCGGACAATTTTCCGGAACCTTAAAAATACCTTCCGACAGTTTTTTTGCAACTTTAACTATCTTTGGAATAACGTCTCCCGCTCTTTCTATAATAACTTCATCGCCGGTATTAAGATTAAGACGCTCTATTTCGTCAAAATTATGAAGAGTGGCGCTTGATATCGTAACGCCTGAAAGATTGACAGGCTCAAGAGAAGCAAGAGGCGTAACTACGCCTGTTCTGCCGACCTGAGTTTTTATTGATAAAACTTTTGTAACGGCCTGTCTTGCCGGAAATTTATAGGCTATCGCCCACTTCGGACTTTTATTTGTATAACCTATTATCCTCTGAAGTTTATACGAATTTACTTTTATTACGACCCCGTCTATTTCATATGCAAGAGTATCTCTTATTTCCTGAAGGGCAAGAACCGCCCGTATAACTTCATTTATATCTGAAAAGATCTGAATATTTTTCTGAACGGCAAAACCTGCCTGGCGGCAGAAATCAAGAAACTGCGAATGTTTTTCAAATTCTATTCCGTCAACGCGTCCGAAAGAATGCACAAAAAAACTCAATTTGCGGCCGGAGGTTATTTTTGCATTTTTCTGCCTGAGAGAACCCGAAGCTGCATTTCTCGGATTTGCAAATTTTGAAAGTTCTTCCTCAACAAGCCTTTCGTTTAAAGCAATAAAATCATTTTTATTGATATATACTTCACCTCTTAACTCAAATCCTGGTATTTTTGAACCGGTTAGAAGCTTTAAAGGAATATTTTTGATTGTTTTTATGTTTTCGGTAACGTCCTCTCCGTATCTGCCGTCTCCTCTTGTAGAGCCGGTTTTTAAAGAATTGTTTTCATAAACAAGGCTTGCGCTCAGTCCGTCTATTTTGGGTTCTATTATAAATTCTATATTTTCGTCTATATTTTTAGAAATTCTTTCGTGCCAGTCTTTTATATCCTCGACGGAATACGAATTATCCAGAGACATCATAGGAGAAAGATGCTCTACTTTTTTAAAAGTTGACGAGGCTTCGCCGGAAACTCTCTGCGTCGGCGAATCTTTTGTTATAAACTGCGGATTTTCTTTTTCAAGGGACTGAAGTTCTTTGAGAAGAGCGTCGTATTCGAAATCCGATATCTGCGGCGATTCAAAAACATAATACAGGCGGTCATGATATCTTATCTTTTCTTTCAGCTCTTCTATCTTGTTTTTGACGTTAATGTCTTGCATAAAACCGAAAAGACCTTTATTATAAGATTATTAAAACAGCCGCGCGGATTATATCGACGAATCTATCTTTCGTCTTTAAGTTTGTCAAGAATGCCGTTTACAAACTTGCTTGAATCTTTATTGGAAAATCTTTTTGCTATTTCAACGGCCTCGTCTATTATAACGCTTACGGGAGTGTCTTTCATATAAAGCATTTCGTAAGCCGCAAGTCTCATTATATTTCTGTCAATAGTCGCCATTCTGTCTATTTCCCAGTTATCAGCATATTTTTCAATCAAAGAATCTATTTTTTCCTGGTGTTCGCAGACACCTCTGAAAATAACAACCGTAAATTCCCTGTATGCTATTTCTACCGGTAAAATTGTGTCAAAACACTTTAAAATGCTTTTTTCATCCATAGCGCAATTGTCAAAAGTATAAAGCATCTGTAAAGCGCATTCTCTTGCCTGTCGTCTGGTACTCATAAAAGATCCTCAAAAGAAGTCATATTGTAAAGTCTATGAATTCTATAAAAAATCGTCTGAACTGTCAAATAAAAGTTAATTATTTTCAAAAATGCTTTTTTTTGACAATATATCCATATATTATGTAAAATCTTTAATTATTTAAAAGGAGATTTTACATGGCTACAATTAAAGCTTTTAACGGTATCAGATACTCAAAACCAAATATAACAAAAGAGATATGTCCGCCTTATGACGTCATAAGCCCGGAAGAAAAAGAAAAACTAAAAAAATCATCTGAATACAACATGGTTCAGCTTGAACTTTCGGATGCTTCAAAGACAAGAAACAAATATGCGCAGGCGAATTTTCTTTTCAAACAATGGATTGAAGAAGGCAGCCTCATACGTGACGAAAAACCGGCTCTTTATTTTTATGAGCAGATTTTTAAAGATCACGGCAAAAAAATGATAAGAAGAGGTTTTTTTACGGCCTTGAAACTTGAAAATCCGCACGGCGGAGCCGTAAAAGCGCATGAAAAAACACTTGCAAAACCTAAAGCCGACAGATTAAGTCTGCTTAAAGCAGTTAAGGCAAATTTAAGCCCTATATTTTTATTGTTTAATGATGATAAAAAGAAAATGGTTTCATTGTGCAAAAATATAGCAAAAAGAAAACCTTCGGCAACAGCTTCCGACAAAGAAGGAACTCTGCACAAGCTTTGGGTAATCAACGATGAAAAAACGATATCCGACGTTACAAAAACGCTTGCGGCAAAGAAAACCTTTATCGCCGACGGGCACCACAGATATGAAACCGCATGGAATTATATGCAGGAAATGAAGAAAAAAGACAAGAATTTTTCAGATAAAAAAGAATACGGATATGTGCTTGCATACCTTTGTCCGATGGAAGATCCCGGCATTTCAATATGGCCTACCCACAGAGTAGTCGCAGCTCCTTCGGGCATTGAGGAAAACATTGAAAAATATTTCAATATTTTGCCGCAAAAAGCTTTTGAAAAAATGCAGAATGACAAAGTACAGCCTCTTCTCATTTTCAAAGACGGCAAATACAGAACTCTTACAATAAAAAATCCGCAGATGCTTAAAAAAGCAATGCCGGAAAGATGCGCCGCGTACAGAAACCTCGGGGTAAGCATTCTTCACTCTATTTTGATACCGAATGTTCCTGCCGACCAGTATGTTTACGTCAAGAGCGAAAAAGAAGCCGTCTCATTGGCTAAGAAAACTAAAAAAATAGCGATTTTAGTTCCGGCAACGCCTGTTGAAGCGATAAAAGAAATAGCTTTAAATAACGAAACTATGCCTCAGAAATCGACTTACTTTTTTCCTAAGCTGGCAAGCGGCATAATTATTCATTCAGTATGACAGGTTTGATAGTTGATATTATTCTTATCGTTTCTCTTTTATTGTTTGTGCATATCGGATTTCAGTCCGGTATAGTGAGGACTTTTTTTGCGCTGGCCGCCGGTTTTTTTGCAACGGTCATAGCAAAACACTATCCTTATCAGATAGGAATAAATTATTATCTTATTTTCTGCGTATCTGCCGCGGGCATATATATAACCGGACTTTTTGTTTTGAAATTTGTCGATTTTATTTTTATGTCTATTTTTGACAAGTTTGCAGGATTGTGCGCCGGAATTTTAGTGTGGTTTATTTTTTCGGCAAACTGCCTCATTCCGTCTCTGTCTGCAGACAATATAAAGGAAACTAAAATTTCTTCGGCCGTATCTTTATTTTCTTCAAAAATATTTCCGGGATTCGGAAAATACAGAATAAACGTCGCGGTTGATGTTACAAAAATGAAAGATGCAGATAAATATATTTTATATAAAAAGGAGTTATTGTGAAAAAATTAAAACTTGGTTTTCCAAAAGGAAGTTTACAGGAATCAACTATTGAACTATTTAAAAAAGCAGGCATAAGAATAGGCGCATCGTCAAGATCTTATTTCCCCTCATGCGACGACGAAGAAATAGAAATCATGCTTGTAAGATCGCAGGAAATGGCAAAATATGTCGAAGACGGCGTATTTGACGCAGGGCTTACCGGACATGACTGGATATGCGAAAGCGGAGCAAAAGTAAAGGAAGTCTGCGAGCTTCAGTACGCAAAATCAGGATTCAGGCCTGTCAGATGGGTATTGGCGGTTCCCAATGACTCAAAAATAAAATCAATAAAGGACTTAAACGGCAAAAGAGTCGCAACCGAGCTTTTAAATTATACAAAGAAATATTTTGCAAAAAACAAAGTAAAAGCGCAGATTGAATTTTCATGGGGAGCAACGGAAGCAAAAGCCGGAAAACTTGTGGATGCAATAGTTGAATTGACTGAAACAGGCTCATCCTTAAGAGCAAACAACTTAAGAATCGTTGAAGAACTTCTTGTTTCTACCACAAGACTTATAGCAAACAATGAAGCACTTAAAGATTCATGGAAAAAAGAAAAAATTGAAAATTTGGCGATTTTATTAAAAGGCGCGCTGGCTGCCGAAGGAATGGTCGGTCTTAAAATGAATATTCCTTTTAAACAGCTTCCTGCAATAGAAAAAATCCTTCCGGCTCTGAGAAAACCGACTATATCTAATCTCAGCGACGGGAACTGGGTTGCTCTTGAAGTGATAATAGAAGAAAAAATAGTAAAAAAAATAATACCTGCTCTCAAAAGGGCCGGGGCCGAAGGGATTATTGAATATCCTTTAAACAAAATAATTTATTAATTTTCAAAGGACTTTAAAAATGGCAGAAAACATCAGAGTAAGATTTGCGCCTTCCCCAACCGGAGATTTGCATATAGGCGGAGTAAGAACAGCGCTTTTTAATTGGCTTTACGCTAAAAAAACAGGCGGCACTTTTGTTTTAAGAATCGAAGATACCGACGAGGCAAGATCTACCGAAGAATCAACCGGTATAATAATAAACGCAATGAAATGGCTGAAACTTGACTGGGCTGAAGGTCCTGGAAACGAGCCTGAAAAATATGCTCCTTATTACCAGATGAAAAGAAAAGAACTCGGCATCTATCAGAAATACATAGATATTCTGATAGAAAAAGGGTTTGCCTATAAATGCTATTGTACTCCTGAAGAAGTCGAACAGATGAGACAAAGAGCCACTCTTGCAAAACTTCCTCCGAAATATGACGGAACGTGCTCAAGACTTACAAAAGAACAGCAGCTTGCAAAAGAACAGGAAGGACGCACAGCCGTAATAAGATTTAAGATGCCAAAAGAAGGAAAAATAGAATTTAACGATATAGTAAGAGGACATGTTACGTTTGAAAACGCCCTTCTTGACGATTTCGTTTTGATGAAAGCAAACGGAGTTCCGACTTATAATTTCGCATGCGTTGTAGACGACTATCTTATGGATATTACGCATGTAGTAAGAGGCGACGATCATATTTCAAATACGCCCAGACAGCTTCATATTTTTAAGGCTCTCGGCTGGAAAGAACCCGTATTTGCCCACTTGTCAATGATACTCGGTTCTGACGGAGCGAGACTTTCAAAAAGACACGGACATACGTCAGTTTTAGAATACAGAAGAGAAGGATACCTGCATGATGCTTTGATAAATTATTTATCTCTACTCGGATGGTCAACGGCGGACAGCCAGCAGTTGTTCGAACATGACGAACTTATAGAAAAATTTTCTCTTGAAAGATGCACGAGCAGCCCGGCTACTTTTGATTCTACGAAACTTTTATGGATGAACGGCGAATACATAAGAAAAAAGTCAATAGAAGAAATATACGATTTGTTTACTGACTGGATAAAATTTACAAATAACGAAGACCTTATAAAAAACTGGGATAAAGAAGTTCTTAAAAAAGCAATAACCCTTGAGCATGAGAAAATCAAACTATTGAAAGATATTCCGTCGCTTGTTGAATTCTTTTTCAAGGAACACGTCGAGTTTGACCAGGAAGCAGTAAATAAAGTTTTCTTATCCGATAAAAACAAAGACAGCGCAAAACTTGTTTTAACGGCGAGCATTGACAGGCTTGCAAAAGAACCTTCTTTTGCCGCAGACGCTCTCGAACAGTATGCAAGAAATTTTGCAGCCGAAAAAGCCATCAAAACAGGACAGGTTTTTCATCCTATAAGAGTGGCAATTTCCGGAAGAACGCAGGGACCGAGTCTTTTTCACATGATGGAAGTATTCGGAAGAGACGAAGTTATAAAAAGAATTAAAGAATGCGTTGACAAATATTTTAAATAGGAAGATTTGAAGTTGGGAAGCTTAGAAGCTTGGCAACATCAACAACTTTAACGACAAAAACAAAAAGAAAATGCCGTGATTAGAAAAGGAGTTAAAATGGATACAAAAGAATTAAATCCTTATTTATTCAGTTTAATACAGATGTTTGCAAGCGCATGCTGGCAGCAGATGGGCAAAATACCAAGCCAGATTGACGGAAAAATATCAAAAGATTTAAAAGCGGCGCAGCAGACTATAGAACTTTTAATAATGATTAAAGACAAAACAAAAGGCAATCTTTCGTCAACGGAAGACAAAATGCTTACTGACACTCTTTCAAATCTTCAGATGAATTACGCCGACGAAGCCGTTAAAGAACAGACTGCGGCAAAGCCTGAAGAAAAAAAAGAAGAACTTAAGAACTGATTATGCTGAAAATAAGGAATTTTTTTCAAAATTCCGGTTCAATATATCTTTTATGCGCAGTTTTATCTGCCGCAGCCTTAATAAATGCAGTCTGCGGCGCAGGCATGATTGAAGACGGCGTACATCATTTTTGGGAAGCAATAACAAGGGACAACATTTTTATAGGTCATGACGGAACGAATGTTTTTCCGTACAATTCAAGATATTTCCCGTCTCTTATCCCGCATATTCTGACAGGGCTTTCCGCTCTTCTTGGAATACATTCCATAAAGACGCTTCTTTTTATTTTCACTTTTTTATCCTATATTGCCCCTCTCTTTTTTATGGCCGTAATATATTCAAATATTCCAGCAAACAAAAAAAACGGCTTTGAATTTGCAGTTCTTTCTTTCCTGTCGTCAATTTTATTCATGGTTTATCAGATATGGACCGAAAACTTCACAACGGGTCTTTTTTTATGGACAGTATTTTTTATCTACTTTTACGCCGATTTTAACAACCTGTCAAAAATAAATAAAGCGTCTCTTCTAATATTTCCTTTTATGCTTATAAGCAGCCATCCTGCAACGGCTGTGACAGGCTCTGTGATACTTGTATACGGCATAATTAAATATTTGCGTAAAAACATATCCGCAAATATATTTATTAAAGCAAGTTTTATTCTTCTTTTTATCGCAATAGCGTTTAACGTATATTTTATAATAAATCCTATTGTTGACGGCAAAAGCGATTATTACCGTCTTGCAATACTTAAAGATTTTCGTTTTGCGGCTTTTATGTTCTGCATGTGCGCAGTAGTTTTTATTTCGGTTTTAAAACGAAGTTACATTTTTTTGACGATTATATTTACGGCGGCTATCGTTTACATTACATTTTTTAAAATACCGACTTACGCAGGATTTAATTACAGAGTCGCAGGTTTTACAATCCCTTTGTTTTTAATATGTTTTCTTATAGCGTCAGATTATCTGAAAGCCGATATCAGATACGCTAATATAAAAATATTAAACTTTGCTCTTATGGTCGTATTTCTTTTTAATATATGCCATTACGGAATAGTTTGGAAAAACCATTTAAATTCTTTTGAAAAATACATAATTTCAAAAAAAGAGATTACTCTTGACGTAAAAAAAGAGTTCTATCCGCAAGATTTTGAACACAGTCCTTACCGTCTTCATCATTTTCATTCAACGCCTTTTATAGCTGTGCTTTTGGGATGTCCGGGCAAAAAAAAAGAAGATTGTTTTATAACAGTAAAAACAGATCAGAAATATTTTGATATCTTATATCCGCAGATAAACGGCGCAAAGAATAAACTATCCGAATATTCAATTAACGTTGAAGATTGTTTCAGACTTGAAAAAGAATAAGTGCCGCAGAATATTTTATGCCGAAGCCAAGAATGCTTTCGTTATTTTGGCTATATCGGCCTGGCTGTCTTTATCGTCAAACGACATCTGAACATATCTTTCGGCAAGAGGCAGAATTTCAAGCAGAAGAGCAACGGCTTCTTTTTTATCGGCAGAAGAAACCATTGATTGATCCATTGATTTTATGCCGTTCAATATATTGACCGCCGTATTTATATTGTCGTAATACTGAGAAGCGGACTCAGTATCGGCGGAAGCGATAAGATTTCTTGCAGCTGTTATCTGATCACGTACAATAGAAGCACCGGTGTTACCGTCAGGAGATTCTTGCGATAGAACATGATTTTCAACAAGGGCGGACGCAAGAACATATTTAAATTCGGTATTTACAAAATCTATATGTTTGCCGGAAGCCGAATATTTTTTATACTCCGATATTTCAAGAAGCCCCTGAACAAAACCGCGGGCCTTATCGATATTATCGTCATATTTATAAAATTTCTTGAAAATTTCGGATTCAAATATTTCTTCGCTTCCCGCGCGCGCCGATTTTAAAATTTTATACAATTCATCAAGGTCCCTCAAAGAAACATTTATATTTTCAGCAGCTCTTCTTCCGTTTTCAAGACCTCTGCGGTACATTCCTTCGGGGCTTGAATCATACACTATATTCAAAACCTTAGCCGCTGAAGCTATTGTATCGGTTAAAAAATTCTCATCGCTTTTTATGATGTTCTCCAGAAGTTCCGATGACATTTGTATCATTGATGGATTCATCTGTAATATCAATTTGATATCAAATACCGTATTATATCTTTTATCGACGGATAACTTTATTATTGTTTTCGACAAATCAGAACCGGGCTCTATTTTATCGACTGATTTAACGGATATTATTCCGGCATTATTTAAAAAAGCTTTATATTCATCCGAAAGTTCTTTCGGAATATCATAAAGTTCAACCGCAAACAAAGAATACAAATTCTGGCTGTTTATATCCATTTTTAGTTTAAACAATCCGTTTTTCACTGAAGGAGAATATGTCAGTTTTGAAAGATTCAGCCTCAATCCGTCAAATCCTGTTCCTTTTATCTTAAATTTTTTAAACATTTCTCCTGCTGTCAAAACCAATTTTTCAAATTCTTTTATGTTTGCCGCCGAATATAAAAACTCAACTTTCAAAGATTCTTCGTGGGCATTTTTCAATAAAGTCTCTATTGACGCCCCGTCTTTCTGTAAAATATCAGAATTTACGGCTATTACTATACTTTCTATTCCGCTTGATTTTTTTCTCTTCAGATATTCTCTGTCACAATAGCGTTCTATTTCCTCTTCCGTTATATCCACAGATACAAGAGGTTTTGCAGGAATAACCGAATAAGAACTTTTAGTTTTAATTTTTTCCGCAAGTTTTAAAAATAAAACTGCCGGATTTTTTGAACTGTCAGCGATGACTTCAGCCCCGTTTATTCCAAAAACAGATTCAAATTCTTTTAAGTCACGGCCTGCTGCCGCAGATTCTGAAACATTTATTATTTTATTCTTAGACATATCATCATTTGCAATGTCTCTGATAAGCTCAAAAAGCATTTGGTCGTCGCTTTCGCCTGTTAAAGATTCATATCCGTATTTTGTAAGATTTTCATTTTCTTCAAAAAGGGCAAATCCGTGTTCCAAAGCCCGTTTATTTTCGCTTGTAAGCCCGCTGTTGCCTTTCAATATAAGATTAACTTTAATGCCGCTGGAGGCAAGATACTGGGCTGCCGCGATACCCTGCAAATCCTCTGTATCCGTTATAAGAGTATACGAAGTGCTGTCTTTGTATATTATATTTACTGCCGTAAGCTGGAGGAAAATTATTATTTTTCTTAAATTTCTGGCTGCGTGGCTTATAATTGTTATGCCCTGTTTTAAAGAACCTTTAAAACGAATTTTTGAACCGCGCTGAGCGTACTGAGCAGATTCATTGTTTAAGTCCTGAACTACATTTGAAGGCTCATAATCTGCATCAGACGCTATCAATCCTATATTGCGGTCTATAAAATCCGACAGTTTTTCAAACATAACCGTATTTGCGTCTATTCCGCTTAAACCCGGATATAAATCTTTGAGAAACAGCGTTCCGTTAACATTATCTCTTCCGGTATTTATTATAACAAGATCCTTATAGTCAGGATTGTTTTTTTTCAAATCGGCAACGCATTCATCGACGCCGTTAAAAAGTTCGTCTCCCGAATAAATTATGCTTTCAGACGGTATATTAAACCTCTGGGCAAGATATTCTATGGCTATCGCTTTATTAGTGCTGTTCTTAAAGAAATCAATCGTAGATTTACCGCCGGCTCTTATACTGAAATGAGTCAAACCTTTTTCTTTTATTACTCCCGAACAATAATCAACGAGGCAGTCTCTTACTGCCATAGGCCTTATCTGAGTTACTATATAAGTTGTTCTTTCATTGTTTGCGACCATAGGCTCTCTTTTGAAAGCTTCGCTCATAACATAATCTTTTTCGCTGAAATCTTCCTCATTCTGGGAACGGTAAACTCTTATAAGCTCGAGAAGCGAAATAAGCCTCATTACTTTTAAAAGTTTATTTTTATCTGAATTAGACTTTGTTTCGCTGTATATGAAATTGATAATCCCTTTTATCTCTTTTCTTTTTTTTGAATCAAAAAGATTTAAAAATTCTGTGCGGTCTAACTTTAAAAGCCCTGCCGCATAATCAATTTCCGGATTATAATCATTTTTAAGAATTGCCTTTAAAAATTCTTCGTAAGAAGGTTTTCTGTTTTCGGTCAAAAGAATCTGGATACTGTCTGCAAAACCAAGAAACAAATTATGCCACGGAACTTCAATATCTTCATAAAAAGATTCTCTTATTACTTTTTTATCAAATTTCTGCATGCGGGCCTTTGAAAAATCATCAAGATAGGGGTCGTCCAAAATCCATTTGCCGTCCACAAAGTACATTCTTTCCCTTGCTGAAACGACAAAGATATTATCGACAAGCTCCATTATAACAGGATTAATATCATCTATTCTGCTTTTTAATCTTTCAAAAATAGCTCCGGTGACTATGACGGGATTACCTATGCCGTAAAGATGAAGTTTTGAAAAAACATTCTTCATTCTTGCGCCCATTACTTTTGCCCTCGGCGCTATATTTTCATCCATATCGGCAACATTTAAAATTTTCGAAAGCGTTCCCATTTTTTTATAAAAAGATTTTGATGCGCAAAAGCGTCCGTCAAAATCTATCCAAAAATTCAATATATTATTCTGATCGTCGTAAAATCTTATTCTTCCGTTTTTATCAATTTCCGATTTAAGTTTATGTTCTACTGCATAAATCATGCCGGCTCTTGCAAGCTTATCATCCCATGCTTCAATTTTCTGCAGCAGCATTTTGAGTTTTGAAAGATCCGAATTTGAAACATTGGTCCAATCCATCAACGCCGAAACTTCCGATATTTCTTTCATTATCATTTCGTTTTCGTCGTTAATTTCTGAAATTATAAATTTTGCTTCATATTCTTTCAAAATCTGGCTGCATATATCATTTATTTTGCTTTTAGTTACGGAAATACCTCCGTACCAGCCTGCAGACAATATTCCTTTTTCTTTGGAAACGGCAATAGCCGTAACGGCCTTAGTTAAAGCTTCCTGCGAATTTTTTGCATAAACGACAGTATACGGCGCAAGCTCTTTCGTATCGTTTAATCCCGGCACTATTACTTCATATTTTCTCTCACCGGTGCGGCGTCCGGCAGAAACAACTGTTTTTTCAGACAGCGTAAAAGCAGGGATATTCATAGCGCAGCCGAAAATTTCAGCAAATTTTTTGGCGTTATAGTTTTCCCATACGCCTCTCTCTGCCTGAAGAGCAATATTTCTATTTCCGTAGTATTGATAAAAAGCCTCAAAAAGAGCCTGTTTCGGAGAATTGGCTTCAATGGTATACGAATTAATTTTTGAACTGTTCGGTATCTGGACTGAAAATTTAAACACATACTTATCGCTTTTTGCTGTCTGAGGATACAACTGCCTGCTTGTCTGAATCAATTCTTTTGCTTTACGGGCTTTATTTTTTTCTGAAGTTTCGCCTGCATCCGTTATTTTTGTCACTTCTGAAATTTCAACGGCTATGCGTGATAAATTATCTTTATATTTTGAAATTATATCATCTGCTATTTTATCGACATTTTTTCTGTTCAATGCGATATCGGCATACCAGCCGCCTTTAAGCTCTCCCCTTTCTTTGGCGACAGCCAGCTCTCTTACCGCGTTTTTGACAGCCTCTTCTTCAGATGCTGCATAAACTTCCTGATAGACTTCAAGACTTTTATGTTTGTTCAGTCCCTGAACTACGACTCTGTAAGCCTTTATGTCTTTTTTTACGTTTCTTGATACAGGCGTTTCAGTTCTTAACGGGAGAGAACTGCTTCTGTGGTTTTCAATAATGTCGCCCAAATTATAATCTTTGAAAATAAACGAAAGTATTTTTATTATATTATTGTCGCTTACCGTATTTTCAGCCGTATTTTCGGCAGCCTCTTCATCAGGAAGAGCACCATCTGCCGCAACATACGGTATATTGACGTATTTACCGTTTGTAAGTCTCCCGTCTTTTATGGCTTCAAATATTCTAAACAATATTTTAGCCACCGCTCCCTTTGGGGAAGAAGCGTAAACATGAGTATATTCCGCAGGCAGTTTGTCATTTACGTTCGGAATAATAACCGTAAAATATGAACCGTGTTCCGAAACGTTTTCAGTTTTAACGTCAGAATTTCCCGTAAAATCTTTTATCTGCGGAGCTTGCGTAGGCTGTGATTTTGAAAGTTTTGCGGTTAATTGCGGCTTAATGTCAATTTTTTTCCACAGTATTCCGCCGGCAAGAGTATATGCCGTTTTATCAAGCACGCTTTCTTCGCTCGTGCTGAATTTTGTATCTATATAAACTCCTTTTTGGTAGATATCATAATCTTTCATCTGTCCGAAAGGAGTCTTTGAAAGTTTGGCTTCCGGGTGCTTTATATTCCACAGCGCATGCGGAACTGTCAGAGATATAATCCATTGGACTGCGGCTAAAATTAATGAAACGGCGGGGACTGTATAAAAGAATGAAAACGCCAAAACTGCGGCTGCTATAAAAGTACTTGCTCTTACTATTGCCGTGATCCTGTTTAACCCTTTGGCTCTTATTTCTTTATTATCCGGAGAATGCTGCCTTAAAAACCATTCCCTGAATTTTTCGCTGAAACTCGACGCAAATATATAGGGAGATTCCAAAAAAGCAGTCATAAAAGCTTTTGATACGGCGTGTCTGCCGTTATTAAAGAAAACTGTCTGAGGCAATACGCCCGGATCTTCATAAATCCAATCAATAAAACTCTTTATTTTTTCAAGTTTTATCTGCGACACTTTGTCCGCCGAAGCTTTTTCATTCAATAATTCCAAAACTTTTTCGTAAGAGTCGTTACCCAAAGCCTTAAACAAATTTCTAAGACCGGCTCTTACAGAAGATGCCTGTTTAACGTCAAAAGTTTCTATAAGAGAAAAAATAGAATCATAAGTATCTTCGGACACCGCATTTAAACCGGTATTTTGAAAAGAGTCTTTCGGAGCGATATCTCCCTTTAAAGTATAAACTATAAGCCTTGCGTATTCGCCGAGAACCGACTGCAAAAGTTCCGAATATTTTTTATTAGTCTTATTTACGGTCATGCTGTACAACGCGATATTTGGATCTAATATTCTGTTGGCCGTGCCCATTGTTCTCATCTGCTGGACCGGAGTCTGTATCACGGCGACATTTTTAACTCCCGAAGGCAGAAGTTTTTTTGAATTTTGAATATTTTCATACGTATTTGCAGATTCCGTTTCAAGAATAATTTTTGATTCAATATTAATTTTACGTTTTTCATTGATGCCGTCTGATTTGGCTATTACGTTGAGAATAATAAATTTTATTATTTCAGCCTCTGATATCTGCGGAGAAATATTTCTCAGTTTTGTTTTAATTTCTGAAACCGACGCTTTTGACAATTCTTTCTCAAGAGAAGAAAATTCTGCGTCGCTCATGGATATAAACCTTTCAACAGATTCAACTCCGGTATTTTTTATACCCAAATCTCTTACGACTTTTAAAAGAGGAACTGTTAAACGTCCGCAGCCGCCGGATATAATCAGTTTTTTAATTTTGCCGTTTTTAACCATTTCGTAAGCAT
>Ga0302240_1000485_pt1 | contig 40945 bp, 39 predicted proteins | sample AAG_UR_His_MG_FD_193538 | JGI IMG/M metagenome (GOLD analysis project Ga0302240, IMG submission 193538) | Enriched activated sludge microbial communities from anaerobic digester in WTTP, New Holstein, Wisconsin, United States - AAG_UR_His | ecosystem: Engineered > Bioreactor > Anaerobic >... | reverse complement strand
AAAATAGCCATTGTTCGTACTTTTCAATGGCTTAGTTTGTTGTACCCATTTTTTAAACTCAATTTTTTTATCTTTCTTAAAGAAAAGAATTGACTTTCCTTAGCTGGTCTCAGAAGTTGTCCGCGTCACCAACTTGAAAGTTCCCAAAACTTAAAACTGGAAAATGGCGCGCCATTTTCCTTCCTTTTTATTATTTTGATCGAAATGTTGCAATTTCCACATATTCTAAATTCATTTTATAAAACTTCGCGATGAATAGAAATGTGTATAAATGATCATCTGTATATAAAAATACAATCTGGCACATTGTATACAATAAGTGCAAATGCGAACGAAAATTGTTTTAATATATATAATAGTTTGTATAATTGGCATAAAAACTATAAATAAATTTAATATTTATTGAAATGCCACTTGACAATGGGAGTGAACGGTTCTAGAATCATATACTATATTAACAAAGCGCGCTCATAAATATGCATCGATGCAAAAACAAGTCGAAGGAGGTGAATGTCTGCAAATGAATACAAAAGAATCGGAAATTTCATTTATCAGCCATTTTGCGTTACAGCCTATTTGCATGCTAAACTTGCAGACTTCACCAAATCGTACTGGAAGCCGGCACTAAAATTCGAAATGAACTTCAAACCGCAAACCATAAAGACATCAGGTTTGTGAGTGTCAACCATCGGCATGCTTTGGTGATAAATAAAGAGCATGCCAAACAGAAGAGGAGGGAACTGTCAAATGGATACCATGATCCTGAATACCATGTGGGTTTTAATCGCCAGTGTTTTTGTTTTCCTGATGCACGCAGGCTTTGCAATGGTCGAGGTCGGATTTACACAATCGAAAAACGCCGTCAACATCATTATGAAAAACTTCGTCACGGTGTCCATAGGGGTTCTCGGCTATTATGTCGTGGGGTACGCTTTAATGTATGGGGCCGACGTGAGCGGTCTGATTGGAAGCGACCAGTTTGGGCTGATGGGCTCGCCGGAGTCGGTCGCCGGGATCTCCTTTGACGTGTTTTTCTTTTTCCAGGCGATCTTCGCGGCGACCTGCGCGACCATCGTTTCCGGCGCCATGGCGGAACGCACGAAATTCTTTTCTTATGTGGCCTTTTGCGTTGTCGCGACGACACTCATCTACCCTCTGATTGGCCACTGGATCTGGGGCGGCGGCTTTCTCTCAAGCGTCGTCGGATTCAGGGACTTCGCGGGCGGCACGGCGGTTCACGCGGTCGGCGGGTTTTGCGCGCTGATAGGCGCTATTATGGTTGGTCCAAGAAACGGGAAATATAAAAATGGGGTACCTAGAGCAATACCTGGCCACAACATTCCCCTTGGCGCCTTGGGTGTGCTGATCCTCTGGTTTGGATGGTTCGGCTTTAATCCAGGCAGCACTCTCGACATCACCTCGCCGGCAACGGCCCACGCCGCAGTGACGACCCTGATCAGCGGCGCGGCGGCCACCATCACATCTATGCTGCTGAGCAATGTCAAATACGGCAAGCCTGACGCTGGTCTGACCCTTAATGGTGCTTTAGCGGGGCTGGTCGGGATCACGGCGGGGGCCAACCAGATTTCGTTTGCCGGCGCCATAGTGGTTGGCGTTGTCAGCGGCGTACTGATGCTTTTGGCAGTTGAGTATATTGATACGAAGCTGCGCATAGATGATCCGGTGGGCGCGATTTCGGTCCACGGTGTCTGCGGCGTCTTTGGCACGCTGGCGGTGGGAGTGCTGTCCGTGGACGGCGGCCTCCTCTATGGCGGCGGGATGACACTGTTGGCCGCTCAGGTCATTGGTGTGGGCGTCAGCGCGGCGGTGGCCATGGGGCTGGCCTTCCTGACCTTTGTGGGGATTAAGGCGACCATTGGCCTGCGCGTTGAGGAAAGCGAGGAGCTGCACGGTCTGGATGGGATCGAGCACGGTATAGCGGCATATATGGATCTTTAGAGGGAGGCGCGGATAATGGTTGAAAAGATGAGCAAAATTGAAATCATAATGAACCCTGACAAGTTTGAGGACCTGAAGGAAGCCATGAACGGCATTGGCGTGACGGGGATGACGGTGACGAACGCGCTGGGCTGCGGCCTCCAGAAGGGGCACAAGGAGTATTACCGCGGGGTTCAGGTGGAAATTAACTTGAAACAGAAGTTGAAGGTGGAAATTGTCGTGTGTGAGGTCCCTGTGGAGACGGTGATCCAGACGGCGCTGAAGATCCTGCAGACAGGGAATATTGGTGATGGCAAGATTTTTGTCTATGACGTGGTCGACGCGGTGCGCATCAGGACGGCGGAGCGGGGACCGGCGGCGGTTAAGGATCCGAAGTGATCAAGGACAAGGCGTTCAGCCGATGGTCACAGTCACACCAGGTGAGATTGTGAGTGGTGATGACCATCGGCAAAATGCTTTTAGAGCGGATGGTGTGCCATACAATTTTTCCCATAATTCAACGCCTTAACGAATCCTTCCAAAAAATCAATTTGAATTTTGGAACGAAACGTAATATAGTGTTCTGAATACATAGAATTTTATGTGAATGTTCACGGACTTAAAGGGGTGCTGACTATGGGAATGAAATTTATCAAACGGTTGCCAAGTAAAGAGGAAGTCCTCGCGGAACAGCCTCTATCGCTTATTTCAAAGAAGAAGAGAGACCAGCGCGTCGACGAAATCAAGGCGGTGCTGGAGGGGAAGGATGATCGTTTTCTGCTGATCATTGGGCCGTGCTCGGCGGACAATGAGGAGTCGGTCTGCGAGTATGTCGAGAGGCTCGCGCTGGTGCAGGAGAAGGTCAAGGACAAGCTGATCCTGATCCCGCGCATTTACACCAACAAGCCGCGGACGACGGGGGCCGGGTACAAGGGCATGGCGCATCAGCCGGACCCGAATAAGGAGCCGGATATCCGCCAGGGGATCCGTGCGATTCGCCAGATTCATCTGCGTGTCCTGATGGACTATGGCCTTCCGGGTGCCGATGAGATGCTTTACCCCGACAACTACTCCTATTTGGCGGATGTGTTCGCCTACAACGCGGTGGGCGCGCGGTCTGTCGAGAATCAGCAGCACCGGCTGACCTCCAGTGGGGTGGATGTGCCGATAGGCATGAAAAACCCAACCAGCGGCGACTTTTCTGTCATGCTGAACGCCATCAACGCGGCGCAGCAGGGCCACAGGTTTATTTACAGAGGCTATGAAGTGGAGTCGGACGGGAACCCCCATGCCCACGCGATACTGCGGGGCGCGGTGGATGTTCACGGACGTAATTTGCCAAACTATCACTATGAGGATCTGATTCACTTCATTCATATGTATGAGAAGTCGGGCTTTCAGAATCCTGCGATCGTGATCGACACGAATCATTCGAATTCCATGAAGAAGCATGATGAGCAGCCGCGGATCGCTAAAGAGATCCTGTTCAGCCGAAAATATGACCCGAGCATTCGAAGTATGGTCAAAGGCATGATGATCGAAAGCTATCTGGTGGGCGGGACTCAAAAGATTGGCGAGAACATTTATGGAAAGTCTATTACCGACCCTTGCCTGGGCTGGGAGGAATCGGAGCAGCTGATGTATTATATTGCGGATAATGTTTAGGAATTTTAATTAGAACATGGTGAAACCGGCGGCGCCCAGAAGGCCTGGGCGCTGCCGGTCTTTTTAATTGGAAGCATAGAAGGAAAATTGAATAATGAACACTGACTCTCGGTGAGTATTACGGATTCGTTACCGTCCGCGTCCCCAAGTTGAAACTTGTCCGCGTCCCCGGATTGAAACTTGTCCGCGCTGCTTGTGGCCTATTGCCCCCAAACCACCCAGTGGAACATAGGTCGTCTAGGCACAAATCACGTGAATTGACCTCTAATTTTTGCTAAACTATGAGTAAGAACCCATTTTATCTCAGGAGGGCGTTATGGACAAAATACTCAGAATCAACACCAGAACGAGAACGATCCAGTACGAGACTACACCTGAGCCTTATCTAAAAACAGGTGGCAGGGGCCTGATAGCGAAGATCCTGCTGGATGAAGTCGATCCAGCCTGTGAACCCCTTGGGCGTCACAATAAGTTAATTTTCGCTATGGGACTCCTCACAGGTACCAATGTGTCCAGTGCCAGCCGCGTCTGCATAGGCGCCAAAAGCCCCTTGACTCAGGGTATTAAGGAAAGCAACTCCGGCGGCATCACCGCCATGCGGCTTGCGCAAATGGGACTCAAGGCTCTGATTCTCGAGGATCAGCCAGAGGACGACCGCTGGTACTATGTCAAAATCAGCAAAGAAGCGTGTTCCCTTGAACCTGCTGAGGCCTATCTTGGCATGGGCACAGGGGAATTCTGTGAGGCTATACATAAGCTCTACCCAGGTGCGGCTGTCAGTTGTATTGGTCCCGTCGGTGAAATGCTGTACAGCTCAGCGGGGATCGCGACGACAGACGCAGATCACAAACCGGGTCGCTTCAGCGGCCGCGGCGGCCTTGGCGCGGTCATGGGCTCCAAAAAAATTAAAGGCATTGTCGTCCTTGGAAAGGACACAATGCCTTTGGCAGACAAAGAGGGCTTTATGGCTGCCTTAAAGACCTACACTTCAGTGGTTAAGGAAGCGCCATCCACGCTGAACTACAGAACTTTGGGCACGGCGTCCATGGTGCGCGTCATGAATGGTCACGGCGGCCTGCCTACCCACAATTTCAGTCTTGGCCGGTTTGATGGCATGGACCAGATCTGCGGTGAAACTATCTTTGATGTGATTACTGAAAGGGGCGGAGACGGCCGAACCTCCCACGCCTGTATGCCGGGCTGCGTGATTCAGTGCTCCAATATTTATCCGGACAAGGAGGGTAAAGCAATCGTTTCCCCTCTGGAATATGAAAATCTGGGACTCCTGGGGTCCAACCTTGGGATCTCAGATCTGGACACCGTCGCCCGGCTCAATGCTCTGTGCAACAATATGGACATTGATACCATCGAAACCGGCGCTGCCATAGGTGTGGCCATGGAAGCAGGGGTTGCCGCCTTTGGAGATGGCGAGGCTGCACTGAGCCTCCTGGATGAAATAAAAAAAGGCACCGTTTTGGGCCGCGTACTTGGCAATGGTGCAGTGGTTACGGGTAAAGTCTTTGGGATCCGCAACGTACCGGCGATCAACGGACAGGCTATGCCTGCCTACGATCCGCGGGCCATCAAAGGCATGGGCGTGACGTACGCCACTTCACCCATGGGCGCGGACCACACCTATGGTGCAACCGCCCGGGCTCAGATTGAACAGGCCTCAAGAGTTGGCCAAGCCGAGCTTTCCTTCAGTACTCAGAAAAATATGGCGATTTACGACACCATGGGCTTTTGCATCTTCTGCAGCGGCGCTATTGGAAATCAGCATCAGCTTATTGCGGACCTGATCAACGCAAGATATGGCTGGTCTGTGGATACCCCGTGGTTGAAGGCGCTGGGAGAAGAAACCCTCAGAAATGAGCACCTCTTCAATCAAAAGGCCGGCTTCACTAAGGCCCATTACAAAATGCCGGAGTGCTTTACCGAGCGCGTGCTGCCCGGGGTGAACACCGTCTTTGACGTAGGGCCGGAGGAACTGGAGCAGGTGATAGACGCACATTTGGAAGGTCGAAGGACCCTAAAGCCATGATGGTGATTAAGATCGCAGGCAGCATAAAAAAAGACGTCACTGGCCCAGTGACGCTGACGCTTGAATGGAAACCGCTGACGGTCCTGGAATGCTTGGAGCACCTGGGCATCGACGAAAAGCAGGTCGGCGCGGTGCTCGTGAACGGCAAGCCAAAGAAAATGTCTCATACCCTTGAGGATGAAGATGAGGTGCAGATCCTGCCCGTTTTGAGCGGCGGATAGAGTGGGATTGCAGCGACATCATGTGGAAGTGGGTGTCTGCGGCTTATGGCAATTAATACTTTCATCTCATAAAATGAATGACCATCGGCAAAGTTTTTGAAAGCTTTAAAAAGCCCAAAAACTCTGCCGATGGTCATTTCTACTTCAATCCAATTAAGATCTTGCTGCTTTCAACAGCCTCTTGAAAAACACTGACTGCAGCCACAACAGGCTAAGTCCGCACAGTGCCGCCAGAAAAAGGAAGATCATCCAGGCCAGACCGTAACTGCCCGTTCGGTCGAAAATCAGATTTGTCACCAGAGGCCCCGTTGTCGCGCCTGTGATCATGGTGACATTGACCAGCCCGTAGACATTGCCAAAGTCCTTGCTCCCAAAGAAACTGCCCGTCAGGTAGGCATTGCCCACTGTAGTGATGGAGGCGGCCATGCCGACGAGTACCGAAGATGCCACTGCAACCGGGACTGAAGCGGCGTTTAGGTAGCCTGCTATCGCTATGACAAATGCCAGGATGGCAATGGTAATCCCGCGTTTTGCGCCAAACCGGTCAAAGATCGCGCCCAGGCTCAATTTTCCAACCAGCATGCCCAGAGCCTGAACAGAAAACATCAGCGCAGAAAATTCAGGGGAATGGTCCAGTTCCATAAAATACGCCACTATAGTCAGTTGAGCGCCGCCAACCATGACGCAGATCAGAAACATGGTGACAAAATACATCCAAAAGGTAGGCATGGCTTTCAGCTCAGACAGCAGAAACCCTGCCAGCGGCTCTGAGACATTCTGCGTTTGAAGTTCAGAAAGGTTCGATTGTTTCTTTAGCGGACCCAGTCCTTTTTCTTCAGGACTGCGTACCGTCAAAAGCCAAACCAGCGGCAGACAGATTGCCAGGATCATGCCTCCGCTGAACCAGTAGCCCGCTTGCCAGTTGTTGCTTGAAATGACTTTGGTGATCATTGGTGAAAAAAGCGCGGTTCCTATGCCGCTACCCGCAGCGACAATCCCAAGGGCGAATCCCCGCCGGTCAATAAACCAGTGGTTCACCAACAGGGATCCAGCGAGATTGGAGCTGCCTACAAATCCGGGGCCGAGGAGGAGGGCAATCAGGTAAAAATGCCAAGGTGAACGCGCGAAGGAAAAAGCGGCAAAACCGAGACCTGCCAAAAGGACAAAAAGAGTGAGGCTCCGCTTAAGATGACGGCTGCGGCTGAGGATTCGACCAACCGAGGCAGAGGAGGCCGCTGCGGAAAGACCGACTAATGTGAAGGTGAGGGTAAATTCACCACGCTCCATGCCCAGGGCTTTTGTCACGGGCAGAATAAACAGGCTGTGACAGCTCATGATGATCGAAAAGCTGACAGCCATCAGCATGAAGCCCAGGACAACAATCCACCAGCCGAAAAAGATTCCGGGCTTGTTCTTGGAAAGTCTGCGCGCTGACATTACGCGTTGACCTGGCTGCCGGAAGGATCAGCACCTATAAGAATCTCAGCAGATTTGATCGTCCTGTATAACGCTTCATTGACAGGGGTTGGGACGCCGTACTGCCGACCCAGCGCCATGACTGTTCCGGAGAGCATGTCTACCTCGGTTTTTCTGCCGCTTTCCAGGTCGTTTAACATGGAGGGGCGACTTTCCGGCGGCATGGCCATCAGGACCTTGTCCCAGTTTTCAAGATCCGTCTCATTTAAGCAGATCCCGTTCTTCTCAGTGATCCGGATCAGTTCCCACATGGCGGAGCGCATGAGGGCGTGAGCTTCAGGAATCCTCTGAAACGCGCCAAAACCGCTGCGAACCACTGCAGATGCCTGATTGATCCCTACATTGACCATAAACTTGTACCAGAGTTCCCGCAGCATATTTTGGGGGATGTTGTAGGATAAGCCTGCTCTGTCAAAAAAGTCGGCCACGGCTTTGACTTCTTCTTTAAGGTCTGTATTATCAGCGAAACCAAAGCTGATCGTGCCATACTGGCTAAAACGGATGCGGTTTTGATCCCGAGCGCCGTCAATGCTCATCACCAGGCCGTACAAAACGCGATGTCTTCCAAAAGCTTCTGCCAGACGGTCTTCGCTGGTGATGCCGTTCATTAACGACAGAATCAGCGTTTCGCGGCCTACAAAAGGGCGCATTTCTTGAATTGCCGCCTCAAGTCCGTAGTCTTTGACTGCCACGAGGATCAGGTCTGCTGGCGCTGGATCCGGTTCGTCCGGATCTGCAAGCATGAAATTATAACGCTGGTCATTTATGATCAGCCCATCTGTTTGATATCGTTTTTTTCGATCTCCACGTGCGAGAATGCGGAGGCAATCGGGATCTGCTTCCGATATTTTTTTTGCGTAGGCGCCGCCTACAGCGCCTGCGCCGCAAAGGATTACATTCTCTATATTTTTCAAGGGTGCGTACCTCCTGGATGACTTATGATTATATTTTATAAAACATTGGTTGTATAATCTTACCATAAGACCCTGTAAAAATGTAAGATGGAATGGTAAAAATCCGAAAAAATGCAAAGTGAGAGGTTTGTTTTTGTTGAGGGTCTGTCCCCGGTTGTTTCGTGTTGGGGACGCGGACCGTAATATAATTGCAACAATTAAAAAATGCCACGTCCCAAGTATAATCTCAAGGGACATGGCATTTTTTCTATTCGAAAGTCACTACGCCAAGTTTTCCTTAATGCTTCTCGGACTCATCCACCTGAGCAGGTTCAGCATAGAACCAGCCTTATCGTTGGTGCCGGAAAGCCTTGAGCCTCCAAATGGCTGCTGCCCGACAACTGCGCCTGTTGGACGGACGTTGATGTAAAAATTGCCGGCACTGTGCGTCAATGCTTGATTGGCAAGCTGAATGGCATACGGATCTGTCGCGAAAACAGAACCGGTCAAGCCGTATTTTGAGGTCTTGTCGCACAGCGCCAGGGTATCCTCAAAAGCCTCATCCTCATAGAGATAAACCGTCAACACTGGACCGAAAATCTCTTCTTCCATAGTAATAAAGTGCGGATTTGTGGTGAGGATGACCGTTGGTTCTACAAAGAATCCCTTTTCTTTTGAGCAGCCGCCACCTGCGATCACCTGGGCCTCATCTGAAGCCACAGCGATCTCAATATACTGCTTAATATTATTGAAGGATTTTTCGTCGATAACAGCGCCCAAAAAGGTATCGAGGTCCTCGACATTACCAGTTTTGATTTTTCCAATCTCTTCAAACAGTGCGGTCTGGATCTCAGGCCATAATCCTTTTGGGAGGTATGCCCTGGAAGCGGCAGAGCACTTTTGCCCTTGGTACTCAAAGGCGCCCTCTGCCAAGCCGTGGGCAACTGCTTTGACATCTGCGCTGGCATGTGCAATGACAAAGTTCTTTCCGCCTGTTTCGCCTACCAGCCTTGGGAAGGTTCTGTAATTCTCCAGTTGATTGCCGACCGTTTTCCAAATATTTTGGAAGGTTTTGGTGGACCCGGTAAAGTGAACGCCGCTCATGAGGTCGTGCCCAAGGATCACGTCGCTGATCTCGCTGGCATCCCCCGGCAAAAAGTTGATGACGCCAGCCGGCAGCCCGGCTGCCTCATAAAGCTTGTATACCACATAGGCGGAGTATACCGCGGCAGAAGCCGGCTTTAACAAAACCGTATTGCCGCAGATCGCGGGCGCGGCGGCCAAGTTGCTGCCTATTGCCGTAAAGTTGAAGGGGGCAACTGCAAAGACAAAGCCTTCAAGTGGCCGATAGTCAGTTTTATTCCACGCGCTGAGACCGGAAATGGGTTGGTCCGCATACAGTTTGCTCAGACAGTAGGCATTGAATCGCATAAAGTCAACCAACTCACAGGCGGCATCAATTTCTGCCTGTTTGAAAGTTTTGCTTTGACTGAGCATGGTGGCCGCGTTCAACTTTGCCCTCCAGGGACCGGCAGCGAGCTCTGCAGCTTTGAGGAATATGGCGACCCTTGAAGACCAGGGGAGACTTTCCCATTTTTTCTTTGCCTTTAGGGAAGATTCAATGGCTAGTGCAGCTTCCTCGTGACCTGCTTTGTGGTAAACACCAAGTACATGTTGATGATCGTGGGGCATGACGCAGCTTGAGGTGTTGCCGGTTCTAATTTCCCTGCCGTCTATTATGACGGGAATCTCGACGCATTCAGACTTCATTCTGGTTAGTTCCCGTTCCAGCTCATTTCGTTCTGGGCTGCCAGGCAGATAGCCTCTGACAGGTTCGTTGATAAAGGGATTGACTTTGGGACTGTGAAATTGCATGACTTAGACCTCCTAAGTGTCTTCAGGCTGAGGTGATTCTGTCAGGATCAGCATAGTGAAGGTTTCGAGCATGCCTTCAATCTTTAAAAGGGCATCGTGAAGCTGGGTCATCTGATCCGTTACGCTGGCTCGAATTCTGAGCATCATGCACCACTGGCCGGTTATACGATAACATTTTTCGATTTTTAATCCTTCAATTCGAATAGACATGACGCGGTTCATGATGTCATTGAAATCTGTGGTTTTAACATTCATAAAGACAAAAGCGCGAATGCCTTGTCCGGTTTTGCCCCAGTCGATCTCAGCAGAATAACCCTTGATGACGCCTGTGGCTTCGAGCTTGGAAATTCTTTGGTGAATGGCAGGGCGTGACATATTAAGCCGCTTACCGATCTCTTCGTGGGTCAGGCGGCCATTGTGTTCAAGTAGTTTTAAAATTTGTATATCGAGGTTGTCCATGGAAGTCCCTCCTTGAGAAGATCGTAAAGGATAGCGTGCTGTATTGCAACTAATAGTTTGTTATATAAAGAAAATCAAACGAAAAGAAAATTTTTGATTCTTTATACGTCGATTTCGGGTAACTAAGACAACGATACGAAAGAACGAAACTAAAGAACGAAACGTGGGTGAAGGGAAAAGCCCAATTGAGAAACGTCTTGAATTGGGGGTCATTCTACGTTCACGGTTTAAGGTCCGTTCCGGTTCTCGGTTTTAGAGGGCTGAAATAAATTACGTTAAATGAAAAAGTCATGCCCGCGAAACAATCTCTGCAGACATGACTCGTATTAAAACTAATAATTTAATCACTCAATCTTTACAAAAATAGATCTATTTTAGTTAAACGTCACATGGGTCCCTGCCTTGCCATCCAGGGCCTCCACAGCTTTATAGAGGGAAGTGATGATCGCCCGCTTGGAGGGATTGGCACGAACGAAGCGAATGGCAGCCTCCACCTTTGGCAGCATGCTGCCCGGTGCGAACTGGCCCTCATCCACATACTGGGCGGCCTCAATCAAGGTCATGTGATCCAGATCCTTCTGATCCGGTTTGTTAAAATTAATGGCAACCTTTTCGACTTCAGTCAGAATCAGCAGGATATCTGCGTTGACGTCTTCGGCGAGGCGCTCCGCCGCCAGGTCCTTGTCTATAACCGCTGCGACGCCTTCAAAAGTCCCGTCAAAATGCTCAATGACAGGAATACCGCCGCCGCCAACGGTAATGACAATGGTTGTATCCCAAAGTCTTTTGACCGAGTCGAGCTCGACGATCTTTCTCGGAATAGGGGAGGCCACCACACGTCTCCAGCCCCGACCGGCGTCTTCCTTCATGATGTAGCCCTTTTCCTCCATGAGCTTCTTCGCTTCCTCCTCAGAGTAAAACGGGCCGATGGGCTTTGTGGGGTTCTGAAACGCTGGGTCGTTCTTCTCGACGACCACTTGAGTCACGAGAGAGACGACAGGAATGTTCTTATTGCGTTTATTCAGGGCATATTTTAAGCCTTGCTGGATGTGATACCCAATATAACCCTGGCTCATGGCGCCGCAGACGTCAAAAGGCATGGCAGGCGTCACGTCTCTTGCAGTTTCTGATGCGAGGAGAATGCGGCCAACTTGTGGTCCGTTGCCATGGGCAATCGCGATCTCATAACCACGGCAGCTGATTTCAGCAAGATGCTCACAGGTGTTTTTGACAACTTCGAGTTGAGCCTCGGCAGTCGCTGGGCTCCCAGGCTCCTGAAGCGCGTTGCCTCCTAATGCGATGACCACTTTTCTGGCATTGCTCATTCTTTGCGGGCTCAGGCGCGGGGCGTGGGCCCTTCTCTCCTTTCGATGATCGGAATTTGAGATGCTGGTTATTGGGAGGTTATATACCCTACACACTCCCATTATACGCAACCAACGATTGTTAGGATATGACGATTTAAAAAGACGCATTTTGCCGATGGTTGTGGTTCAACAACATCACCTCGATATCGACGTCGACTGCGGTATAGGTTGACTGGGGCGAGGACTGGGGTGGCTGGAACCATCGGCAGAGTGTATTTGAGTTTTGGAAGTTTCTGTGCAATACTATAAAAAAGGACAGGAGGCGCGCTATGACTTACAATTTCGATGAAATCATTGACCGAAGAAACACCAATGCCTTGAACACGGACGGTTTCCGAGATTACATCTTCAAAGCCCCGCCATCAATGAAATTTCCATATAAAGATGAAGAATTCATCAGAATGTGGGTTGCGGACATGGAATTCGCGACGCCGCCGGAAATCATCAAGGCTATGCAGGAGCGCCTTGAGCGAAGAATTTTTGGTTATACCATGATTTTTGACCCTGCTTATGGCGAGGCATTTTTGAACTGGACAGTCCGTCGTTACGGCTGGCATTTTGATCCGGCGACGCTCGTGACTTCAAACGGCATCATCCCGGCACTCTACGAGCTGGTGGAGCATCTGTGTGAACCGGAGGATAAAATTATAATTTTCACGCCGTCCTACGCGTACTTCAAACATGCGGCGGATTACAACAAGATTGAGCTGGTTACCTCAGACCTGATCAATAATGAAGGCCGGTACACCATGGATTTTGACAGCTTTGAGCGCCTTGCCAAAGACGAAAAAGTGAAGTTGTGCATTTTCTGCAACCCTCACAATCCAACAGGAAGGGTGTGGACACCTGAAGAGTTGAAGCGGTTTGGCGAGATTTGCCTGGAGAATGACATTTGGATCATTTCTGATGAAATCCATTGTGACCTGTTGCGCCGGGATTTCACGCATACGCCTCTAGCCAAACTGTTTCCTGACTCTGACCGGATCATTACCTGCATGGCGCCGAGCAAAACCTTCAATATGGCTGGCTTGATGATTTCAAACATCATCATTCCCAATGACGCGCTCCGCAAGATTTGGAAGCAGCGCCATTACAGCTTTGAGAACCCGCTAAGCATTGTAGCCGCTCAAGCGGCGTACACGTCAGGCCATGAGTGGCTGGATCAGCTTTTAACATATTTGGACGGCAATTTTGAATATACGCGGGATTTTCTCAGTGAACACCTCCCAAAAGCGGTCTTCAAAATTTCTGAAGCCACCTATCTGGCTTGGGTGGATATTTCTGCTTATCTCCCAGTTAAGGAGGACTATTGCCTGTTTTTCGCCAACAATGCAGGGGTTCTCTTAGAGGGCGGCAATCTCTTCGTTTCAAATTCCGATGGTTACATCCGCCTCAACCTCGCCTGCCCAAGGGCAGTGCTTGCGGAAGGCTTGTCCCGAATAGCAAAAGCGCTTACATTTGGTCATATTGGTGACTGAGTAAATAGTGTTTTTTGACTATCTTTTGGGTAAAATAGATGGGTAGGGCAAATCAAGCAACAGTGAAATTGACCTTAATCTCCCAAGGAGGCTTTAAAATGTCAGTTGGTGTTTACGTTAACTTTGACGGTAATTGTCAGGAAGCAGTGGAATACTACGCATCAGTCTTTGAAACCGAGCAGCCCGTTTTCATGACCTTTGGCATGGGTCCGGAAGATCCGTCTTATCCAATGCCGGAAGAGGCGAAATCCCGCATCATGCACACCAATTTAATAATCGAAGGCACTATGATCATGTTTTCAGATACCTTCCCGGGGATGCCTTTAACAGTAGGGAACAACATGAGCCTGATCCTTCAATGCGACAGCAAAGAGCGCATCACAAAGTACTTTGAGAAGATGAGTGATGAGGGCAGTGTGGATATGCCGCTTCAAAAGACTTTCTGGAGTGAGCTTTATGGCAGTGTTGTGGATAAATATGGCATAGCTTGGCAGTTCAGTTATGACGAAAATGCTAAATAATTGAAGAAATCCCCGCCGCGGCGGGGATTTTTGTTGTACAGCCTCTGTGGAAGTGAGATCAGGAAGAAGGTGTCTGACACCGCCTTCCATGTTATAATGGAAGGCAAAGCCATATCTGAAAGGAAATTGTCACCTTGGAAAAAGCGAAAATCATAGAACAGGCCATAACCCTTGGGGCGCGTGATGCCAGGGTCATTCGCGTGGATGCTGTCAAAACCGCCGCTTGGGTGGCCATGAAATGCCGCTATGGTTGTGACTATTACGGTAAAAGCCTGTGCTGTCCGCCCCATACGCCAACCTATAAAGAAATGCGGGAAGTCCTCAAAGACTATTCCCATGCGGTATTAATCCAATGTCATTCCCTGGAGGAAACCACGGAACTTGCCCTTAATTTGGAGCGCGCGCTTTTCAAACTGGGTTATCATAAGGCCATCGGCTTCGGGGCCGGCAAATGTCTGCTTTGCAGCGACTGCACCATGACGCTCTGTACGCGACCCTTCGAGGCGAGGCCTTCCATGGAAGCCTGCGGTATGGATGTGATGGCTACTGTTAAAGCCAGCGGCATACCTATAAGAAGTGTAGCCGATGGACTCGAATCCACCAACAATCCGGAAGACACATCCTACTTTGGCTATGGCCTGATTCTAATTGATTAATTTAAAAATGACAAAAACGAACATTCATGGAGGATTTACATTTTGAAAAACCTGAAATATTGGATCATGCTGATCCTGGCCAGCTTTTTCTGGGCTGGAAATTACACCTTGGGAAAAGCTGTGGTCGCCCAGGTGACGCCGCTTCAACTGACTTTTGTGAGATGGCTTTTTGCCTCGATTTTAATGTTAATCATTGCGACAATTATCGAAAAACCAAACTGGAAGCAGGTCTTCAAATCTTGGCCAATCCTGCTGTTCCTTGGCTTTAACGGTCTAATCGGCTATAACATGGCACTGTATACTGCCCTTAAATACACCACACCTGTGAATGCGTCTTTGGTTAGCGCTTTGAATCCAGCCTTAATGGTTGCGGTGTCTGCAGTCGTGCTACATGAGAGGCTTTCAAAACTGCAAAAGCTGGGAATTGTTTTTTCGCTCTCCGGGGTTATGGTCATATTAACCCAAGGGAATCTGGCGAGAATTGTCAGCCTTGATTTTAACCGCGGCGATTTGCTGATGCTGATTGCCATAGCGGTATGGACGGTGTATTCCATTGTCGGAAAGCGGCTCAAAACTATTAAGCCCATCACGGCCAGTGCCGCGGCAGCTTTGCTGTCCACCCTTGTCATGCTGCCGGTGGTTGTCTATCAGACTAAGGCGCCTATAGTTTTAAACACCTCAGGAATACTAAGTGTGGTTTATATTGTCCTCTTTCCATCGGTAGGGTCTCTCATGTTTTGGAATCTGTCCGTACGACAAATTGGCGCGGCCGCGGCAGGGGTCACCCTGAACCTGATTCCTGTGTTTACTTCCCTGTTTAGTATCCTGATGGGGGAGTCCATCACTTTGCCTCAAATCATTGGTGGACTCATGGTTTTCGCAGGTGTCTACACGACCAGCGGACTTTTGGAAAATCAGATTGAAAAAGGAAAGAAAAAGCGTGGTGAAGCGGTATGACAGAAAATTCATTGACTTATATAGCCAATGCGGGTGTGATGCTAAAGCTTGACGGCAAGAAGATCCTGATCGATCCGCTGACGACTCCTGGCAATGTCCTTTATTTGGACACCGAGCAGGGTGTGCGTGAGGCGCTGCTTGCTAACGCTGCACCTTATGATCATGTGGATTTGGTGCTTGTGACCCATCACCACAGGGATCATTTTCATGCAGAAGGGATTCTGGATTTATTGGAGGCACAGCCGGGGGCGCATCTGGTGTCCAGTCCTGAGGTGATACAGCGGCTGAAGGCCGCAACTAACGCGACTTCAACAGGCGAGTCTGCTGAGCCGGGCACAAGTACAGTCCTGGGCAGCGACCGATGGACAGCGGTTGAACTAGAGCTTTACGCGCACACGGAATTGACCTGCAATGGCGTGACACTCCAAATCTTCAGAACGCTGCATGATGGCGAGGACTATGCGGCCGTAACAAACCTGATGTTTGTCATCAAGTCGCCCTCCATGGTTGTGGCGCAGCTTGGCGACAGCGCACCTGCGGAAATAAATTTTGATGGGATTCTCTCGAAAATAGGTTCGCCTCTGGATTTGGTCATCACCAACTTCCCCTACATTGCGATTCCTGCGGCACGAAAGCTTGTGGAGGTTCATTTGGCACCCGCGTCTCTTGCGGTGCTCCATTTTCCGGATCCGACCGGTGAAGCTGCGAGATGGACTGAGGTAGCAAAAAAGAGTTTCGCCCGAGTCAAAGAACATTATCTGCCAACGGTGTTGCTCGAGACCCTTGGAGAGACAGTATTATTGCCGATGGTTGCGGATTAAGGTAAGAAACTCGGTGTCTGCGGCTTTGGCCTATCGACCCCCAGTTTCCCCAATGAATGAAACTCGGTGTCAGACACCCAGTTTCCCAAAGAAACGAAACTGGGTGTCTGACACCGAGTTTCTTCTTCAAAAAAAAGAAGCCCCCTTGAGGTCCTCAAGGGGGCTTCTTTCCTTATTCACGTCTTCACCGGCTTCAGATCCAGCTCGCCCCACATGCCCAAATGCTCGTCTAGGATCACTAAGACGCCTTTAACGCCTGGGATGGCCGCGGCGAATTTCACTGCTGTGTCAAGATCATCGGGGGTGTTGACCCGGTTGGCGGTGGCGGTCGCGACGGCATCGGCTAAAGCCGTGTTTTGAGAGAGGATGACCACAGCATGCGCCCGTCCAAAGCTGAGGGAATGTCCAAAACGGCCGGAGGAGGTGCAGATGCCAAGAGGCGTCTCTTCGGGTTTGATGTGGAGGGCCAGGCGGTTTGAGAGGGGAGAGTCGCCGGCATAAATCAGGACGCGGCGCGCGGTAGACAGATCCAGATAGAGATCGCCGCCGTTTTCTACGATAACGTCCGCATTCCGCAGGCGCAGACAGGTTCCAACGGCTTCGGCCACAGCGCCGGCGACGGCGGCCATGGGCCCCACGCCGGCCGCAAAAGCAGCTTGCTTCATTCGCAGGATCATAGGCGGATCCTCAGGCCGAGGCTCGAGGGGGACCAGGCTATCCAGAAACTCAGGCTCTGACTCAATCTGGGTCACCAGGATGCTTCTGCACGCTGCCAGCACGTCGTCGACGCCGTTGATCTCTGACGACACATACAGGTCGAGGTCAGATTCCTCCTGGGTCACATTGAATCGCCTGAGGGGATGGGCATGCTGGCCGTTGGTCCAGTCCCTGTAGAAACGTGGCTCGTAGGGAGGTTGGGTGGTGTGACCATCGGCAGGGCCTTGGGTTTTCATTTTTAGAGCACCGGCTCAGGCACCAGACCTGAAATGGCGCGGGACGGGCAGACCGGGATGCAGTGGTTGCAGCCCACGCATTTGGCCGGGTCGAAATTGAGTTTCCAGTCTGGCGCGGCAATGGTGAGTGCTTTGATGCCGCAGACGGAAGTGCACAGGCCGCAGTCTGTGCAGCGGTTTTCGTCAATGGTGATCACGGACGGGATCAGGTCCACGTTGAGGCCCAGGTTCTGGAGATACTCAATGGCTTCCGAAATGGATTTGGACGGGCCTTCAATGTCGTAGAGGAGGGAACCCATGAGGTTGAAATCTATGTTGGCCTTCAGGATGTTGAGCTTCAGGTCAAAGCGCTTGATGAGCTCGTAGGTCACCGGCGTGTTGGTGAGCGTGGCCGGGAATGTCATGTACATTTTCGTTTTCATTATTCCAGTACCTCCGCATTGGCCATTCTTTTGACGCCTTGATTTTGGGTGAAGAATTTCACCGGCGCTTGCAGCTCGAAGCTGCCGTTTTGAATTTTTTCCTTCAGGATGTCGGCAATTTCCCGGGCTTTGCGCATGCTGGTGGTCGGGGAGGTCTTGACCATTTTGCCGTTAATTTCAATTTGTCCGCTTTGGAGCTCCGCGTAGTTGACCTTTCGGACCGTAGGTCTGGACAGGTGCGGCACGGAGTAGTCAATGAGGTTCGTCTCAATGTCCTCGTTGCGCACCGCACAGAAGCGCAGCATCTCCCGGTCGAGCAGGGGAATCGGAATGCCAATACCCACGTTCAGGGAGGTGCCGTAGGCTTTGAAGACTGCTGGGCTGATGTATTTGGTGTCCATTTCTTTCAGGTCGCCAATGACCGCCAGCGTCGCGCCGGTGCCAATTGGGGTGCCGTTTGTGTTTCGTGTCGGTGCGGTGTTGCACTGGGTCCCGTTCCAAGACACGTAGCCGACCGCGCCGCCAACGAGAATTCTGGTCCCCATGCCGATAGTCCTGAGTTCCGGATCATTCAGCAGCGGGCTCAGGGCGCCAGCGGTCGCGTAGGTAACGTTGCCGTAATTTGGAAGCAAGGTGCCCATGTAGGTGTAGACGGCCTTGCCGGAGCCATTGGTTGCGGCAGCGTAGTTTTGGTAAGCGTTTCTTGGATTGAACAGATAAGCCTCGTTCAAGTCTTCAAGCTTGACGGTGGCTTTTACTTTTTTGCCGGGGTAGCAGTCTGTGCCTTTGCTGATGGCTTCTAGGACGACTTCTTTGCCGTCGATCAGGTCGCAGATGACGTGGGCGCCGCCGTACTCGTAGCCCTGGTCCTCGGATTCGGCAGTAGCACCTATGTAAGTATCCACAGCGGCCAATCCACCGTAGGCCTCAACCTTGTTGAGGGTCAGCTTTTCAAGCCGCGTTGGAGGATCGGAGTGTCCAAAGTTGAGGAAAGCGCCGGAAGAACACATTGGTCCAAAGGTTGCGGTGGTGACCACGTCTACGGCTTCGAAGACCGCTTCTTCGCCGTCTCGGTCGATCATCTCCAGGATTTCCTCAGCCGTGCAGACGACGACTGTGCCGTTTCTGATTTTTTCGTTGATTTCATCAAAGGTGCGTTTTTCTCTTTTGTCGCTCAAGGTGTGTCCCTCCGTCTCGGTTTCTGTTTCAATTTCGATTTCTATTTCTATTGCTGTTTCGTAATTGAAGAATCCGACCATAAAAAAAGCCCCGCCGACGGCAGAGCTTACGTAATCACGCATTCCTCATCTTTCGGTTAAACCGCTGGATTTGGCACCACGCCTCATAGGGCAGGTTGCCGGACTTCATAGGGCCAGTTCCCTCCGTCTCTCTGGATAAGCGTCATCTCTATTAAGAGGTGACATATATTTAATTGAATTTATTATAGTGATCTGAAATGGGGATGTCAAGTGGATTTATTTGTTGAGCTGCTTTCGCGCTGTTTCTGAGGTTAAATCCTCGCACCGTCCGCCTCTGAGGACCGCGCTCGCGCCGGGATGGCCAACTGTGGCTTCCGCCAGGCGCGCGGTGTCCATGGCTTTTGCCAGATCGACACCGGTCTCGATGCCCATTTCATGCATCATATGAATGACGTCTTCTGTGGCAATGTTGCCGGAGGCGCCTGGGATATACGGGCAGCCGCCCAGTCCGGCAAACGCGCCGTCGAAGGTTCTGAAGCCGGCTTGGAGGCCGGCCACAATATTTGCCATGGCCATGCCGCGGGTGTTGTGAAGGTGGAGCACCCAGCGGACGTCTGGGAAGGTTTCGATCATATGGCTGCCGAGTTCGAAGATGAGTCTGGGATTGGCCATGCCGGTGGCGTCGGAGAGGGAGAGTTCGGTAATGCCAAGGTTGAGATACTGACGGGTGATCTTTTCGAGCTGTTCGACGGGGATTTTCCCTTCAAAGGCACAGCCCCAAGCCGAGGACATGGCCCCTGAGACTTCTATATTGTTTTTTGCCGCGTACTCGACACAGGCCTCAAAGCCTTTCATCATCTCAAGCGGTGTTTGATTGAAGTTGTTGATGCAGTGGGACTCGCTGACGGAGACTGTCAGCTTGGCTTTGGTCAGCCCGGCAGCGTGAGCCCGTTCCAGGCCTTTTAGGTTAGGCACCAGGACGCGGTATTCCACGCCGGGGACTTTGGTCATACAGGAGGCCAATTCTTCTATGCCGGCCATTTGTGGTACTGCCTTGGGGTGGACGAAGGCGCCGAGCTCGACGATTTTAACACCGGAGTCGACCACGGCATTTAGAAGCTCGAGTTTCTCATCAACGGTAAGGATTTTGGGCTCGTTTTGAAGGCCGTCTCTGAGTCCGACCTCGCAGATCGTGACTTTGTCTGGCCAGAGCATGATGGGTTTGGTGTGTGGGGTGTCCAAAGGGGATTCTCCTTTCAAGGCGAATTCGCGAATTGTGTCTGAATTGTAGTGAGTACCTGTTGCTCAATTGAATTTGGTGCCAGAGCTTAGTGTAAATTTACACTTTGGAAGTCGGTGTTTGACGTCTGCTTCCTATAAAAAGAAACCGGCGAGCCGGTTTCTTCCTTTCCGAGATCTTATCTCAAATCCGTCACCCTAATATGATCCATATCCGTGAAAGTTCTATTTTCACCGGCCATTGCCCAGATAAAGCTGTAATTGCTGGTGCCGCAGCCAAAGTGGACGGACCAGCTTGGGGATATAACGGCTTGTTCGTTTTGCATGGCAATGCTTCTTAACTCTTGAGGCTGCCCCATGTAGTGGAAGACCAAGTTGTCTTTAGGCACATCGAAATAGAGGTAGACTTCCATGCGGCGTTCATGGGTGTGGCAAGGCATGGAATTCCAAACGCAGCCGGTGTCCAGGACGGTGCAGCCCATGGAAAGCTGGCAGGTCTCAAGAACTGCCGGATGGATCAGTTGATAGATCACGCGTTTATTGGAGGTTTCGAAGCTGCCAAGTTCTACTTTGTTGGCGGTTTCGAGAGTGATCAATTTGGTTTCGAATTTGGTGTGGGCTGGGGCAGAGGTCATGTAGTACTTTGCGGGTTCGGACGGATCGTCGCTTTTGAAAAGGACTTCTCGTGTTTCCTTTCCGATATAGAGAGCGTTGAGACGGTTTAGGGGGTAGATGTGACCATCAGCAATTACCGTTCCTGGTCCGCCCAAGTTGATAATCCCCAGCTCCCGGCGCTCCAGGAAATAGCTGACGCCCAGATCCTTTTCGGGATCGACGTTCTTCTGAAGGTCTAGGGTGGTGGTCAGCGGCATAGCGCCCAAGGTCAGGACGCGGTCGATGTGGGAGTAAATCGCAGTCACGTCGTCCGGGACGAAGACTTGCTCAATGAGGAACTCGTTTCTAAGCTGATCTGTGTCATAATGTTTGGCATCTTTTGGATTAGCGCCGTAGCGTACGTCCATTTGTAGACCTCCTTGCAAATAGGGGTTGTGATTGTCTGAGTCTATGCATGCAGAATGCCTCTGGCAGCGGAGACCGCTGCACGGAGGCACTCAAGTTGAGTGTACGTAAGGAAGCTTTGGTTAATCAAAGATTTTTTCGCGTTCGAAGAGCTTTGGTTCTGCTTCATCTGTGGAGATAGGTCCTTCGTGCTCGACATTCCAGTGTTCAAGCACTTCCGGATCAGGGTCTGCAGAACTCTTATAGGCTTCTTTCGCAAGCCTGATGTCTTCCTCCAGCTGTTTTAGTTCCGCGAGCAGAGCTTTTCTTCGGTTGTTAAGGTCAGCGACTTTTTGGAGCATGGTTTCGCTCATTAGAACACCTCCTCATTTTAGCATTAAACTTATACCCTGAAAAGGGCGGGAATCACAATTAAAGGATAGAAGTTAGGGAGGAAGTTTGGGTAAAGGATGCGGGTTTAACATCCCAGGACTGAAGTCGTGGGTGTTTGTAACGTTAATAAATTACAGTGGTGTTATTTAAGGGGTTAATAAATGGATTTTTGGGGTTTGTTACATCGGTCATGAGGTTGGTTTTGTACTGGTGAATAAAATACTGTTAGATGTTACACCGCTCCGCGCCAAACCTTGCTGCGCTCGGTTCAGGCTGCGCTGGATTGGATGTAGAGGTGCGCCATAACAAATTCGTTGATATTGGTACAACTGATGATGCCAGCCGTGCACCTCGCTCCGCTGCGCTGCGCTTCGGTCGCGGGCTGCGCCCTATACAAAGTCATGTGATTTCACGCGCCAGAGAGCAAGCTCTCTAACGCGCAAAATCACATGACTTTGTGCACGGCTTTAGTTTTTCGCAATTATCTGAAAAAAAGGATTGTAGATTGTCGACAATCTGCTATAATAGGTTCATAGACAACAGAAAATTCTCCTTAGCAAAGGGGTCATGCCCAATGGCAGAAGCTATAACTGAATATCAACGGGACAATTTGTGTTCCGTTGTCTCCGAATATATCAAAGAGCAAATACTTGTGGGAAAGTACAAAGCCGGAGACCATGTGCTGGAAGCGTCAATTGCTAAAAATCTCGGCATCAGCCGTTCGCCGGTGAGAGAAGGGATCAAGGATCTCGAAAAGGAAGGTATTGTCGAAATTGTTCCCAGAAAAGGGACTTACGTTACAACCTTCAGCATTAAAGACGTCCACGAGGTCTTTGATATTCGAATTCTTCACGAATACGACATTTTACGGATCCTGATTCATGAACACAAGTTAAACGAAGAAGATTTCAAAATTTTGACCAGTCTTGTAGACCGCATGGTCTATATTGTTAAGAGTGATTTGAGCGATCAGGAAAAAGTCATTCAAATCAACAAAATGGATATGGATTTCCACATATATTTATGGAACAAATCCGATAGCAAGCGTCGGATCAAAATTCTGAAAGACATGTTTTTTCAATTAAAAATGGCTATGATGTACGACACGAATGAGACTGGAGATTTGATGCAGACCGCTACTGATCACTATGAGATCATTGAGCATCTCAGGAACGGGGATCTGGAGAAGTGCAAGACAGCTTTCCTTAATCACATCAACAGTTATAAACAAGGCAACTTTGAGAATCCCTATTAAGGCTACGGACTAAAGAGGAGGTTGTCTCCTTTTTAATAACAATTGTCGACAATCGACACAAAATCTTACATTTAGGATTTGTCACAATGAAACACAATGAAATACCATCAACAGCACGAATTCACTAAGAAGTTAATGTTGTTCAGCAATTGCAAACAAAGGACGGAGGTTGAAAGAGAAATGAGTAAGACGCTGTATTTCGAAGTATCGGAATATCAGGAAAGACTTAGCCGGACGCAGAAAAGCATGGCTGAGAAAGGTATTGACGCACTAATAGTAACAGATCCTGCAAACATGAATTATCTATCTGGATTTGACGGATGGTCCTTCTATGTCCATCAATGCCTGATCGTGTTCGTGGATCAAAACAAGATCATGTGGGTCGGACGCGGACAGGACGGTAACGCTGCCAGACTGACTACATGGTTGGAAGAAGAAGATATCCGGGCTTACACGGATGACTATGTTCAATCCCTTGTTAAGCATCCTATGGATTTCGTATCAGATATCCTTAAAGAGAAGGGCTACGACAAAAAAGTCGTCGGAACAGAAATGGATACATATTATTTCACGGCGAAGTGTCAGGAGAGCCTGATGAAAAATTGCCCATCGGCAACTTTCATTGATGCGACTAACCTTGTGAACTGGGTTAAGATCATAAAATCTGACAACGAAATTGCTTACATGAGAAAAGCTGCACGTATTGCCGAGCGCGTCATGGAAACTGCTTATGAAGCCGTAGATATTGGTGTCAGGCAATGTGATGCGGCAGCGAAGGTTTCAGCGGCTCAAGTTTACGGAACTGAAGAATTTGGCGGAGACTATCCTTCCATTATTCCGCTCATGCCGAGCGGTATTCGAACCTCAACACCGCACCTCAGCTGGACAGATGAGCCATACAAGGATGGCGACACGGTCATTCTCGAGCTCTCCGGTTGTTACAGACGCTACCACTGCCCACTCGCAAGAACTATGATCTTAGGCAAAGCGCCTCAAACGGTCATTGATCTCGGCAAAGTAGTTGTAGAAGGGATCAATGAAGCCTTAAGTGTCATCAAGCCAGGTATCTATGCTGAAGATGTGGAGCGCGCTTGGGCGAAGAGCATAGCCAAGAGCGGATTCATCAAAGACTCCCGCATTGGTTACTCCATGGGACTAAACTACCCGCCTGATTGGGGCGAGCACACTGCCAGCTTAAGACCTGGAGACAAGACCGTGCTTCAACCAAATATGACTTTCCACATGATCCCAGGCATCTGGTTGTCGGATTGTGGCGTTGATATCAGCGAATCCTTCCGCGTCACAGAAACGGGTGTTGAGACCTTCACGAACTATCCGAGAAAACTGCTCGTGAAATAATCCAAAAGCGCGAGAACCTCGCGGTTTTGAAAGGAGTGAAACGGGTTGAAGAATATCTTTAAATTCATTACAAGATTTGAAGAGTTTGTCTTAAGTTATTCAATTTTGCTGATGGCGTTTATCCTCATCGGCAGCGTATTAAGCAGAACGTTCCTGAACTCCAGCTGGACCTTTGCGGAGGAAGTGGGGCAGAGCTTAACCATTATAGTGACGTTCATGGGCGTCGGGTATTGCGCAAAAAAAGCAAACCACATCACCATGTCAGCCGTTTTCGATCTGCTGAATCCAAAATTCAAGAAAATTTTCATGATCATCATCTCCGGCGTTTCGACCATCATGATGCTCTACATTGCCTATATTAGTTTCCAGTACACCATGAAAGTCCTGGAGCTCGGCAGGGTAACGCCATCACTGAGAATTCCAATGTATCTGATCATTGCCATTGTACCAATAGGATTTATCCTGGGCGCAATTGAGTATGCCAGGACATTCATCCTGAACGTGACAAGAAAACAGCTCTATCTCTCCACCGAGGTAGTGCTGGATACGGATCTTAAAATCATCCCGCCTTCAGATGCCAAAGCGTGATGAGATTCCCGACTGATTGAATTTGGCTGGCAAAGGGTGGCGGTTAGTAGACTGCTGCCCGGTCCGGCCAGGGAGGTGTTAACTTGGTACTATTATTAATGGCCATCATGATAATTCTCTTGCTGCTCAATTTTCCAATGCTGCTGACCATGATCGTGGCACCACTTACGATCTTGCTCAATTATTTTCCTAACGTCAATCCAATTCTGGCAGTCCAGCAGGTTGTCGCCGGCGTACAGCCCTTCGTCCTGCTGGCGGTTCCAATGTTTATCCTGGCGGCGGATATCATGTCTGCCGGGCAAACTGCAAAACGGCTCCTAGACTTCGTTCAGACTTTTGTGGGCCACATCCACGGCGGTCTGGGAATAACTACCGCAGCAACCTGTACTTTGTTTGGCGCGATTTCCGGTTCCACCCAGGCCACGGTTGTCGCAATAGGCAAACCAATGAGAAACCGGATGCTGGAAAGCGGATATCGCGACTCTGATACAATTGGCCTGATTATTTCATCAGCGATTATCGCTCTTTTAATTCCGCCTAGTATTTCCATGATTATGTACTGCGTCGTGACAGGCGCATCCGTCGGAGACCTGTTCATAGCAGGCGTCCTCCCGGGTTTGTTGATTCTCGCCTTTTTCTCGGTTTTCATCTACTTTGATGCCCGAAGAAAAAACATACCCCTAAGCAACAGACTTACATTTAAAGAGCGAATGGTTTCTTTCAGAAAAGCGATCCTGCCGCTCGGTTTTCCAGTCATTATCTTTGCAGGGATCTACTCTGGGTTTTTCAGCCCGACCGAAGCGTCTGCCATTGCCGTGCTTTATGCGCTGATTTTAGAAGTGTTGATCTTCAAAACGATCAAACCAAGTGATTTGCCTAAGATTGCGCTGTCTACCGGTGCCGTCACCGCTTCCGTCTTTATCCTCGTTGCTGCAGGTTCATTGTTTTCTTGGGCAATCTCCTATGCAAGGATTCCACAGATCATCACAGCCGCAGTACTCGGTGTGGATCCAAGCGCAATAAGAATTCTGATCACTGTGACAATTGCTTACTTCATTGGTTGTATGTTCGTCGACTCTATTGTCGTCATAATCATTCTGACACCAATCTTTTTCCCGTTGGCAATGGCAGCTGGAATTCACCCGATCCACCTTGGCATAGTCGTAACCCTTCAGGCTGCGATAGGGTCCATTTCACCTCCATTTGGTTGCAACATCTTCACTGGGATAGCAATTTTCAACCGGCCATTCCTTGAAGTCATTAAAGGACTTCCGCCATATATTTTCATGCTGGTGATCATTTCCGGTTTGATCATTGCCTTCCCACAAATTTCGCTGCTGCTGGTGCCTTAAGACCAACGAGACAAGGAGTATGAAGGATGGACACTATTAAACAAGCTGTAATGGCGCTGGAGTCCGAACTGATTGAACTCAGACGGGATTTTCACCGGCATCCGGAGCTGGGGTATAAGGAATTCAGAACCTCTGGCATAGTAAAGAATTACCTCGAAGCGTTTGGTATTGAGACCCAGGTTGTGACCGGCACCGGAGTTGTTGGCCTCTTAAAAGGCGAGAAGGACCCAGGCTCTGCCGATGGTCCCACAATCCTCCTCCGAGCCGACATGGACGCCCTCGCTCAAGAAGAAAAAACCGGCGTCGACTACGCATCTCAAACGCCTGGTTTGATGCACGCCTGCGGACATGACGGTCATACGGCTATGCTGTTGATCGCGGCGAAGATCCTTTCCGGTTATAAAGACCAACTGAAGGGCAACGTCAAATTTGTCTTCCAACCTAACGAAGAGGAAGCAGGTGCCCTCAACATGATTGAGGCAGGTATCCTCGAGAATCCAAAAGTTGACGCGGCTTTCGGAGTTCACATCTGGACACCGGTGCCGAGTGGAAAGATTGGTTTGTCTAACGGACCAGTCATGGCAGCCACAGAGGAATTTGAACTCGTCATTATTGGTCAGCCAGGGCATACTTCTACACCGCATACGGCGAAGGACCCAATCCTCGCAGCTTCGACCATTTTACAGCTGCTGCAAAGCATTCAAACCAGGGAGATAGATCCTTTAGTTCCTATCACCATCATGGTAGGCAAGATAAAAGGTGGCAGCGGCCGGAACATCATAGCGGACCGAGTTGAGCTGGGTGGAACCATCCGATTCATGTTCGCCAATGAACCTGTTGAGAAAAAAATCTTGCTGGAGAAGTTCGAGCGACTGATCAAAGGGGTTTGTGAAGCCCAGGATGTGGGCTATGAGCTGAAGTACATTCCGAGCAATCCGACACTGATGAATGATGAGCGCATGGTTCAAGTGCTGAGGGAGGCGGTGGTAGAGACCATCGGCGGACCTGAAGGCATTATTGAGCACCGCTGCATGGCAGGTGAGGATTTCGCTGAGTTCACCCAAAAGGTACCCAGCGCGTTTTATTTCCTTGGAACAGGCAATGCGAAGGTGGGTAGCCACTATCCGCACCACCATACCTGCTTCAACATTGATGAAAGCACACTCAAAACCGGCGTGGAGATTCACGTCAGAACTGTTATGAATATGCTGAAGTAACCCACAGTACCAACAGCGGACGGGCGAAGCGGCAATAGGCAGAAGCAACGGCGAGCCCAAAAGCTGAGGTCATACACTAAGTTGAAGAGACTAAGGGAGGATTCATTGTGAAGAAGCTTATTACATTGTTAATGCTGATTGTACTCGTGGGCGCTGCGGCGATTGGGTGCGGACAAAAACCTGCGGAGGCCCCTGCGGCATCCGGTGAAGAGACTTACAGCTGGCGTTTTGCCCACGAGGAAATCGATGGCAGTGTTCAGGATCTGTATGTCAAGAAATTTAAGGAAATCATTGAAGAAAAATCCGGCGGCAAGATTAACATTGAAATCTACCCTGTAGGCCAAATCGGCGACGCGCTCCAACAGGCTGAGATTCTTCAAAATGGGGGCATTGAGTTCGCGATTGTATCCCCAGGCAACACAGGAACAGTCGTCCCTGAGAACCAATTATTCTCTCTCCACTTCCTGTTCTCCGATGATATGGACAAGAACGCTGAAATCTTCAAGAACAGTGTGGCTTTAAACGAAATGCTCAGCGCGAAATATCTTGAAAAGAACATTCAAGTCCTGGCTTATTGGACAGAAGGCGCAATGCAATGGACTTCCAACAAACCTGTAACAACTCCGGCTGAATGGAAGGGTATGAAAATGCGTACCATGCAGTCTCCTATGATCGTAGCTGCATATGAAGCCTATGGCGCGAACCCTACGCCGGTGCCTTACATGGAGGTATACTCCGGTCTCCAGCTCAATATGATTGAAGGTCAGGAGAACCCACTTTTCGCGATTGAAGAAATGAAATTCTATGAAGTTCAAAAGTACCTCACACTTGCCAGCTCAAACCTTTATATGACTACTACAGCAACAAATCCAGACTTCTTCAGCGGACTTCCGGCTGACATTCAGCAAATGGTTCTCGATACAATTGAAGAACTTCGACCTTATTCCTTTGAAGTTCAAGCAGAATTAAATGGCGAAGCGCTTGATAAAATCAAAGCTGCGAGCGATATCGAAATAGTCGAGCTTACACCTGAACAGCGCGAGGCTTTCCAAGCTGCGAGTGTTGCCGCTTATGACCGTTATGCAGCTGTCGTCGGCGCTGACGGCAAAGCGATCCTCGATAAATTGATTGAAGAAGTCGCGGAGATGACGAAGTAAATAATTGGTCGAGAATAATCGCACTTTAATAGTATTTAATTGAAATCCTCACCACGTTATAGGATGTGCCTGGGGTCTGGTGCTCCAGGCACATTTCTCGTTCAAGTTTTCATCATAGATATTAATGAGCGGTTGTAAGATTTTTAAGATTTGGAACAAGAGGGCGCTAGTTTATTAAAAACGGTGAAAACCTCAGAGTATCACAAGCGAAACGTGCGGGTGATACTATTTATCCCACTAAAGGAGGATGGAAATGGTAATTTTTCCAGAAGCTAAAATCCTGGAGATCGATCTCACATCCGGTACCATCAATCGAAAAACCCTTCCAGGCGAAATCTACCGTTTGTATCCAGGCGGCTCAGCTCTTGGGCTCTACCTGATGATGCAGGATTACATACCAGGCACGGAAGCACTCGATCCAGGCAATGTACTCGTTTTCAGCGTCTCACCTCTGACGGGGCTGCCAATCAGCGGCATCAGCAGAATGAACGTCACTGCCAGAAGCCCTCTCACCGGTACTGCGGGAGACAGCCAGTCCGGCGGCTTCATTGCCTCTTATCTGAAGATGAACGGCTGGGATGCCGTCATCTTTAAGGGAAAATCTCAGAAGCCGGTCTATCTCATGATTGATGGCAACAAAGCTGAGCTGAAAGACGCCGCCCACCTGTGGGGCAAAGTGACCGGCGAGGTGGAGTCTGCCATTCAGGACGAGCTTGGCGACAAAAATATCGAAGTTGCACAAATTGGTCCGGCGGGCGAGAATCTCGTCAAATACGCCTGTATCATCAACAAATGCAGCAGAGCCAACGGCCGCAATGGTATGGGTGCCGTCATGGGCTCCAAGAATCTGAAAGCCATGGTCGTCAAGAAAGGCCGGCCGATGGTCGCAGCTGACACAGAAGCTTTCATGGCACTGGCGCGCAGCTCTCGTAAACTGCTGGAAGAAAACGAAGGCGTCGCAGGATTGGGCCTGAATGGCACAGATGGCGATCTTGAAGGCTTCAGCGACTCTGGTTTCCTGCCTACGCGCAACTGGAAAACAGGTTACTTCCCTGAAGGTGCTGTCAATATTACCGGCACGACTATGTTTGAGACGGTGCTAAAAGAGCGTGATACTTGCTATGCCTGCGCGGTTCGCTGCAAACGCGTGGTTGAAATTCCTGGCCGGGTGGACCCGGTCTACGGCGGCCCTGAATATGAAACCTGCGCGGCTCTGGGCTCTTACTGCGGCGTCACAGACCTTGCAGATGTATGCGAAGCTAATATGCTCTGCAATATGTATGGACTGGATACCATCTCCTGTGGTGCGACTATTTCCTTTGCTATGGAGTGCTTTGAGGAAGGGCTGTTGTCTTCAGAGCAAGCAGAGGGCCTGGACCTGAAGTTTGGAAACGGCGCAGCGGTCAATACACTGGTAAGGAAAATTGCTTTGCGCGAAGGTCTGGGGGATTTGCTTGCGGAAGGCAGCGCCCGCGCTGCTGAGAAGATTGGCGGAGGGGCTGAAAAGTTTAGCATGTCTGTCAAGAAGCAGGAACTGCCGGCCCATATGCCACAGTATAAACCTGCTGTAGGCCTGGTTTACGCCGTCAATCCGTTTGGTGCGGATCACCAATCCAGTGAGCATGATGTTTTCCTGGTTATGCCGCCAGATAGCCGCGAGCGTGAGCGCCTCAGCAAGCTTGGAATCTGGAAGGGTTATGATAATCCTTACGAACTGGACGCTGAAAAGGTACGCTTCGCACTGGATACACAAAAGTACTTCTCAGTGCTTGACTCCCTGAGCCTTTGTCAGTTTGTCTGGGGTCCGTCGTGGGAGCTGTATGGTCCGGATGAATTATTGGAGCTCTGCCGCGCTGGGCTTGGCTGGGAGACCTCCCTCTATGAGCTGATGATGGCCGGTGAGCGCCGGATCAACATGATGCGCCAATTTAATGCACGTGAAGGCTTTACCTCAGCGGAGGATACGCTTCCGGCACGTCTCTTTGAACCGTTTGCCGATGGTCCCGCAAAAGGCATTCACGTCGACCGTGACGCTTTCGAAGCCGGAAAGAAGCTGTACTATGAAATGGCGGGCTGGGATCCGCAGACCGGCAATCCGACGGCTGCAACTTTGAAGAAGTTGTCGCTGGACTGGCTGCTATAAACGACAAATTCGAGTGACAAAGAGGAGGGACAGACTATGGGTGAGACAAAGAGAATCAGCATTACGCTGAATCATAAGCCGTGCGAAATCGATGCGGGAATGACCGTCAGCGAACTCTTGAGTTTCAAAGGTTTCCCCAAGTCTGTTGCTGTCTTTGTCAACAAAACGCCGCTTCTCATGAAGACGTATCCAACTTATGAGCTGAAGGAAGCGGATACAGTGACTGTTTTCAGGCCACTTGGGGGCGGCTAGGGCCTATTGCGACTAGGGCCTATTGGGCTAGGGCCGGGTTGGGGAAAGGTGACCATCGGCAAAAGCTCTTTTGAGCGCGTGAAAACGAGGCAATGGAAAATAAGGAGGAAATGTTATGTTCAAATCCCTTGGAGATTTGGACGCGCTTTTGAAGCAGCACGATGCATACCGAAGCAACTGCTTGAATCTGATCGCGTCTGAAAACTACACCAGCATGAAAGTGCGCAGCTATCTGGACAACGATTTTGGCAACCGTTATGGGTGCTACGCAACGCTTAATCCATCTGTGCGTGATTATACAGGAAATAAATATATCAATGATTTTGAGGTTCAGACCCATGAGCTGATGAAAGAGGTTTTTCATGGGGAGTACGTGGATCTGAGACCAATTGGCGGCCACATGGCGGGTATGTCTGTGGTGCTGGCACTGCTGGATCCGGGGGATCTGGTCATTGAGGTCAGCCTGGAAAACTGGGGGCATGGTCTTGTGGGGCCAATGTGTCAAGTAAGCCATTTTAATAAGACCATTAATGTTAAGTATATGGCTTTTAATGAGGACCGGGCGGTGGATAACGCAAAGCTTGAGGCGCAGATCCGTGCCGAAAAGCCGAAGCTCGTCATCTTTGGCGGGTCGGGGACGCTTTTTCCGGAGCCGGTGCGACAGTTCAGAGCTCTTGCGGATGAGCTGGGCTTCTACATTGCTTACGATGCGTCCCATGTGACGGGCTTGATTGCCGGTGGTGTGTTCCCGAACCCTTTGGATGAAGGCGCAGATATCATGTTTGGCAGTACGCATAAGTCTTTCCCGGGACCGCAGGGAGGGTTTGTGACATCCAACAACCGTGAACTGATGAAGAAAGTTGGGGAGACTTTGTCGCCTTCACTGGTGACTAGCCATCATCTCTTTAGAATTCCGGCTCTGGCGGCATCCCTGCTGGAGATGAAGACCTTTGGTCCTGCCTATGCGAAACAGATCGTGGCGAATTCAAAGGCGCTTGCTATGGCGCTGGAGAAAGTTGGATTTAATGTCCTTGGCAAGAACCGGGGATTCTCCGAGTCACATATTATCCTGGTTGACGCTGGCGCACAGGTGCAGGTGGGTCCTGCCAAGCATCTTGAGCAGGCAAACATACTTTGCTCAGATGACTTTTCGGGCGCAAGCCCGGAAATTAGAATTGGCACCTCTGAAATCACCCGCCGTGGTATGAAGGAAGGCGATATGGATCAGATCGCTCAGCTCATCTACAGGTCGCTGATTCTTAAAGAGGATGCAGCTGTGATTTCTAAAGACGTTGAAGCTTTAGTTTCGAAATTCCAAGGTGTCGCGTTTGCTTTTTAAGTTGGGACGGTAATGATTCTGTAATATATGCACCCCCCTCCATCAGCCAAAAGGTTCGGCCTCGCTGCGCTTCCAAACGCGCAGCGGCGCTCCTTTTGGCCTTTTCTTTTTGAATCCTTTCAAAATTTTGCCTTATTTTCACCAAACCCCCGTCACCCTGCGCCCTACTTCTTTCAATCACCCCCATTCTATGTTAAGATAGGTTAACCAAAAATCATGAAATCATTTCAATGTCAGAAGATTTCATAAATCAGCGAGGTGACAACCATGAATTATGTCTTTGTATCACCGTACTTTCCATCCAATTTCAAATATTTTGCGATCCGCCTGAAAGAAGAGGGAGTTAACGTCCTGGGTGTTGGTTCCGAGCCTTATGATAACCTCGATCCGGAGCTCAAATCAGCCATGACCGAATACTTCAAGGTGGACGACATGGAAGACTACAGCCAGATGCTCAAGGCCTGCGGTTATTTTACCTTCAAATACGGCAAAATCGACCGGATTGAGTCCCACAATGAATATTGGCTCGAGCAGGATGCCCAGCTTCGAACGGACTTCAACGTCTTTGGCTTTAAAAACGAAGATATGGCCAGTGTCAAATTTAAATCCAAAATGAAGGAAGTCTTCAGAAGCGCCAAAGTCCCTGTCGCCCGCGGCAAGGTCATAAAAACTCCGGAAGAGGCCAAAGCCCTCATCAAGGAAACCGGTTATCCCGTCTGCGCCAAGCCGGACAACGGCGTGGGTGCCGCCAACACCTACAAAATCAAGAACGACGCCGACCTGGACAGGTTCTTCGAAACCAAGCCGGATACGGATTACATCATGGAAGAATTCATTGAAGGCGAGATCCACACCTTCGACGGCCTTGTGGACCGCAGCGGCGACGTCGTGTTCATGAATTCCTTCATCTTCGACAAAGGCGTTATGGAAACCGTCAACGACCAGCTGGACATGTTTTACTACAGCCAGCGCGAAATCCCGGAGGACCTCAAGAAACTTGGACTCGCTGCCGTAAAAGCCTTCAACCTGAGAGAGCGCTTCTTCCACATTGAATTCTTCCGTCAGAAGGACCAGAAGCTCATCGGCCTCGAAGTCAATGTCCGACCGCCGGGGGGCCTTTCCATGGACATGTTCAACTTCTCCAACGACCTCGACTTTTTCAGCCAGTACGCGAAGCTCGTCGCCGGTAAACCCGTGGAGATCGACGCCAAGCGCCCTTACTACTGTGCCTACGTGGGCCTCAAGCAGCGCGGCCTCATCCGCCACAGCCATTCCACCAGCGACTCGCTGGACAAGTTTGGCGACCTGGTCGTCCACCATGGCCCAATTGCGTCGATCTTCGCCGCGGCCATAGGCGACTACGCCATTGTCGTCCGCTCCCCTGAACTCGAGCCCCTCAAGGAAGCCAGCCGCTTCATCATGGCCCGGGAGAACGCCTAACATAGGCGTAGGCAGCAGCTGCCAAAAGTATTTCTTATCAAAGATAAAAAAATTCTGCCGATGGAGACCCCACCCCAAACTCAACATTAGGTTTTGGTTGACGCGACCATCGGCAGGAATTTTAAGGAGGGTAACCAGCATGCAAGTCGATTATCATCAGTTCTACAGCTCGCGCCTGGGGCGCTACATGGAATTCAAAAGCTACGGCCACGCCGGCAAACCCATGATCGTGTTCCCGTCCAGCGGCGGACGCTTTTACGAATACGAGGACTTCAAAATGATCGAGGCAATCGCGCCCTTCATTGAAAACGGCCTGATCCGCGTCTACACCCCGGACAGCATTGACGCCGAAACCTGGCTGAGCAAGTTCGGGTGGCCCGGTGACCGCGCGCGGCACCACAATGCCTACGACGCCTACATCATCGAGGAGCTGGTGCCCTTCATCCGCCACCATGCCAACTGGAAGGGCGGCATGATCGCCACGGGCTGCAGCATGGGCGGCTACCACAGCGTCAACTTCTACTTCCGCCATCCGGACGTCTTCGATACGGTCATTGCCCTCAGCGGCATCTACGACGCGCGCTTCTTCGTGGGTGAAAACATAGGCGACTACGACGTCTACATCAACTCGCCGGTGGATTACCTGAAGAATATGCAGGACACTCACTACCTGGAGGCCTACAGACGGGGCAATATTATCATCTGCACCGGCCTGGGCCTGTGGGAAGAGGACACCATCCGCGACACCCGGGCCATGGAAGAGATCTTGAAAGCGAAAAGCATTCCGGCCTGGATTGATTATTGGGGCTATGATGTGGACCATGACTGGCCTTGGTGGCGGGTCCAGATGCCGCATTTCCTGGGCAGACTGCAGGATCAGGGAAAACTGAGATAAATATGAAACGGGTGTCGAAAGGGCCGACAAGCGGCTTTGGACACCCGTTTCTTATTTTTGGACTTGTATCAGGTAAAGATTATTTTCACCAAAAACTTCCGCTTTTGAAGGTTTTCACCCCACTAAAGCGGGGTAAAAACTCTTTGACTGGGTTCGTGTGACAGCATGTCGTCTGTGGAATGCCTGTGTCAGGCATGTGGTTTCCGGAATGGAGGAAGTTGTATGTATTATGGAATTGAGTTATTCGAAACAGCCGTTCAACCGGTGCTGTCCCAGCGGCATGTGACCTCTGTGGACCAGCTTCCGGTGGTGATTGGCAAAGCCTATGAAGCCATTTTTGGCCATCTGTATCAGCTTGGTGAGCAGCCGGCGGATATGCCGTTTGTCGCTTACTACAATATGGATATGTCCGCCCTGGAGGTGGAAATTGGCGTCCCCGTTGCTCGGATGCTTGAGGGCAGCTCTGCGATTCAGTCTGGCGAGATTCCTGCTGGCAAGAAGGTCGCCGGTATGTACCAAGGGGCATATGCTGGCATGACCGCCATTTATGAAGCCCTCAACCAGTGGATGGCCGAACGGGCCATTGAACCTACCGGGGTTGTCTATGAATATTATTACAACAGTCCGGAGGAAGTGCCGGAGAGCGAGCTTCTGACCAAGGTGGTCTTTTTGGTTAAGTAAAATCGAGAACTTTTTTTAACCGATGGTTGAGGTACCATCACCATCGGCAAACTTTATCCCTTGAAGGAGGTGAATTTCCCACTTGAGATACCAACACTGCCCCAAATGTGGCGGGCACCTGTCCCTGGAGGAAACCCAGGATGTCAACCGGCCTAAATGCACGTCCTGCGGCTTTGTTTTCTTCCAAAACCCTGCAGTCGGCGTTGCCGCGATCCTGATCCGGGACCGTAAAGTTCTGCTTGGACGGCGCATAGGCAGCTACAGCGGCACATGGTGCATTCCCTGTGGTTATGTAGAATATACCGAAGACGTCCGGGATGCCCTCGTTCGGGAAATGAAGGAAGAGACTGGGCTGGACTTTGACCTGGGCGACGTCTTCGCGGTGCATTCCAATTTTCACAATCCAGCGCAGCATACGGTGGGCCTCTGGTTTCTGGCGCAGGCGGAGGGGGATCCAATGCCCCTCGACGACCTGGATCAAGTTGGCTTCTTTTCCTTTGAGGATTTGGAGTCTTCGGACATGGTCCTGGCTTTCCCGACGGACGGTTTGGTGCTGAAGTCCCTGAAGGACAAGGGTTTAATTGATTGATTGATTGATTGATTGATTGATTGATTAGACGCGCCCACCCGTTATTATGTACATGGTTGGTTCAACTGTAGCTATAGACGCGAAAGGAGCAGGTGATTGGTTTGGATTTAGGACTCAAGAACAAAACGGTCATTGTACTGGCCTCAAGTGATGGCCTCGGTAAAGCCATTGCTGCGGAATTTGCCATGGAGGGCGCCAATGTCATGCTGTTCAGTTCTTCGGAAGTGAAGCTGAAAGCGGCAGCGGATGAAATTGAGATTTTAAGCGGCCGCCGTCCGCTGTACTGTGTGGGTGATCTACGAAAGCCTGAGGACCTCTCGCACCTGGTGGAGGAGACCGTCAAAGCCTATGGCTCCATTTATGCCCTGGTCAACAACGCCGGCGGACCGCCGGCGGGCACTTTTGAGCAGTTTGAGGATGACGTCTGGCAGAGTGCTTTTGAGCTGACGCTGCTGTCCTACGTCCGGATGATCCGTCTGGTGCTGCCGCATATGAAAGCGTGCGGGGGAGGACGGATTCTGAACTCAACTTCTTCTTCGGTGAAACAAGTGCTTGAGAATCTGATCCTGTCCAACACCTTCCGAAATGGTGTCGTGGGCCTCTCCAAGAGCCTTTCCCAGGAGCTTGGTCCCGATGGGATCCTCGTCAACGTCATAGGCCCTGGCCGCATTGGGACTTCGAGAATCACCTATCTGGACCAGATCAGGGCAGACCGTATGAATGTGTCTGTGGAAGAGATTGAAAAGGAAACTTTTAAAAATATTCCACTGGGTCGATATGGAAAACCGTCAGAGTATGGGAAGCTTGCGGTGTTTTTGTGCTCAGAGGCCAACACGTACATCACCGGACAGACGGTGCTGGTGGATGGCGGGTTGACGAAGGCGCTGTGAAAATGAGAAAAGACAGGATTAAAATGGGTGAGACGTCCATTATGATCCTGTTGAGGTGAAACTCGGGGTCAATAGGCGCCAGCCGCAGACACCGAGTTTTTATTTGAGCGAGACTCCGTGTCAATAGGCACTAGCCGCAGACACCGAGTTTCACTTATTCATTTTGAAAGAAAAAATCCCCGCAAAGCCTAGGCTCCGCGGGGATTTTCTGGAGGAAAATCGATGTTTTTCCGGGAATAGTTTAGTGTTAGCGGGATTATGCGCGGCCTTTTTTGAGCCAGCCGGCGACTTCTATAAGTCGCTTGGTCTGATGTGCCACAGCGTCCTGAACATCCTCAACCGGTTTGCCATCCTGTCCTTGTGTGACGGAGGTGCCATAAGGATTGCCGCCGGCTTTGAAGATAGAAGCGTCGGTGTAACCAGGCGCGACTATGATGGCGCCCCAGTGCATCATGGAAGTGTAGAGGGAAAGGATAGTTGCTTCCTGGCCGCCATGAGGGTTCTGTGCTGAGGACATGGCGCTGACCGCTTTGTTGGCCAATTTGCCTTGTGCCCAGAGGCCGCCTTGAATGTCAATGAAGTTCTTCATTTGAGATGCCATATTGCCGAATCGGGTTGGGACGCTGAAGAGGATGGCATCGGCCCAGTCGAGGTCGTCGGAGGTCGCGGTTGGAATATGCTTAGTGGCTTCGACATTAGCTTTCCATGCTGGATTACCTTCAATAACTGCTTCCGGAGCAAGCTCTTGAGCTTTAACGAGTCGGACATCAGCACCTGTGGACTCTGCAGCTTCTTTTGCCCACTGGGCGAGCTGATAGTTGATTCCTGTAGCACTGTAATAGACGATTGCTAATTTTGTGTTTGACATTTGAAATACCCCTTTCAAGTGGTTGTTTTTATTTGAATGTTGTTTTGTGTTTGATAACTGTTCTCATTATAACACATTTATTACTAATTGGAAGTACTTTTTCGAAAATAATTCTAATTAGTAGTATTTTGTGGTGAATTACCAGTGATTCATCAAAATTGACTAGTTTTGCAGAGGGGGTACTAGGGATTTGCTATAATAAGAGCAGGACTGCTCTATGGTCTGCTCTATTTTGTGGAAATCATGTCAAAGGGGTTTACCTGGAAGTCATCCTGATTTATAATGGATGAGACAAAGGCGTTATGTATACAAAACGCAGAGATTCAGAGTTGGAGGGACTTTAATGAGTATATTTGAAATTGTGATGCTGACATGCTTTGGCTTTGCATGGCCAATTTCCATACATAAATCCTGGACCAGCAGGAGCACGGGCGGGAAAAGTCCTGTGTTCTCCTATGTTATTATTATTGGCTATCTGAGTGGACTGACCCATAAGTGGCTCAATAGCCGGGATCTAGTCATGGTGCTGTATGCTATCAATATGGTTATGGTGACTATTGATCTTTTGATCTATTATAGGAATAAGAGGCTTGAGGCGGCTAAGACCATCGGCAAAGGTCTTGAATCAGCCTAGGTGAATGGGTAACTTTTGAAATGGGTGACGAGCGGGGAGAAGGTGTGATGCAGCTGTGGCTGTGGGCGCCGGCTTCCCGTTTTTGTTTGTAAGGCGATTAATGTTGGATATTGAAATGTTTTGGAGAAATAAAAAAGCTCCTAGGCGTGTTGCCTGGAGCTTTGTGAGCTTGTGGATTTGAAATTAGGAAGCAATGAGGTGATCGAAGCCGAGCCAGGTTTTGACATCATAGAGGTGATAGTCAAAAGGCAGGTCGTCGATAACGAGCTTAGCCAGGTGGTTGTCACCGGCGCTGAGTTTGGAGGCTAGGAGATCGAAGGCGTCGGTGGTGAAGATGCCTTCGGCTGTGCCAGCTGGGGCTGATGCGTCAACGATGGTGACGCAGGTGCCGTTTGCGTCGCAGTGTATGGAAATGCTGCCGGTGTCTGAGCATGAAATGCTGCCAAGGACGTTGGCGGTCTTGCCCTCAAAGTTGCCGTTGATGACCATGCCATTGTTGAGTACGATGTAGCCTTTCATACTTATCCCTCCGTTGAATATATATACAATCAATATGATATTTAATCTTTATCTGTTATAAATAATAGCATATATTAATAAATAGTCAAGTTGTTTTTGGAAGTTTTTTGTGATGGGTTTATATGGACGGGATGACTGGAGGCAGGAGCTGGGGACTGGTGTTTGAGGTGAATCTTGTCAAATAAAATACCGCTGATTCATAGCTCTCGAATCATGCGGCACTTTGGATAAGTAATTTGGGGATCAGACGGCAGCCTATTTCATTGCGACAGCGCCATGGGGACAGACAGCAACGCATTTTTTGCAGCCTATGCAAAGGGCGGCGTCTATGATGGGATGCTCTGCTTTTAGGAACTTTCTTTTTTGAGTCACAGCGCCGGTCGGGCAGACGCGTTTAATTGGACAAAATGGAGATTGATCGCATTTATTTTTAACTATAAAGGCTTTTTTCAAGAGTGGTGGCTCCTTTCTGCACCCCCTACCATAGGGGGTTGTTAATAACACTATACCCGAACTTAAAGAGGGTGTCAAGAATGTTGAGGGGGGATTTTAGGGCGAATGGAAATGAGAAATTTGTGTGGCTTTGGTGACGCGCTGCAGAACAGTATAAAGGTGAATAATTAATATTCATGCGAAAGCTCTGGCACGGTTTTTGAGTGGGTGACAGGCACTGAAATGGTTTTTGTCCACGTCCCCAAAGTTGAAGTTGTTCGCGAGTGTTATGTTCTATTATCCACAAGTTAAATTATGATAATTGCTGAACCCGCTGCTTGAATGACCTGCCGGATCGTGAGACAATGGAAAAAACCTAGAAATTGTGATCTTGGAGGCTAAATATGAATATTCAAATTTTCGGGAAGTCGAAATGCTTTGATACGAAAAAAGCAGAGCGGTATTTTAAAGAGCGGGGCATTAAGTTTCAAAAGATAGATCTGCTGGACAAGGGCCTAAGCAAAGGGGAACTGAACAGTGTCGCCGCAGCGTTGGGGCTCAATGCTTTATTTGACATGGAATCGCCACTTTACAAAGAGCTCAATCTGGACCGCATTGGCGGTCACGAGCTGCGTGCGGAGATCCTATTGAATCATCCCAAGCTCTTTAAGACACCCATAGTGCGTAATGGCAAGCAAGCGACGCTTGGGTATTGTCCTGAGATCTGGAAGACTTGGTTGTAAGGATGAACACCCTGTTTTTCCCCAAAAATAATATCCTCATAACCCGCTTCAAGCCGTTGACATCACCTATACTTGGAGTATAATGAGGCTATACAATTACATAGGCAGATCATCTCCGAAATGGCAAACCGGCTGAAAGGCCGGGACGCAAAGTGACGGACCTAAAGCATCTGAAAGGATGCCATGGTGGCCGCACCGCCGAAGGATGACTTCACAGGCACTATAGCGTTCCTGGAGCATGATTCTGCAATTCCAAACCAAAGGGAGGAAGACAGATGAAACGCAACAGCAGGAGTAAGGGGTTAGTGCTTTTTTTGATGCTTGTTTTAGTTCTCACCATGAGCGTCATGCCGTCCGTAGCCGCAAAGCCTGAAAAAGAAGTAAAGGTTAAGCCGATGGTCACAGAACAAACCAAACCAGTGAAGGTAGTTCGGGATGAGGCGTGGAAAGCTGCGAAAGATGCTGCAGAGGTGCTTAAAGAACAATTGGAAGTTTCTAAGGATACTCTCGAATTAGAATATGAGACACTGGTGGCGGCGGGAGATACAGAAGGCGCACTGGCTAAAGCCGCAGAGCTGGCAACTGCTAAAGCGAGTTTCGCAGCAGCCAAAGCTGCACTCAAGAGTGTCATCAAAAATGGCTATACACAGGAAGAGCTCACAACAATCGATGCAATTGGCGTAGCGCTCGTCCAAGCGGATTCAACTATTCAAGTTCTTCCGGTCGAAAATATCATTGTCAAAGGCAAACATCTTGGTTTTGATACGCCGCCTGTCATTAAATCCGGGCGCACTTTAGTGCCGGTGAGGGCACTGGTCCAGGCTTTTGGTGCTGAAGTTAAATGGAATCCGGTCGATCAAACAGTGACTATTACAAAAGGTGACCAGAAGATTGTTCTGACACTTGGAGAAACAGAAGTCGTTGTCAATGATGGTACTATTCAACTTGACGTTCCCGCTCAAGCCATGAACGGCAGAACCGTAGTCCCACTCAGATTTATTGCAGAGCAAATGGGTTTT
>Ga0302240_1000475_pt1 | contig 41347 bp, 20 predicted proteins | sample AAG_UR_His_MG_FD_193538 | JGI IMG/M metagenome (GOLD analysis project Ga0302240, IMG submission 193538) | Enriched activated sludge microbial communities from anaerobic digester in WTTP, New Holstein, Wisconsin, United States - AAG_UR_His | ecosystem: Engineered > Bioreactor > Anaerobic >... | reverse complement strand
TTGTGACCAAATGTTACCCATTTATGCGAGTCTCAATAATGCAAATCTATCGTGCCCCGCGCCGGAGCAAGTGGGTTCGTCCGGATCGCTCCGTGCGGCAGATCGGGGTTGTCGCCCGGCTTGGCTCCCGCGGCGGCAAAGAGTTTACTAACGACCATCGCAAGCGGATTACGCCAAAGCAAAATTATGAAGACTGTTGACCATTGTTCCGTGCCCTCTGTAGTTCAGTCCAAATCGGGGGCGAATCAATCCCCGTCCACAGAGATCAATGAGGACAAAATGACACCGACCCTTCCCCCGCGAGCGATTATCGCCAGCTTAATCTGGCTTTGCCTTGCTTTCCTCAACAGCGCTATGGTTTCCGGGCAGACCGCCACACCAGGCGCGAACCCCGAGGAGTCCGGGATTCGCTGGCTGCTTGATCCCGGGCGAAGCCCCGTGCAGGTCGCCCATCAAATACAATGCACTTCCGGGAACAGCAACCTCTGGGAGGGCATCGTAACCAACACGACGGATCCCTTCCTCGTCTTCCCGCCAGTGCGGATTGATGCCGACTCCGAAAAGATTCTGTACCTCAATATGGCCGTGGAGACGGGCCGGCGAGTGCAGCTATTCTTTTCCGCGGATGATTCTTTTCAGGAGGAACTAAGTTGCCATGCCCGCGGCCTCGCCGCCGGCAGTGAGCTGTCGCTTTACGCCCTGGATCTGAGCGAGTTCCCGAAGTGGCGTGGGAAAATCACGTCTTTACGCCTGGATCTGGATGGCAGCCGCAATGGAACCCGCGTAAAATTTGCCCGCATCGGAAGCGGTAAATCCGGCATAACCGCCGGGGCGGTTCCCCTCGAAGTGGAAACCGCAGCCACTCCCTGCACCGCCAATCGCCGCCGTAACGCCGCCTTTCAGGATACGATTGTCGCCACCGACGAATGTTATGGGTCGTCCGCGGTCATGACGTTTGTGAAAACCCACTTCAGCTACGTCGAACTTAATGTCCTCGCGCGGCTGCTGGTTCGCGCCGAAGCCGAGGGGCGACAATTTGAAGCGGCTACGGCCGCGCGCGGGTTGAAAGTCGAAGATCTGCCGGGCGGAGTTCGCGCTCAGTACCAGCTCGCAGGCGCGCAAATCACCAGTGAAATCCTCCCGCTGCGGATTGGCCGTGACACCCCCGGCCAGGACGGGGCCGCGCTGTTTACCATCCGCACCGAACCGCCCGTGCCGGTGATTGTGGATTGCGGCGACAGCATGGTCGAAAACCCCTTTGGCGGCTTGTTTGCGCACAGCGAGCCGACGCTGCTAAATAGCACCGACCAAATCACCCTGGAATCCGGCACCGCGTTCCTGGCGAGCAAAGCCCATCCGCTCAAGGTCGCGATCCGCGGCGATGCCGCCCTGACGGTTAAAACCAACCTGAACGGCGGACAGTATCTGAGCTTCCGTGCCCCGAGCGGCCAGTTGTCTGTTTTGGTCAGCTACGCCGAAGACGACGCCCGGCTCCGCGCCATTGCGGCAACCAATTTCGCCCAGGGCCGCAAGCAGGTCGAGGACTACTACGCCGAGCTGCTGCAGGCGCGGGTGCAGACGCCGGTCAAGAACATTGACGCCGCCTTCCGCACCGCGCTCTACAACCTCGAATACGCCTGGAACGCCCCCTATGGCTGGACCGAAAGCATCAACTTTTGGCATGCGCTCTGGCATATGCAGCACACCGCCGGGGAGGAATGGATCGGTCATGCCGACCGCTCGCGCCTGAGCAATGAGACCCACGCGGAAAACCTCATGCCGAATGGCGCGGTGCCGCAAATGATGCAGTATGCCCACAAACGCCGCGACTTTGGCGGCTCGAACCAGTTCTTCGCCTGGCAGGTGCGGCACTACTGGCACTTCACCGGCGACCTGGAATTCGCGCGCAAACTGGCCCCGGTGCTGGATCGCGTCATTGCTCAAACCTTCCGCGAAAATGACCCCGATGGCAACTACCTCCTCGGCTGGGGACAGCAAATCGGCAACCAGGAGGACTTCATCTCGACTCCGCACGACGGCACCAGCCCGGCCATCGAAGGCATCAATATGTTTCGCACTCGCCGCGAACTCGCCCTCGCGCTGGGGGATCATGAAACGGCCGCGCGCTGTGAAGCGCGCATCCATCAAATCCAGGCCGGGCTCTGGGAAAAACTCTGGCTCCGCGACCTGGGCCGGTTTGCTTTCTACCGCGACCCACTGGGAGAACTTCGGCTGGATGGCCAATACCACAGCATGCTCTATCCCGTGATCTGGCAGATCGCCGACCCCCTCGACAGCTATTCGATGCTGCGCCAAGTACGCGACCGCCTGACCGGCAAAGACGGTGAAGTCTTCTGCTCGGATAATTTCGTCACCCATGCCGTCACCACCACGGGCGTGCAAGCCGGCATTGCCCAGCAACCGTGGGCCGCCTGGGCCCTGGCCACAGCCGGCCGGCGCAACGAGGTCGTCCGGCCGCTGCAAGCCGCCGCCAACTGGGTGATGGACGACAACCATCGCGGAGCCTGGCCCGAAATTTCCTACGAGCCAAGCCCCGCCTATTTCTCGCCTCCCATCGGGCTCTGGGTGGCCGCGACGGTGGAAGCCTTATTCGGACTCAAAGTGGACAAGCCGGCCGGCCGGCTGCAGGTCGCCCCCTGTTTCCCGGACCACTGGCCCGCCGCGTCATTGAATCTGCCCGACTACCAGGCGGAATTCACCCGCCAGGGAGATACGCTCGAATATGTCGTCCGCAGCCGCGAACCCCTCACACGCCAGGTCCGCTGGAGCCTCCCGCCAGGCCGGGTCTCGGACGTTTCGGTGGACGGGAAGCCGGTGGAATATCATCTCGAGCCCGGCGTCGAATGCCTGTTTCTCGCGCTGGAAACCAAGCCCAGCCGCGCATCCCGCATCCGCGTCAAAGTTCAGCCGTTCAATCTGGCCGTGAATGCACCGGCTTCCATTGCCGAGGGCGACCCGATCACCGTGAGCGTCAACGGGATCGCGATTGAGGGCGTTGAAGACCACTGCGGCCTGCTGGCGGAAACAACACTCGCCAGCAGCCAACAACTTCAGGGCCGCATCAGCACCGGCCTGCTGGAGGCGTACCGCGGCTACGGACGGCTCGGCCAGATGACTTTCGCGCGCCGCACGTTCTTCCTGCGTTGCCTGGGACCGGACCAAACGAAATACTGGCTCCCGGTGGACCTGGCCATCCTGCCGCGCTACGAAGCCGCGCCGGCGGCCAACCTCCACCTCGACGGCGACACGATCAGCGCGAAGCTGCTCATCCGAAACAACACCGTCCTTGCCCTTAACGGCACGGCGTGGTTGCAAATCGCCCGCGACGAATTCCCCTGCGCGGTCAGCATCGCCCCGCGCTCGCAGGCCGAGGTGAGCGTATCCATCCCCGCCCGCCAGGCGGCTTGGCTGTCCCCCGGCGATAACGCGGCCTTGCTGGTCTTGCCCGGCAAGGCCACCGTCAACCTTGTCTTGAACGGTTCGCCGCTCTTCCGGGAACAGGAACCGCTTCGGCAGTATCAAAAAGCCCGGATAAAAGCCATCGCGCTGCCGCGCGAAAATCTGATCCCGGACACCCAGTGGAATACACTGCGCTCATTTAAGGCTTATGTGCATCCGCCGTGGTCGGGTTTGCAGCCGCCGCTGCTCGCCCTCGGCAACCAGACCGAAGTCACCGCCGGCGGACTGGAGGAAGTACGCTTCCAGCTCGCGCCGCGGCAATTCGTCCCCATCTCCCATGCGAGCGGCCGGCCCAGTTGGAGCCTTTCGCTAAGCAACCTGCCGTGCAAAAAACTCTATCTGCTCGTCATTCCTTTCACGGACAACCACGACGTGTATTCACCCGTGGCCCAGGTGGCGGTGGAAACCGCGGAGGGCGCCGTGCTGGCCCGCACCCTGCGCGTGCCGGGCGACCTGGATTGGTGGGCGCCCCCGGCCATTGTGGGCGAGTTCGCCTCGGCGCGGCAGCCTCGGAAAGACCGCTTCGGCCTGCTGCCGCTGCTGAATCCGGCGCAAGGCGACTGGGAGGAAGGCCAGCCGCCCGCATTTCCGCAATCCGCTTATTGGGCCACGTGCCGCCAGCTCCACCTGAGCAGCGCCGTCCTCAATGTTGTCGAAATGGACCTGGGCCGTCCACGGCTGCTGAAGTCGCTGACCGTCTCCACGCTGGGATCCGACCCCGCTTTGGGAGTGGTGGCCCTGGCCGCAGAAACCGACCAGGGCCTCGAAGCGCTCGACGGCACCCCTTACGCCCCGCCAGCGAAGTTCGCCGCAGGCCGGGTATTGTTTGCCTTCCAGCAGCCGGATGACACGCTGGGCTGGCAACTCGAGGGCGACGCCTTCAGCGTGTCCGCCGACCCGCAACTGTTTCCATCGTTCCCGACCCTCAACTCCGTCGCGCGCGCCGGCGAAAAAGCGACTGGCCGGGCCACTTCCCCCGAGTTCACCATCCGGCCCCATGAACACTGGATGCTCCTGGAAATGCACGGCGGCCGCTCGGCCAGCCCCGGCGGCGACTGCAACCTCTGCGTTCGCCTGGTGGACGCGCAGTCCGGCGCGGTCCTCCGCGAAGTCCTGCCCACCGGATCCCATCTCATTGCCGAAGAGCGCGTCGGCCTGGAAGGATTGCAAGGCAAGCGCGTGCGCCTGGAGCTCGTGGACCGCAACTCGGCCCCCACCTATGCCTGGATTGGCTTGCGCCGGGTGACCCTTACCGGAAACGAACTATGAATCGCCCGAAATCCCGAAACGGAATTGTCCGCCGGCCTTCGCCCGGAGTTCAAACGCGCCGCTTCATCGCCGCCGCCCTCCTCGCGCTCGGCCTGGCTTGCTGGCCCCGGCCGTGCCCCGCCCAACCCGCCGCCACCAACGGAATGGCGGCGACTCTGGCGTTTGCGGCCGGCACGCTCGAGGGGTGGGTCGTCGAGGGGGAGAATACCTGGCGCATCGGGACCAACCCGCCGCTGTTTACGAGCCCGGCTGACCCGATCCGGTTCGTGGTAAACTCGTATGAAGGCGGGGAACGCAACCGCGGCGTGCTGCGCTCGCCCCCCTTTGTCATTGAGCACGAACGGCAACGATTCTCGATCGCCGGCTGGGACGGCACCACCAACGGCGTCAATGACGCCATGCTGAACTTCGTCCTGCTCCGCTCCCACCCCGACGGCGAAATCCTGCGGCGCACCCACACGCCCGGCGGCAACAAACTCACCCCCGCCTCCTGGCAAACGACGGACCTGATCGGCCGGCGCGTATTTCTCGAGGTCGTGGACGCCAACCCGGTTCTCCGCCCGGACGGCGGTTACGCATGGATCGCCTTCGCCGATTACCGGCAGGAGTCCGCGGGCCTGTTCACGAAGCCGGTGCGGCGGGATGATTTATACGGCCTGCGCATTGACGCAAACTCGGAGCGAATCCTGTGCCGCACCGTGCCTTTCTTCGCCGCGCCGCCAACGCAGCGCATGCGGACCACGCGCTCGGTTCAGGGCCACCGCGAGACCATTCCCGTCGGCGCCCGGGCCGAAGCGCTGTGCCTGCTCGGCATGATCAATCATGGGTGGGAGGCCGGCACCGCGCATTGGGGCGAACACCCGGAATTGCGGCCGAAGCGCGACGACCAACTCTACGTCGGCGCAAACATCGGGGAGATCGAACTTTGTTATGCCGGCGGCGCCCGGGACCGCGTGCCGCTGGTGATCGGCGCCACGGCGTGGTTTGCGGGGTTCTGGGGCTATAGCCAGTTCAGCGACGTGCGGGTTCTGCCCCGGGAGCCTTTTGCCTCGCGGCCGGAATACATGGCCGTGCTTCAACGCGCCCTGCGCCTGCGCCAGAGCGAGGAGCCGGGCAGCGCCGAAAACGCCCACGCGCTCTACTTCCTCACCGTAAAACCACGCCCCCAAAAGATTGAATCCATCGTGGTGCACGACAACCCGGCCAACCGCGGGCAGCCGCTCGTCACAGCCATCACCCTGGTCGGGGCCAAACCCGCCACCAACCTGCTGCACTTCGGCACATGCCGCCTGGAGGCGGCGGACCTGGCCCCCGCCTTTAGCACCGCGCGCCCGGGCGACTGGTCCCGGGACCTCGCCGCCCTGGCCCGGGTGCTGTACACGCGCGACGCGGACCTGCCCCGGAAGGTGGCGCCCGTGGAAGTGCCCGCCGATTTCAAGGCGGCGCGCATTCGCTTTCGCGGCGGGCCGCTGGCGGACATGCTCTCCAACATCTGGCTCGCGAACCTCTACCAAATCTCCCAGAAGTTCGAGCGCGGCTCGGGCTTCTTCCACGAAACGGAGACCAACAGCCCCTGGTATGGCAGCTACAGCGGCATCGGCACCTGGGCGCACCTGGGCGTCTATGCCCCTTACGCCTACTCGCGCTGCTCCGATCATTTCGCGTCCCTGGCCCTGCGGTGCATTGACGATCCCGTCCGGGTGGCCAGCTATATGGATTTCGTGGACTACTGGTTCTACTGGCATCGCGATAACCACGATCCCGACCAAGGCCCGCCCAACGACGTGCTCGACGTGGCCCGCTACCCCAAAGGGGTGACCGGGCACTGGAGTTTCGGCCTCCCCCCGGGCCTGCCCCCCTGGCAGCTCAACGAGATCCCCGGCGTCGAGGAAATGGACGGCCACGGCGCCACCATGGTGGCGCGCTGGCTGGCCTGGCGCGTGCTGGGCGCCCGCACCGACCAATGGCTGACCGGCGCGCGGGACAACGTCTTCGGCAAGAGCCGCTGGGACACCACCCGCGATGCCGCCGAGTTTGTCTGCTGGCTCATGGACCACACCGGGATGGATGTCATCTACTGCGAGGGGGAAACCACCGGCTGGGCGGGCGGCCCCCAGGTGCCGCTCACCGGCGCGCCGGATTGGTGGCAGGAAACCGATCCCGTGAAGCTGCGGAAGAACTACGCCAACGCCAACGCCTACGAAGTCTATCCCACGTACGTCTGCCTGACCGCGCTGCGCTGTTCCGCGCAAATCGCCGACGCGCTCCCGGACGCCGCTCTCGCCGCCAAGTGGCGCCGCTATGCCGACCGGCTGGAGTCCGGCATGCTCCGCCTCCTGGCCGTGGGCGAATTCGGCAGCCTGACCTGGAGACTCAGCCGCCACTCCGTCTATCCGAGCGGCCAGGATTCCCTCGTCCAGGCCTGGTTTGCGTTCTATTTCGACGGGCTCGACCCCAACCGCCTCCCGCCGCAGGCGACCGGCATCACGCGCAACACGCTGCGCCGCCAGCTCAGCCTGCCGTGCGGCCGCGCCCCGGCGCTGGCGATGGGCTACGGCCTCGGCTGGCTTTGCAAAGCCGCGCTGGTGCTCGACGAAATGGACGAAGCCGGCCCGATGCTGCTGAATATCGCGCGCTATACCTACGACAAAAACATGGACTACGCCGATCCCTCGCGGGGCATTGACTGGCGCCGCTTCGCGTGGATCGTGCCGGAAGGCGCCAACATCCTTCCCGACGGAAGCTGGCATCGCATCGGCGACCTCAGCAACGGCGCAAACCAGGGCCCGCCGCTGCACGCCATGGAAATCTGCGCCGGCTTCGACGACACCAAACCGAATGACTTGCGGCTGCTGCCCCGCGTGCCGAATCCGCTCACGGGCATCGAGGTCGAGGATTTCATGGTGCTCGTCCCGGACGGCGCCGGCCTGGCCCGCGCCAAAGTCAGCTACGCCTATAATCGCGCCGCCGCCTCATTCCGCCTCCGCTCGGACCGCCCCCTGCCCCGGCTCGCCCTCCGGCTGGGACCGTTCCACGCAGCGGAAGCGCGCCGCGCCGCCCAAACCCTCAAATCATCCGCGAAAACCGATGTCCGCACGGAAAGTTCGGGAACCTTTCAGGCGCAGGCTGCCTGGTGGGTGTGGCTGGAGAACCTGAAAGACATTGCCTCCCTCGACCTTGATTGGAAATCCTGAGTAATGAAAAACCTGTCCCTCACGCTCTGCGCGGCGCTGCTGTGCCTGCCGGGCCCGTCCCTTTGGGGAGCGGCAAACGAGGCGCCCGATGAAGCCGCGCCCCCGCGGCTGCTCTGGGTCCCCGAGTCCCCGGAAACGAACGGAGACTGCCATGTGGCCTTTCGCGCCACCTGGGAGCTGGAGGCGGAACGCGACGTGGAGTTTCGCCTTTGGGGAGCCAGTTGGTTCGTTGCCTGGCTGGATGGAGAATACTTCGCCGAGGGACCAGCCCGTTTCCCGGCCGCGTTTCCCCAATACCAATCCTTCCACGCCCGGCTGGGGGCGGGGCGGCACGTCCTGGCTGTGCAGGTGCATGACGAGGGCATCCCCACCCGGATGCTCGGAGAGCAGCTCCCGTTTCTCTATTGCGTAGCGATTGCCGGCGGCCGGGAAATCCCGCTGCGCTGGAAGCAATCGCGCATCGGCGGCTACGCCGCGCGGGCCAAACGCATCAACCCTCAGCTTGGCTGGATCGAATGGTGCGACACCCAGGCCGTGCCGGATTGGCAGTCCCCCGGATACGACGACGCCCCCTGGGCCTCCCCCATCACCGTCACCCGCTCACTGGGGAAGCTGGAACCCTTCCCCGCCGCCAACCCGCGCATTTTCATTCATCCGCTTAAACCAGCCGCCGCCGGCAAACTCGCGGAAATGTTCGGCTATGAGCGGGACAACCCGGCCGCCCGCTTCTTTCTGCGCGACCTGGCGGCGGCCAGCCATCCGGCCCAGGGAGTCTGGCGGCGCTACGACCTGGGGCGCGTGCGCCTGATGCGGCCCCGCTTCGAACTTGATTTGCCGCCGGGGGCCGTCGTCGAATTCAGTTATAGCGAATACCTCACGCATGGCCGCGTCGCCCCGTGGATCACACTTTCCGCCGGCGACTCCTGCAACCTCGACCACTACGTGGCGCGCGGCGGCCGCCAGGAATTCTTCCCCCTCACGCCCCGCGGCGGCCGCTTCCTCGAAGTCCACGTCCTGGCGCCGCCGGACAAAGTGCGCTTCCTCAAGGAGGAAGCCGTGGAGCGCTGCTACTACGGCGAACCGGACGCGGCCTTCCGCTGCGGCGACAAGCTGCTCAACCGCATCTGGTCCGTGGGCGTCGAAACGCACCGGGCCTGCGCGGAGGACGCGCTCATTGACAACCCCACGCGCGAACGCGGCCAATGGGCGGGCGACGTGGTCACGGTGGGCATGGACATCGCCGGCGTGGCCTTCAACGACCTGCGGCTCTGCCGGCGGGGCCTGGTGCAATGCGCGCAAAGCGCGCGCGCGGACGGGATGGTGGCGGGCATGTGCCCGGGGCAGGATATCTTCCTGTCCACCTATGCCGCCCAATGGATCACCGCCTGCGTGCATTACTGGGAGTTGACGGGCGAGCGCGCCCTGCTGGAGGAACTGTTCCCGGCCGCCACCCGCAATATCGAGGCGTTCGAAGCCGGTCGCACGGCTGAGGGCTTGAAAGACTCGCTCGCCTGGGGATTTGTGGACTGGGGCTATGTGCGCAATCCCGGCCCCAGCGACATGGGCGTCAACCTGCACTACCTGGCCGCGCTCCGCGATATGCAGCGCTGGTGCGAGGCGCTCGGCAAGCCCGAACGCGCCCGCCACTATCAATCGCTTGCCCAGGCGATGACCGCCATCATCGCCCGCTACTTCGCGGATGAGTTCGCGCAAGGCGGCGACGCCTGGACGCGCATCGGCTACCACCGCGCCGCCCTGGGCCTCCGCCTCGGCTTTTTCAAAGGCGCGAGCGAAACCGCCGGCCTGCGCTTCCTCAAATCGCACATCCTGCGCTGTTTCCCCAACGACCCCAGGGCGCCGCGCCTGAGCGACCCGGCGGCGGATAATGCGCGCCTCATCACGCCTTACTTTGCGCACTATGCCCTCCCGCTCCTCATTGAACACGGAGAAATGAACTTCGTGCTCGACCAGTATCGCAAGTGCTGGGGCTGGGCGTTGAAAGATGGCCGCACCACATGGCTCGAAGTCTTCGACACCCGCTGGAGTCACTGCCACCAGTGGGCCGGTTGCCCGACCTGGCAATTATCCCGCTACGCGCTGGGCCTGCAACCGCGCTACGACCTGGGCGAACGCCATTTCGCGGTCGTCCTCGCCCCCGGCTCCCTGGCTCAAGCCCAGGGCTGCCTGCCCTTGCCCGGCAGCAACGAGACCCTGAAGATCCGGTGGAAGCGCACTGCCGGCAAAGTGCGTTACCGCGTCGAAACGCCCTTCCCCATCTGGCTCCACCTGCCCGCCCGGCTCACCGGCGCCGAACCGCGCACCGTCGCCGTGGACCGCGTGTTCGAGCAGTCCTTCCCGAAACCATAAACCACGCCGCGCTTCGCCCACGTCCGCAGGCGGGCTTTTGCCCGGCCCAAACGCCGGCCCTTTCCCTGCCCGTCCGCGCCCGGAAGCGACGGCCAGCAACTCCAGTTCAAAGACAACCACCTCCGCTCAACCGGGCGAACCCCCTGCCCGCGATGAGGACAACGTAAATAGTCGCCTTGCGGCAACCTCCGTCCGGGAGGGGAAATGTCCCCGCCAACCGTGACCCCATCCCGCCCAAAAACCAGGGCACGCGACAACACCCGGCCGCCCGTTCCGGGCATGCCGAACGTTCGCGTCCACTCCCTCCCGCCTTGAAACGTCGTTTTACATCATCCGCGAGTCGTCCATCCCTCCCTTCCGGCTCAGGCCCGCGCCCAAACCCGACCCACCCGCCCCAGCCAGCCCAACGCTCCCATTAGGCTGTGTACAACGGGGGTACAAAGGAGGCTCAAAGGGGGCTCATGCTTATTTTCTATGTACTCCTGCCGGGCTTCCGATGTACTCCCGTTGTACATGGCCTGGAAGGACGGAGAAGGAACGGCCTTGCGGGCGGTGGTGGACGCTGGGGCGGGGGCGGGCTTCGATTTCTTAACCTTTGCCGTTTCAGTGGCTTGCTGAGATTTCAACATCGGCGGCAGCGGGACGATGGCGTTGTGAACCCGGCTTTGGCCTTTCCAGCCGTTCCGGGTCTGAACCACGGCGATAAATACCTTCTGACCCGGGGCGGGTCGTCCAAACCGGGCGGCGTAGAGGTCTGTGATGTCGCTTTGCCCGTTTTGGCTTGGGCCCAACAGGCCCAGGTAATAGGCCCGGCGGGGTTTCATCCGGCCCGCGCTGCACGGTGGCTGCCCAAAGACCATGATGTCTTCATGGGTGGCCCCGACGTTCAGCCGCAGCCGAATCCCATCTTCCGCGTCATTGACGATCTCCAGCCCGGTGACCGGGTTGGGGCCGAAGACCACCGGGGCGGGCGGTTCCTCCACCGGCGCCAGCCCCAGCCCCCGCAGGGTGCTGTTGATCTGGACGCAAAACTGTTGCCCACTCAGGTGGGAGTATTGCCCCATCCACGGCCGGCTGGGGACGTGCAACGCTGCGGCGTTCCAGCGTTCGCGCTGCGCTTCGGTGAGCTTGAGTCCCCACTCCCGCGAGGAGATCCCAAAATACGACCGTGCGGCCGCCTTGCGCTCCGAGGGTCGGTCCCGGGGAACGGTGCGCCGCCGGGCGCACACGCCGAAGGGGGATTGGTAATAAGTTTCCGCGCCCAGACTGCCCGTGCGCGGAGCAGATAATATTTTCATAATGATGGTCCTTTTTGTTATCGCCTCGGAGGGCGACTCGGCTTCCTGCCATTCCTTGGACTGGAAGTCCCAGCCACCACCACCCCGAGGGTTTGTGGGAAGGCTGGCGGGCGGGAGGTCTGTGCGCAAGGGCAATTTTTGGGGGTTGGCGTTGGCAGGCCGGTGCGGAGCGCCGCGTGAGGGCACGCGGCCTACAGGGGACGGGAGGGTACGGGGGGCCCGCGGTTGCCGGAAGTGGGAAGTTGCGAGAGGACATGGGGTCTGCCGCGGCGCACTTCCATTTCCTGTAGGCCGCGTGCCCTCACGCGGCGCTCGGGAGCCGTTCGCCCGGCGCTGAGAAAAGCACCTGCGCGCCTGCCCGGATTGTCTGCGGGAAGGGCTGCTGGTCTTGGAGGGCAAGCTCATCGCTGCCGATCCCTTGCACGTCCAGCGCAAACTGGCCCCGGCGATCGGGCAAAATGGCGGCGACCATCCCCTTCCGGACGAAGTAAGCCAACCCCATCTGTTCCCACCTGCCCGGGCCCTGGGCGCACGGCAAGGCATCCTCTCCGAAGCGCATAACCGCCGTCCCACCCGCAATCCCAGCCTCCCCGGCTCATGATCTAAAAATCAACGGCCCTGCTCCATTTGACCGCGGAGCGTGGCGCCGCCTTGACGCCGGCGGCCATGCCGATTAAGGTGCTGCGGCACTGGATATGTGCCGTTACGGAACCATAACCGCAGAGCTGGCAAGGTGACATCGCAAAACCGGCAAGATGACTTGCTCCCGACCGGCGCCGCCATGATTCGAGGCCAAGGCCGCTGCCGCACGCGCCCCGACGATCCACCTTCCACCCCTCCCGGCCCAGCGTTCCCCGGGCGCGCCCGTAGCTCAGTTGGATAGAGCATCTGCCTTCTAAGCAGAGGGTCTTGGGTTCGAGTCCCAACGGGCGTGCCATTTTTTGGGCCAGGCGGTTGCAATAACGATGTTTGATGATCGAGGACAGATGGGCGGGCCGGAGTCCGCCATAGTGATACACGGGGCGCGGGAGCACAACCTGAAGAATGTGTCGCTCGCGGTGCCCCGCGGGCGGCTGGTTGTCATCACCGGGGTGAGCGGCTCCGGCAAGAGCACGCTGGCGTTTGACCTGCTGTTTGCCGAGGGACAACGGCGGTTCCTGGACTCGATGAACGTCTATGCGCGGCAATTCGTGGAGCAGTTGGCGCGTCCAGACGTGGATTTGATTGCGGGCATCCCGCCCACGGTGAGCATCGAGCAGCGCATCAGCCGCGGCGGGGGCAAGAGCACGGTGGCCACGGTCACGGAGGTTCATCACTTCATCCGCCTGCTCTTTGCGCGGTTGGGCACCCCGTTCTGCCCGGAGTGCCGCGTGCCGGTCGAGGCCCAGACCCGCGACGAACTGGGCCGCCGCCTGCAGCGTGAGCTGCGCCAGCGCGGCGACCTGCGGTTGCTGGCGCCGGTGGTGAAGAACCGCAAGGGGTTCCACACCGATGTGGGAGAATGGGCCGCCCGCCACGGCTACGCGGAGGTTCGCGCGGACGGACGGTTTTATTCCACCCGCCAGCGGCTGCGCCTGGACCGCTTTCGCGAGCATGACGTGGAGATTGTTGTCGGCGTGCTGAAGGCGGACGGGCGGCCCCCGGGAGGGCGAACGCCCCCGCGAATCCGCGCCGCTTCGGCAAACGGGGATCCCGGGGGCGCCCGCCCTCCCCGCCTGGAAGGGCAGCGGCTGATTGACGAAGCCCTCAAGCTGAGCCAGGGGACCCTGTTTGCGCTGGATTCACATCAGCGCCTGACCCTTCATTCGACCGAGCGCGCCTGCCCGCAGTGCGGCCGTTCCTTCGCGGTGCTGGATCCCAAGAACTTCAGCTATAACTCCCCGCAGGGCTGGTGCCCGCGCTGCCGGGGTTTCGGGGAGCTGTTTTACCTGCCCGAGGCGGATCGCGGCGCGCGGGCGGACGCGATCGAGGAATCGTGGTACGGCTGGCAGGAGGGACAACGGGAGACCTGCCCCGAGTGCGGCGGGTCGCGGCTGAACCCGCTGGCGCGGGCGGTGCGGCTGGGATGCGCGGAGTGCGGGGCGCGGGAGGCCGGGTGGGAAACCGCGCCGACGATGGACACGTTTGGCCGGATGTCGGTGGCGGAGGCGGACCATTTCTTCCGGCGCCTCAAGTTTGCGGCGCGCGCGGCGTTGATTGCGCGCGACATCCTGCCGGAAATCCGGGAACGGCTGAAGTTTCTCCGGGAGGTGGGGCTGGATTACCTGCAGTTGGGGCGGGGCGTGCCGACGTTGTCGGGCGGCGAGGCGCAGCGCATCCGGCTGGCGGCGCAACTGGGGTCGAACCTGAGCGGCGTGCTTTACATCCTGGATGAGCCCACCATTGGCCTGCACGCGCGGGATAACGAGCAATTACTGGCGGCGCTGGAGCAACTCAAGGCCCGCGGCAACTCCGTGCTGGTGGTGGAGCATGACGAGGCCACCATGCGGCGGGCGGACTATATCATTGACCTGGGTCCCGGGCCGGGCCGGCATGGGGGGGAAGTGGTGGCCGCCGGCACGCTGGCCGAATTGCGGCGGCATCCGGAATCCATCACGGGGCAATGCCTGCGGACGAAGCGAAGCTTCCCGGCGCGCGGGCAGCGGCGCGCGGTGGGCAAGGCGCGGCGGCCGGCGCCGGAACCCGGCTGGCTGACGCTGCGGGGCGCCCGGAAGAACAACTTAAAGAACCTGACGGTTTCGTTTCCGCTGGGCAGGCTGGTGGTGATGACGGGTGTGAGCGGCTCGGGCAAGAGCACGCTGGTGCGCGAGTGCCTGCTCCCGGCGCTGCAATCCCGCCGCGCATCGCGCGCCGCGCGCCGCACGTCCGCGCGTCCCCGGCTCTCCGGGGCGGAATCGCTGCATGCCGTCTATGAAGTGGACCAATCGCCCATTGGGCGCACGCCACGCTCGATTCCTGCCACGTATGTGGGCTTCTTTGACGACATCCGCCGGTTATTTGCGCAGGTGCCGGAAGCGCGGCTGCGCGGTTATTCGCCGAGCCGGTTTTCCTTCAACAGCGCGCAGGGCCGCTGCCCCGAGTGCGAAGGGGCGGGAACGATCAAGCTGGAGATGAACTTTCTGCCCCCCGCGTTCGTGCGCTGCGAGGTCTGCGGCGGGACGCGGTTCAACCGTGAAACGCTCGACATCGAATACCATGGCCGGAATATCGCCGCGGTGCTGGAGATGTCCGTGGAAGAGGCGCGGGAATTCTTTGGCAACCTGCCCCGCCTCCGGCGGCCGCTGCAGGCGTTGTGCGATACGGGGCTGGGCTATCTCAAGCTGGGCCAGACCAGCCCCACCCTCAGCGGCGGCGAAGCGCAGCGCGTCAAACTGGTGAGCCATCTGCTGTCCGGGCTGAAGACGCCCGAGGCGCTGGAGCGCCGGCCCCGGCGGAACCTGTTCGTCCTGGAGGAACCCACCATCGGCCTGCACATGGCCGATGTGCGGCGGCTGGTGGACGTGCTGCAACGGTTGGTGGAGGCCGGCCATTCGGTCATCGTCATCGAGCATAACCTCGATCTCATTGCCGAGGCCGATTGGGTGATTGACCTCGGCCCCGAAGGCGGGGACGGCGGCGGACGCGTCGTGGCCGCCGGCACGCCGGAGCAGGTGGCCCGCTGCCGGCTCTCACATACCGGGCGGTTCCTGCGCGGCATTCTCGCCCCGGCCTAAGCGCGGCGCGGGCCGAATCCCCAGCGGCCCACCGCGAACCTGGCGGCGCCCCGCGGCGCGAGCCGGGACGGCGATGCCGGGCCGGCTATGGCATCCGGAGACGGAAGTAACGTTGCCCGCCGGTGGCGGGCAGTTGCGCCGTGGCGATCCCGCCGGCTTCCGTCAGCATCACGGCGACCGGCGCGTAGGGACCCAGGACATGGTTGGCGGCTTCGAGCACGGGCTCCGGATGCGTGGCGGGCCAACTGACGGCAATCCCCCCGGCCTCCGGCGCCACGCTCAATTTCGGGCGCCGGGGCGGCTCGAAGCTCACGCCGTCAATCCAGAGGGTGAAGCCGCTGCCCCAGGTATCGGCATGGATTTCCAGCGCGGTGATGCGGCTCAGGTCCGGGGCGCCAAAGGTGGAGCGCCGCCAGCCGTTTTCCTCCGTGGGCGAAGCCGCCAGCGGTATCTGGCAGGCCAGCCAGGCGTCCCGGGCGTCGTTGAGCAACTCGTAGGGCCAGCCGTCCTGGTAATATTGATACTGAACGTAGTTGCCATCGCCATCCTTGAGCCGGATCCACGGGCTGCCATTTTGAAAGCCCAGGTTGGGATTCTCGACATAGAACCGGATGTTCAGGGTGCTGACCTCGGTGAGGTCCCACAACGCGTTGAAGGTGCCGGGGTAGCGGACCCAAGTATCGAATCCTCCGTCGGTGACAAACTTAAGCGAGACCTGGCCGACCTGCCGGCGCGAGGCATCGTTCGTGACGGTGCTGCCGCCGCTGGCGCCTCCCTCGGCCCAGGCAACCCAGTCGGCGGCGTTGGTCTCGGTGAGTTCGCGCGGCGGAAAGCGCTGGATGGGGCCGCCGAGCGTGACCTGGCGCGTGAAGGTGGCCTGGTTGGTCTCGCCCTGGTAGTAGGCGACGTTGGCCTCGGTGATGTCGAGCCACGCGTAATCCACCACGCCCTCGTATTCGAGGCGGAAGTGCAGCACGCCATTGGCTCCCGTCACCGCGACGTAGCCAAACGGGTTGGCGCGCAGCACGTCGCCCGTCGGCAACGGCGGGACTTTGGCGGGGTCAATCGGCACGTTCGGCAGGACCAAGACGCCGTTGGAGTCGGTCAGCCCCTGGGCCTTGACCTGCGGGGTGATGAGCCGGCCCTCATCCGGGCGCTCTTCGAGCTGATACACCTTCACCGCCGCGCCGTGGAGCGGCTGGCCGGTGCGCGTGAGAAAGCGCATTTTCACTTCCGCCGGGATGCCATAGAGATACTGGCCGAAATAGCCGTGGGCCTGGTCGAGCCAGTGGTTCATCGCCAGCGCGCTGTGCGGCGAGAAGAAGGGGCTGCACGCGCGCATAAGATCGTCGGGGCCGGTGTAGCCGAGGCCGGAGACCTGGTTCATCTCCCCGCTGAGGTCGAGCTGGTAAATGTCAATGAGCCCGAGCTGATGCCCCATTTCGTGAAGATAGCCGTAATCAATGTCGTCCGCGTCGTTATACCACCCGGAGTTGCGGTAGCTGTAGGGGGCTTCGTGGGCGTAGAACCGGAAGGGGAACACGGCAAACGGGAGGGTGTCAACCGCCGGATCGGGCGCGGTGTCCGCCAGCAGCTCCAGCACGTCGTAATGCACGCGCTTGGCGCAGTTGGCGCTGGCGAACATTTGGTTGAACCGCGCCATGTGATACTGAATCCAGTCAATCAAGTCATCCGTGACCGCGTTCGCCCAGTTGGTCGTCTGGAACCGGAAGCTTTCGTAGTAGCTCGCGTCAATATAACTCAGGAAGGCGACGGACTTGGTGTTGATGGTCACCGCATTGTTGCCCGCCCGCGCGTCGGACGTGGTGAGGAGGAAGCGGACGTCATGCGCCGCGCCGTCCCACGGACGCGCGAACGTGAACGTCGTCCGGCCGCCCGGGGCGAGCGGCCCGGCGACGGAGTTGGAAGCGGCGTTGGTGCCGTCCCATTGCCAGACGCCGGCGATGGCATTGGTCCACGGATTGCTCCCCCGGTTGCGGACCGTGGCGGTGTACGTGACCGGGGCGTTGATGGCCGGCCAGCGCGGCGTGTTGGTCGTCTGGCCATGGCCCAGGCCCGTCGCCGCGCTGAAGCGGTAGGGGCCGTAGCCGGAGGGCTCGGTGATTTCGTAATCGGTGTATTCCGCGGCGTAGCGCGGAAAGCGCGGCGTGCGGGAGATGCCGACGACCTGGAGGTCGGTTTCATCATACGGCCGGAAGCCGCCGATGGCCGTGACCGTGCCCGGCTCGCCGCCGGAGAGCGTGACGGTTGCGACAAAGTAGTAATAGCTCGCTCCATTCACCAGCGGGCTGTCCAGGTAAGTCGTCGCAAGCCGATTCGAGAGGGTTGCGACGGGCGTCAGGCCCGCGAGCGACGTGAACGGCTCCGGGGCGCGATAAATCGCGTAGTGGGAGAAATGCCCCATCGGGTCGGGCACCGGCAGCCATTGCAGCTCGATGGCGGCGTTCAGCGGCCGTGCCGCCTGGCCGGCGGGCGGCGGCAGGTGGATTTCCGGCGCCGCGTTCAGATCGAAGGCATTGTAGAGATTCGCCGCCTGCTGCGAGGGCGTCTGGCCATCGCCGTTGCTTTGCGTCCAGACGAGCCGCGCGGGCAGGTACAGCAGGCCGTCGGACGAGAGGGTGGCCGTGCTCCGGGCGGTGCCATTTGCCGCCACCGTCAGCGTGTCGAGCAAGGTGGCGTTCGCCCCGTCGTCCCGCAGGGCGAAGTAAGTTCCGCCCTCGTTATTGCCCACGACCAGAACCCCGTTGGGCGTCACAATGGGCGACGACGCTTCGCTGTCCCAACCCTTGCTGCCGGTGGCGTAGGACCATTTCACCGAGCCATCGGCGGTGTTGATGGCGTACAACCGGCCGTCGCCTTCCTGGCTGACCGTTTGAAAATAGAACGTCAGCCCATCCTGCGCCAGGCAGCCGGCGCTTTGAGCGCGCTGCGGGTGATTCACCCCGTCCTGCCAATCGAACACCGGCATCGCCACCTGGCTCCACAACGGCTCCCCGTCGGCGTCCACGCCGACGATTCGGATGCTCGCCGCGCCGATGGGCAGATAGACCCGGCCCGACGCCGGATCCACCGTCGGGTCGGCGTCAGTCTCCAGGCCGCCCGTGACGCTCCACCACTCGTCGCCGCTGGCGCCGTCAAACGCTTTCAACTCGGCGCAGCGGCCCGCGGCGAGCACGTTCGTGCGCGCGGCGGTGGTCCAGATCGCCGGCCGGCTGAGGCACTCGCACAACTCCGATTCCGCCTCCCAGGTGACTAAGATGTCGGTGCCCGAATCGGTCCCCGCGTACGGCCGGTCATTCCAGGCGTGCGCGAAGATGCGGCCGTCCGGCGCCACCTTCGGCGAAGCGATGCCCAACCGCTCCGGATCGGCATCCGCCTCGTTATGCCAGTAAACCGAAGGCCCCTCGGCCGACGCGAATGCCATCAACGGATGCGGCGTATCGTCGTTGATGACATAAATCGTCGCGCCATCCGGAGAAAAGGCGGGCGTGTTGACGCCGATGGATTCGCCGCCAGCGGGATTGCCGCTCCAGAAAACCTGGCCCGTGTGCCGGTCCATGCCCTGCACCCCTTTGGGCCAATGATAGCCGCTCACCACCAGGTCTGCCCCGTCGGGGCCCACACCGTCAAAAAACACCATTGCGCTGCAGCTCAGGTTGCCTTCATTGGGCGAGCCCGGAGCCGGCGTCTGCCACCGCAGCACCGCGAAGAAATTGGTCCCCATCCGGTTGGTTGGAACAATGAAATCCGCCCGGCCGGTGTTCTCGGCATCGCGGTGGAGTTGCGTCCAGGCCTCCGCCGACGAGGCCGCCGCGCGCGGCCCGCCGTCCGCCCCGGATGCTCCCGAAGGGAGACGGGGGGGGCTGGCAGGGAAATCGCCAAAGTTTGCGGCAGAAACCGGCGCGGCGAAGACCGTCGCACCGGCCAGCCAGAGGGCCAGCACGCTGGCGGAATGCCGCCGTTTGCGAACGGGAATGGAAGTTGATGGAGTCTTCATAGTTTGGGCTTTATCAGGTCGGAAGGTTTTGGTGAGTTTCCCGGGACGGGAAAGAGCCGAAGCCACGGCCCGCCGGCACGGAGTATGGCAGGGGGGAAAACAGGGATGTGGTTTCAAGCTCACTGGACATGCCATGACATTACCGAAAAGCGGCCCGCGGGTCAACGGGTTTTTTCGCGCCAGGGCATCGCATCCGGGCGCCCGGGTCTCCAGCTTTTCCCCCTGTCCGCAAGCCCGTAAATCCACGCGGAACCCGCGCGGGCTAAGGCTGGGCGGGACGCTGTTGCATCCGGGCGCGCGGGCCAAAGTAGGGATAGCGGTCCCAGTGATCGTCGTCGTTGGCGAGGCGCGGGTCGGCGGTGTCTTTTTGCCACTGGTCCAGGCGGGCGCGGAGCTGTTTTTGCGCGGCGGCATAGGCGGGCTGGCCGGCCACGTTGTTGATCTGGTGCGGGTCCCGGCGCAAATCGTAGAGCTCCTCCGCCGGGCGCCGGGCGAAGCAAAGCTGGTAGAACTGCCGCACCGCCGGCTCATCGCGGTGATCCAGGATGAAGCTCTTGGTCGGGCCGTCGTCGCAGTCGCCGAAGGCGCTAAGGGGATCCTTGTGCGCCTGCGGATCCCCGGCCGGCCAGCGGTCGGGCCGAAGATTGCGCACGTAAAGAAACTCGCGCGTGCGAATGGCGCGCACCGGGTAACCCGCGTCGCCAGCGCGCGCGTTGGCGTGCCGCTCGCGCTCGAGAAAGACGGTGTTGCGCGTCCCGGGTTTCTCCGCGCCGGTCAGCAGCCCCAGAAAGCTGCGGCCGGTCATCGCCGGCAGCGGCGGAAGCCCGGCCGCTTCCAGGCAGGTCGGCGCGAGATCCATCAGGCTGATGAACTCCTCGCAAACCCGGCCGGCTTTGACCCGGGCCGGCCAGCGGACGGCCAGCGGCTGGCGGCTGCCGCCATCATAGACATTGGCCTTGCAGCGCGGGAACGGCCAGCCATTGTCGCCGCTGATGATGACCAGCGTATTGTCGCGCCGGCCCGCCTTGTCCAGCGCCGCCAGCACCTCGCCCACGTCGCGGTCGAAGCGCTGCACTTTCCAGTAGTAGTCCAGCACATCCTGGCGCGAAACGGCATTATCCGGCCAGTAAGGAGGGATGACGACCTTGTTCGTTTTGAGGCCAATGCCGGCGCCCGAACCGGCTTCGTAGGGCCGATGCGGATCATGGCTGCCGAACCAGAAGCAGAACGGCGTTCCCGCCGGCACGGTTTGCAGAAAGGCGTCAAAGCTCGGAAACGCCTGGCCCGCCGGGTTGCGCGTGTAGCCACCGGCCCGGAAATCGCCCGGCCCCCAGCCTTTGCGCGTGCTGCCAATGACATAGCCGGCTTTTTCCAGCAGCTTGGGATACACCGGGTACCGCCGAGGCAGAAACCCCCACAGGCAGCTCCCCTCCTCCAGCCGATGCGGGTATTGGCCGGTCAGCATCGCCGCTCGCGACGGCGAGCACGACGACACCGTGCTGAAGCAGTAGTTGAAGCGCACCCCCGCGCGGGCAATGCGGTCAAAATTCGGCGTATGCACCACCCGGTCGCCATAGACGCCCGCATGCGGCCAGCTCCAATCATCCGCCAGGCAAAACAGTATGTTCGGGCGCGAGTCCGCCGCCGCCGCCAGCACGCCGGCCAGCAGCACCAGGCTGAAATAAACCAGCTTCCGGCGCGGCTCCCGCCCTCCCCGTCCCGGCAAAATCTTATGGCTATTCATCCCGGCCGGCGCAACCCGATGAGAACTTGCTTTCCGCGCTCCCGCCCGCACAGAACGCCACGCGCGGGCGGGGAAAAAGGCTTTTGCGCTCACCGAGCATGCGCCGACTTTATCAAAAGCCGGCTGGCGCTTCAACGCCTTATTTGCGGCGAATAAGAACCGGCTTTCCCCGCGCGCGCGCGCCCGGAGCCGGCGCCGGGAAACTGGCGCCGCGGGTCGCAGGTTGATGTGGCCGCCAGCCCGATTTTCGGATATAACCCGGCGGATGAGAATCGGTTTGTTTGCGTGGTTGATTCTGCTGGCGGCGCTGACGGCGCCCACGCGGGGAGCGGAATCCTACGACCTGGTCATCCGGCATGGCCGCGTGGTGGACGGCTCGGGCAACCCGGCCTTCTTCGCCGACGTGGCGGTGCGCCAGGGGCGCATCGCCGCCCTGGGCCGCATCGAACGCGCGGGCCGCATCGAAATCAACGCGGCGGGGCTAATCGTCGCCCCCGGATTCATTGACGTCCATACGCACGCCGATGAAGTCGCCACCCGGCCGCTCGCGGAGAACTTCGTGCGCATGGGGGTGACGACCGTGGTCGCGGGCAACTGCGGCAGCTCCACGCTGGACGTCGCCCGGTTCTTTCGCGGGATCGAGCGCACCAACGCCGCCGTCAACGTCGCCACGCTCATCGGCCACAATAGCGTCCGCCGCAAGGCGATGGGCGGCTCTTTTGCGCGCCCGCCCACCCCGGCGGAGCTGGCCCAAATGAAGGCGCTGGTCGGGCAAGCCATGAAAGACGGCGCGGCGGGGCTTTCCACCGGCCTGATCTACCAGCCCGGCGTGCACGCGCAGACCGATGAAATCGTGGCGCTGGCCAAGGTCATTGCGCCCTACGGCGGCATCTACGCCAGCCACATGCGGCACGAAGGCGCCCAAATCTACCAGGCCCTGGACGAAGTCTTCCAGGTCGCGCGCGCGGCGGGCATCCGCGCCGAGGTGTCGCACCTCAAGCTCTCCGGGCCCAACGCCTGGGGCCAGGCCGGCCAGGTGCTGGCCCGCCTCGAACAGGCGCGCGCCGAGGGGCTGGATATCACGCAGGATCAATACGTCTATACCGCCTCCAGCACCGGCCTGAGCCAGTTGCTGCCGGCCTGGGCGCTCGAGGGGGGCCGGGACGAGTTCCGCCAGCGCGTGGCCGACCCGGCCCTCAAAGCCCGCCTGATCGCCGACCTGAAACGCCGCCTGCGCGACCAAAAGCGGGACGACTTCTCCTACGCCGTCATCGCCTCCTGCGCGCACGACCGCGCGCTCGAAGGGCTCAACCTCGCCCAGGCCGCCCAGGCCAAACGCGGCTCCGCCGCGCTCGAGGACCAGATCGAAACGCTGCTGGAGATTCAAGCCCGCGGCGGCGCCAGCGGCGTCTTCCACAACATGAACGAAGACGACCTCCAGGTTTTCCTGCGGCACCCCAACACCATGGTCGCCTGCGACAGCGGCCTGCGGAAATTCGGCGAAGGCATGCCCCACCCCCGCGGCTACGGCAACAACGCCCGCGTGCTGGCCCGCTACGTCCGCGAACTCAAAGTGCTGCGCCTCGAAGATGCCATCCGCAAGATGACCAGCCTGCCCGCCAACACCTTCCGCCTCCCGGACCGCGGCCTGCTCCGGCCCGGCGCCTGGGCCGATCTCGTCGTGTTCGACGCCGACAAAGTGCAGGACCGAGCCACCTTCCCGGCCCCGCACCAATACCCCGACGGCATCCCGCATGTCATCGTCAACGGCATCCCCGTCATCCAGAACGGCCAGCACACCGGCGCCAAAGCCGGCAAGGCTTTGCGCCACTCGCGCTGACGCCGCCCCCCGCCCGGCCCGCCCGCCGCCTCAGCCTCCCGGGGGAACTTTGCTTCCCGGCTTCGCAGTTCGGCTTTGCCCGCCCGCCGCCGATCCGGTATGCTGCGCGGTATGATGAGCCTGACAAATGGCGCGGCGGAGCAGCGGCCGAAAACGCCCGGGAAACGAATGCGGCTCGCCGGGCTGGCCGCCCTGTTGGCCGCGGGACTGGCCACCGGTTGCGCCCACTCGGCGCGGCGGAGCGCGCTGGCGGACGGGGTGGCCTCCATCCAGGTCCCGCCGGTTCCCGTCTTCCTGAATGGCCCGATGGCGCTGCTGTTCACCAACGTCAACGGGTTCCGCGCCCGTGTGGTGCTGGAAAGCGGCTCCCCCGCCCGGACGGAAGCCGCCGGCGAATTGATGGGACAAGGCGGCCACCTGCTCTTCATGCCGGCCGCCGGCGGGGCGGCCGCCCGGCGTGCTCCGGCGGCCGACAGCGCCTTCATCTGGAACGTACCGGCGCAATCCGGCTTCCTCCTCAACGGCCCCATGCAGGCGTATGCGCCAATCCCCGCCGGCTCCCGGCCCGGCAGCCTGGCAACCCGCGCCGCCGCCGACTCCGCCGCCGCCGAGCGCATAGACGGCCATCTCTGCGAATGCGTCCATGCCGTCGTGGCCGCCGACGATGGCACGACCACCCCGTTCCGGCTGTGGCGGGCACCGGACTTGAACGGCCTGCCGCTCCGCATCATCGCCCCCGCGGCCGCCGCGCCCCTGACGCTCACCCTGTCCAATGCCCGCCTGGAACCCCTGCCCCGCGAACTTTTCCTGCCCCCCAAAGGCTTCACCAAATACGACAGCGCCGAGGCCCTGGCGCGTGAACTGATGATCCGCCGTCACAACCTTAAACGCCCGACGCCCTACACGTCCGATGAGGACATCCCCCGCGGCAACCTGCTCTTGCCGCCTTAAGACCCGCTGTCACCACGCCGCGCGGCCCGGGCGCGGCGCCGGCTCCCCCCTTGAAAATCTGCGTCCGCCCGCGTAGTGTTGCCCCATGAGTGCAAAGCGGCGTTCAACTTCTCCGGCGGTTTCCCTCCCCCGCGCCCACGGCTGGCTCGCCCTGGACCGCCGCGCCTTTCTCCGTCAATCGCTGGCATGCGTGGGCGGGTTGGCCACGGGCCTGCCCGCCATCGCCGCGGGCCTCGACCGGGGCAAGGCCGTCCCCCTGGGGGTGGCCCGGGGCATCCACCCGGGGCGCGTGGTCTGGGCGCACGATCCCGAGGTGACCACCTGGAAAGGCCCCGACGACGGCCACTGGTGGGAGGGCAACCGGGTGAAGCTGGAGCGCGTGGAGGCCATGCTGGCGCGGGCCGTCTGCGAATTGACCGGCGAAACCACGGTTCCCCGGGCCTGGTCCCGGCTGTTCCGCCACCTGAACCAGGCGCGGGGCAAGGGGGATGTCGGGTATCGGGCGGGCGAGCAAATCGTCATCAAGCCCAACTGGGTGGGAATGATCTTCCACGAAGGCAACGTCAACCTCGATACGTACGCCTTCATCCGCCGGCAAGACTACATGAACACCGCGCCGCAAATGATCCTCGCGCTGCTCGACCAGTTGGTGCGCGCCGGGGTGGCCCCGCGGCACATCACCATCTGCGACACGCTCGCCTGCCTGGTCCACGACTACTACGACCGCCTCCACGGGGACTTCCCGGCCGTGCGCTACGAGGATTACGCGGGCAAATTCGAGCGGGCCAAAGTCCGGACTTCCACGCAGCCGCTCTATTGGAGCAGCCGTCCGGAGGGCAAGGCCCAGGATTACCTGCCCGCCAGCTTCGCCGACGCCGAATATCTCATCAACTTCGCCAACCTCAAGGCCCACACCGGCGGTGGCGTCACGCTCTGCGCCAAAAACCATTATGGCTCCCTCGTCCGCTGGCCGGCGCAAAAGGGCTACTACGACATCCACCCCAACTGCTTCTCCCGCAACCCGCGCATCTACCGCCCGCTGGTGGACCTGACCGGCCACTCCCACCTGGGCGGCAAGACCGTCCTCTACCTCGTGGACGGCCTGTTCTCCGGCGTGCATCCCCGCGACCCGGTTCCGCAGCGGATGCGCACGCCCCCGTTCAACGGCCAATGGTCCTGCAGCCTCCTGGCCTCGCAAGACCCGCTGGCCATTGACTCGGTCGGGTTCGACTTCCTGGCCGCCGAGTGGCCCGACCTGGCGGGCAAAGACGGCGTGGACGATTACCTCCATGAAGCGGCGCTGGCCCCCGACCCGCCGTCGGGAACCTTCTACGACCCGAACCACGACACCCCCACCCGGCGGCTGCCCAGCCTGGGCGTCCACGAACACTGGAACAATCCGCGGGAACGAAAATACTCGCGCAACCTCGGGACCGGCGACGGCATCGAACTCGTCAGCGTGAAGCTGGGCGCCCGCCCCGGAAAATAGCGGCTCCCCGCCAACCGGGCGCATCCCCGCGGGCGCGGGGCCGGGGGGAAAGTGGTGGAGGGAACGACGACCTACCGCAAAACAGTCTCAAAGCCCGCGCTCATCGTAACTCCTTGATAATAAAGGCCGAAGTCACCTCGCACAACCACTTCCCAACAACCCGACCAGAGAAACGATTTTCTCCCCTGATTTCCCGGCACCGGACGAGGGTGACAGGTTTGCAGTAAAACCGGATACCTGGCGCTGAGCCGCAACAACTTCAAATCCGGTTTTCGGACGCCGGTTCGGTTCCCAAAATGGGATTCGAATTGACCCAGGGCATCACCCCTTCGGCGGATACGGATCGTTCCCGTGGCTGTCCTTGTTCTGAATCTTCCCGTCCTTGCCGTGGATGTAGAACTCGGTGCCTTGGTTCTGGCTGATCTTACGCCCGGCGTCGACGGCATCCTGCTTCTTGTCGAAGTGGCCGCTGCTACGGGTAGCGCCGTCTCTCTTGACGTCCCAACCGCCATCGGCATTCGGCACAACATGATGTGATCCTGGTTTCTTTGGCATAGTCGCCTCCTGTTTACTTGGTTTCCGTTGAAATGAGTTGCGTTGCCAGTTCCAAAGCATCCACCGGCCAGAAGCACTCTGATCGCGGGCGGTTGACGCCTGGATGTTCGGCCTTGGGGCGGCAGTTCAGGACCCGCTCAACCCATTGGGCGGGTATGGCGTCCAAGCCGTACACCGCGCCCAGTAGCGCCCCACAAATGGCTGCATTGGTATCGGTGTCGCCACCTCGCATGACCGTATCGACAACGCCAGCTTCAAAGCTCGGGGCATTGAGCAATTGCCACAGGGCATTTCGGAACGCGATCAACACCCAGCCCTGTTGCTGGACGTAGTCATCAGGTGGAGCTTCGGCGGCTCCATGGATAGCGTCCATGAGAGCCGAGTCGGCTGCCAGGTCGGCTGCCCACTGTTTGATATTCTGGTAGAGCTTCCCGGCCTCGCAGCCGGAGGCAATGGCGTGAGCAATCGCCATGGTGAAAAGGGTGTTGGCCTGCAGGCACACCGGGTTCGGATGTGTCAGAGCGGCGTCCTGTTTGGCCCAGTCGCCCACTGTCTCCAACGAGTGGTTGGCCCCGAAGATGCCCAAGGGGCTGATCCGCATCATGGCCCCATTGGCCTGGCTGTCGGGGTTTGGACACCCCCTAAGACCAGCGGAAATGGTCATGCCACAGTCAAAAGGATCGGAGTCGAGCCAGAACTGATAGGCCCGAAGCGCGGCATCGGGATCATAGGTCCCACGTTCTGTCAGCATCCGGGCCAGCAGCAGCGCCATTTCCGAGTCATCCGTCGGCTGACCGGCAATGGTGTTCCATGTGCCGCCATCGGCCAGTTCCCGCACGCCGTTCGGGTAGCTGCGGCGGATCTCCTCCGGCGACTGGAACTCGACCAGGCTGCCAAGGGCGTCACCGGTGAGCTGTCCAAGGAGGCAGCCCTGGGCACGATTAATTATCAAGTCACTGCCCATCGGCCGAAAAGACCTCGACGACATTGCCATCCGGGTCAAGACTTCTGAAAAAAAGCATCCCGGATTTTCCCCACGGAGCCAACGCCGTAACTATCTGCAAATCGCTTTCCTTAATCCACCGAAAGCGCTCAGCAATGTCCGTTGCCTGAATGTAGAGCATCGCTCGAAGTTGAATCCCTTGGGGAACATTGTTCGTGTAGCTCAAAGGAACCAGAACGAGTCCTTGGTCAAAAACAATCACATCCGTGCTTTGTTTCTTCACAGTTAAGCCGAGGCAGTCACGATAGAACCAAATGGCTTTTTCGAATGAGGCCACAGGTATCTTGGAACCGCATCCACGACTTTTAGAAATAGGCTGCTGGTGAGGCACGCTGGTTTGCTTCGGGCTACTGGCTATTGGCTCAAAATCGCCCTTTGAAATCTTGTTCAGGTAGATGATTTGGCCGTCCTCTGTGGTCAAGCGTCGGAATTCGACTTTGAATTTCCCGCTGCGTCCGATGTAGTCACGGCCGCGATTTACCTTGGCCTTTCTACAATCAGGGAGGCTGACGTCGCTCGAATCAGGAGCGATTACAACATCATCAATCCAATTCTTGAGCAAGGATCTCTTAACAACCTCATGAGTAGGCTTGTCATCAATATGTCCGTTTGCTAATCGAAATGCATTTTTCTCGATGTAAGCGGCGTCTTGAATGCCTTGCTTCACAGGTGATAGCCAGTCGGAGCCATTAATGCAGCCGAGCAGACCACCCGACATTGAGGCGATTGTATCGGTGTCCGAACCGATGGCAAAGGCTGCCTTTACCACGCCATTAATTGGATCAGCAGCGTGGCGAGATGCCAGATATACGGAGGCTATCGCGGCAAAGGTTCCGGCCCCACTTATCTTACTGTTGAAGCATTGGAGTTTTCTTAGTACATCGTCATCGAGACTCAAAGCCCCTTTCGAGAGTTCAGCTCGGCAGACTTCAAGATACTCCATGACCTCAGCTTTGGCCGACTCCCAAAGTTTCATGTAGTTCTGAAGGCTTTTTTCCGCTTGGCTCCGCCATTCTGGCGGGATGCTTGGTGTGGCCGGAAGCGCAGACCAGAGATCGACGTTCTTGATCAATTCTTCCACCAATTCACCATAAGCCAGTTTCGAATCCTTGCGAAAAGCCGCCCAAAGCGCGAAACCGTAAGCCAAAGCGCCTAACAGCGCCCGGGGGTGTCCATGTGTCGCTATACCATCAAGGAAAATGTTGGTGGCTATTTTGGGGAATTCCTTTTCGCCCAGAAGCAAGACGTGAGGGAGAACGCGCATCGCGACACCGTTTCCGCCCGCGTCGTAATATCGTTTCACATCCTGCGGCTTCCGGCTAGAACTCCATGGCACGACACCATCCAGCCATGACTCCACAGCTCTTTTGGTTGCTCCGCCACCACCACGTTCATAAACGGACCAAAAGGGTAACTCAACCTGTGTGAAGTGTTCCCACCACCTTTCACCTTTCTGCAAAGACCGACTGAGACACAGTATGAGTTGGGTGTCGTCGCTGTACTCACCTTCCTCAATAATCTCTTCATGAGGAAAAAAGCGGCCGCCGGAGCGTCGAGTCCATCTCTTAAAATCATGCAGACGGCCTTGGGTTTGTCGTGAGGCGTTTGATTTGGCAATTCGCTCGTTGGGCCAACCCAGTGCGTCACCAAAAGCAGCCCCAAGCATGGCTCCTACGCCTTTGCTTGTTTTTAGCCTTATTGTGTTGTTATCGGCCATGTAGACCTCCGTTTTCATATATCGTTTCCGTCGCTCGGACTCCGCGTTGAATCAACCGCGAAAGCGATGCTTTATTGAAAAAGTCCGGAGCGATGTAAATTGGTTTGTCAAGTGCTATTCCCTGGAGCTCCAATCTGCATATTTCCCGATGAACCTGTTCTTCTGTATGAACTGCAATACCGATAATTGAATCAAGTGGAATCGGGTCTTTAAGGAGAACTTCCGCCTGAATATCAGTTGGTGCAGCGGGAAGATGTCTGGCAGGACGAGAAAAAGTAATTCCTGGGGATGTATCCGCGTAAAGTGATCGAAACCCGTTTATCCCTGTTTGGATATAAGCACCCCGAGCCCGGGCGGCATTGCACGGGCAAAAGCAAGTCTCAGGGTGCCACAGGTAGCTGGGATCGATCATCAACACTACCCAGTCCTTGAACAAGTGATCTTGTTCCCGGACTTTCGCGAAGTAGTAGGTGTTCGGATATTCGATAGAACAGCAAATCAGATCATCCCGCCCGTCATATCGGTCTGGGTCGGTCGGATTATGCGGCATATCATACTGCTGAAGTGTCCGCTTCGAACAAAGCCCGAGAGGATCGTCAAAAATATGAGCGAGGTTTCTCGACTGCGTAAAATGGCAGATCCGAGTGATTCCACGGTTGACGCACTCTTGTTGAATCAAGTTCATGGCTTGACCCTCTGGTAGAGTGATTCGTCAACGGGTAGCAGTGACGTAAGCTCACCAGTGTAGAGCAGGATCAAACTCGTTTTTGCTCTTGTTACCGCCACATAAAGAAGTCTTCCATCATGCGTAAGACCATCCTCTTCCCCGTGAGAGTCTATGTAGCCTGGATCGGGAAGATTGTCCGCATCCAAGAAAGGAAGTATCACGACGTCAAATTCAAGCCCCTTAGCCGCGTGATAGGTGCCATGGTAAATGCCGGGGCCGTCATTCCATACTTGGAGGTCGCGGTGCAATCGTGTAGCGTTTGCTCCCAGGGCGGAGCTGAAAATCCTCTCCTGGGCTCTATCCTTTACGAGGATGGCAACACTCTGGGTTTTCCCAGCGCCTCTTGCTGCCCGTAGTGCGATTTCAACTTGCTGATCCTTGTCAGTGCAGTCGACCACGGTAGGCAAGGCACCGTCGGCCCTTGGTGATGTGGGTTCAACCAAATCAGGAATATCCTGAAAAAAAGGCATCCTGGAAATGGCCAAACCCAACTGGGCGATCTGTTTTGTATTTCGATAGTTTTCTTTGAAGAACCACTGCTGTGGGATGTTCAGTCCTGCAGAGCGCCAGCTCATCCGTTGTCCATAGATTTGCTGGGCAACATCCCCGAAAAACGAAAGTGAACCATCCTCGGGGATTGCTGCCGCCAGCGAGCGAATCATCTCTGGGGAGAAGTCTTGCCCTTCATCAACGATTATGTGCTTATAAAAACGGGCCGAGGAATCCTCTTCGAACTCTTTTCGCACAGCAATAGCGATGTCATCCCAGTCATACAATTTTCCGGCGGCAGTTCTAATCTCGAGATACTTGTTGAGAATCTCGTACATGACTGGCCTAAGCTTGCGAGAAAGATTTGTGCCGATACGCCCAACGCGCTCCACTTCCACATATTCCTCTTGAGAAGTGATCCCATGGCTGAAAATCCACTGGATTTCGTCAGAGAAAAATTCGAGGGGCCTCTTAAAGAATTTTGACGGTTCGTAGCCGGATTCGACTGCTTTGACTGCTTGGGAAATGAACGCGTTTCTGTAGTCAGGATCGCAAATACAATTCCTACTCATTTTCCCACGGTTGTTGAGATAACCACGTGCGAATGTATGGTAGGTTTCAACTTGGACATTCTGTAGCTCGATGGGCTTGAGATACTTAAGATAGGTGACAAGTGTTTTATTAAATGTCAGGAGCAGCGTCCTTCCAGCATGTGGCATCGACGACTCGGACAGATAGGCAGCCCGATAGAGCGCGAGTGTCGTTTTACCGCTTCCAGCAGTTCCGAGCACGGCAGTGTGCCCTGCTGAAGGCATGTACAGCACTTCGCGCTGCTTCTTGATAGGCTTTGGCAGATTTCCCCTCATTACGCTCTCACCTTTGATTTTTGTGCCTCGTATTTCGAGCTGTGATCGTATTTTTGAGAACCTTTCGCAGCCTTCATTTCACGTTCCCTCCCAGAGCAAACTCCTCATCGATCTCGAACAGATCCGGTGTGGAGCGATGGACGCCGATGCCATGTTCCATCAACAGCATCACGAGTTGTTCACCGTTCATCAGGGCGATGGGAGTCTTGTCGGGCTGAGCTGCCTCCTTGATGGCTCCGGCACTGAAATCACTGGTGGTGATGATCAGCCCTTGCTCGTGCGCTCCGAGACTGCCGCGCACCTGCTGAACCACCGGAGCCTGGATGTTGTTCTTGAGCTTCCATTTCTTGACCTGGACGGCCATCTTGATGCGGACCACGTCACCGACCACCAGGGTGCCTCGGACATCGATGCCGCCGTCGCCGCTGAGCTTGGTCACCTCAACCATCTCGAAGCCCATCTCCGCCAGCAACTGCGAGATAAGCTCCTCGAACTCACCGGGATTCATAACCAGCAGGCGCTCACGCAGCGCCTTCCGAACCTGGTGGTTGTGCTGCTCGATTTGGAATGCCAAGCCGCGTCCCATCCATTGGCTCAGGCCCACATAGCCACGGCCGTGTTGGACAAAGCGAGGACGCTCACCCCGTTTCTGTTGGCGTTTGATCTCGGTGATCACCTGGGCGTACATGGAGGCTTCCGGCGTTTTTCCGCTCGTCACCAACCATCCTTTTTCCAACGCCTTCTCGGTGATTTCCTTGTAGTGCATCGGATTTTTGCCGCCGAACTCCTCAAGCACCTTCTGAGCACAATCGATGAAGGAAAAGCCCGCGTTGGTGGGATGAGGTTTTGATGGCTTTTCGACAGGTGCAAGAGCCGACGCCGTGTCACCTTCTATTTCAGTTGAATCACGGAGTGCGAAGGTTTGAGGACCTACCTTTACAAAGGGCGACTTATCCCCATTGCTCTTGATGTCGGAGTAGAGCCGGGCGCTAACGGTGGCCTCCGGTGTCTTTCCATCAGACTTCCAGAGCCCAGCTTCGATGATCAGCTTGGCTATTTCAGCGGCATGGAGCGGCTTGCCTGCCCCCTTCAGTACCTCTATTGCTGCACTCTGGACACTCATATTCGTCACTCCACCATGGCTTTCAAGAGAGTATCCCTGGTATCGGAATAAAACTGGATGTCGATCTTCGTCGCCATATCATCGGATAGGTCAAAAAGCTGCCGACGGCAGGAAACCGGCATCAAGAGAGCCGAGGCACCTTTTTCAACTGCGATCTCAGCAATGGTTACGGGGTTGTGAATAGGCTCGATAGATCCGCCCAGGTTAATCTCCCCCACGATGATGAGGCCGCCGCGAACACTCTTCTTCAAGAGAGCCGTGCAGAGCGCGATGAGTGATGCCATGCCGAGTTTCGCGCCGGACTTGGATGCGTCAAAGGCTCGGAGTTGGGCGGTGAATTCGTGGTGACGAGGGTCCTTGTCTCCGACCAGTTGCATTGCCCGGGCGTAGAGGTTTTGCTCTGCGTAGCCCATGCTTTCCTTGAAGGCTGGCGGCACGGGTTTGTTGAGGATCTTGACGCCGGAACCCGGACCTTCGTTGATTTCGATACGGTAGAGTCCCGGGTGCTCTTCACCGCCACCCGGAGAGATGGTCCAGACCTGCCCGGGCTCAAGGGGGTCGCCACCAATGCTGTTTTCGCTTTGCAGTTCTGGAGTCGAGACAAACTTTTCTACGCCATCAGCCCCCATCACGTAGCTGAAGTGGGTATTACGGAATTCAGCCGCGCCGATGCGCTTCTGCTGTTCCTTGACGCGACGTCTTGCTTCCATGGCGATATGGACGGCCCACTCGATGTCCTCATCGGCTGCCTCACCTTCACCGGGATAGAGGAGCTTGAGTAATCCACTCACGGTTTTATTGACCGCGTTGGTATCGCGCCCTGACAGAGCGCCACCGAAGAACACCCGGTTTTGCAGTACGCTCACTCTGCTTTGATTGCGAAGCTGGCTCCAACACTCGGACAAGAAATCGCTCACCAGACCGAAGTGATTCGTCAACAGTTCCTTGCTGATTTTGGGAACATCCCAGCCAGGCAGAAATGCGTGGATCCGATCCATGAAAGCAGTGTCGTCTTTCATCTCGGGTGGCATAGGACCAAACAGGTGCCCGATACGCTGTTGATGTTCAACACCCACATCGAAGTTTCCAACCAGGACGATGCTGCCATCGGCACGGATGCTTTCCTTGCCACGGCTGAATTCACCGGACTCCATGTACCCCTTCATGATGTTCACGCCATCCTTCTGGTCGAAAGAGACGCCGGATACCTCGTCGAAACAGACCACATCGTATTGGCAGACCAATCCGCGCTGGCCGGTTGCGTTGTTGACGAACATCCGGGCAACCGTGGCCTTGCCTCCAGAAATCAGATGCGCATACGGAGAAACCTGCTGGAAGAGATGGCTCTTCCCTGTTCCTCTGGGGCCGAGTTCCACCAGGTTGTAGTTACGCTCGACAAAGGGAACCATTCGCAGCATCAGGGCGTCATGTTGCCGCCGGGACAATCCGTTCGGCTCTATGCCGATGGATCGAAGTAGAAACTCCTTCCACTCGTCGGTAGTAAAGGACTTGCGGGCCTCGGCCAGGATGTCGAGCACATCGCGTTTGGATAGTTGGATTTCCCGGAGCGATCCAACACCGAAAGGTCTGCCTTTACTCTCCTGGGCGATGGCCGCATCGTAGTTCAGGCTGATTTCGGCATAGAAACCACCTGTCAGCATTCGCTCATGTTCATTCACCAGTTCCGAGCTAATGCGGACATCGGTCAGACGCAGGCTCGGCAGTGTTGCGATGTAAGAGTCGGTCTTCGCATCCAGGCGAGCGGTAATGAGGTCGATGATTTTGACCTCGCCATTTTCCCTGGCCCGAGCCTTGAAGAGCTCTTCTTCCCCAGCCTTTACCGTTCGCGATTTAAGTTGCCGTTGGACGATCTCGAGACCCTCATCAATCTCGTCCTGCTCAGTGCTGGCGCAGTACCGGCCGAGCAGAAACTCGACCACATACGTCGGCACCGGAAACTGGCGGCTAAAAGTCCGGACCAGATCCTTCCGGACCAGGTACCCCTCTAGCGAGGAGGCCGCTTTTTTGTCGATCTGGTCCATTTCAATCATGCATTACCTCCACCAATTACTGTGGCGATTTGCGCAACCAGCGATCCATTGGCATCGATCAGGACCACTGTCGCTTCCCGCCCCTCCATGTCCTCGTCCTCGACGACCACGGAGGCTGTTCCGTTGTCTTTAAGCGGTTTGCTGCCGACGACCACACTGGACAATGAATTGCCTGCTTGGCTACGAACATCAAGTGATAAACCCGAGAAGTTGCCATCTACGGCAACGGTACAGCGCAGCCCCTTCCACACCACGTCGGTAAATTCGACAGATGCCGCAGCCTGAGCAGATTCACCTCGAGTTACCGTCAATTGCAGCGTCAGGCACTCTTGCAGACTTAGGCCGCCATGGGTGTACTCTTCGCCTTTCTTGAAGCAGCTCACGCCATCGGCGAGGGCAAAATACTGGTTTGGATTCCAGTACCATGGGTAAAGCCGCTCCTCGGAGGTGGCCCCGGGTTTTAATGAGGCGCATCGGCCCCACTTGTTATCGGTCAGGGCGCTGGGAAGATCGATTTTTGGCAACCCTCCGGGCAGCAACAACCAACCATGGTCTGTCACCACCCGAACACGCTTCCAACCTGCGGTCAAAAGCTCCGTGATACGGTCTGTGATCTCAACAATCAGGGCATCAATGTGTTTGGCAAGTTTCCACCCACGGTCGTGGCCTTCGTGGTCGATGTCGCCGAACTCGCACCACGCGTTGCCCTGGCCATCGCCGTTTTCGGTACGGTCCAGCACTTTCCAGTCGTTGTCGTTGAGGAGCTTTTTCAGGTGATAGCCGCCCTTGAGCGACTGGCCCGTGGCGGCAACGCAAGGCTCAAAGTCGCCGCAGTCGTCGGCACCACTGATCAAGTCCCGCACGGGTGAAACTGCCGCCTTACCGGTCGCGGTCACGCTGGGCAGCGCCGTCCAGCTCATGGCTTCCGCTACCTGGCAGCCACGTGCTTCCAGGACAGCCGAGAGACGGCGAGCCGCATCAAAGCGCAGGCCGTCTACAAACAGCACGCACTCGCCCTTGGAGGCGGCAAAAGCCTTGGCGCTGGCGATGGTTCCACCGGGGTAGTCTGCCCCGTCCACCAGCTTTTGCAGATAGCGCGCCGAATCTTCCAGCCAAAGCAGATAGATCGCGCGAACGGCGGCAGTCACTGCATCGATGTCGGCTGTCTTGTCCACACACGCCAGCGCAGATAGCACCGCATCATCGGCGCGCCAACCCTGCGTGGCGTAAACAGCCTGCAAGTCCGCGACCGAGCAGGCCGCCAGCGCTGTCTTGGTGACCTCGGCGATCACTGCGAGGTACTTCACTGCGAGGGCCAAGGGTGACTCGCCAAGTTCGGCCCAGACGAGCTCGCGGCGCGGTGCATGGGTCTTCTCAAGATCCAGGATCCGCTTCCTCGCTTCATGCGCAGGCATATGGCTCAAGGCCAGCAAATCACGGTGAAGTTTTTTCTCCTGGTCGTCATTCCACTGAGGCCAGCCGTCGAAAGACCCGTCTCCCATGTGCCAGAAAATGGTGTCACTCGGCGGACGACATTTTCTGATTTGTGCCGGAATGTTGGGGTAGCGCTTAGGTGCCTCACAGTAGCGCTCCCAAACGGCATGCCACGGACCTTCATGGTTTGCGAGCTTAGTGCTCCCGGCCAAAACCCCTTCGGCCTGTGGGTTGAAAGCCAGTTGAGACTTGCAGACCTCGACAAAGGCTTTCCATTCGTTCTCGCCACGACTTGCCTGGAACGCGTCCCCTTGATCGAGCCATTGCAGGAGGTCGCGGACCGGGTCGCCACCCGTCAACAGGGTGTTGAAGTAGTCCTTGTCCAGACGCTTGCCTTTCAGCAAAGAAACATCCTCGTCGAGGAGCCGATACAACGCGAGCTGCATGGCGTTCTTGGCATCGTTGTCTTGGGCGACGTCTAGGCCCAGCCCGCCCTGATCGGATTTCAAATAGGCCAGGATCGTCCAGTCTTTCGCATTGATTTGGGACCAGATCACGCCCCGGTATTGCAGTTCAGCAAGTGGCTTCAGGTGATCCGGGCAACTTTCGACAGCCCGCAGGTCCTGGCGGCTGACGCCCGGCAGATAAAAAATCGGCGTCCGATCCTTGGGCAGCGAAACATCCTGAGCTCGACCGGCAATCACGCAACGCAACCAGATGGCAGGCCCAATACGCTTTTCTGGCGCATAGTCGCCCAGGATCATGAGTTCGGGCAGTTCGGCCTGAAGAACGGGTATGACGGCTTCCCACTGACGGTCACGATCCGGCCACAGGATGCAGGCCGGTGCAACCTGAACCTCCGGGTTGAAGACGGCGGCATCGCGAACCGCTTTCAGGAGATGATCAAGCACTCTCATGCTTCACCACCAGAGTTATCCGCAGATTGCGCCGATTCACGCAGACTATTTTTCTCTAAATCTGTGCAATCTGTGTCATCTGCGGACAGATATTTACCCGCAGATGATTCCAGTTTTTGCAGATGGGGGCTGTATTCATTCATCAATCTGCGTCCTTCTGCGTTATCTGTGGATTCTTTTCCCGTGCGGCGCGTTTCTCGGCCAGGGTCAGGTGGTGGTCGTTGATGCGGTCGCCGTCAAAGATGTGATACCAGGGGGCGGATTGCACGTCTTTGCCACGATCTTTGTCCCACTTGATGTTGGGTTTGTCGCGCAGGATGCCGGCGTCTTTTTTGCCGACGTCGGGCACGCTCAGGAAGGGGCGGATGTTGAGGCGCACGCCGTCGTTGAGATCGGGGTGCCAGCCGATGGGCTGTTGTTCCAACGGTTTCCAGCGCACGAAGATGTCGTAGGGGGCTTCGCCTTCGAGGATCAGCTCCAGGCGTTTTTTCAGCACTTCAGCAGCGGCGAGTTTTTCCTGGGCGCCGTCTACGCCGCTTTCGGCATCGCGCTTCTGGCGGCTGATCCAGTCGCCGAGGTAGGTGTAGATCAGGGCTTCCAGCGTCTTGTAGTCGAGCTTGTGGTAGTTGACGAGGGCGGCGAAGCCGTCGCGCAGGCCGTCCCAGATGTGCCAGATGAAGGGGCGGTGGTGGAAGAGCTTGCAGTGCTGGGTGAAGAACTTGTCGCGCAGCCAGGTTTCCAGCGACTTGCCGGCGTGGTCGGCGGCGGTCAGCAACTGGGCGAGAACGTCGTTGCTCCAGGCATCGCCGTAGGCTGCGGCCAGCAGATTGAGCAGGCGGTCGCTGGCGGCGGCTTCGCGGCCCACGGGCGGGATGCAGACGATGCCGTCCTGGTCGGCGTGACTGGCGAGCGACTGGCTGCGGGCAATCCATTCACGCGCCTCATCCGCCAGTTCCATGTCCGCATCGCTCTCCGCCGGCCAGCGGTAGCCCAGCAGGCGGGCGACGGCGACTTGCAGCACCGTGGCATCGGTGCGCAGCGGGCCGTGGGCGGTGCACTTTTTATCTTCATCCCAGATGACCGAGCCGCAGGGGTGGCCGTGGAACAGCCACTGCGTGGGGTCGTCGGAATAGGGTTGGGGCAGGCCGTGGGGATAGCGCTCGGCGGCGACTTGTTGCCAGTGGTCGAGGTCGAAGGGGACTTTGACCAGGGTGGCGTTGGTGACATTCAGCTTTTGGTCAATGCGGCGAACGGCTTCGTTGTATTCGGGGGAGGAGCAGAAGCACCAGATGGCGGGGAGGTGGGATTCTTCGTTTGGGATTATTACAGCCGTATTATTATCAAAAGCGAATTTGTTGTACCATGTGACTGGCAATTCACGCATTTGGCTTACTAAAATGCCATTTTTGTTCCAAGCACCAGTTCCGTCTTTCCTAGCGCCTTGAAGCTCGTCGATAGTCCCCTGCCCATTTTCCCATCTTAGAAGTGTTTCATTGCCACCAAATACTTGAGTATCCTTGACTGTGCTTTGAAAAGGAATCCATATTGAACACCAATTAATTACCTCCCAAAAATATAGCTTCATTCGTGGCATATCGCCAGAAGTTAGGCCATGAAAACTATACGAGATAGTTTCGAGTAAATCCCCTTTGGAATCTTCATCCAACGCCACCCGCGCATCCGGATTCCCCAACTGTCCCTGCTGGCTGACCGCCGCCAATGCCCCCTCGCGCAGCAGGCGGGCTTTTTCCTCGGGGTTTTTGGGGGCGCTGGCATCCACGCCATGCAGTTGAAAATCCGCTGCGGCCTGGGCGCGGGTTTGGGTTAGCAAAATGATGAACGCACCGGCGGCCTGTGGGCTATCAAAACCGCCTTCCCCCAGCCGCGCTAGCAGGTTCCATTGCACGCGCTGGAGCAGCGATTCGCGCTGCTTTTTGTAGCTGGTCAAAAACAGCCAGTTCTGCGGCATGACGATTTGCACCACGCCGGCCGCTTGGCACAGCTCCAGGCAGCGTTCCAGAAACACGTTGGCCAGGTCGTTCTTGGCCTCGGGGTAATGGGTTTCGCAGAAGGTTTTCAGCGCCTCGCTTTGCTTGCCGCGGGCGAGATAGGGCACGTTGGTGATGACCAGGTGGTAGCGCCCCGCCAGCAGGCGCGCCGCTTCCACAAGGCCCTGGGCGCTGAGGGCCTGGTCCCAGCGGGTTTCCTCTTCGCTGCGTTTGGCTGCGGCCTCGCGTGCCAGCGCCGCGCCCAGAAAGTCGCCCAGTTCCTGATAGCCGGCACCCAGCAGATCGCCTTGGGTTTTGTCCGGTGACAGCAGGCTGCCGAGCAAGGGGGCCTGGGCAAAGAGCTGATGCAGCCGCGCCAGCCCCTCGCGCAAATGCGCGGCATTGGGGGCATCGGCGGGCACCAGGGCCTGCCAGTCCTGCGCCTTGGCCGCCACCTGCAAACCGCAGCAGGCGATGTGGGGCGCGGGGATTTCGCGCACACCCAGCGGCTGGCCGCGCTCGTCGGGGTAGCGCCAGGCTTCCAGCGCCACGGCAAACACGGCGATTTCCACGCAGCGCGGGTCCAGCTCCAGCCCGTGGAGGTTCTCGGCCAGCACGCGGTCCACCGCTTCCCTGGCGCTCAGGCCCTCGGCCGCCATGCGCATGGGCACCAGCATCAGGAAGGCGGCCACCAGAAAGTGGCCCGAGCCGCAGCAGGGGTCGAGCAGTTTGAAGTCGGCCAGTGAGTCGGGCCAGCCCTCGAAGCTGCCGGCAGCGGGCGTGCCGTCCTCCAGGGTGCGGAAGTAGTCGAGGTTCACAGGACATGGCTTAGCCGGGTGCCGCGTGGCCCACCAGGCGCCGAGCGAGTTGTGCAGCAGGAAGGCCACCATGTAGGGCTCGGTGAATAGCTGGGTGACGGCGGGCAGCTCGTCGGCGCCGATCTTCACTTCGGACTGGTTGATGCGCTCCTTGTTGTCGGCCTGCCAGAACTGGTACACCCAGCCCAGGCTGTCGCTGGCCTGAAAAACATCGGCCGGCAGCGCGGCCAGCAACTGCTCCAGCTCGCTTTGGTGCTCGGGTGCAAAGCCCAGCTCGAACACCGGCGAGCCGGGCTTGAACACCTGCGGCAGCATGCGGGCGGCCAGCGTGCCGGCCAGCTCCCAGCCGCTTTTGGCGCCTTCGTCGGAGGCCAGCTCGTCGCACTCTTCCAGGGTGACGGCCACGCCGTCGTACATCAGCAGGTTGTTGTCGGCCAGAAAGCGGGCGAACAGCATGCGGTGCCAGTGCTGGTAGGCCACCTCCTGGGTGAGGTGGTCCATGGTCTGCACCTTGCCGCCGTTCAAGGAATCGCCCAGTTGCCGGCCGTGGGCGCGCAGGCGGCGGCGCAGCTCACGGTCCTGTTCGCTCAGGTGAGCAAAGGGCGCGGCCTCACCCACACCAAGCTGTTCCAGCGCGGCAGGGGCGGCGTCCTCGGCAATATCACGCGCATCCTTGATGGTGCGTTCGAGTCGGTTTCTTAATGTTTTGTCGAGCGGCTGCATGCGTTATTTCCCCTGAAGGCTGCTTATCGAATTACTATCGGCCCGTTTTGCAGGGCGGCCTTGAGTTGTTGTTTCACGTCGTCGACCCAGGCATCGATCTCCTCATCGGTTTTCAGCGTGCGGCGCGGTACCTGAATGAACTGAGCCTGGGGTTCACAAAGTTCGGCGGCACCGCTGGCGACGTTGTCGAAGCGGACGGGCATCGCTGCCACACGGTCGGCAAACATCGACAGGGCGCAGTTGTCCAGGGTGGTCAGCACGTCGATGGTCGACTGCACCTCCACCTTGGGCCGGGCAGATTCGTGCAGGAACTGGGCGGACATGAGCTGGTAGCGCTGTTCCAGTTCCAGTTGCTGCCAGTTACTGTCATCTGCCAGGCGCTTGAGGCCCTCCGCATGACGGGAGGCATATTCGCCATCGAGCTTGTTGAGCTCATCGCGCAGCAGTTGGGTCAGGTTGGCGATCAGCGGTCCGACCAGGTCGGGCTCTTCGAGTAGCTGGCGCTGCTGCTCGATGGTCTTTACCTGGGCCAGGATGACCTCGGCGTCCTGAAGCTCGGAGGCGTGGGCCATCAGGCGCTTCAAGACGCTCCAGTTGGGCCAGCGTTTGGCGATGCGCTTGGCGAGATCGGTCCAGCTATCGATGTTGCCGCCCAACTCTTCCCGCCGGTTGTAGAGAGCAAGCAGTTGCTCATTGCCCGCAGTAAGGCGGATTTCATCGAGGGGCGCGGTGTCCGACCGGGCCGGTTTCGGTGCCTCGCCGCCTGCCTGGTCGGCAAGCTCCACCATTTTCTGCAGGAACTGCGGTATATCGGCCAGCTCCTCGCCCTGTTTGGCCGAGAGGCCGACCTTCTGCAACAGCTTACGGATCTGGATGCGTTGGGCGGTGGTGACGGTGGCGGATTCCACCTTGAACATCACCTTGCCGATGGTTTTGCGCTCCAGCTCCTTGGGGTCGAGGGTTTGGCCACGCTCGTCCTGCGCCCGGATCAGCCCGGCCACCAACAGCACTTGCAGGCCGCCGTCCACGGCGTCACGCGACCATCCGTAGGGTGAAGACTCGAACTGAGTGCGGATGTCCGCGCCTTTTTTGCCACCAGCAATGAAGCCGAGGATGGCTTTGCACACCGGGTTTTTCGCAGGTTCGCCTTCGTCACCGACGGCCTTGAGCGCATCGGGAGCACCTTTCTGGGCTTTTTCATAAACCTTGGACCAGCCCACGTGATCGGCAGTATGGAACTGCGGGTAGAGCCGTTGCAGCGCGTTGCCGGAGGCTTCGAGCACCATCTCCTGCAGATCGTTGCCGAGGATTTCATTGCCGCCGCCCTGAAAGACGCGGGCTCCGGAGAAGGCTTCTTCGAGCAGTTCGCAAATCTTGCCCTCGGCGGTCTGCTTGGTGGTCTCCATCGCCGCTCGGGCTTCAGTGCCTTCCGGGGTGTTGGGAACCCCGCGTTTATCCAGCGTGGCGCTGGCGGCCTTGTAATCGATGAGGTGGTGGCGGAGGTCATCGGCCGAACGCTTGGGAATGAACACAAAGACGGTCGGGGACTGATTGCCCGCTTGCCTTGAATCGG
>Ga0302240_1000470_pt1 | contig 41722 bp, 48 predicted proteins | sample AAG_UR_His_MG_FD_193538 | JGI IMG/M metagenome (GOLD analysis project Ga0302240, IMG submission 193538) | Enriched activated sludge microbial communities from anaerobic digester in WTTP, New Holstein, Wisconsin, United States - AAG_UR_His | ecosystem: Engineered > Bioreactor > Anaerobic >... | reverse complement strand
AAAAAAACAACTTTTTTTTAACTGACCGGAAAGGAAGACCTAGGGGGGTAAAATGAATTTTTTTGAAGACTTTTTCTAAAAATCTAAAAATTTTCTTCCAGATACAGGTCCTTTTTTCCCGGGAATGTAAAAAAAGTTGTATTGCCCCTAAATCCTATATCTGTAATCACCATCTAGACTTATTCACAGGCAAACCTTTTGTACTCGCTTTATTTAAAGGTATTTGCAAGGCAAATTTCCAACCAGACCACTCGTGATCTTCTAGCGCAGATTCGGGATTTTTCGTTTTGCGTTTGCAGCAAAATTAACGCCCATATGGCACCACCACTCTAGAAAACTCATGCGTTGACTTTGTTTTTGTCTCGCCGTATACTACTCTCAGTATGGACTGCAAGCAAAGGCGGCGGCATAAATGGCATTAGAGACCCGGGAAAGATCAGTAACGACCATCGTATCCAGGCTTAACGCATTCTGGACGTCTTCCCTCATGAATGACAGACACATCGCTGATCAGGCGTGGCGAGGTTATTTAAACATCGCCGATAACTTATACACGCAGCTATACCAGCTAAATTATTCCAAATGCATAAATTCAATCTCGCATAACTGGATCTCTCACTGGGAAAGGTTTGTATTCGACGACACAAACAAAGTCGAAACTTTTAACGCGCTATACCCGCATGCCTACAAGCTGCCTGATAACGTGAAAAGCGTATACTTACTACGGGAATCTCCAAGAGAAATTTCTATATTACCCGCGCTAACACTGCTTTTGAACACAGAAATGCTGATAACACCTGATGGTAAGGTCCGCTTTCCAGGGGATTTTATATATGACATCGACGAACTTTTTTCTTTTGAAGTACCTTGTGGTGCTTGTGAAGCGACGGGTATACTGTATGGCGAGACTTGCCCAATATGTGATGGATCTAAAAAGGCTTCTGGACACTCTTCGCTTTCCGGAATAGCTGTAGACACCGTTAAGTACTACAAGCGCGCTGACGACATATCTGACTATGAAGAAGGCATTACACCACTAGGAGATTTTGTCGTAGACGAGGCTAATAAAATCATAGCCTTTGCCGAGCAGCCATATAGTATCCTATGGTCCGAATATGCTATCCGTGACACTGAGATTATATACGATAATTTTGGTAGTTTAGTAAAATTCTACAAGCCAGATTCATATAGGTATCTACGGCAATTGCAGGGCCTGTGGTATGCTTACTGGAACGGTAGCACGGTAGACAATATACGCATCGGTCTGAACGTCGTCACGGACCTCCCATTTGTCACAGACGCAGGATACGTGTCCAGCATTGTGTTTAACCCAAATGGATTTGTTACATCTAAAGCTTCTACAGAAATAAATTTATCAGAACGCATAAAGCTCCCGGCGCTGCCATCAGAAGTAGACGGGAAATATGTGATTATTCTAAAAATACGAAACAAGCAAGCCTACGCCTTCGAGCAGGGCATAGACTTTGATATTTTTTATGAATACGAAGATGCGCATGATTACGAGAATTGGTATAGCTTTACTGACTTCAACACTGTGAACGAGATACCCAGTGTGCACAGACAGGCGTACCTAAAGCTTTACGATACAGAGAGCACTCGGCAAATAGCTTCCGGAGACTTTTTAGACATATATTTCCAAGATGGCTCCGGGGATTATATAATAACTGTCGCCGGGCGAGATTACGTGATTTCTGACGAATACGTTCCAGACGTAGTAGTAAATCAGTATTTAGATAAATACACGCCGTTGACGACTTTAATCGGCGTTTACGATTATATAAATTATCCCAAATGGTGGGAGAATCTACTAGGCTACCGTGCTGCTGCGAGCTTTTTTGCCAAGTATGGCCGTATTAATTTCAACTCTGGTATTGCGTGGGATTCTGGTATAAATCTCGACTCTTTTCATGAGCATTACGGTAAGACAGATTTATTTTATTATCATACTTTTTTAGTCACGTTAGAAAAAGAAGCCGTGCCACAAAACTTGGAAGAAGTAAGGCTTATCCGCAGCTTTCTAGATGCGATAAAACCAAGCTACTCGCATTATATTATACGCTGCGGCATTGACTTTTCTGACGATATGCCAGTTAGAGAAGCGCATTTTTGTCTGGAGAGCATTTTTAACGTAAAATCTGACCAGGGTCCAATTCAGCGCTTTGACGATACTTGGATACGAAATACCCGTGATAACGAAGGCGTGACTTTTGATCAGCATGATAACTATGAGAAATTACTGATTGCAAAGTTGCCTTTGGATGGGATAAGATTTATATCTAGAACAGACGTGCATTCCTGTTGCTTTGACTCGATCGAGGCAAACACCTGGGATTCTGGCAGGGCCTTAGACTCGCACACCACGTCTTCGATTTTAGAAATTTCAAAGGAGTTGCCATGAGCGTGCAAGAAAGCCTGCAGTTAAGTGATAATGCGCCAACGACTGGCGTGTTGGAAGTGTATAAAATTGCCGAAGAGCTTTTTGACAAGGATAAAATTCATTTTGAGAATGATTTTTTAGTAGTCAGAAAGACTATCAGAGTCAAGTCAGCCTGCCATGGGATTAAGCGCATATTAAACGACGCTAATCGTATTCGCAAAAAGAAGAATCTAGTGCTAGACATAGGCCGCGAACTCGTGGCTGATATCATGGCCGGCAGAATCCCGGCAGATCCTATTTCTAAATTTGCTGTGGGTACTGGTGGATATCATGGCGAACCAGACATGCACGTTGAACCGCCAAAGCCTCAGGGCGGGGACATACAGTTAAATGCCGAAATTTTTGAAAAGGCATTAGACTCGATAGAAAAGCCGAATCGTGCTGCTAATACTTTTATAGGCTTTATCGCCGAGAACGAATTAAATGGCCAGATTCTTACAGAATGGGCTTTAAAAAGCTTCTCAGGCGTTTGTTTTTCTCGCGCTACTACAAAGCCAATCCCAAAAGAAGCTGGCTTTGTATATGTCGTGAGATGGACGATTCAGCATTAATACAAACGAAAGGCTGCACATATGGCACAAAGAGTTTTATTTACCTATAAGAATCCAGATTCCACCGAGAATCTAAACTCCCGTTTCGCCAGAATTATTGCTAACGGGCCATATAGCGGCCTTTTATGTAAGGCTACCGCTACGCCCAGCTTGTTTATTGATATTACGGCCGGCGATGCGTTAACAATCGAAGGCGTTAAAATCGAGGAAAGCACGGATATTCTAAGCGCCGTAGAAATCGCCCCGGGCCATACCACACGCAGCCGTATAGATTTGATATGCCTGTATCATAAATATGTCCAGGGCGAGACTATTCCACAGGGAAATTATGCTTCTTACGTCGTGGTACAAGGCCAGGTGCCTTCTGACGATATAACAGCGCCAGTCGCTCCGGCACTGCCATCGATTTATCACATGCCGCTTTGTGAAGTACATGTTCCGGCCGGCGCGTTATTTATCACAGATACTATGCTCAGGAATATGACCCGTGTTCCGACTACCATGGGTCTTGCCGACTATATGGCCGAAGCAATGTATTACGCCTGGGGCAATTTTGCCTATTATGGCTGGGATGTTACGCAGCTTGGTGTGACTAATTTAAATGTCTCTCCTGGTAAAGGCCTGTTGTGCGGCCGTGTAAATACTTCTGAAAGCGATGCAGTCGTTACTGGCCTGAGATTCAGCAGCTATCTCAGACCTGCTGCAGATCCCCACACCGCCGAGCTTTATCAAGTAGGGCAGAATTTAACGTTGCTCGAACAGCCAGATTTCCCGACCCGCCTGGCAATTACAATCACTACGACTACTGCTTCAGTAGCAGGAAAGATCTATGTAACTGGCGAAAACGAATTGCGCAATCAAATCGTAGATCACGAAGTATTAGTAGCGCAGGCCGCTAACGAGACAAAGACATATTTCACTGATGCCTATTTTGCCGAAGTTTATCTAGAAGGCATCGACGCTGGTGAATTAGTCAATCCTGGCCATAACACATATATCAAAATACAGGATGCGCCGATTAATTTAGTCCTTGCCGTCGGCACTCCTACGGGCATACCGATATTCAGGACTGAGCTCAATCCGGCGTATAAAACAAAATGCAACGAAATGATCCTGGCCAAGGCCTACACCGACGAAGACAGCATTATATTGCTTGATGACCTGGTCATAAATCCGTTAGCCGAGTGGGAAGATAATTTCACGCCCATGTGTGACGGCGTTCGAAAGACTTTTTATGCGTCAGCCAATGCTGTACCTGATACTGATTCGCTATGGCTTGATGGTACTCGGCTGTTCCATGATCCGACAGATCTTTGGACAGAAACACATGGCAAAGGTTACAAAGTCGCGGGACGGGAAGTTATTTTGGGGCCTAGCGTTCCAGCTCCAGATAGCAACACGATTTTACGATTCCGATACAAACGCCTAGGATAATATATGACATACACGCCATATCTAGAGCCGTCAAAGCCCAATAAATTCTCCAGCACGACGTATGTAAATACGCCAGAAGTGCATGCTTATTGCCTAGAAAATTCTGGCAAGGCACTAAACTCTCAGACTATGAGGACAAAAGACATTTATAATATCCAAGGCTTTGATGTGCTTTTACATGGCATGTGTGTGTATGTTAAAAAAGGCGCATGTATTTTAAAAAATGGCAAGAGCGCCAAAGTCTTCTCTCATACGCTTTCTAAGTTTTATCTAAACCGGCAGCTGCCTTTGGCAAAAAGCGAAGTGCTTTATCTGGCGATAAATATTACTCGCATGGAAAATGGCCAGTGTGTGCTAGAGCTTTTAGATGGCAGCAAGGCTGTTCCCCAAGATTATTTATGCATCAAAATGCTTTTGATAAACTCTGGGGAATCTGACTTGAATAGCGCAAGCGTGAGAAATATTATACAGCCGAAAGGCCATAAAATATATAATTACGTGCCAGAGCAGCCCGACGGCATTAAGACGCGTATATCACTGCCTTTCAAGATAACAAAAAAATTCAAGGCTTTTTACCAGGGCGAAGATATTTCAAATTCATGTACGCTTACTACTATTGGCGGGACGGCTATAAATCTCCCATCAGCTTTACCTACAGGTCGTTTAGTGTTAGACTTAGAAATACTCGCGTAATCAGGAGACGCCATGCAGATTAATAATGCAAACAACCCAGATTTTACTTTTATCAGCAAAGCTGGTAGTGCTAATATCCGGCATGTTTTTATCGTGAATGAAAATTTGGCTGTGATGCAAGATTTATCTGCTATCGGCCGTATTCGCGATGGGGCAAATGCCGTCGTAGCGGATAGCATCCCTGTGAGTATTTCCAAGATTTCGCGTTTAGTATCCGACGAAGTTACTGCCGGACAAAGCGTTATTTACGTGGAATTAAATTCTGACGTATACGCGAACGTAATTACCCTCCCAAGCGGCGTACGCTACAAATTCGAATTTGTTATTTCTTATTCAGAAAATGGCTCAGTTATCAAAAACTTCAGCGCGTATTATTCGTTTGAGCTTACTGAAAGTCCAGCCGTGTCAGAGACATACGCGGCCGACACTGATTTTATCACGCCAGAGATTCTAAATGCAAAATACGCTGGCATAATTGCGCCTGGCGTTATACATGGCTTGGATATCGTAAAAGGCTCTGGCGACAATATGTACAATTTAAAAGCCGGCGAAGCTATGACTGCCAGTGGCATTAAGCTTAAATTATCATCTGAAAATCATAATATCATAAAGACCTTCTTCAAGCCATCGGCTGGCACTCGCGTCGATGCCGTAATTCTTACTGATGCTGGAGCCGCTGGAATAATCCCGGGCATTACCAACATGGGCGTACCCAATGTAAACGAAGCCAATCAAACCGTCATAGGCTTTATGATATTCTCAGACTCAGAGCCTTTACCAAGAATAGTCAAGCGCATGAGTGCCGATAAAGCTATGAAGCAGCCAAAGCAGCGCATATTTAATTTTTCCCCGGCCGCCTCTGTCGGCAACGCAGACTTACACATACCCCACGACATAATACCCGAGAGCGTGGCTGTGTATAAAAACAAGCGCAGGCTTTTCCCAACTGAGTACAGTGTTGTTCGCGGCGCCACGTCTATCGTGAGGCTAGTAGTCCCGCCGGCTGTTAACGACGCATTTTTAATTGACTTCGACATTGCAAAAAAGCAAATGCCAGATCTAAACGATTTATATGCCGAGATAATGCCGGCGCCAGAAACTTATCCATGGTCTGGTGCCGCAGCCGTATTTAGCAACGCATTTGTCAATGCCTCACACTTTAATAATATCGTCTCTGACTGGGATAATTCCGGATATCTCGCATCGGGGGCAGAATTCGTTCTGGCTAAATTATCGCCACTTGCACCAGATGCTTTGTTAAATAATAACGGTGTCAAGCTTCCGTTAGACGATGCCAATAAATTAAACGGCAATATTTACATGCCAAGCATTACAAAAAAGCCGCATACGTTTTTAATAGCGTTAAGCTTCGAAGCTATTCGAGACGCCATGATCATAAATTCGAACTCAGTCGAACCTGGGCCTTTGAGCAATTTCGGGCTTAGCATGCTGGCGTCTCCCGGGCCGGCCAAGCTAATATTATCGCATGGCGGGCTGACTGTGGAAGACTTCGTGCATATATCGCCAAATACCAAATACGTTTTTACGTATAAACTCGACGCCAATAATAACGTTAAAATATTCGTAAATGGTGTTGCACTACTAAATTCTGCCGCGGCAAGCGTTTCGTATATTAACAATCTCAGCGAGATCTATTTGAAAAATGAAGCTCAGCCAACTATATATTATGCTAGCTACTGGGAAGAGGCAATAAGCGATACAAGAATCGCCGAGATTTCAAACGCAATACTAAATCAGCAGCTAATTTAAAAACGGAGACAGGCACATGACTACAGGCGTCATCGATGGCAAAAATCTAGAAATAGCGTCTACGCCGCTAAATCGCTTGGAGCAAATGCCTGTCACGGGCACGCAGCTAGCCGATCACGTTAACGATAATACTAATCCCCACGGCGAAACGCTGCACCAGAAAACGCTGGTAATCGACAATCAAGTCCGGGTTACGGCTCATAATGGCATTTTAGAAATAAAAAATCTCAGTGCCACGGATTACGCCGAATTAAATTTAAAAGGCATAAATCTGATCGGTGGCGATATAAATCAAATAAATCGCAGTGAGCTTGCCGTAGAAGATTCATTTGTGAATTTAAATTCGGCCGTGTTAACAGGCACGCCTGTGCTAGACGGCGGTATTCGTGTTATCCGAGGCGGCCTGAATAGCCTGGCGCTGTACTGGAACGAGACGCTGAACAGATGGCGGGTTCAGCAGCAGGACGGCAGCAATGTATATGCCGAATACGATCTGGCGCATTTAGGCGACGTTTACACGAAAATAGAATCTGATGAGCGCTTTGTAAACGCAACAGGCGATACTATGACTGGCGCTTTACTTATAAATCCTGAAACAGGCGCAGCTGGATTAACGCTGAAAAGCAACGGTAGCGTGAGTCCGATCGAGTTAGTATTTGAGAACGGCAGCAAGCAAAATATATTCCGTGCCACTGACGGGAGTTTTACGCTTATACCGTTCGATCGAACGACGATACACAAACCCGTAGATTTCAAATCTGCTACGGGAAATAGCAATATCACACTCAGCGTCTCAGATTCTTCCGACGCATTATTTTCTACTAATCGAGGCGCCTTCGATTTTAACAAACGTATATTTGGCCTAGGGTTTGATGCTAAAAATAATACGCTCGATAATTTGGCCAATCCGAGCAGCAATCACCAGGCCGTTAATTTAGGATTCGCCGATAATCGCTTTGTAAACGCCACAGGCGATACCATGACTGGCGATTTGAACATAAATGCCAGCTTATCGGTGACTGGAGACATGGCGCTCACCGGGACACTGAGAAATGCTCAGGGCTTTATTTATCTAAATCATAACGTAGCTGATTCTGATGGCGGTCTTTCGATTTCTCGTGATACGAGCAATGCCGTTATCTTTTTTAAAGAAAGTGACGGCTTCTGGTATGCAGGCACTGCTGCCGCAAATTATAAAATCATCACAGAAAATAGCCTGAATAACGCAGCTAACACAGAGACTATCCAAGACATCGTCGGCGCCATGGTCAGCGCTAATACCGAGAATGGCATAGCCGTAACATATGATGACGCTACGGGCAAATTAAACTTCGATGTAAATGACCCGGTGATTACGCTTACAGGTGACGTCACTGGCTCAGCTACTATGACGAATTTAAGCAACGTCAGCATAGCAACGACTGTCGGGAATGACTCGCATACGCATACCAGCGCCACACTGCCGAATCTAACCGAGGACGTGCAAGATATCGTCGGCGCTATGGTCAGCGCTAATATCGAAAATGGCATAGCTGTAACTTACGACGACGCTACGGGGAAGCTAAATTTTGATGTAAATGACCCGGTAATCACACTTACAGGCGATGTCACTGGTTCAGCTACTATGACGAATTTAAGCAACGTTAGCATAGTCGCGACTGTAGGGGACGATTCGCATAATCATACGAATTTGACAGGCACAACTAGCGCGACTTATAAAGTCGGTGTCGGTAATTCCGGCGTGGCCATTAAATCCGGGTCAAGTATTGCGTATATCCGAAACGAGGCTGATACAGATTACGCAGACTTGCATGTAAAAAGCCTATTCATACATGGCCCAACGATCGAAGTGCAGTCTGAGACTATGACTGTTGCCGATAATATAGTCTTACTAAATTCTAACGTCACTGGCACACCGTCAGAAGATGCTGGCCTGGAAATCGAACGCGGGACCAGCACTAATGCCAGGCTGATCTTTAACGAGACTACTGACAATTGGCAAGCCGGTATTTCTGGTAGTTTATTTGACATTGCCAGGTATGACTCACGGCTGAATACGCAAATTCAAGACATAACTGGCGCCATGGTCACTGGTAACACTGAGAATGGCATTGCTGTCACTTACGATGCTACGGGTAAAAAGCTTAATTTCGATGTAAACGATTTTACGATCACACTCACAGGCGACGCTACGGGCTCAGCTACGATTACTAATTTGGCCAATGCAAGTCTAGCCGTAACTGTCGTAAACGACTCACATTCACACACAGCCAGCACTTTAACTGACATAACAGAGACCGTCCAAGACATAGTCGGCGCCATGGTCAGTTCTAATACCGAGAATGGCCTGGCCGTCTCGTATAATGACACCACGGGCAAATTAAACTTCGACGTAAATGATTTCACGATCACACTCACTGGCGATGCTACGGGCTCAGCTACGATTACTAATTTGGCAAATGCCAGCCTCGCTGTCACAGTCACAGATAACTCCCATAATCACACTTCGAGTAACATATCTGATTTCAGCACGGCCGTAAAGACTGTAATCGGCGGCGCTATCTCGGCCACAGGTATCGCGGTTAGTTACAGCAGCACGACTGGCATCACGCATTTAGATCCTAACGATTTCACGATTACGCTCACAGGCAACGCCACGGGATCTGCTACAATTACTAATTTAGCTAACGCAAGTATAGCCGTAACTGTTAATAACTCTGCGGCCGTCGGCGGTCTCGGTGTGCATGTTACAAGCAACAACAACCTGGCCAATAAAATAGTCAGGACTGACAGTCTGGGCTATACGAACTTTTCTGTAATTAAGACTGCCACGACTGACGCCAGCGCCAACGGGGGCATCTCCAAAGTATTTGTAGACAGCGGAAATGGCTACATTCAGACTGCTACCAAGGCATATTTCGCTGATCAGATCTTAGCACTTGGCTCTGTCAAGAACGCACACACTCATGACAGCGTTAACGGCTTGAAAATCGCCAGATACGAAAGCAGCTTTGCCGGCGCCGGATCTTACCGAACTGTTTATATATCTGGATTTAATAGCACGAATTACGGCGTTAGCATTACGCCCACCAGTAATCCTGGTGGCAATATTGGTGAATATTATGTGACTAAGTATTCGGGCTATTTTGAAGTAAGAAACTCTGGTACCAGCCAGGCCAGTTTTGATGCAATCGTTACAGGCACTTCGAGCTAAAAGCTAAAATCTAAAGGAGAATATAAAATGCCAGGCATTTTTGATGGACATAACATAGAAGACAGAAGCACGCCTTTAATAAAGCTCGAAGTCGACGTCGTTACGTTAGAGCAATTTAACGATTTCTTAGACAATTATAATAATCTCGAGGCCCGTGTCGTTGCTCTTGAAACAGACCATCCGGATCTCATGGCGCATTTGCTGGCGCCGATAAGCACGGCGCATACCGGGTATATAAACGTCCCGACCCAGATAGCCAACGCCAGTATCACTACTGATAAATGTGCTTTTGTAGTACTAACACTGGGCACTGCAAATAATCAAGCAGCCCGCGGAGACCATTTGCATACGGGCGTGTACATGCCAGTCGGCGACGCGGCTAATTTTGTAACGCTTAACACGGCCCAGACTATTACTGGCGTCAAGACTTTCGAGAATGCTGTTTACTTAAATACCCAAAACGTCCAGACGCAAGATAAATTCATACGCCTAAATACCGATGCTGTTGCCGCTGCAGGGCACTTTGACGCCGGCTATGAAATCTGGAATCCAATGCGGGCCATCACCGAGCGGCCATCGGGTTCATACGTCAGATGCGCATATGACAGCGCCTCTAATCGCTTCAGGCATTTACTAGAAGAAAACGGCGGGGTTTATTCCATCGTCGGTGAATTTGCATATTTGTCAGACGTGAACGCAGCGACGTCCAAACCGTCTGGCACCGAGCGTCTTAAATCTAACGCCGGCGGCACATACGCCGAGATTACATTACCAGGTACAGTCCCGGCCGGTTACGAAGTCCAGTTAAGCATTAAGCGCGCATTCGGCAATACTGCGGCTGATATTGGTGATATATGGTATACCAAGATGCCGGACAATAAATTCCGTGTGTATAACTCCGGCGTGAATAATTACGATTATTTCAACTGGGTACTAAATTATTAAAACTTAGCTAAAAAAGACAGGGGCGCCTATAACACGCCTCTGTCTTTTATATTTTTGGGCGCTTTAGTATAAAGCCCATTTCTTTTATTTTAGCAGCTTTGTCTTTGCTAAAAATGCCGTCAATGCTTTTATAAAGCTCTATATCGTTTGCCAACTTATTCATGGCCCTGAAAAAGTCTATAGATTTTATTATGCCGCGAGAAGACATGTAATCCCGAATGTAGCCAGTATTTTTATCAAGCGCCTTGCTGCACATTAGTATACCACAGGCATCTATATGCAGATACGTAGGCTCCTCAGGCCAATCGTATACGGACTGCTCTCCGTTTGCCCATTTACATCCGCAGCAATTAATCAAAAGCGTCTGCGCGTTTTCGTATGTAAGCTTGCTCGTAAACAGTACAGAAATATGCTCGAAATCTTTGCATAGCAGTGATATTAGATAGCGCAGTCTCTCATTATTTTCACTCATATATCTGGCCTTTTGATTCGTAAAATTTTGCTTAGCGCTTTGCTGCGCCTTTCTTCGGATTTTTTAGCTGCGTCTTCGGCTTTTTTAGCAGCTTCTTCGGCTTTTTTAGCAGCTTCTTCGTCTTCTTTGTCTAGCAGCTTTTTCGCCTTTTTCAAATCTTTAATCGTAATTCTTTTATACGGGATACTATGAATAGGGAATTCGTCGCCGGCATCGCCGTCAGTGTCAGATTCAATTAGCACCATATTTAAAAATCCGTCGGCTTCTATAAATATGTATAAATTTTGCCTGTAGTCCTCATGAATGCGGCCAGTTCCGGACCATCGCAAACGAAAATCATCTACAAGCAGCGTCTGTATTTCTCTCGAATGCTCTGACAATGCTTTCACGTAAAATCGTGTATGATTTATAAAGCCAGTGACGGCTTTAATAGCTTCTATTGCGCGTTTTTTCCTTGCTTTTTTCCTGGGCATATTCAGGTCTCCGTTTCATATTTTATTAGGTCTTCTTAATCTGAAATTTTGTTTATCCGCAAATACAGCATTTATGTCTAATGGCGGCGTATTCAAGTATTGTAGCATAAACTCCAAATCAGGCACAGTCTTAACCGGCAGCGAAAACGCCTCTGAGTCTATACCGGCTACGCGAAACACCGTGCCATTGTTTTTAAAATACAAAGTTTTGTAGTCGCTCGTAAAGTCTATATTGCATGGCCCAAACGCACCCCAAGTATAGCCTATGTTAAAAAGCAACCGTTGGACTTTTAAGAATATTTCTGCCTCAGGTACGTGCACGATAAACTCACCCGCGTTTAATTCTTTTACGCGCAACAGATTTCGCAAATATTTCAGCGCATACTCTCCGCTGCCGCAAGGATTGTGTGTCACCCGGCTTATCAGCAGCTGCCCATCCCGGCACTGCCAATGCCAATATTTAAAAACATCTAGATTTGCCTCAGGGCTGTAATTACAAACAGACACGGTGCCGCCGAGAGATAGCACGCAAGATTTTATTGCATCGCCTACGGCCTGATTTTCAGGCAGGCAAGAGAAATTCATCACGGGTAAAAAAGTATTATCAGCCATGCGCGCACTCACTTTCAGTAAAGTTTTGGACGTTTAATAAATTGCTTATAACTGTTATCACATGCAGCTTTTACTATGTTTATTTTAAATCTGGCCCGAGCATTGTTTTCATCATACACAATAACAGATTCTGCGTATTTCAGAATCGTCATATCTATTTTTCGGCTACGTCGTACCGCGCCGGACATAGCAAGCTTGGCTGTGTTCCAGCTTAGCAAATGCTTGTCGATGAAGATTATATATGTGTCGTTATGTAATGCCTCCGGCGTTATTATCTTGTCTCTGGACCCCTGCCACTGAAAGCCAAGTGTGTTTATTAATATTCTCTGTGCCTCCATAAATTCTGGTATGTCTTTGACGTATATTTTGAAAAATAGCTTGACTTCGTTTATAGGCTCATCTGGCTCGGCCGCAGTTTTATCTAGTATTACCAAAGCAAGTCTCGTCGCTTCTTGCATAATTTTCTCCGTTTTCTAAATATCTGGCCTGCTCAGCCGTTTAATGCTGCCATTTTCAAGCACGCCTAAACTAAACTCTCGAGTTATAAAACGCATCAGGGCATTATACTCCCAAAAATGGTCACAGTAATGCCAATGGTGTTCCGGCGAGTAAATTAAAATGCTATTGTCGGCTAACACAGTTTTGATTTTACACGTAACATAGCCATCTGACATAGTCTTGCATGGCAGCTTGCGATAGATTTTATTGTATTTATAATAAGCACGGTTGCTTTGCCACTGATAGCCAAGTTTAAATAAAATGCTTTGTATGCGCTCGTATTCTTCTTTTGTAAAGGAATGAATTTCAAAAGAAAAGCTAATACTGTCTGCGATATCTCGGCGGTAGTCAGATAGCCTAACGGGCATAATTTCCGGCGCGACATTGTTATCGTCGCTAGGGAATACCTGACAAAGCCTTTTGTCCCGGTTTATTTTTTTAACCAAGTCACGGTCGTAAAACTTTCTAGTTCTAACACCATTTATGACGTCATAAGCCATTAGTTCTATTTTAGCCATAATATGTCTCGCTTATTTAAATTCTGGGCCGTTTTATCAGGCCAAGAGATTTAAGCGACACTAAGGCCGCGTCTCTCTCGGCATTTTTGGCAATTTCTTCATCCGTGGCCTTTTCTAAAAGCTGCAGCAGCTCATCAAAGCTTATTTCCTGGAACATACCTATTTTCGGGAGTGCGCTTGCGCGATTCCGGCTTATGACGGCATTTTCGACATCCACCGACACGCGTGTATAGTCTGGGTCGAATACGAGGCCGCTGGCGGCGCCAGTTACGTATGTAAAGCCAATGCCCATAAGCAGCTGCATAAGCACGCCGTATGTCGCCGGGTCTTCTATTACAATGAAAAATCCGGGTTTAGGCAAATATTTACGCACTGCAATTTTTTCTTCGTCCGTCATATTTATTTCTCGCTTTGCTAAATTTTGGGTCTGGAAAGAGTTCCGGCAGGCCTTGGTTTTGACATAAGTATTTTATCTTTAGCAGCGGCAGCACTGGAGCAGCTGTCTAGCATATGAGCAGCGACTCTGTATCTTGCCTTCGCTACGCAAGTCAAGATTTTACTTACATGCAAAATCTCGCCAGTATTTTGTTTGGGCCTGGGCTCCCGCCACATAGTTTTTTCGCGTACGTCCACTGCCAAAGTTGGGAACATACTGCATAGATCCAGCCCGCTTTCTAACGTCATATACTCCAGCTGCCATCTGTATCCGGCTTCTAATAGCGCAAATATTATCGTAGAGTAATCATCCTGATTCAGGATTTCGCAGCAAAATTTTGTAAATAAAAACTCGTTGTCTAATTCAGATGCAAATGTCAGCGCTTTATTATCATCTGCCATATTTATTTCTCGCTTTGCTAAATTTTGGGATAAAAACAAAAAGGCCAAGAGAGCGCGTATTGCTCTCCTGGCCTTATGTATGCTACTTACTTATAACAGATTACAGCACTTCCCAGATCTTCCCCATACGTTCTGACGTTACGTAGATTTTACCGTTGGGGCTTTTATATATTCTAGGTACTGACACTCCGTAGGTGTAAGAAATCTTGACCCAGTCAGTGGCGGAACCAGCTGAATCTATGAAGGCTACCCTGGTGCTCAATCCAACGAGTGTGCCGTTATTGTAGCTGATGGCAGAATTTGGCCAGCCTTCGTTAGTGAACGCTGGGCCTACTTGCCGGTAATTAGTCCCGCCGAGCATTTCTATTACTGCGGAATCACTCTCTGTCACGCTCACGCCCATAAGCTTGCGACCATCTTCTGTTATGGACATAGATCCGGTCAGCCTTTCCGAAGTGTATACTTTTATATTCTGGGCACCGACTTCGACTATTTGCTGGTAGGAGTTGTATACATAAAGCATGCCATTTGCGCTGCGTATATCGTTAATAACTTCCAGCCGCACATCTGGCAGTGCAGTGCCATCTATGGCCCATCCCGGCTTGCCCATAACGCCAAGGAAGAGTGCGTTACCACTCATATCGGCATTTACCTTACAGACGGTTTCGTTGCCAGCGGTATACCAGCTGCCCATATGATACGCAATTACGGTAGGGCCTGAATCTGGATTGAGCATGCTCTGGGCAGTAAAGTATGTTTGCCCAGTCACGAAATCTCTGGTGCAGCCGTCTCTGTCATACCCTACAGGATTACCAGCGGCATTAAAAGCCAGATTCCTTCCAGAAAAGACTTTGCCATACTTGGCATACGCAGTCCCTATTTCCCGCAGCAACCTACCATCACTCGTGACAATGGCGCCTTCTGGCCAGATGGGCTTGACTGATATTACCGTTTGCTGGGAAATTTTCGAGCTGCCAGAGAACTTCGTAGCGCCATGCAAATGGCATCCTACGAAATTCAGTTCGACACGAGCCATACCAGAATTCACGACGTTAGAGAAAGCAATCTCGATCGTGCCATTCACGACAGCAACCGTCTTGTTATACGCTAACTTATCGTCGACGTATAATTGCGCCTGGACATACGGCGCCTGTGCGCTGGCACGAATGCTGCTTATGGCTTGCCTCTCTCTGGCGCGTTCGGATAATACAATGCGAATTACTACTGTCGCAGTCCCAGTAGCGATATTGGCATCAACCGGCGCTTCTGGAATCGGAGCTGTTACGATTTCAGGTGCCATCGGATTAAGGCCGCTACCACCAGATCCGCCACCTCCGAAACAGCCAGAAAGTGAAATAATGCAGATTGCAATCAGAACAGTATATACAAAATTTCTCATATGATTCTCCTTGCTAAAGTTATTTTCATGCAATAAGAGAGCCTTGAATAATTTCAAGCTCTCTTACCCTACTTATAACGCTATAAAAATTTTAATTAAGGCCCAGCTTATATTGCAATTGACTTTAATCATAACAATTGACTTTGCTGAGATGCATGCGTTATATATAACATATAACAAGCCGAACTTGGAGGTAGTATGACACATCCCGCCAATATGTCTTTAAAGGGTATATGCGATTGGGCAGAGCAGCCCAGCCAATCGCCAAGACAGGACCCGGTTATGCCTGATGGCCGTGAGCCCCATATAAATGCCGACATGGTAGACGGTATGCATTATACCGATCTCAAGGCCGATTGGGAGGCGTATGCTGACACGCATGGCGGTGGAGGCGGTGGTGTTGTAGCTATGGGTACTGCTAATTTTGCCGGAAATGGTGGCTATGTGACTATAGGCTCGGCACAGGGCATGATCACCATGCCAGATGACAATTACTTAGTATATGTTATCCCCAGTGCCGATACAGATTCTCGCGTCGGTGAATACTGGGTTCCAGAAGCCGATAAAGGCACTACTAGTTTTCGCGTTTATAACGACGGCAGTGCCACGACCCAGTTTAGATGGGCTGTCGCCACCCGGTCGTCAAGCACAAGCACAAACAACGCTGCTGGCGGTGACTTATCAGGCACGTATCCAGACCCCACTGTTGCTAAGATTCAAGGCATTCCCGTCAGCACGACTGATCCGACCGACGGGCAGGTGTTGAAATACAGCGCAGCATCCGGGAAATGGGAGCCTGCGGCCGATGCTACTGGGGCTATCACGGTTCCATATTACACCGAAACATTCGGTCCCGGCACATTTCAGAGGACTATTCCGGTCGGAGTAACTAAAATAAAAGTAAGCGGGTGGGCTGCCGGGGGAGCAGCTGGGCAAGGATTAGGCGTCGGTATGTACAGCCAAGGTGGAGGTGGTGGAGGTGGTCAATACACTTTAGGTGATATCATCGACGCAACGCCTGGAGGAACCATAACGATTAGTGTCGGATCAGGACAGACGCAAGCAAGCCCGGCGCCAACCAGCGCATCAGTAGGAGCAAATGGGGCCCATGGTCCTTCTACTACCATTTCTGGAGGTGCAACATATACCCTCACAGGCGGTAATGGTGGGCGAGGCGGGTGGAACCCAACACAAAACCACCCTGGAAGTGGTGGTGCGGCGACTCCGACCTCAGGAAACAAGTATGGTGGTGGGGCTGGAGGCACAGGTGGTGGGGACTGGTACCCAGAAACCATAGTAACAAACGGACTTAGCGGTGCAAATAGCAGCCATGCGACAGGCGGTCCAAACGGAGTATATAATTCTGGAGACATACCCTATACCCCAGTATATGGCAATGGATATCTTATGGGTGGAGCAGGCGGGGGCGCGAGTCGGGGACAAGGCGGTGGGGGAGTAACCATCACCGGAGTACTCGGCTCTGGGTATATACCGTCGGGTGGGCAGGTGGCTTTGAACGGTGGAGGAGGTGGAGGAGGGTCTCCTGGTCAATATGGCGGCACTCCATGGTCCATCTATGACAGTTGGAACACTTACCCGTGCATGACAAGTGCGCCTGGGCGCCTTACTATAGAATGGGGAGAAGGAGTTGAATAATAGCTATGAGTGAACTTATTTTTGTACCAATTACAGCCGACCTCTCTACTATCTCAGATAGTGCGAACCTTACCATACGTACAGCAACGCTCCAGCAGTTACCGGAATTCATGTCCGCTAACGGAACACCTGTATATGTAGTTAGAGAGGTATTTATATCTAACATGATGCCAAGTGGTGATGACCTTGGGCTGGAGCTGTTCCAGGTTCCAGATAATGCCGAGCCAGGGTGGATTTATAATAAAGAGGAGAATTTATGTCTTGATGTTCCTTCGGCGTATGCCCGATGGGCCTCCTATGATTATAAATTAGCCAGGCTTAGAGATATGCGGAATCGTGCTTTGTATTTTACTGATTATATAACAATCAGGCACAGGGACGAGCAGGATATTGGCGGCAGCACTACATTAACTGCAGAAGAATACCAATCTGTTTTAATGTACAGAAAATCCTTGCGGGACAGTCTTTCCGAGGTAAACGCAGAAAACATAGATCAGATAGAGCTACCACAGCCCCCCACCTGTCTTTTACCAACCTCGTCTCCGCCTGTATGATTAACGTAAAGGGGTATTGCATAGAAGCCATCCGACTGGAGGCACACAGTAAAGCGTTGTATGAAGCTATTAAGAGGCAATACGAAGATGGCCGAAGCAGCATAAGATGAGTAAGCCTGGAGATTAAGGTTATGAATATAAAAACAGCAATCGCTAATTATGCCGAATTACAAGGCTACATGCAGGCACTGCGAGACTTTCCTGCCAATGTCGATTTAGACAATATCGTCTGGCCGCCGAAACCGGCCTTTATGGCTTGACTTAAATAAGAAAGGCTTATAATCATGCCAGTTTTTAACGACAAGAGCGTGCAAGGGATAATCGATAAAATAACTGCCGAGCTTACGTGCATTGGTAGCATTACCGATAAAAGTATTCAGGGCATTATCGATAAAGCCACGGCCGCAGGCATTACTGATAAAAGCATCCAAGGCATTATCGATAAGCTGACTAGCTTTAGTTGCGGGCCTGCTGAGTGGTATTACGTCGACGCAGGGACTTTTTCATGGACTGCCCCCTCCGGAGTGACTTCGATACGAGTAATGTGCATCGGTGCCGGTGGTGGAGGTTCTTCCATGGAGGCACACACATATATGGGCGGTGGTGGTGGCGGTGTGGCTATTATTGACTCGCTACCAGTGACTCCAGGAACTTCTTACACTATAGTAGTGCCCCCAGGGACACCAGCCATGGGATACGGTGGGGAGGCTAGCTTTTCATCAGGAAGTGCCAAATTAATATATGCCACTGGCGGTCTTAGGGGATATGACGGAGATTGCGCCGGGGGGACTGGTGGTGGCTCTGTTTCTGGGATATCCGTGATTGATGGCGGGACAGGCGGAAGTCCGTGGCAGAATGGTTTTGACGGCGGATGCGGCGGGGGCGGTGGTAGAGACTGGATGAACGGCGGAACTGGTAGTTACGGCGGCGGTGGTGGTGCCGGGGGCTCTGAAGGGACTATGGCGGGCGGAAACACCGGTGGATCTTCGTTGAGGTATGGGGGCACTGGCGGTGCCGGGGCTCAACCCGGAACTAACGGTACCGTGGGTATTTTTGGAGGGGGGCCATCGTCAGTGGGCGCTGCCGGTGGTACTAACCGAGGCGGTGGCGGCGGCGGTGGCTACGGCGGCGGCGGGGGCTACGGCGGCGGCGGTGCCGCTGGATTGGTGGCTATCCGGCTAACAACGAAGCCGGCTTTTTTATAAAAACATGATTCGGCATGAAAAGGGCAAGTTTGTTTTGTATAACAAGGCCGGCAGTAAAAAGCTGGGCGTGCACGATTCGTATGAGAAAGCTATTAAGCAAGAAAGGGCCATTAAAATGAGTTTGCGACAAAAATTAGCGAGCGATATCAGCGCTGCTGCCAGGGCCAAGCTTGCCGAAGCCGGAAGCGACAGCGGCAATCCGTATATTGGCCTAATGACTAAGCTGCTGACTAATCGCGTCCCGATGGACGAGACTATTACTGAGATAAACAGCTCGACCAGCACGCCAAGGCAGATCAGGCAGACTCGCGTGAATTACGACATGCCCCTGACCGACATGGCTACGGCGCTAAACCCGGTTAATATCGCACTGCATAATTTAAAATAACGGAGATTACAAATGCTCAAGCAAGCCATGTTACACGATTTAATAAAAGTCGCATCTGAAAAAATTGCGATATCAGTAGGATTTCCATCGCTCGTTGCAAAGCGCATGCTTGAACAAGCTCCGGCAGCAGCTAAGCCGCCGCAGCAGTCTGCACCTAAAAAAGGTTGCTGATTATTTAAAATAGGAGACAGGACATGCTCAGAGAAAAATTAGCAAGCGATATCACAGCTGCTGCAAATATTAAACTAGCCAAAGCAGCCGAGAAAAAGCCCAAGTCGAAGGCTTCTCCCAAGCCGCAGGCTAAGCCTAAAGCGCCGAAAAAGCCAGAGGCTCCCAAGCCGCAGACTTCTCCTCAAGCCGTGTCGCAGGCCCCAACACAAAATCCATATATAGGCGACATGGCAAAGCTGCTTACAAATCGCGTGCCTGTAACAGACACATATACGGCAAGCAGCACTACTCAGCCTAGAAGGCAGGCCAGCGCTACTTACGATATGCCGGCTACAGATTTTGCTCCAATGCTAAACCCAATGACATGGCTGATGCATAATATCAATAACGGGAACATAAGGCTGTAATATGCTAAGAGAAAAGCTGGCCTGTGACATAAAAGCAGCCGTAGCCGAAAAGCTGGCTTTAGATACTGCCAGATATTCGCCTAATACGTTTAGGGCGTATAGCGGCACGACATCAAATCCAGCCTTTACAACTGACGGATTTTACGCAATTCTGCCCACTGTAAAGGGGCAGTTTGATGTTGTTAACAGGGGTGGGAATTTAGTAAAAAGCTTTGGCAATATAGCTGATGCACAGGATTTTGCTGCGAATAATAAACTGGCCGGTGACTTCTTCACAGATAGCATTGCCCGCAGCAATAGCTTTTACGATAAGGCGTTGCCGTTGGCTGGCAAAGCCATGACAAATAACCAGCCGCCGTCGTTACTTAAGCTTTTGGGCCGGGCAGCAATACCAGCTGGACTGGCCGCGGCAGGCGGGCTTTATTTAAATCATAGTTTAGATAAAGTTAACGACGCAGTCGGTGTAAAATAACAATGATTAAGCAGGAAAGCGGCAAGTTTGTTTTATACAATCACGACGGCAGTAAAATTCTAGGCCGGCATGACTCGTACGAAAAAGCCTTGCAGCAAGAAAGGGCAATTATGATTAACAAGCACGCCACTCTAAGAGAGAAGCTGGCTTTTGATATTAGAAACTACGCGCATGAAAAGATAGCAATATCTGTAGGCTTTCCGACGCTAGTAGCAAAGCGCATGCTTGAGCAAGCAGCGCAGGCGCAGCGCGCTTACGGCGGCGTTACGCAGGCGCAAGTAAATCCGATTATGCAGAAATTATTTAATATTAACCAGCGCATGGCTTTAGCTAATCCGGCCAACCGCCAGGCATTGCGTGACATAGCGAGAACAGCCGTGCCACAGACGCATGCTCCGACTAAGACAATGGCCAACGGCCAAATTATGACAGCCCCAGACGCCCAGGCCCGCGGCATGCTTGCCGGGAATATGCCCAGCAAAGATCCGGCTATTGCCAATACGGCTGCAATAGGTCTGTCACCGACGCTGGCTGACCATATGGCTCCTAGAAACATATCTCATTGGAACAATCCGTTTGCCGGTTTTAACACGGCTTATGGCATGGGCGGAGACGCTAATATGGCAGCTAAATCTTCCGGAATAGAAGCTATGCTGAGAAATCGGGCCGGATTTAACTGGCGGAATTTCAATAATCAGAACTTAGCTGCACAGCGTTTAGCAGCATAAAACTTAGCTAAAAAAAGGCCGTGAGGCCTATTTTAATTGTAATTTCCTAGCCGGTGGGGATGCTATTCCCGCCGGCTTTTTAGGGTCTGCTACCGCGTCGTTAGGCCAGCGGCCATATGCCTTGTAAAAGGCTTCGTAAGCTTCGCGCAAATACGCCTCGCTGTCGTCGGCCGTGGCTACCTCAATCCATACGTTACTAAACTCGTTGCAGTAATCTCCACTTTTGCAATACCCTGTTACGACATCATGACAATCTGAGCGCAAGTAAATACAGTTGTGACACGCGTTGACGCCTGCGCGATAATTAGCACCCATAACACGTAAAAACTGCTTGGTGTCTGGCCGTTGAAAAACGGCTAACAAATGCTTTTCTACCCTGGCCATTGTTACTTTCCCTTTCGCTTTATTTGTAATATTCTTGGTGTTACAGCTGCCGAAGCTTTATTTTTAGTCATGTTTTTGTCGGAGATGCTTGCTTTGTTTATAATGCGCTTTACTTTGCTGATAATTTCGGCCTTGCCTATTTGTAAAGCAGCCTTGCCTGCAAGCACGCCCATGTAATAATTTATCTCATATTCGGTCGAAAGCCTGAATATAAAATCATCACGTTCCAGCGCCGGGCCAGTAAAGCGAGCGTCGTCGCACATAGTTTCGTAGAAATCCGAACATGAATAGTCCGCGGACAAAAGGCCCTTTGATTTTAGATCGGCTTCTATTTTTGGAATTATGCAGTAATCGCATTTGTTGTTTTCAGTATTTATTAGCTTAGCCGTGACAAATACACCTAAGTCCGGAGCGAAATTAATCCTGCTTGGTTTTATCGGCATTGCTGCTGTCCTTGAATATTAACTTTCGTTGGCCCTGGGCTGTTTGTGGCAAAATTCTAACCGACGCGTCTAGTTCAGCCACAGAACTAATAGACACGACGCCGTTCGTCACGCCTAGCTGCACGATTGCCGGCCCTAACAGCAGCTCTATTATATCGCGTGGCGAGATGCCGGCGCCGGCCGAGCTCACTGCGAGGGCTATTTTTTTGACGTATTCTAATATTTCGGCTTTAGTGGGCCTGCCTACGCGAATAACTTGGTTCTTGTGATCTTGATTAACAGTGCATTTGGGCCAAAGTAAACTTGCGGCGCTGCAATAGCGTCTCACCGGACAGTCGTTTGCACAGTTATATGAATTATGCGTATACTCGCGCTTCACAATTAATATCGGAGACCTGGTTGGGTCGCAGGCCAGTAAATGCACTGCTTTGGACGGCGCTAATACAGTTTCAGAATTTTCAAGGCCAGTGTCCGGGGGATACCCAGGGTGCGAGTATGTAATTATGGCCATGTTACTTTCCTTTCATAGCGTCTTCTAGCTCGCGTATCAGCGCTTCAGCACGCACGCATTCACAGTAATTGGCATGTATGAATGCACTGGCTGTGTCAGCATTGGCGCCGCAGAACCGGCATGTGTATTTATACGCCCTATGGCGAAAGCGCGCAAAGCATTTTTGCTGCATGCCTCGTAATATTTCTTTTAGCGATTTAAACACTTCTGGCGTCATTTTATTTGTAATCTCCTTGTTTTGGCAGGTAAGTCTTTCGTAATCGGGTGGAATTCTTCATGATTGGACAACTTGCAAAAAATCACATCCTGACAATTAAATTTAAGACAGACCAAATGCTTTCCTATAAAGGCGCATTTTACCAAAGTCTGGTCTTTGTTATTAGCTATATGAACGGCCTGACAGGGATTATTTTTTAATTGCGAAAGATTTACCGTGCTTACACACACGTAAATATTATCTTCAAACGAGAAAACTTCCCCCGGCGAAAACTTTTGTGGCATTTCTCTATCCATGATTACGGCCCGCCTTGAAAAATTTATTAAATTCGCGTATATAGCTAGTATGCTAAAAGACGCGTTGATTTCCCATATTAAAACTGCAGCCAGTCATAAGCTTTCCAAGCAAAAGCTTAACGGCTTTATTAAGAGCTATATGAACGAAAAAAATAATTCGTTATCAGATAGCGATATACAGACTTTGGCAAAAATTATCGTCAATGCCAGAAAGCTGTTAAAGGCCCCAAGGCTTTAAAAATTGCCTAAATTTTAGGCTGTATGATCCGTCTGCCAGTTTGCAGAGCAGCCACGAGCGCATCCGAAATTTTCTTGGCTTCCACTGCTTCTTTTATGATATCAGCATTTTTACTCAGCTCAAACATAGTTTCTTTTAGCCACTGAACTTCTCTGCTAAGCATGTTAAGCTCTGATTTTATATCTTCTATTTCCATGCGCAGTGGCTTGCAACCTAGAAGCACTATATGTGGCGGCCCATAGCTATAGTCTAATTTGGTATGATAGGGCAACGGCTTACCGGGAAATTTTAAAGCCAGCAAGTCACTTTTTATGGCCTCTAGCTCGCTACGCAAAGACATGCCATCAGGGGACCCTTCTAGTGAAGTATTTTGACTTAGTGTGCTAACCAAGCGCAGCTCAGGCAGGGCTTCATTAAATGTTATCATATGCCCAGCAAAACCATCGTCAAGCGCCACAAGTACTCGGCCGTCGCCTATCACAGTCTCTGGCGCTGTTGATATATTTTCCGGCGCTACTGCTGCATTTTCTGCCACATTATCTTCTTCTGACATTTGCTTCTCCTTATTTAATTTAAAATAAAAAAGCCCAGAGAGATTTTACTCTCTCCGGGCTTTTAGTAATTAGCGCTCGTCCGTGATGGCGCCGTAGTCGTAGTCGTCCGACATATCGTCGTTCATCCAGTCGTTTATGTCGTCGTCGTCGAGGCGAAGAAATTTATTAGGATTCATAATTTTCCTCCTGTTAAGATTCTGATTTATGGACGGGGTTGAAAAATCGAGATTACTCGAGATGGGTGTTCTCTTTAATCTCGCACTTCTGCTGGTAAAACTCGGGCTTTTTATTCACGTCTTCGACGGTCCCGAGCTTTTTCAAGAAGTCCGTGGCTTTCATGCACTTGCCACCGGTAAATCCAATAGCGTCAACTTTGAGTTCGCCAGCGCCAGTTATTTCGATTTCGATCTTAGGCATCCATGTCACCTCCGGTCAGGGTAATTTTGATCTTGCCGGCCACTTCCTTCTCGGCAACAGTATAGCCCTTGCGGCGGGCTTCGATAATGATTTTCTCAGCGTTGATACGGCGGAGCAGCCCGTCGAGTTTGTCCTGGGCACCCCAGCGGCCATTGTAGTTGTCCATGGCGATGCCTTCTTCGTTCAAGATAACCGGGTAATTCCAGCCCGGGAGCTGGATGGCGAATCCGGTCTCAGTCGTCGAATACAGCTTATGCTTGCCCCAGGGCTTGAGCGTGAGCTGCATTTTGTCGCAGGCAGATTTCAAGATATTCTGCATGGAGTTGTTGAATTTGTGTTCAACTTTCACTTTAGATGTATGAGACACTGATTATTTTTCCTTTCTGTTTCAAACATTAAGCTTGCGCTTGTTCTGGGCCTTTGGAGCTGCTTCTTGGACTACATGCGGTCGGTTGGCGGGCCTTGCGTTGTGGCCTGCCCAGGAGCGCATTTTCGAGAACAACTCTTTATTCTGCTCGTAGATGGGCCGGATATTTGCAAAAGCATTGTCGACGCCTTCGAAGCGTGAGCTCTTGCAAAGCTTTTCGATTTCGGCGCCAGTCCAGTTCTCCATCTGTGGCACGAGCGTCTCTGGGATATTGGCGCCATACTTGGCATTGTGAATTGTGAGAATCTCGAGCTTTTCTGAGTGGGACGGTGTGTCGACGAAGAATATATCGTCGAAGCGACGGATCAACGCGCCATGTGATGCTTCCAACAGCGGCTGAATGTCATTACAAGTCGCGACGATAAACTTCGGTTTTTTGCTTTCCTGCATCCAGGTAAGCAATTTCCCGAACATAGCCGAACTCGTGCCGCCGTCGCTTTTGTTAGATGACAAAACGCCCCCGACCGATTTTTCGATTTCCATCTTTCTTACGATCTGCCCGAATCCGACAGATCTCTTATGCTTTCACATAAGTTGGGACTATATCTTATACGGCGTTTCGCCGCATCTGTGCTTTTCAAGGGCTCTTGCCCCTTACGGATTTCTCCTAGTCTCTGGACTTTCCGCATGGCGATAAATCGCGGTAGCGGCTTAGCTGCTGATTGGCCAATGTTATGTTTTTTCAGCATTCGCGCTCTGGGTTTCCCCACACGCTGTAGCAACATGACTTCTGAGGCGTTTCCAGCAATTAACACAGTTTACCCTGGACAAAATCTTTATCCAGCCACACGACTGCCGGCGATACAGCATCGATTAACGCAAGCGCCTGGCCCATCTTGCTTTCGCTTTCGCCGACGTATTTGCTTTTCAGACTTGCGATATCAAGTTTGATTAGCGGCATTTTCAACATACTGGCGATTGCCTTGGCGCTGAGGGACTTGCCGCCACCTGGAAGCCCCATGAGCAAAATTCCCGTCGGCGTCGGCAGATTCGGATCATCAAAGCCTTTAGCACGAAGTGCCATGTAGGTCTTAAGCAAGTCAAGGCCACCGAGCTCTCTCGGATCGACTGCCGGGAAGATTTCCATCATGCCAGATTTCTTCACGGCTTCGAGCTTGAATTTTTCCAAGTGCTGCCGATCGAGCTGCTGCTTTTCTGTGAGCGTTAGCGAGAACGCATTCAGCGCTTCTTGATTCGTCAGGCCCTGAACGGCCTTTACGTGCTCGCCAGTAACTTCGACTTTGCCTTCGAGTTCGTTTTCAGCGATAATCGCGTTGATTATCGACTGCAGGTCGTCGTTACCGGGCAAGCCAAGATGCGCGAGCAGCACGTCTTTCTCGAGCTCTTCAGGGATGGCAGCTTTGTGGCTCATGAATATAATATGCTTCAGAGCCTTTGCATCTGCAAGAAAGACTTGCACAGCGCGAATGGCTTCGATTGAGTTCATGAATTTGTGCATGTCATGCATTATTAATATGCTCGGCACGGCCTTGTTATCCAGCTTGGTGAATTCCTGAATCATTGATACCGGGTCTGTGGCGCGTTCAAGCGCGTCTTTTGGAATTTTCGTGTGGGGGCTTGAGTACACAACTCGGGCGCCCTGCAAAATATCCCAGTCAATTACCGAGTACATCAACTCGTCGCGAAAGCCTTCGAAGAGCTTCAAGGCGCGGCGCTCTTCGTGAGTGGCGAGCCAGATCGTCGGGATGCCGGCTCTTACGAACGTTTCGACCTCGTGCAGGTGTTTGTGCATTTTAAGACATATCTCCTTTTACGCGTAAAAATTTTGCTTGCAAGCAGTCCGGGGAGAAAATAACGTATGTTATTTCTCCTCAGACAATTGTCTTATAACGGAATAAATTGACTAATTTACCGGCAAAGCCTATCTCTAAGTACAGACTGTTCTGGAGAGTCTTAATGAAAAAAGCCATACTTATAATTGAGAACGATACGAGTAAAATTGCTGAGCAATTATTAGATGCTTTCGAGTCTAGACAGGCCGAAGGCACCGAGATAATAATTGCAAAAACTCAGCAAGCTGCTGACGCTATTATTGCTCAGAACAAAGATATCTACGCCGTAATCTCTACCGACGATTTGGGCAGCAGCAAGATTACTGTTCTAAACGACGTCCAGCAGACTTCGCCAGTTTCCGGATTATCACCAAGCAGCACTATTGTTGATTCAGAGGCTGCCAATTGCGAAATAGATTTTTACAGGCGAGAAGACTCGGATCGGGAGCGTGAAAGTTGCCGTGCTGAGTGCACACCGGCGCCGAGATACGACAGACGAAGCACGGCTCGAGCGGGATCTTTTACCGAAATACTGGCTGCGTTGGAAGAAATGCACTTAATAAAAAGCCCGGGCGAGCATGTTTGTGAAAAGCACGAAGAGACTGCTAAGGCTTTAAATGAAGCTAAAACGCAATTAGAAGTATTGAGAGAGCGAGTCCAGCATATGCGCCAGGAGATGGATAACTGCCCGGCACGTAAGCGCTTTTTTGATAAGCCCGCCGACGATAGCTCGGACAAGAAATCGTCTGGGCTATCCGTGGCGTTTTTGACTTTTGCTGGTGTAGTGCTGACGGCAGCGTTGGGTTTACTTGGCAAACTTTTTGAGGTATTATTTAGCTATCTAAAATTATCTGGGGGTAATTAAAATGCTTACACAAGTACAAGTTACGGCTGCGAAGAACTTTATGCTGTCAAAAAACTTTTCTTTGATGGAGCTTATCGGTAGCACGAGTAAGCCTAGACTAGTCGAATGGCCTTCAGAAGAGATTATCGCTAAGCTAAAATCACATGCCGAAGACATATTGCAGCCGCTACGAGATAAATTTGGCAGCATTCGCGTGACTTCCGGGTATCGTAATCCGGCTTTAAATAGGGCTATTGGCGGAGCCAGCAATAGCATTCATATGATTTACATGAAAGACAGATATCTTGGGACTGCAACAGACATACAGCCCATGAACGAGCGTGACTTAGTAAAAGTCATGAAGTATATTTGCGAGAGCATTCCGGCCGTCAGGCGCATTATTATCTACCGCGACTGCGAGGCACTTGGCATTAACTCGCCGTTTTTGCATTTAGATCGTGACGTGCGTGTCCCCGCGGGAGAGGCGATCCTGATGGAAAAAGTAGATAAAAAAACCTACGAGCTTTTTGACAGAGCAGAGTTCGAGAATTATAAATAACGGAGCATTAAGATGGCCACGAATATCTTGATACAAAATTGCAGTTCTGGGGACGTGCGCGGCATAGATTTATCGTCAGCGACAAATCTCGCCCTAAACTGGTCAGGTAATTCGGGCCAGATTAGTATTTCAGAAATTAATTACTGCCCGCCCGGGGCCGTGCTTACTTTTAGGCACCTAGGCGCCGACGTGTACGTGTACGTAACGCAAGGCCTCGTAGACAGCACGGCTGCATATCCAGCATGCGTCTATGGCAATAACCCGGATAACACAAGCTATCTTGGGCCTGTCGATGAGATTATAATCGATACGTCGGCAATAACTTACCCGATAAGCATTAGCAACGATACGGCCAGCGGCACGTATTCTGAGTGGGAGTTGGAAATAGCGCTCACACATACTGGCAATAGCGCTACGAAAATTTACTATACGCTCGACGGCTCAGACCCGTTAATAAGCAATACGGCGCTATTATACGACGACGCTGACAGGCCTTTGCTAGGTGGCGAAAATCTAAAAGGCAATATTGTATTTGTTAAGGCCATTGCAGTAAATAGCATCTCTGGTCAGGCCAGCGCGCTTACGAGCTATTTATATGTCTTTAACCGGCCCATGATGCTGAACGCGTCGGTATCACACGGATATCATGTAGATCGGACGCCGATTGCACTTAGCGTAAATTATTCTGATGGCCCGGCGCCAGTAATTTACTACACGTTAGACGGTGCAGACCCGCTATATTTTAACGGTCAGCCTGGCTTCGGTGTATTAGAATACACAGGCCCAATTACACCGCCATCTAACGAATTTATGCTTAAGGCCGTAGCTGTGCAGCAGACGCTGCTTCGGACGCATTACTCTAATTTTATAGCAAATTTTTATAAGTACGAAGAAGACGTGCTCACACTGGAAGCTACGCCTGCCGGCGGAGTATTCCCACAGAAAAGCTTAGACATAAGCCTTGTCACCAATGACGTAAACGCTGTAATAAAATACACGTTGGACGGCACCTCGCCGCTGATACAATCGGCCAGAACTTACATAGATAGCTTTAGTATATCCACGCAGTTAGACGCGCAAGATTTTAGGCTGCGTGCTGTGGCCATGACCGAACGGCTTATTTCAGAGCCTATTGATATCACATATACGCTGTATGATTACGCCGGCGATGCAGACAGAGATGAGATTTCTAATCTGGACGAAGGCGGGCCTGCGCGAGATACTGACGGCGATGGCGTGGCGGATATGTTTGACGCCGATTCTGATAACGATGGCGTGCCTGATTATGTCGAGGGGACGGCCGACGCTAATAATAATAATATTCCGGCTTTCCAAGACGCGTCCGAGACTATACCGTTCTGGTATTCTATCTCTGGCATACCGGAAAATGGCGTGCTTGTAAATGGTCTGCAATATGAGATACGTGTTATTTGCTACGGTGCCGTGGGCAGGCTAGACATAGCCACTGATGAAAAAGCCCTCGTTTTTTCTGAAACGTCGGTTATTTTAACTCCCGGTGAAGAGAAAGTTATTTACATGCTTGTTCCGGAAGTAATGGAAAATAAGTGCTCGCCCCTTTGGTCCGGAGAGCCTTTCGATGTCAGCTTCACAGTAAGCCATATAGACCCGAGCACAGGCCTGGAAGCCTCAGAGATGTTTATGCGAGAATACAGCTTTGCGCCAAGCACAGAAGCAGTGCCTTACGCCGGCAATTTAATTACCTGGACTAAGTTGTCTTCAGCAAAATTCTATGGCATTTATCGTAAGAACCCGGGCGAGAGTGAATACTCACGTATAGTAAAATTACTGCATGATAGCTATCATAGCTATTCAGAAACACAGCAATACTTAGACCGTGAGGGCGAGACGTTATCGCTGTATCGTATAACTGCTATCACAAATAAAGGCGAATCCGACATGTCAAATGCTTTACATGCTGCCGATTCTGAGCTAGACACTTGCGCCGTGATCGGGCATTTATCTGATATAGCCGGAGCCAGCATGAATGCGATTCGCGTTTCTGCCAGGGTCGAAAAAGCCCCGGCCATGCAGAGAAATATCCTGCTTAACGCATACGAAATTCATGCATACACTGATATAAAAGGGCAATTTGTATTGGCATTGCCGAAAGGCAGCACTTGCATTATAAAACTAGAGCAGGCCGGCTTGCGCAAAAAAGTTGTCGTGCCGTATGCCGAGAGCATTGATTTTGATGCGCTGCTTAGCTTAAACAACGAAGGAGTCTGAGATGGAAGATATTATCAACAAAGATACAATTATGCTTTTCGGGTACTTACTTACTGCCAGCGCGATTGTCGTCTGGCTAACGGCCCTGGTAGGCTTTGCTCTGAATATTTTCGTCAATCGAAAGTATTACATGGCCATGTCTCGAGAAAACCGGCTGCGAGATATCGCAAAAGATGCATTTCTAAAAGCCGAAAAAGTAGCCAAGCTTACGAGCATCAAGGGCGACGATAAGCTTCTTGAATATCTCTCCCAGGCAATTCAGGCCTTTAAAATTTCTTATGGCGAAAAGCCGTCTGGGGCCGAAATAAAGCTCTTAACCGAACAGGCGGCTGCTATGGCCGCAGAGGAAAAAATGTTCCGTGAGCCCGTAATCGAAAAAATAGCTGTTGCTGCCTTGGCCGTACCGGAGTCTAAAAAAGAGCATAGACCTGCTGTCAAAGCCAAAGCTAAAAAAAGAAAGTGAGCTTTTAAATGGCCAATATTTACACACCCTATGACCTTTCTATAAAGACCATAATAGGTGACACAGCCATTCTAAAATGGGATGTTCATAACGCCATTGAATTTAAATCCGGAACGAAATACAACGTCTACACTTCTCCGGATGACGGGGCATACACACTGCTGGCGACAGTGGTCAGGACGGAAGCAGCAGTCCCCCTATCACCACAGAACGCATTTGTCAAGATTAGTAGTCTGGCGCCAATGCTTGGTGAGTCAGATAAGTCGGCCGCACTTGCCATAAAAGGCCCAGTGACTTTAGCGGAATACAAAGAAGCTACTCCGGTAGGCGTGGACGAGCTTGGTAAGTCTAGATACTTAAAAATTGACGCAAACGGGACGCTGGCCGTGTCGGACGCTGGCATCGCCGCCGCGCTGGCCGGTGTTAGTACCGCCTCCAAACAAGATGCGCAGATCGCGCTGCTTGCTGAAATACGAAGTTTTTTCCTGCCCGGGCTGGCAAAAGAGAGCAAGCAAGATGAGACTATTGCCCGGCTTGTAGACGTGGCTGATTGGCTAGCACAAATAAATAACAACACCAAGATAGGAAACTTGGTAGTGTCTGAAGCGGACATGATCTCTGTAGGACCTGTGGGTACCAAGATCACTCTCCCGTTTTGGGCTAAAGCTAAAATAGAACAAATAACAGCAATACACGAAAGCGGTACTGCTACTAAATTCACAGTCCGGGTATGGCGTAAAAAAACAGCCTCCCAGACCAGGGACATGCTGGCGGAGTTTGATTCTTATAACAGCCCTCGTCTTGACGTTATAAAGATAATCCCGTATATAAACTTAGACGGAATAGACGAAGTGACCATACAAGTCCTTCCTGACAATGGCACTAGTAATAATTTTTATGTAAGAATAGCCGGCAGTCTGGCATTCTAACCTTAAGGAGATAACCGATATGGCCGAAGAAATTTTCCCCTTGAATACTACCGATATCAGGCTGCTTCGCGACCTGGGCAGAGATGCCTCAGCCAGTAGTCTTACCGCACACGATAAATTAGATACTGTGCAGTCTGGGCTAAACGAAGTCCTTACAGATACCACGGATATCCAGCCCAGAGTCGTGGCCATCGAGAGTAACCTGATGGCTGCACAGACTGACCTTGGTGACATAGAAACCAAGATAGATGCCATCCAGGCGGATATAGACAGCCCGGCCTCTGGGCTAGATGCAATTGCCACCAAGTCTGATGCTGTGAAGGCTGTGGTCGACACTATTGCATCCGACATGGGTGTGGCCGCCGTTGGTACTGTGGCTAGCACTGTTGACGCAGTAAAAAGCGCCCTTGGCCAGACAAGCTCTGGGACTGTAGCCTCCCACGTAGAGGCTGTAGAAGCCCTGGTCGGAACTCCGGCTAACGGGACTGTCGCTGCTGATCTAGTTGCGCTGGACTCGCGCCTATCTCAAATCCAGAACAACACCAGGACTGTAATTGCCCTTAACACAGAGCTGGAAATGCCAGCGGCCGGCCAGACCAAATATTTTAAGATCCTGCTCACTAACTACGATAGCGCAGGCAATATGGAAGAGCCTGATTCTGCTCCGGTTATGCACGTAGAAACACAGACCGGTACCAGCCGAGACAGTAATGTCGGTGATTGGGACGGGTCTGTATTTTCTACTGGCGTGACTATGCAGAAAATTTCGGACGGTAGATACTACATCTTTTACCGCCTGACGCACACTGCCGCTGCTAACGAGCAATTGGTATTTACGTTCACCATTGTAGAAAACGCCCTTACCAGATACATGGTAAAGACAGCCGTGACTGTGGAAGAAATCAGCAGCACATTCACCGGGGCGGACCGAGCGCTACTAGGGGCTGTAAACGTCACTACTACTGACGTGCAGAGCAAAATCGGGGTTCCAGCAAACATCACTGTATCTAACGATATAGCAGCCGTCAAAACTCAGACCACTTCTATTGAAAACAAAGTGGATACTGCAAACACTGCCATAAATCTGATTTCTAATTCTGACCTTCCGGCCATCCGCACAAAGCTCGGCGGCACGTACGACAGGGAGACCATGTCCCTAGAAGCTATTTCTGCCGCACTGGCTGTTATAGGTGCCCCGGCAGGCCCTACCATCTGGGATGCTGCTAAGACCTCTGGCAACATAGCCGCCTCTGGAAATGAGACCGTGGTGCTTGGTGTAACTGAGGGCATGCAGGAATATTTCGGAAACGTGAATACCATCACGGTTAATCCGGTAACAAGCTGCACTAACTATGCGTTTGAGCTGTATGAAGACGTGACATTAAACAGCCTCCTGGCCAGAGTAACCCGGTGGAATTCTACTAGGGACGGGGATTTGACCCTGGTGCTTAACAGAGCCTTTTTGTCACCGACCGCTGCTAAGAATCTGTATGTAAAAGTGATAAACAACAGTGCTGCCGCAGCGTCATTCTCGGTAAAAGTCAGAGTCACTAAAAACTAATGTAACAAAAGCTGTGCTAGTGCTGGTTGAAAAATGACTGTATGAGTGCTAGCATAGCTTTTGTTGGCAATTTAGTTGATTCGGGAGGTTTTCGTGTCCATACCTATTATACATACCCCGGTGGGGAATTTGTATCTACCAGTAGACACTGTGGATGCCCTGGAGGGAACCGCTGGCACCCCCTCAGCTACAAATAAATTTGTAACTGGCGGAGATCCAATATTGACCCAGGATAAGACGGCTAACGCCATTCGTGGTGCTTCTGGTGAGATAAATATCACAGCCGGCACGCCGTCATCAGGTCAAGTGCTTACTGCACAGGGCCCAAGCACCGTTTCCTGGCAGACTCCTCCTGCTCCGTTGTTAAGAGCCCCCGGAGATTTTGCGACTTTTTCAAACAAGCTAAGCTCCGGTCCTGATGATAGAATACTTATAGAAGATGCTGCGGACGGATTTACTAAAAAATACCTGACCGTAGCGACACTTCCGGCGCCATCTTTTGCAAAGCAAGAAGTTGTAGCAAATAACACCATAACTACTACAAGCACATCAGATATTTTGTGTCAGGGCATGACAGTCACGCCGGTAGCCGGAGTATATATCTGCTTTTTCACGGGCTCCGCATTTCTAGGCGGCTACATGGGGGCCGGCAGATTTGTAGAAACCAGCATATATCAAGGCTCCACAAAAATATTGGGGTCTATACGCCAATTTGTAGACCAGAATAACTATTACACGCCATTTGTGTGCTTTGCCGTGTTGACCGTTGACGGCAGCACGGACATATCTGGTAGATGGCGCGTCACAAACAACACTGGCACAATGTACGGCTACAGAACACTGGCCGTAGTTAAAGTGGGGTAATAATATGCGAATAGCCGCCATACAGTATCACAAGCAAATCAGTCCAGATGTGCTGGATACAGAGTTTAAAAGTTCGGCAATAGCTTCTTTGATAGACAGCTTCGACTACGAGCATGCCACCTCAAAATTGACAGTGCACACAAGCACCGTCATAGACTCAACGCAGCGCGCAATATTAGACAGCATAATTGACAATCACGAGGGCACGGCGATTCCTCCGGAATATAGGCCAACTACAAATCTGCCAACTTATCAAGGTATTAGTAGCAACACTAGCGGTAGCGTGGCAATGACAGATGGCTACACAGATCTCCTGGCGCTAGTCCCGTCCGTACCAAGCGGACAGTACAAAGTTAGCGCCACGCTCCAATATGCAGTCTCCAGCACTTCCGCTGATTTTAGATTAGGGGCGAGGATAGATAACGTGCTACTCCCAAGTACTGAGACTATAATGAGGGCGCCAAGAAGTGGCACCGGATACAGGTACCGACACACCGATATTTTTGTAGTCAATGTTATATCTGGGGTGACCAAAATAGCCCTGTGTGCGCGCTCACCCTTCGCAACTTTATACTATTATAGCAGGGCTCTAATACTGGAGAGATTATCATGAGCGAATTAGCACCTAAGACCTACGAATTTAGCAAACTTGTAAATCCAGACACTTTTATGTGGGAGGTACAAAAATCTGGGATCTCGACGTGCCTGATGGGTGTAAGTACCCACGGGACCTACTCTTTCATAACATTTAAAAAAGAGCTGTCTGCGGAGGACTACCAGATTCTTTGCAATCTTGTGCAGCAGCACGACGCTGCGTTACTACCAGACGAGATGCCTGCAGAAGTGTCGGTCCTGGAAGTTCCAAAATACGCAGTACCACTGATAGACCGCACATACATAGAACGGTCTCTGCTAATAGAGACTGATGCTGATTCAGTGGGGCCGTTCTTAGTATCTTTTACATTTAAATATCCTATAGTCCTGCTGGGCGGCGATTTATACCTGGATCCAGATATGAAGGGCGACTCAGTAAAATGCATCGTTCATTTTGCGCCTGATGATGTCGTGGGATATGTGTCCGCCCCCGCCGATACCGGAAGTAACTATGTAGAAGTAAACGCGGATGCCATCCAGAATAAGTACATATGGAAGAGCTACGAATTAACAGCTGTAAATCCAGATAATGGGCAGCACACGGCGCTTGGCGAATGCATAAAAATAGTAGGTAACAAAGTATATCTGGACTCCCCGATACCAAACAGCATTGGCGCCGGGTTTTACATAAAGTGCGTGGCAGTTCCAATCCCAATATTGCACGTAACCAGCACTGTCGGGAGTATTAGAATTGGCGACGGCACTACTCGCGGAGCCTTTATGCCGGAGGGCTCTGTTCTAGAGCTGCAGTATACAAATAACAACAAGAAGGCTAAAAAAGTAGGCTTCATGATGGAATATTACGTCTAACCCAGGAGAATCGTTAAATGCAGGCGCCAAAAAACTTAAGCGTAGCAATGTACTTCAGTGGCTCGGTAGAAATATCGTGGGAAGGCGTGCTGCCCAGTAGCGATTACACATACACTGTCTCGGCATTAGACTATAACACTGGCCTATGGAACGAAGTAGCAGTTACGCGCATTGCCGCCACAGTCGTGTCTGGGCCGTATTCGGCCGTTAAAGTCGCAGTTAGGAACGCTTTAGATTTTAGCGATATTTCGGATTACTCGGAGACACTGCCGATAAATATTCGAAACACATCTTCAATTCATGATGCGTATTTAGCTGGCATTGACGACAGTGGCCGGCATACGTTTTTGGCTACTACTCCGGAAGGCATCGTCAAAGTCACTGGTGCTACGGTAAATAACTACGGCGGTGATGCCAGTGCTGCTAATCAGTTGACAGAAATATCCGTAAGCAATACGATCGCTACGCGATTATCCGATGCCGTGTTAGCATTAAATCAAGTTTTAAGCAAGCTAAACGACGTAGGCATGTCTGCCGCCGTAGTAGCTGCGCTGAAAAGCGTATCAGTCACTAACCAGCCTGTGAATTTTCCGGATAGTGCCGCGCTGTCAGAATTGCAGGCTATTAAAGCCGGCGTAGCAAAAGACAGCTCGGTAGCAGCTGCGAATAATTTACTAACAGCGCTGTTAAAGCCAGCAGACTTAAATTTAGACGGCAGTAAGCGCCTCGGCGTTGTCGTAGATAATATCCCCAGCAATTTCCCAGACAGCGCGGTGCTTTCTGCTGTAAATGCTTTATCTGGCGTAGCCGGAAATCTATTAACGGCCTTACAGGTAAATACAGACATTGCTGCAGAAACAGAGTTGCACACTGAAGGCACAAGCATCACAGCCGCGCTAATAGCCAGTCGCCTGGCCGAGGCTTTATCGCTTTTGTCTGACATTATCACAGCCATCTCAGACAGCAATTTAATACTAAACAGCGTCGACACTTATTCCGAACAGATAAAAGACACGCTTTTGTTAATCAAAGCCATGACTGACGGCATGCTGCAAACTAACGATTTACGCTATGAAGCTACTGGGGCGCTGACTATTCACGCTGAAAACATGCCATCAGACTTTCCGGATAGCGCCGCGCTGTCGGCACTTAATCAGATCAAGAATTACCTACAGCTGCTAAACCAGGGCATGACCGCGAGTATCGTTGGCGCGCTACCCGCGGGAAGTAACACGCTGGGCTCTGTAAATGTCAATAACGCGATTCTGCCGGATAACGCGGCAACAGAGAGCACCCTGAAGTCTGTCGGTAACGCGCTGCTGGAAACATATAACGCCCTCAAGCCGATTCCTGCCATGCTAAACGTGACAAAAGAAGCTGCAGTAGACATCGCAACAGATATCTCAGCACTAAAAACTAATCGAGTAAAAATAATTGAAAAAGAATTATCGCTTGCAAATGGCCCAGTGGAACTACGTGTGCTGGACGAAGTAGCGCCAGACTTACCCGACATAAACAGCTGGCCCGTGTATGATTTTGCTGTGTTCACTTACGGCGTAGGCGTAAACGCCAAGCTCCGCGCCGAGACAAGCTACATGGGCCAAAATTTCTATCATGTTCTGAACGATGCTACGATTAATCCAGCGTCGATAAAAGTATTCGAAACCGCGCTGCCGATACAAAACATGAGCGTGCGCGTATCCGAGGCCATAGCCGGTGGCACTAACGCCGCAGGCGTGCGTGTGATCGTATACGGGAGACGTAAATGAAATCCAGCGAGAATAGTCTGAAACATGACATATTTTTAGCAGCTGCGTCAGGAGATGTATTTTTCTCTCGTAGCAGGACTTTCAGGTCTTGGGTAATTCGCTTTGTTACGCGCAGCCCATTTTCGCACGTGTTTGTAAAAGTTAACGACCGAGCTGTGATTGAAGCTGACGTGGGTGGTGTAAAAATAAGGCCGGCTGCTCGATATTTAGATGACGAACTTACTAGCATAGAATTAGTCAAGCTACCAGCCTGTGTAGACCCTGATGTATTTATCGCAGAGCTAAATCAACGGGCAGGCAGCTTTTACGATTATGGAATTTTAGCTGGTGGTTTACTGTCAAAGCTGCTAAAATTATCCAGATGGCGAGAGAATTTACTAAATGGCGTGAGTCGCTATACGTGCAGTGAGCTTGTCGCCGAAAGTCTAAAGGCTGCCGGCATGCAATTTAAGCTCCCAACTTCACAAATAACGCCGAAAGATTTATATTATTCTCTGAAAAACCGTGACGAAGCCAACTAAGGAGTTGCTATATGCTGCTAGCAGAACTGAAGGAAATTAAATTCGATCTGTACGACTACCCAGAGTCAGTCGAGCGCAAGGCTTTGTCTGAGAAAATCGCCAGCGATGGCAAGGCTGTGCTGTCCTATGATGACACGCTAATATTAGACGACAGCGACTTTGCGCTGGTAATAAAAGAAGGCAGGGAGAAGCTCAGAAAATATCCGCTTTGCAATGTGAAAACTGCAGCAATAAGCAAAGTGTTTCTGCAAGCTCATAAAGCCGAGATTCCTGACACGCTTTACAAAATTGCCGAGCGCAATATAAATGATTTTATTACAAAAGGCAAGAGTGGGGAAAATACGATCACCACGCAGGAATTATTTTCACAAGAAAAAACTGCTGGCGTTAGCACAGCACTTAGCACTCGTGATAAACTAGCTGACGAAGACTACGCAATTGTAATAAACAACTCTGGCCTAAAAACCCGATTGTATCCTATCAACAACGAACATAACTGCAAGATCGCTTCAGAATATTTTTCCAAAAATCTGAATACGATTCCAGTGCACCTTAGACACGAATTTGCCAAGTCGATTGTACTAAAATGCGCTTCACAAGGCTACGATAGTAATCTCGTAACCGACGATATCCGGTCTTATTGCAACAACAGATTAAATCCTAATTTCTCTGATGAGATCGCAATAAGAAAAGAAAAAGTTGCCTCGGACAAAGTGAGAGAGGCTTTAGACGTGCTGGAATCTGCTGCAAAAACAGAGAGCCTGCAGAAGATAGCAAACATGCTCTACAAATTAGATAAAGAATTTGGTCTTGACAGGCTTTATAATAAAAGCTTTTCAGATCCTTACAGAGCTGTGTTTGCTGCCGGCAAAAGCGTTAACGAAAAAACTGCCGCGCCCGTCACACTCGTCGGGGAATACTCGATAGATCCAGCAACGCTTTCAGCCATGCCTTATAACGACTCGATGCAGCAGCTGTTTTCCGAAAGCGATTTTAATTCTATCAAAAACGACCCGGCCGCATACGAAGCGCTGCCAACGCCATATAAGCAAATGATAAAGCAGCAGGCAGGCGTAGTGTAAATTTACTATGGCCGTCCGGGCATAAATATGCTAGTATGGCGAGTAGTAACTAAAAAGGAGCCTGCCTATGCTTATCCCTGATCCTTTGATGGTAAACGCCGTACTGACTAATATCTACGGCGAAGGCTTTATCAATTGGGAGCCGGAGACACTAGAAATCGAGCTGATAAAATTAAAAGACAAAGTCTTGAGCCGCTATGGCAAAGATGAGCTTATTACGAATTTGATAAATGCGATTCGAGCCATACGCTCGCCTAAAAGCTTTGTGCTGGACGAATGGCATATCTTAGAAAAAGCCATGGCTGCCATAACTGGAAAGCCAGTGCTGTATTTCGAAGCGCAGCCTGCAGGCAGCCTGCACGAACTTTTTCTTGGCATAGAACTCATAAAAGAGCTGTTAAATGAAAATGGCGAGCAGCCGGACGATCTCGGCCTTTCCGAAGAGAACAAAGCGTATCTCGGCTTTATTCTGATGGACATGGGAGTATTTTACTTCCCGTTTGAGCCATACAAAAGCATTCTGGAATTTGCAGTAAAGCTCAGAAACCTGGACGAAGACGGTATGGCCGTCGTAAACGACTTTAAAGATAAAGTCACTGAATTCTTGAAAGACAAAGCCGCAGTCGTGGCGTTCTTGCAGCTTATGGAAGACCAGCCCGATCTAGACCTCCTGGCGGAATTAAAAAGCGTCAGCTTATTCAATGCAGTCACTGCCGTGTGCGCGTATATAATAGTTAAATCTCACGTAGATAGCTCTGACAGCGCGGCAGACAAAATGGCAGATGATACTCCTAGGCAAGATGCCAAAGTCCCAGAGACTCAGACGCCGACGCAAGAAGGCATTAGCCAGGAGACTATCGAAGAGATTTTCAAGCTAACTGACTCTAATGGCGCCATGGCCATAAAAACTGCGGGTGTTAACTCGAAGCAGAACATGCACAAATTGCCGAGAGAAGGTACTTATATAATCTCGAAAGACGCTGATGAATTCGATCCGGATCACAAGTACGAAAATATCGGCGGGGCTACCGGCAGCGTAGTGTCTCGGCAGGCCGGCGGCGAGAAATATAACGGCGACAAGCCAGTTAATTCACCAGACTTAAGCAAGCTAGTCCCAAAAAACGAATCAGTAAAAGACGCTTTGTCACAGATTTTTGCAAATTTAGACATTTGAAAGGCATACTCCAATGGCAGAGATAAAGGGCTCCGGCGCGTCAGATATCGTAAGTTATCCTTCGCCATTTTTTGATTTGTCGAATAACAGCGCGCCCATTAATATGGATGAGCTGTTAGACTGGTGCGTGTATTATTACTTGGCTACGCCACTCATACCTGCCGTCGTGAATAAGCTCAGCACGTATCCTATTACAGACACTATTATTGAGAGTGATGAGCAGAATAACAAAGAGAAATGGGATAAATTTCTCAACGCTACTTTGAACGTAAAGTACAAAATGTTCGAGAATAACTTGGACTATCATTTGATGGGGTCTAGCTATTCCAGCATTTACATTCCGTTCACACGCAGTCTTATCTGTCAAAGTTGCAATACGACTTATCAAATGAAGGGCTCAGACTGGAGAGTAAATTTTAAAAAGCAGGCGTTAAAACGCAACAAAAGTGGCATGCCTGAATTTACCGTCAAATGCGATATTTGCGGCGGCGTAAAAGAAGCCAAAATCCAGGACAGCCCTGTACAAGACTGGTCACGCATTAATATCGTGAGATACTCACCGAGAGATATAAAACCCATCCGAGATCCAATAAGCGGCCGCAGTAAATTCTTATGGACGATCCCGACTCGTTATATGGAAATCATAAAATCTGGCCGGCATCCCAGCTTTATAGAAGCATGCCCTGCCGAAGTATTGGAAGCCATAAACACAGATGGCAAGCTGCTGCTGTCCGACGACAATATTTATGAAATGCGGCGGCCTGGAACCAGCGGAGAAAACAGCGACCGTGGCATCCCGATAGTAATACACGCCCTAAAATGGACATATTACATGGCGCAATTACAAGGCGCACAAGAGGCCATCGCACATGAGAAAATAATACCGTTTGATATTCTATTTCCCGCGAGCGCCGGTAATACTTCCGTAGCACCGTCTAATACACTGAATATGGGGACTTTTACAAAAGCTCTAGAAGAAGGGCTAAAAACTAAGCGCAAAGACCCAGGCCATAAATTAATCATGCCAACGGCCGTAGGCAACGTACGATTAGGCGGAGACGGCCGGGCTCTAATGCTGGCCGCTGAAATCGACTGGGTATCTAAACAAATTATCAGCTCGATGGGTGTGCCGTTGGAGTTCGTATACGGCGGCCTTACCTGGACTGGTTCGAGCATCACGCTTAGAATGCTTGAAAATTCCATGATAGGCATACGCGATAATTCTGAACTTTGGCTGCAATGGATCGTTAACAAAGTCGCTGCTACGTTTCAGATTGCTGCCCCCAAAGTCAGACTGGCAGAACTTAAAATGGCAGATGACATTCAGCGCATGCAGATCATGATGCAGTTGGAAGCTGCCGAGAAAATAGCTACGAGCACGTTGTTAGACGAATTCGATAAAGACTTCCATGTCGAAGCCGAAAAAATCATGCGCGAGGCCGACACTAAGGCTAAGTTAATTATTAATGCCGCTGTCACGTCTGCCCGGGCGCAGGGCACTGCCGCAATC
>Ga0302240_1000468_pt1 | contig 41860 bp, 37 predicted proteins | sample AAG_UR_His_MG_FD_193538 | JGI IMG/M metagenome (GOLD analysis project Ga0302240, IMG submission 193538) | Enriched activated sludge microbial communities from anaerobic digester in WTTP, New Holstein, Wisconsin, United States - AAG_UR_His | ecosystem: Engineered > Bioreactor > Anaerobic >... | reverse complement strand
TGGTTAAGCAGCATGGGCTCACGCTCCTAAAATTGGTTTAACCAACAGATTCGACATAACTTTTTAAAATCCTTTTTGAAATAATTGGTAATTGCAAATGTATTTTTTTGACATGCGGATACCGGGTATTAAAATTGAGTTTGGTGTATATCCTTTTTCCAGGGCTGGCGCATAAACAGCCAATGGCTTTATGGCGGATCCAGGCTGCCTTTTTAACTGAGTCGCGCGATTAAGCCCCTGATAAAAATACTGTCCACGGTAACCAATCATACCGCGGATGCCGCCGGTTGAAGGATCCAAGACTACAGCCCCGCTTTGAACCATGACCTCATTGGACGATTCAGGGAATAATTCATCCATTTTATAAGTCGCTTCAACAGCACTTTGTACGACCGGATCCATCTGAGTGTAAATGATCAAACCACTGGTTTGAAGTTCCTCGAAGCTATACCCATATTGTGTCATCGCTTCTTCCATGACATAGTCCACATATCCCTGAAACTTGCCTCTTAAACCGGGCAGATCCCAATCTCTCAATTGGATTGGCGCACTGATCGCCTGATCGTATGTATTTTGATCTATCGTTTTTTGATCGTAGAGCAACTTTAGAATCAGATTTCTTCGGTCTTTAGCCTTTTCTTCATCTTGAAACGGGGAATAACTGGTTGGTGCTTTTGGTAAAGCTGCTAAAAGCGCTGCTTCCGGCAAAGTAATATCTTGAATATTCTTACCGAAATAGACCTGAGCAGCATCTTGAACACCCCAGGTACCTTCACCAAAATAAATCTGATTCAGATACAATTCCATTATTTTGTCCTTATCAAATTTGGCTTCGATGCGTAGTGCAGTCACTGCTTCTTTTATTTTTCTAGAATAGGTTTGTTCAGAAGTGTAGAAAAGGTTCTTTGCCAGCTGCTGCGTTATGGTGCTGCCTCCACCAACAATAGAACCGGAGCGTAAATTTTTCAGGGCCGAGCGCAGGATGCCTATAAGATCGACACCTGAATGCTCATAGAATCGATGATCCTCCACCGCAATAATAGCTTCAATCAACGTCTCAGGCATTTCCGACAATGGCACAGCTGTATATTTTACCGAGTACTGTTCTGATACAACTTCTCCATTCTTGTCCATGATGATCAACGGTTTGGGCAAGGGTTCCTCAAGTTTGTCAAGATCCTGACCATAGGCACTTGCAATTAAGACAGATAAGGAGAGCGCAAGAATTCCAACTGCCAGTGCAGCAAAAATGATGAACCCTTTAAACAGGCTGACTTTATTTATTTGAAATTTCATAATTTTTCCACCTTCAATTGTTATAGTCATTCATTTGCATCAGAACTTTAGAAGTTCATATTCACCTCTTAGCGATTAAGGCTCCCACTGCAACCTCTAATGTAATTTTAACGCACCTGATAATACTCTCTTTATCCAGGCTAAAACCCTTCGCTTGCAGATATAATTTGTATTTACCAATTTTCTGATTAGGAGTGACACTGTCATTGGATGGCATGGTCAATCCTATCGTAAAAGAAAAACCGGAACAGATGGGATAAGTAAAATTTGAGTAGGTGAAAAAAATTGAAAATGAAAAAACGCACAAATGCAGTTCTGACCATTGAAGGCATAAAAAAATACCTATCCCCGGGGAAAGGTATCCGTTCGCGTCCGATCGATGAACAATGAGCTATTATTGAGATTATAAATAAAAAATCACAGTCCCCAAAACTGGGAACTGTGAACGTGTATAACAGTGGTGCGCCCGGAGGGACTCGAACCCCCGACCAACTGGTTCGAAGCCAGCGACTCTATCCGACTGAGCTACGGACGCAAGGAGGGTAATGTATTGCTTGAGCCTGTATAAAGAATGGTGACCCATCCGCGGCTCGAACGCGGGACACCTTGATTAAAAGTCAAGTGCTCTACCGACTGAGCTAATGGGTCACATTGGCTGGGGATGCAGGACTCGAACCTGCGAATGACGGAGTCAAAGTCCGTTGCCTTACCGACTTGGCGAATCCCCAAAGTTTAAATGGGGCGGCTGATGGGATTCGAACCCACGCGTACAGGAGCCACAATCCTGTGTCTTAACCGCTTGACGACAGCCGCCATGAAGGATGAAGAAATTGGAGCGGGTGAAGGGTATCGAACCCTCGCAACCGGCTTGGAAGGCCGGGGCTCTACCACTGAGCTACACCCGCAATATTGATGGTCGGGGCGGCAGGATTTGAACCCGCGACCCTCTGATCCCAAATCAGATGCGCTACCAAGCTGCGCTACACCCCGAACTGACAAATACGATTATACCTCAAAGATTCGGGGGGAGTCAACCTTTTTTCTAGTTTTTTTGTTGATCTTCTTTCAAACCTCTTTTCTATGCCTTCCGAACCGCTCAAACCACTGTATTTATAACATTCTTCACCGCTTAAATCCTCAAGAAATTAAACAATTTTAAAAATTAAGCAGCTGACAATTAAAACTTCCGTTCTCAATTTCTATAATACCATAGCTTGGTTTTCCGCCCCGAGGTCTGGCCGGACTGCCAGGATTAAAGAATGTGATGCCTTCATGGCTGATCTGCTGCGCAACATGGGTGTGCCCAAACAGGACCAGCTCAGCCTGAGCTTCCTGCGCTCGGTAGTTGAGCTTGTTCAGGGTATATTTCACGTCGTACCGATGTCCATGCGTCAGAAGAATCCTGACACCCTCATAAACGAGAATTCGCTCTTCCATCCGGTCGTCAGGCATCAGACGGGCTTGATGCAAGTCCGGCACGTTGCCGTTAACTGCAATAGCTTCTATAGGCATAGATTTTACGACCTCAAGATCAGAGGCAAAGTCTCCGCAATGAATGATAATCAACGCGTCCCGGTTGGCTTCAACAGCCTTTTGGATCCAGCTTTTCTCGCCGTGGGTGTCGCTGATCACTATCAGTTTCAAGGCTTACTCACCCTTTCAGCAGTCTCCTTGCTTTGCTTCAAAATCATGATCTTTTTTCAAAAAGGCTTCGAAGCTTCATTATCGCCCTGCCTCTATGGCTGATGGCATTTTTCTCTTCGCTGCTGAGTTCCGCAAAGGTTTTGTCCAGGGATTCAACATAAAAAAGCGGGTCATAGCCAAAACCGCTGCTGCCACGTTCCTCTGACAGGATGTGCCCTTCGACTTCCCCGCGCGCAGTCAGAATGTGAGCCTCGTCTACATAGAAAGTAATGACCGTCACAAACTTTGCAGTTCTGTCGCTCTCAGGGACGCCTCTAAGCGCTTCAATCAATTTGGCGTTGTTAGCCTTGTCGCTTTTGGGTTCCCCCGCGTAACGGGCAGAATAGACGCCAGGTGCGCCATTCAAATGATCCACCATTAGTCCGGAGTCATCCGCAATGGCCGGATGACCGGTCAACTCTGCCACTACTTTTGCTTTTTGAAGCGAGTTTGCCTCAAAAGTATCCCCATCCTCCGGAATATCCAGTCCCGCCAGACCAACGTCACTCAGAGAAAGCAACTCGAAATCAAATTCAGAAAGCATTGCCTGCAGCTCTTTAAGCTTATGGCTGTTGGAAGATGCCAGCACAACCTTATTCATGGGCCGTCCGCCTTCCCAGTTCATCTGTCAAAGCCTTTTGCTGCGCCTCAATCATGCTTCTGATCCCTTTTTCAGCGAGCTGTAAGAGTCCGTCAAGTTCCGCTCTGGAGAATGGTCTGGCTTCGCCCGTCCCTTGAAGTTCAATAAACTCTCCTTTGCCGTTCATAATCACATTCATATCCACATCCGCGGATGAATCTTCCACATAACAGAGGTCGAGCAGCTGAGAGCCGCCGCAGACACCCACACTGATTGCCGCTACCCAATCTGTCGTTGGCAGCTGTGATAGCAGCCCCTTATCCATCAGTTTTTCCATGGCCAGAACCATTGCCACATAGGCGCCTGTAATGGAGGCCGTTCTAGTGCCGCCGTCCGCAGAAATGACGTCACAGTCAATCCAGATGGTCCGCTCTCCTAATGCTTTTAAATCCACAACAGATCGCAGACTCCGGCCAATCAGTCTCTGAATTTCAGAGGATCTGCCGTCTAGTCTCCCCTTGGTGATATCCCTTTGTTTCCTTTGCTGTGTCGATCCCGGGAGCATAGCGTATTCCGCCGTGACCCAGCCGCTGCCAGTGCCTTTAAGAAACGGTGGTACCTTCTCTTCTACCATAGCCGTACAAATGACTTTGGTCGCGCCCAGCTCAATCAGAACCGCGCCATCCGGGTGCTGCAGAAAATGCGTCGTCAGTCTGACCGGCCTAGCCATGTCGTGTGTTCTTCCATCCTGTCGGATCATAGAGTGCCTCCTGTATGATTCATTTATACTTTTTGATTTTACCACAAATTACCTTCCAACGTATATCGTACTTCTCCTAGAAGCCCAGCACCCTGTAAAGGGGATCCACATCAGGTTTGCCGATGGTCACAATTTCCACATCCTCGCCAATCATTCGACGCTGGGCAGGATCCGGCTCTATGACGCCAATGCGGCGCAGTCCTACACCCTGACGAACAGCTTCTTTTTCGAGGATATGAGCATTATCCGGGGAGACAGTCATCAACATACTGCCGCTGCCGATCATGTTCAACGGATTAAAATCAAAGATATCAGCTAACTTTTTAGTGATCCCCGCAATGACAATCTCCGAACCCCATATGGTACAACCGGTTCCGGAGGCTTCACACACCTCCCAGATCGCGCCTAAAGTCCCGCCTTCTGTGACATCATGCATAGCGCTGACGCCTGCCATTCTGCCCATGCGGCCTTCCTTCAGCACCGATAGGGATTGTTGAAGCTGCTCCAGTTCGACTTGATCCTCATGGCTGAGTAATGCCTCAAGCTGATCCGACTTTTCAGCCGCAATGATCACAGTGCCTTCCAGGGCCGCCGACTTGGACATGTAAATCCAGTCTCCCGGTTTTGCTCCAGCTGTGGAAATGAGTTCTCCGACCGGAACCTTTCCAAGAGCGGTCACCGATAGGACCATTCGGGTGACGGCACTCGTCACCTCAGTATGGCCGCCAATAACCGAAACACCAATTTCCGCAGCGGCTTCAGCGATTTCCTCCATCAAGGCTTCAATTTCTTCGAGAGCGGCATGGGTCGGCGCCAGCAGTGTGACCGTCAAGGCCACGGGTTCAGCACCACTAGACGCCAGATCATTGCAGGACACATGGACTGACAGTTTGCCCGAGCCTTTTGTCGCACCTGTGATGGGATCTGTCGTCACCACACAGGCCTCTGATCCAAATCGAATCGCACCGCAGTCCTCGCCGACGCCAGGTCCCAGAAGGATGTCCTCAGAGTTTAACTTTATCTTTGAAAGTACGGAATGTTCCAGCACTTCGTTATCCAGTTTGCCTTCTTTCATAGCGCGTCACCTCAAATAGAATTCTAGAACTAGCATAACACAGGACGCATTCTGGCGCAAAAAAGAAAAAAGCGGCTCAACCGGGTGTTTACCAGGCAGAGCCGCTTATAGCTGAAACCGTTTTACCAGAAGGCAAAGTCACCCTTCAGGATTATTTCATTAAACTTATCAGCACATTCGATTCGGTGACTGTACTATTTTACTACGTCAGCAAAACCAAAGAACCAAGTGCTTCTGGTTGTGAGTTCCCAATCCGTGACATATTCTTGAACCATGACTGGGTTTGTGTAGTAGTAAACAGGAAGTACAGGCATTTCCTCCATGAGAATTTTGTCAGCAATGTAGAGCTGCTCAAAACGCTCAGATCCAGTCAAAGTTTTGGAAGCTTCGATTGCTGCGTTGTAGTCTGCATTGACCCATTCGCCATAGTTCATTGGGGAACCCTCAATGAACATGCCAAGGTAAGTCATAGGGTCTGAGTAGTCGCCAACCCAGCCGCCACGAGCGATTTGGAAGTCGTGGTTGGTTCTGGTATCCTGGAAGACTGCCCATTCTTGGTTAGCCAAAGTAACGTTGATGCCGAGGTTCTGTTTCCACATTTCCTGAAGCGCTTCAGCGATCGCTTTGTGACCTTCTGAAGTGTTGTAGAGAAGTTCGAATTCAGGGAAACCAGCGCCATCTGGGTAACCAGCTTCAGCGAGGAGCGCCTTAGCTTTTTCAACATCTGCTGTGCCATCTTCTTTGAAGCCATGGAAGCCGGACTTCACGTTGAAGACATTACCATCAGCGTCAAAGTCAGTGCCAGGAATCATGGAATGCGCAGGCATCTGGCCAGCTTTTGTGACAGTTTCAACAATCGCTTTGCGGTCAACTGCATAAGCGAGTGCCTGACGAACTTTGACATTGTCAAGCGGCGCTACTTTTGTATTGAAAGAGAAGTAGTAAACAGCATCCTGAGGGAAGACCATGAAGGTTGGATCCTCAGCCATGAGTCTTGGAATTTCTGCAGTCGGCATGTCATCGATGATATCAATTTCATCCGATTCAAAAGCTGTAAGGGCAGTGGACTGGTCATCGATCAAAAGACCTTCGATCTTATCGAGTTTGACTTTGTCTGCTTGCCAGTAGTTTTCGTTCTTGACCATGATCAACTTGTCGCCTTGAGTATAAGACTCAAGTTTGAAAGGACCATTGACGACAGAAGCAGCAGGATCAAATGCCCATGCGCCGTCAGCGCCTTTAGCGACTGCATCTTCACGAACCGGGAAGAACGTATAGAATGCAGTTAAGCCAAGGAAGTAATCCGTAGGGACTTTGAGTGTTACTTCAAAGGTCATGTCGTCGATAGCTTTGAAAGTGTCTACGCTTGCTTCACTGAAAATCCAAGAATATTCGGAAGCTGTAGCAGGATCGAGAACGCGTGCCCATGCATACTCAAAATCTTTCGCTGTGACAGGCTGGCCGTCAGACCATTTGACATCAGGGCGAATTTTGAAAGTATAGACCAGGCCGTCATCACTGACAGTGTAGCTTTCAGCCATAGCTGGCTCCAGCTTGCCGTCAATTTCTCTCATGAGACCTTCAAACATGTTGTTGATGACGTTTCCGCCGTCGCTCGCAGCATTCAGACCTGGATCGATGGTCTTAGGACCGGAGGAACCGATGTTCCATACCAGAACTTTAGGTGCAGCAGGTTCTTCAGTAGGTGTCGCAGGTTCTTGAGTCGTTCCGCCGCAGCCGGCAAGCAGGCCAATAGCGAGTACGAGAACCAACAGTAATGCCAAGTTCTTTTTAAACAAACAAATCCCCTCCATTATCTAGTAGTGTACTGCTCTATTTATCAGCGCAACTCGCAGGGATCCCACGCCCGCATAGTACGCAAATAAATCTATGTTGACAACGTTACTACAAAATCGTCACATTTAAATCACTCGTAAAGGATATATTTAATATTAATGTAAAATACTCACGGGTTCAAGGCGTGGCGACAAAACAATATTTAATATTTTGTAACAATTCGAAATCATCAGAGATTTTGGAACCACTGATTCTTTAACGATTTTGTCACATTTTAGCCATAGTTATAATTATTCACATGCTGAATAATTATAAAATCAAACCTTGCCTTTGTCCATCAAATGGCAAGCGACCATATGCCCTTCACCCATATCCTGGAACACCGGCTCCTCGACAGTACAACGGTCAAATGCGTACTGGCAGCGTGTTCTGAAACGGCATCCTGAAGGCGGATTGATTGGACTTGGGACGTCACCTTCCAAAACAATTCTCTGTCTGGCATGAGTTACCTCAGGATCCGGAATTGGAATTGCAGACAACAACGCTTGTGTATATGGATGCAAAGGTTTCTCGTACAATCCTTTGCTGGTAGAGAGCTCCACCAGTTTGCCAAGGTACATGACGCCAATTCGGTCAGAAATATGCTTAACCATGGATAAGTCATGGGCAATGAAAAGATAGGTTAAACCAAATTCCTCCTGCAGGTCTTCCAGCATATTGACAACTTGAGCCTGAATAGAAACGTCCAGCGCAGAAATAGGTTCATCACAGATGATAAAATCCGGTTCGACCGCCAAAGAGCGTGCTATGCCGATCCGCTGGCGCTGTCCACCGCTGAATTCATGTGGATAACGGCTGGCGTGATCTTTGCTGAGTCCAACGCGTTCGAGAAGATCATAAATCATCTTTTGGCGTTCTTCACCCTCTGCCAGATTGTGAATGTCTATGGGCTCCCCAATGATGTCTCCTACTGTCATCCTGGAATTCAAGGACGCATAAGGATCTTGAAAAATCATCTGCATTCTCTTTCTAAAAGGCTTCAGATCATTTTCACTCATGCTGCTGATCTCTGCACCATCGAAAATGATTTCACCAGCTGTTGGTTCATACAGCCTGATAATTGTTCTCCCTGCGGTGGACTTGCCACAACCGGATTCACCGACCAGTCCCAAAGTCTCGCCTTTGTAAATATAGAAACTGATATCATCAACCGCTTGAACATTTGTCTTTTTAGTTCCAAAAATACCTTTGTGAATAGGGAAGTACTTCTTTAAATTTCTGACCTCGAGCAAAATTTCTTTAGGAGTTGCTTCATTTATCCTATTTTCCATTATTCCTTCATCCTCCTGACACCCGTATCGAATTCCACAGTTGGGGCATCTTGATGATAAAGCCAGCACGCCGCTTTGTGCCCAGGCTTTCTTTCATAATAATCCGGCTGATGATCAAGACAGACTTTCATGGCATATGGACAGCGGGCAGCAAAAGGACATCCTTTAGGCGGTTTGATCAAATCTGGCGGCGAACCGGGAATTGGCACCAGACGCTGCTTGTGGCCCAGATCCAATCTCGGAATGGACTTCAACAGCCCCATAGTATAGGGATGAAGCGGTTCATAGAAGATGTCCTCCGAGCGACCTTCTTCCATAATCAGACCACCGTACATAACAATGATTCGGCTGCAGACATCAGCGACGACGCCCAGGTCGTGGGTGATGAGAATGATGGAGGTATTCACCTTTGTCTTCAGGTCTTTCAACAGCTCAAGAATTTGCGCCTGAATTGTCACGTCAAGAGCTGTAGTCGGTTCGTCTGCAATCAGAAGATCCGGTTGGCAGGAGAGCGCAATGGCAATCATAGCACGCTGCCTCATCCCGCCGCTGAATTCATGCGGGTAGTTGTCCACCCGTGTTTCCGGCGATGGTATTCCAACGAGCTTCAACATATCAATGGCTCGCTCTCGGGCTTCAGCCTTGCTGACTTTCTGGTGGCGAATGACAGCCTCCATGATTTGATTGCCAATCGTATAGACCGGGTTTAACGACGTCATTGGATCCTGAAAAATCATGGCAATCTGATTGCCGCGAACGCTCATCATCTCTGCTTTGGATTTCTTGACGAGGTCCTCACCGTTAAATAAGACCTCTCCTTCTTTGATGGTGCCCGGATATTGAAGCAGTCTCATAACAGACATAGAGGTAACGCTTTTTCCACTGCCGGACTCTCCGACTATCCCCAGCGCTTCACCTTTGTCCAAGTGGAAGCTGACGCCGCGGACAGCCTGAACCTCCCCTACATGTGTATAAAAGGAAGTCTTCATATTTTTGACTTCTAATATTTTTTCTGTCATCTGTTCGTAGCCCCTTTCTATTTACGAAGTCTTGGATCGAGTGCGTCGCGCAGACCGTCCCCAAGGAAATTGAAGGAAAGGACAGTCATACTAATAAAGAAGGAAGGCACAAACAGCTGATAGGCATAGGTTCTGAGCCCGCCCATAGCGTCGCTCGCCAGAGTTCCCCAGGACGCCTGAGGCGCACTGACACCCAGACCAATAAAGCTTAGGAAGGATTCCGTAAATATTGCACTTGGCACCATCATGGCAAGTGAAACTATTATTGCGCCCATTGAGTTTGGAATCAAATGGCGCACCATGATTCTCCACGGGCTTGCGCCCAGGGTTCGAGCCGCCAGAATGAATTCGTTCTCCTTAATACTGAGAACTTGGCCGCGAACCAGACGCGCCATACGGACCCAATAGACTGACCCCAGCGCAATAATGATCGTCAGGAGTCCCGCTCCCAGAACCACCATCAGCAAAATGACATACAGCATGAGCGGAATGGTATCGATAATGTCGACTACCCTCATCATGAAGTTATCCACTCGGCCTCCGATATAACCGGATACACCGCCGTAAATGACTCCAATGAAGAACTGGACTAACGTTGCGACGAGCGCAATCAGGAGTGAAATCCGCGCGCCGTAGAGGCTTCTGACAAAAATGTCTCTGCCGAGAGTATCCGTACCAAAAAAGTATGTTTTATTCCAAACCGTTTTGTCAGCGGTATCATTGGGCTGACCATTGATAGTCAGTGTGAACTTAGGCGCGTTCGGAACATCCTTGTTGATAGCGGCAAGTTTATAATCAATGACAATTTCATTGCCGTTAAATTCAAATTCACGTGTTTTATTGATCATGTCCTCTTTTGTATGCTGGATGCGGCCAAGTAATTCCCCGGATTCAGAGACTTCATACAGGCGATACTCTTTATGGACGTGAACAAAGGTCCCATCCTCCAGCCTGTGGAGTTCCAGCCGCGGCGGCATATTCGACATATTGAGATCCTGATCAGAATACGAATATGGCGACAACATAGGACCGGCTATGGCTGCAAAGGCCAGCAGAATGATTACTCCAAGTCCAAGCATGGACAAATAGTTTTTCTTGAGTCGTCTCCACGCGTCCTGCCAATAGGTCAGGCTTTTCCGGACAATTTTGTCCTTTTCCCTGTCCTCAATGACTATTGGCTCCCACAGGTCCGGTGTTATTTTAAATTGATCTGTCATGGTCAGCCCTCCTAATCTCCGAGTTTGATTCTTGGATCGATAAATCCATAAGCGATGTCGACCACGAAAATCATCGTGATGGAGAAGGCGGCGTAAAAGATTGTCGTTCCCATCAGTACCGTGTAGTCACGGCTGCTGACGCTTTCGACAAAATATTTACCCATGCCGGGAATCGCGAAAATCTTTTCAACAATAAAGGAACCCGTCATCATTGCTGCAATCATAGGGCCAAGATAGGTGACAACCGGAATCAGCGCATTTTTGAGCGCATGCTTGACAATGACAACGATCTCCGGAAGGCCTTTCGCCCTGGCGGTTCTTATGTAGTCCTGCTGCATGACTTCCAAAACGCTTGATCTGGTCAGACGTGCAACAAAGGCCAGGGAAAAACCACTTAGTGCTATTACAGGACCAATATAGTGCTTCCAGCTGGTAAGGCCAAAGGCAGGAAGCCACCCCAGTTTAGAGCTGAATACATAAATAAAGAGGGCACCAAGAACGAAGCTCGGAACCGCAACACCAAGTGTCGCGAGGATAGTTACGAGATAATCTTCCCACTTGTTCGACTTGAGGGCCGAAATTATTCCCGCCGGAATTCCCAGCGCAACAATTGCCAGCGTCGCGAAGAAGCCCAGTTTAGCGGAATAAGGAAAGCCTGCGACAATCAAATCATTGACTGTTGTGCCAACACGCTTGAAAGATGGCCCAAGCTGAAAAGTGAAGACCCCCTTCATGTAGTCGAGATATTGCTTCCATAGCGGGTCGTCGAGGTGATATTTCTCATTCAACGCTTGAATGACTGCTTCCGGAAGTGCCTTTTCACTTTGGAACGGGCCGCCCGGTACTGCGTGCATCAGAAAAAAGGTAATGGATGCGACAAAGACAAGAGTGATGATCATGGAGATTAATCTTCGGATGATATACTTGCCCAAATTCTCAGCTCCTTTCAAAATTCTTCTATACTTTTTTTACCTTTGACAAAGTTCAACAATTGCAATCCCATTTGATAAGACTTGAAATGTGCCGAATACATTATCAACTTTTCATGTCGCAACCAAAGCTAAGATTGAAATTATTAAATTTCTTTGTCGTTCCTGTTAATCTTATCTTAATCCACCAGCCCGCAACTATCAATGGCTACAGCGAAATCTAAATTTAAGGTTTTGTAACATTTGGATAATCTTTTGTACGTCAAAAGTCGTCACAAATGTGGTTTATCAACTCATCAGGGTGAGAATTTGACTTATTGTCATGACGCCGCTTATTCATTTGAAAGTTGAATGGTATGAATCTTGCAATTTTCAATAATTATCAATCGTTTATTTTTATAAAATTCCTTTCATGATACAAGTCCGGACTGATCACCCAGCCTAAGAATTGAGAACCCATTCTGCACCATGTGTTGATAAGAGATTCAATACCCATAATCCAGTCTTTATTTCTTCAGATTGTGATCAGACGCGTGCTGTGCTATAATTTCTTCAAAAGTGTTCCATTACGTTACAATGTTCTGTTTTCGAGCGGTAATTATCGATAGCTTGATCGTCATCACAATGACCCTTTTAATTTCACACAAAAGTTAACATTCCCAAGTTTGTCAGACTCAAGGCAGGAGGTCAATGCCATGAAAAAACCAACTACGACCAAGGAGTTTATCGTGAGGTCCCACAAGCGTTGCGACGCTATGGACATAGGGCGGGACAGAGTCTACAGCAAGCGTATTTTGGATGGGGAGCCTTTGTTCGAGCGGCTTTCGGATCATCAATCCCTAATTGGCACAGCTGAGCCTTTTATGAATCAGCTTTACAATTTTGTGAAGGGCACAGACTTCTTCGCGATCTTGACTGATGAAGAAGGCTGCATCCTTTCGATTATTGGAGATGAGTCTATTCTCACCGAGGCGTTTTCCTACAAAATGATGCCCGGAGCATTCATGAACGAAAGCAATATTGGAACCAACGCCATGGGAACAGCATTGGTGGAGAAAATGCCGGTCCAGGTTTCAGGGGATGAACATTACATCGAGGCATATCACAAATGGACTTGCTCCGCTTCGCCTATCTGCGACTCTGCCGGCAAGATTATTGGTTCCCTGGATCTGACCGGCTATTCAGAGCTGGTTCATCCCCATACTCTTGGCATGGTGGTGGCTGCGGCCAAAGCCATAGAGCGGATGCTTCAGGTTCAGGAATACAATGTCGCTCTGGAGATGGCCAAGCTATATAACGACGCAATTATTGACAGCATTTCCGCGGGCATCCTGACCGCGGATCTCGACGGCACCATAAAAACCGTCAACCACTACGTCCCCGATCTCTTCGGATATACTCAGGGAGAGATCAGATCTATGAAAGTCTGGCAGCTGTTTGAGGGCTGGGAGCAGGTTCTGGCTGCTTCTGCGGCTCACCGCGGCTTCTCGGATGAGGAGGTCGTTGTCAACTCGAGGAAGAATAAGGCCATGCTCAATTTGAGTACCTATCCCATCATCAACAGCCAAAAAAAATTGATTGATATAATCATGGTCTTCAAAGATGTTAAAAAAATCAGGAAACTGGCCAACCGGATCATGGGCAGAAAGGCTGTCTATACCTTTGATAAAATCATAGGTGAAAACAGACAGTTTGCCAAAGTCGTCGAGTTCGCCAAAAAAGTGGCTGACAGCCGCTCAGGTATTCTTATTCTGGGAGAAAGCGGCACAGGTAAGGAACTTTTTGCACAAGCCATTCACAATCATTCCGACCGTCGCGAGGAACCCTTCGTGGCTTTGAACTGCGGCGCGATTCCAAAGACGCTGATTGAAGCCGAGCTCTTTGGCTATGAAGAAGGGGCCTTTACCGGCGCCAAGACATCCGGCAATCCCGGAAAATTTGAAATTGCGGACGGAGGCACTTTATTTCTGGACGAAGTCGGAGAAATGCCGCTGGACATGCAGACACGACTTCTCAGAGTCCTCGAAGAAGGCACCATCAGCCGTGTCGGAAGTATGAAAGAATTCGTCGTGGATGTCAGAATCATTGCGGCGACTAACAAAGATCTCAAGGAGGAAGTCGCCAAAGGCAACTTCAGGAAGGATTTATATTACAGGTTGAATGTCCTGCCTATTATCCTACCGCCACTCAGACAGCGCAAAGATGATATCCCACTCCTGATCGAATTTTTCACAGACAGGATTTCCAAGCGCCTGAACAAGAAACCCCTTCAGCTCAGCGAGGATCAAATCCAGCAGCTGCAAGATTATGACTGGCCAGGCAATATCCGCGAGCTTGAAAATTATATTGAGCTCTTGATCAACACAGAGTCCGTACCGGAGATCAATCGCCTGCAGCCATTGGATCCTGCCGAGCATTCAGGTCTGCCGCTTCTGAGGATCACACGGGAGCAGGACACCGACCTGCCGCTGAACGAGATTCAGAAGCGGCATATCATCCGTACCCTGAATAAATACAATGGTAATATTTCATTAAGCGCTAAAGCGTTGGGCATTGCGAGAAATACCCTTTACCGCAATATTGAAGTTTTCAAGATCGATTGTTCAACTTTCGATCAGTGATCCACTTTGGAACATCTAAGTTATGCGATTTATGTTCAACTTCAGAACACTCTTCTCAAATAGTTCATTTGCCGTACACTAGACCGCTTGGAAACAGCGGTCTTTTTTATTTGGCACAATATTTGCAATATTAATTCGCAACAAAGTAAAAGGAGGCGTTTTATGAACAAGTTTATCCGCGTGAATATGTCGTCCAGGGAAATTGAGATCCAAGCCGTCCCAAATCAATACATAGGCCTTGGCGGCCGCGCTCTTACCTCCAGCTTCGTCAATGATGAAGTTAAACCTACTTGCCACCCGCTTGGAAAAAACAATAAGTTGATTTTTGCCCCTGGCTTGCTCAGCGGCACCTCCGCGCCAAACTCAGGACGCCTGTCTGTTGGTGCCAAGAGCCCACTGACCGGCACCATAAAAGAGTGCAATACCGGCGGCGTTTTTTCTCAACAGATGGCCAAAATGGGCATAAAAGCCTTAGTTATTGAAGGCATGCCGGAAGACGACAAATTTTACGTCATCAAAGTTTCCATGGACAACGTTGCCATAGAAGAAGCGCCTGTCGAAATTTTAGGCGGCTGCGGCAATTACGAAGCCATTGAGTTCTTGACTGAGAAACACGGCAAGAACGTCGGCATTGCAATAGTCGGTCCTGCGGGTGAACACCGCTTGCCTTCCGCCAATATATCTTTCAAGGATCCGGAAGGGAATATCCGCAGCGCAGGTCGCGGCGGTCTCGGTGCAGTCATGGGCTCCAAAAAAGTAAAAGCTGTCATCCTGGATGATACCGGCGCGGGTACTGTACCAATCGCAGAGCCTGAGAAGTTCAGAGCCGCCGCGAAAGTCTTTGCCAACGCACTCCTCTCCCATCCGGTTTCAGGCCAAGGACTTGCGGCTTACGGCACGGACGTTCTGGTCAATATTCTGAACGAAGCCGGCGGCCTTCCATCCTACAACTTTACCCAAGGCCGCATTGATCATAATGACGTCATTTCCGGCGAAACCATGAACGCGACCATTACCGAGCGCGGCGGCGACGGCAAGGTCTCCCACGGCTGCCACAGAGGCTGCATAATTAAATGCTCACAGTGGTACCCGGATAAGCAAGGCAAATATATTACGAGCGGCTTTGAGTATGAAACGATTTGGGCTCTCGGCGCTGATGCCGGCATTAAAAATCTGGACCTGATCGCCTATGCAGACAGGGCCATGGATGATATTGGCGTCGACAGCATTGAAGTCTCTGTTGCAGTCGCTACAGCCATGGAAGGCGGCTTATTGCCTTGGGGCGACGGCGAGGCTGTCCTGGACGCAATAAAACAGATTGCTGTTCCAACGCCACTCGGAAGAATCCTGGGCGGCGGCTGTGCTGTCGTCGGAAAAGTCTGTGGCCTATACAGAACTCCTGTGGTCAAAGATCAGGCAATCCCGGCCTACGACCCTCGAGCCGTCAAAGGCATTGGCTTAACCTATGCCACAACGCCAATGGGCGCTGACCACACTGCAGGCTATTGTGTCTCCGGAAACATTTTGAAAGTCGGCGGCGATCTTGATCCACTTAAGAAAGACGGCCAAATCGAGTACGCCCGGGCTATGCAGATTGGCACTGCAGCAGTCGACAGCACCGGCATGTGTCTGTTTGTCTACTTTGGCATTGCAGACAGCCCTGAAGGCTATCAGGCGCTGATCGACATGATCAATGCTCAATACGGCCTGTCCCTGACTTCCGGAGATGTCGACAAGCTCGGCGAATCCGTCTTGAAAGTAGAGCGAGACTTCAATAAGAGAGCCGGATTTACAAATGCTCACGACCGTCTGCCGGAATTCTTTGAGTACGAGGCGCTCCCACCGCACAATCAAGTCTGGGATTTCACACCGGAAGAAATTGATGAGGTTTATAACTTTTAACAAAAGTGCTTCCGGCCGATACGACTCGTCACGTTGTCCAATCAAGACTTCCGGGAGGGTGATCAGGCATGCAGGATCCGAAACCATCGGCAACTGAAATCAGAGGGTTCCTTCACTTGGATTCCTATTTGAGAAAGAGGCATGGCACCATGCCTGTCATTCTTCACTTGCTGGAGCCACTAACCGGAATTGAACTGGCAGAGAAGCTTGAAATCAAGCTGCACGAGGTCGAGGTCATCTTCGTGAATGGATTCGTCCACGCTTTGGATGCCGTCATTCATCCCGGTGACCGTGTCGCCTTTTTGCCGCCCGGCTGCCCCGGTCCTTACCGGGTTGCCCTTGGCTTCTATGGAAAAAACCAGAAGAATGCCTCCAGTTTCAAGTTGAGCAAGTGAGGCGGAGTAAGGGTTAATAGGCTTCGACGTACGCTTCACCACCTATTGCCGGATAAAAGGATGTGCCCATGAAAATCAAAGTCAAACTCTTTGCCACATTAAGGGCAAAGCACGAAAAAGAAATGGATCTGGAACTTCATGAAATGACTACACCCGGAGATATTCTCGATCTGCTGGGCATTCCACACAATGAAGCCGCCATAATCATGGTCAACGGCAGACACTGCAAACTGAGTGCCCGTTTGTCCGAATATGATACAGTGGCTTTCTTCCCGGCGGTTGGCGGGGGTTGAATACACCGGGAAAAATTGATGTCCAAATAAAAACGAGGAAGCAAACTGCGCTTCCTCGTTTTTATTTGGGAAGGCGGAGACAAATATCTCTCCCCGCCTTCTGCCATTCCATACTTTTGAATTATAAATTCTTAAGCGCTTCTGCCAAAAGCTCATTGACAACCTGTGGGTTGGCCTTGCCTTTTGAGGCTTTCATGACCTGGCCCACGAGGAATCCAAACGCCCTGTCCTTGCCGTTCTTGTAGTCTTCAACGGACTGAGGATTGGCACCGAGCACCGAATCTACAGTTTCCTTGATCAGCCCAGTGTCTGAGGTTTGTACAAGTCCTTCTGCCTCGACTATGGCTTTTGGCTCCCCGCCTTCTTCAAAAAGACGGCGGAAGACTTTTTTTGCTGCGTTTTGGTTCAGGGTGCCGTCCTTGACCATAGCGATCAGCTCGGCGAACTGCTCAACAGTGAAACGCAGTGCGTCCAGCTCCAGGCCTTCATCCTTGAGACGGCGCATGAGTTCCGTCATAATCCAGTTGCTGGTGAGTTTTCCATCTCCCACTCGAACAGCCAAAGTCTCAAAGTAGTCGGCCATTTGGCGGGTTGAAGTCAAGACGCCGGCATCATAGTCAGGAATGCCATATGCGGAAATAAATCTGAGCTTTCTGGCTTCAGGAAGCTCAGGAAGCTCCAGCTCCAAGCGCTCGATCCAGTCCGCGTCAATTTCGAAGTCGACAATATCCGGCTCCGGGAAGTAGCGATAATCCTGGACGAATTCTTTAGTGCGCATATGGAAGGTTTCGTTTTTGGCATCGTCCCATCGACGGGTTTCCTTGAGGGTGTTTTCACCGCGCTCAAGCAGCTCAATGTGGCGCTTCGTCTCAAATTCAATGGCCTTCATCGCCGCTTTGAAGGAGTTGAGGTTCTTGATTTCGGTGATATTACTCTTCACCGAGCCATCCTCGCTGACCACGTTGACATTGACGTCACAGCGCAGCGAGCCCTGCTCCATCTTGCAGTCGCTGACTTCAATATATTCCAGCGTCGACTTGAGCAGTTCAAGAAACGCACCGGCTTCTTCAGCGCTCGATATATCCGGCAGGGTGACGATCTCAATCAGCGGCACACCACAGCGGTTGTAATCCAGAAGGGATGAGCCATCCTCAGCGTGAAGGGATTTTCCCGTATCCTCTTCAATGTGGATCCGCTGGATGCCTATGCGTTTTTTGCCGGAAGCCGTATCAATATCCACATGACCGTGCTCGCAAAGCGGCATGTCATATTGTGAAATCTGGAACGCCTTAACCAAGTCCGGATAGAAATAGTTCTTGCGGTCCATTTTGCTCTTTTTTGCAATCTTGGCGTTGAAAGCGAGTCCGGTCTGGATTGCGAACTCAATGGCCCGTTTGTTGACGACCGGCAGTGTGCCGGGAAGACCAAGACAGATCGGGCAGCAATGGGTATTGACGTCACCGCCGTAGGTCGTCGTGCAGCCGCAGAACATCTTGGAAGCCGTCGCGAGCTCTGCGTGGATCTCGAGACCGACCAGGGTATTGAACTTCATCTCTGACATGACTCACGCCTCCTAAAGCGACGGACGCTGCTGTGCGTAGCCTGTATGCTGTTCATAAGCATAGGCCGCACGCAGGATCGTCTTTTCGTCAAAATGTTTTCCAATCAGCTGCATGCCAATTGGAAGGCCCTCGCTGAAGCCGCATGGAAGGGACATGGCCGGTACACCGGCGATGTTGATAGGCACAGTACATATATCCGACATGTACATTTCCAGCGGATTATCAGTCTTTTCGCCAATTTTGAAGGCGATTGTAGGCGAGGTTGGCGTCAGGAGGACATCCACAGACTCAAAGGCACGGTCAAAGTCCTGCTTCAGAAGGGTTCTGACCTTCATGGCCTTATTGTAATAGGCGTCATAGTAACCGGAACTGAGGGCATAGGTGCCCAGCATGATCCGCCTCTTGACTTCTTCTCCGAAGCCCTGGGTTCGGGTTTTTGCGAACAGATCGTTGAAATCCTCGAACTCAGGCGCGCGGAACCCGTAGCGGACGCCATCAAAGCGGGCCAGGTTTGAGCTGCACTCCGAGGAGGCAATGATATAGTAAATCGGCAGCGCATAGCCGGCATTTGGAATGCTGACTTCTTCCACTGTTGCGCCCAAAGTCTCATAAATCTTGGCAGCGGCGTGGACCGCGTCTTTGACTTCCTGAGCAATGCCCTCTCCAAAAAATTCCTTAGGCAGACCAATGCGCAGCCCTTTGACGTCATCAATCAAAGCAGCCTTATAGTCCGGCTTTTCCTGTTGGATTGAGGTGCCATCCTTGATGTCGTACCCCGCGATGGCATTCATCATGATGGCACAGTCTTCAACGTCCTTGGTGAATGGACCAATCTGATCCAGGGAGCTGGCAAAGGCCACCAGGCCATATCTGGAAACGAGACCATAGGTCGGTTTGAGACCTACCAAGCCGCAAAGAGACGCCGGCTGCCGGATAGAACCGCCGGTGTCTGAGCCAAGGGACGCATAAGCCGCCCCCGCAGAAACAGAGGCCGCCGAGCCGCCTGAAGATCCGCCCGGAACATATTCCGTGTTCCAAGGATTTCTTGTGACTTTAAAAGCCGAGTTCTCCGTAGAAGAGCCCATGGCAAATTCGTCCAGGTTCGTCTTGCCTACAATAACTGCGCCGGCTGCTTTAAGCTTTGCGACAACCGTTCCATCATAAGGCGGTCGGAAGTTCTCCAGCATTTTCGACGCACAAGTCGTCGGAATGCCTGTGGTGCACATATTGTCTTTGATAGCAATAGGCACGCCGTGCAGGTCTCCAAGGTCTTCACCCCGTGCAAAAGCTGCGTCAGCCGCCCGGGCGCTATCCAGTGCTTCCTCTTTTAAAAGCGTAATAAAGGCGTCTATTTTTGGTTCAACGGCTTCAATGCGCTCAAAAATCGCCTCTGTCAGTTCAACCGAGGTGACCTTGCCTTCCCGAAGCGCCTTTCGGGCTTCATGGAGCGTCCATTCATACATTTTATTTTTCATCTCCATCTCTCCCCGCGCCCCCTATTCCACGACCCGCGGCACTCTGAAGCAGCCGCCGCGCCGGTCAGGCGCGTTGGTCAGAACCGCGTCACGTTCAAGCGAAGGCTGTATTTCGTCTTCCCTGAATCTGTTTTTGACCTGCAGGACATGATAGGTCGGATCGACGTTTTCAACGTCGACGGCATTCAGCATTTCCACATACCCGACAATGGCGTCGAGCTTTTCTGTAAAGGCGAGAATTTCATTTTCCTCGAATTCGAGGCGCGCGAGCTTTGCGACATGCTCGACGTCTTTGATGGTGATCGCCATTAAAAGACCTCCGTTTCGACTCGATATTTTAGGTTGGCTGAGATGGGGGTGTTGTGACCATCGGCCAACTTTTTCATGGTTTGGTAGTAAAAATCAGGCTTTAGCGGCTTCGAGCATGGCGAGAAATTCAGTCTCATCCAGCGTGGCAACGCCCAGGGACAGGGCTTTGTCGAGCTTCGAGCCGGCTTCGGTGCCATAGACCACAAAGTCGGTCTTCTTGCTGACGCTGCCGGCGACCTTGCCGCCCAGGGCTTCGATCCTGGCCTTGGCTTCGTCTCGCGTGAAGCCAGACAGTGTGCCAGTGAGCACAAAAGTTTTGCCCGCATACGGCTGCGGTCCGGTCTCAAGCGTGCGCTCCCCTTTAAAATTCAGGCCTGCGGCTTTTAATTGGCTTATAGTCTCCTGATTCACAGGATCCCGGAAAAAACTCACGAGACTTTCCGCCATCTTGGCGCCAATCTCCGGCAGCGTCACGAGATCCTCCGGGCTTGCGGCCATCAGCGTCTCGAGAGTATCGAAGCTTCGGGCGAGCTGTTTCGCGGCCTGGGCACCAATCAGCGGAATGCCTAGTCCGGTGATCAGGCGCCACAGCGGATTTTCCTTGGAGGCTTCGAGGGCCTTCAGCAGGTTGTCCGCAGACTTCTCTCCCATGCGTTCCAGGCTGATCAAAGTCTCCCGCTGGTCCCTCAGCGTATAGAGATCTGCAATGCCGCGGATCAGGCCGTTCGCAATCAGTAAGCTGATGATGGACTCCCCGAGGCCGTCAATATTCATGGCAGGCCTGGACACAAAGTGCTCAATGCCGCGGCGGTAGCGCGCCGGACAGCTTGGATTCAGACAGCGCAGGGCTGCTTCTCCTTCAAGCCGGTGAGTAGCGCTGCCGCATTCCGGGCAGGATGCCGGGAGTTCAAAAGGCTGCTCAGAACCTTGCCGCCGGTCTGTCAGAACCCTGACGACTGCCGGTATGACGTCACCGGCCTTTTGAACGACAATTCTGTCGCCAATTCTAATATCCTTTTCCCGGATATAATCCTGGTTGTGCAGTGTGGCGCGGGCTATGACTGAGCCGGCGACTTCCACGGGATCGAATTCGGCCCTTGGGGTAATGACGCCGGTACGGCCCACGTGGACGGTGATGTCCCTGAGCGTCGTCTCCACCTCTTCCGGCGGAAACTTGAAGGCAACAGCCCAGCGCGGGCTTTTAGCTCTGGTTCCCAGCTGATCACGCTGAGGGAAGCTGTCCACTTTGACGACCATGCCATCAATGTCGAAGGGCAAGCTGTGGCGCTGCGCTTCGGCTTGAGTCAAGGCTTCAAGAATTTCTTCCGGTCTTTCAAAGCGCCTGCCGTGGCTGACCTTGAAGCCAAGACCACTCAGCTCTGTAAGGGCTTCATCATGGGTCTTCGCGTTCAGTTCACCACTGAGCAGGTCAAAGACGAAGATGTCCAGCGGACGTGAGGCGGTGATCCGGCTGTCCAGCTGCCGCAGGGATCCGGCGGCGGCGTTGCGGGGATTGGCAAAAGTTTGAAGACCATTTTGCTCCTGCTCTTCATTAAGCTGGCGAAAGCCTTCTTTTGGAAGGAAGACTTCTCCCCTCACGGTGAGGGTGCGCGGCTCGGTCAGTCTGAGGGGTATGGAGCGAATAGTCTTGAGGTTTTCCGTGATGTCCTCGCCGGTCTCGCCGTCTCCCCGGGTCGCGCCCTGGACAAAGCGTCCATTGTCGTAACGAAGGGCAACGCTGAGTCCGTCGATCTTGTATTCAAGGACAAAGGCCGCGGCAGCCCCCAGCTCTTTATCAATTCTTTGTATAAAGGCCTCCACTTCTCCCGTATCATAGGCATTGTCGAGACTCAGAAGTCTGACCGCGTGGCTGACCTGGGAAAAGGCCGCCAGGGGCGCGCCGCCTACGCGCTGGGTTGGTGAATCCGGCATTTTGAGTTCCGGGTGCTCGCTCTCAAGAGCAAGCAGGCGCTGCATGAGCTGATCATACTCATAATCCGTAATTTCCGGTCGATCGAGCACATAATACTGATGGTTATGGTGCTCGATTTCACGGATGAGCGCTTCATAGTCTTCAGTCCATTTAGGGTCCACAAAAATCCTCCCCGGATGTTTACTCAATCACTTCAACGGGCAGGTAGGACAAATCGAGTTTCTTGATGCCCGCCCCGTCAAAGGCTATGGTCGTAATATTGCGGTTATCAGGCGTGCCGAGAGAAATGACGGTGCCAACACCAAACTTTTTGTGCCGGATTTTAGAACCCGGTCTGAGGCCGTCTTCCCGTTCCGGTTTTGCGTCAGAAGGCATGTCTGAGTTTGTAAAAGCAAGCTCGGTTGGGTCTGCGTCCTGATTGAAGTCAGCGTCTGCCGGGGCTTTGCCCCAAGCGCCGGTCATGCCGCCGGATCCGCCGGCTCCACTGCCGCCGTAGCCCGTCCCGCCAAAACCGCCGCCGCTGTAGCCGCCGGCCTCTGGTTTGCTGAGATAGCTCGAACCAAAGGCATAAGAAGGCTTAACCTTAGCGTCCTGTCGTCTTGGCTTGGAAGCCCGCTGAGCCGTCATCTGAGCCCGGGTCTGACCATGGTTTTCCATAAGCGTCTCCGGCACCTCTTCCAGGAACCGGGATGGCAGATTGGCCTGCAAACTTCCGAACTGCATTCTCCTTAAGGCGCTGGAAAGATACAGCCGGTCTTCTGCTCTGGTCATACCCACATAGGCCAGACGCCGTTCCTCTTCCAGGTCGTCGTCGCTGGTCAGCGCTCTCGAAATTGGGAACAGATTCTCCTCAAGTCCCGCGAGGAATACCACCGGATATTCAAGTCCTTTGGCGCTGTGAAGGGTCATCATGACCACGGCTTCCTGCTCGTCTTTCATGCCGTCAATATCTGAAACCAGGGAGATTTCCGCGAGGAAATCTTCCAGGCTGCCGCCGCCGGAACGCAGATCGAAGTCTGCTGAGACGGACAGGAGCTCATAGAGGTTCTCCAGGCGCGTTTGAGACTCAATTGTATTTTCGGATTTCAGCGCGTCCTCATAGCCGGAGCGTTGAATGACCGCTTCCGCGATTTTCGCGACCTCCAGGGTTTCCTTCTGGGCCGCCATGTCGAGAATCAGCTGGATAAACTCAGAAAGAGATGCCCCTGCTTTTCCGCTGATGGTATGACCTTTCAGAAGCCCCACTGCCGCTTCCACCACAGAGACACCGCGACTGTCCGCTTCGTTGTGGATGATCTCAAGGGTTTTGGGACCAATGCCGCGCTTTGGCGCACCTATGGCCCGGTTGAAGCTGATGCCGTCGAACGGATTCTGGATCAGGCGAAGGTACGACATCATGTCTTTGATTTCCATACGCTCATAGAAGCGAAAGCCCCCCACAACCGTGTGCGGAATGCCCTGACGGAGCATCATTTCCTCAATGGCCCGGGACTGTGCGTTAGTTCTGTATAGAATACAAAAATCCGTATATTTTCTGTCCTCTGAGCGCCGCAGCTTTTCAATTTCTTCTGCAATAAATCTGGCCTCATCCCGCTCGTCATAAGCCTGGTAATATCGCAGGCGCTCGCCGTCTCCACGGGTGGACCAAAGATTCTTTTCCTTGCGCTGCTTGTTGTTTTGAATGACGGCGTTTGCAGCATTCAGAATGTGCGCTGTGGAGCGGTAGTTCTGCTCCAGGACCACCGTTTTTGCCTCCGGATAGTCTTTTTCGAAATCCCGGATGTTCCGGATGTCGGCACCGCGCCAGCCGTAGATCGATTGATCCAAGTCACCGACGACGCAGACGTTGTGCTGTGTGTTCGCCAGAAGCTTGATCAGGCTGTACTGGGCTTTGTTGGTGTCCTGATATTCGTCCACGAGAATGTAGCGGAATTTTCGGTTGTAATAAGCTTTGACTTCTTCGAAGGACGTCAGGAGCTCGACAGTTTTCAGGATCAGGTCGTCAAAGTCCATGGCGTTGTTGGCTTTCAGCCGCTTCTGATACAGCTCGTAGACTTTGGCGGCTTGCAGGCTGCCGTAGTCGTTGCCGTAGAGGCCCGTATAGTCTTCCGGCGACACCATTTCGTTCTTGGCTTCGCTGATTTTGGCTCTGAAATGCTTGGGCGGCGTTTTCTTTTCGTCGATGTTCAGGGCTTTGACAACCTGCCTGAGCAGCGTCAGCTGATCGTCTGAGTCGTAGATGACGAAGTCCTTGGTGTAGCCCAGCTTCTCTATGTCTCTGCGCAGCATTCTGACCGAGAGGGCGTGGAACGTGCCAATCCACATGCCGCCGGAGACGGATCCGATCAGCCCTTCCACCCGGTTTCTCATTTCTTTGGCTGCCTTGTTCGTAAAGGTAAATGCCAGGATTTCGCTTGGAAAGACCGACAAAGATTCGATCAAGTAGGCGATCCTGCTCGTCAGGACGCGGGTCTTGCCCGATCCGGCGCCCGCCATGACCAGCAGCGGTCCTTCAGTGGTGACGACAGCTTCGCGTTGTGATTCATTCAACTTGTTTAAATCCATCATGTCCTCCCTGGATATGCTTAGAGCAAATTTGTACTTTATGGCCAGTTCGGGGTAACGGCCTCATCGAATCATTATATCATAAAGACAGACGTGTGGGGGGGTGATCAGGTCGCCATCGGCTAAGTTTTTGTACTGATGCCTTAAGAAAACAAGTGATTTTGCCGATGGTCACGGTCCACACAAATCAAGCGGCCCTTGTGGGGGCCGCCCGGAAGAAGGCGCAGATGAGGCGCCGGGATCTGATAAGTTTACAGAATGTAGATCTTGTTTTCGAAGCACTCGTGGATCATGTCGTCCGGCCAGACGCTGGCCTGGACTTCGCCAATGTGGGCTTTCTGGAGGAAGTACATGCAGATGCGGGACTGGCCAATGCCGCCGCCGACCGTGAGGGGCAGCTCGCTTTTGAGGAGCATTTTGTGGAACGGCAGGGTTCTTCTCTCTTCGGCGCCGGCGATGTGCAGCTGGGCTTCGAGGGCCTTCTCGTCGACGCGGATCCCCATGGAGGAGAGCTCCAGCGCGCAGTCGAGGACTGGGTAGTAGAACAGGATGTCGCCGTTGAGCTCCCAGTCATCATAGTCCGGGGCGCGGCCGTCGTGGGGCTCGCCGGATTTGAGGGCTTTGCCAATTTTCATGAGGAAGACGGCTTTTTTCTCCTTGGTGATGAGGTATTCGCGCATCTTTGGCGTTTGGCCCGGGAAGCGGTCCTCGAGCTCCTGGGAGGTGATGAAGAAGATCTCCTCCGGCAGGGATTGGCCGAGGGCCGGGTAGATGGCGGCCAGGTATTGCTCGGTCTCTCTGAAGACTTTGTAGATGGTGCGGACGATATCTTTAAGTTTTTCTTCAGTGCGGTCGCTGCGGTCTATGATTTTTTCCCAGTCCCACTGGTCCACGTAGATGGAGTGGAGGTTGTCGAGCTCTTCGTCGCGGCGGATGGCGTTCATGTCGGTGTAGAGACCTTCGTACATCTTGAAGCCGTAGCGCTGGAGCATGAGGCGCTTCCATTTGGCAAGGGAGTGGATGACCTCGACGTCGGCTTCCATGTCCTTCACGTCAAAACCGACCGGGCGCTCGACACCGTTGAGGTTGTCGTTGAGGCCGGATTCCGGGCGGACAAAGAGCGGCGCGGAGACGCGCATGAGGTTGAGGGACTCTGCCAGGCGTCTTTCAAAATAGTCTTTAATGCGTTTGATGGCGATCTCCGTTTCCAGCAGACCGAGCTTCGGCGTGTAGCTTTTGGGGATCTGTAAACGCTGTGATTTTGATGTGGTGTACGGCATGTTGAATTTCATGATTGGGGATGGTGTCATGGGTAGTTCCTCCTCGTCAATTGGTGGTGATGACGGCATTAAAAAAGACCCATCATCCCTGAATATCAGGGACGAAAGGTCTTGCTTCCGCGTTGCCACCCTGGTTACCGCCTAACTTGACGCGGTCACCTCGCTGCGATACGGCGCTGACTAGCGCGATACCGTGCCCGCTGTAACGGTCGGGGTCCGTTCGAATCTACTCAACTGCGGCCTGGGTATTATACCGGGGCCGGACAGCTTTCGGTCGAAAGCTCGGGGATGTTCTTCAGGTTACGCTTGCCTGCCGGGCTCACACCATCCCCGGCTCGCTGAAGGGTCGTCAGAAACCTTACTCTTCCCGTCACTGCCATTTCATTTTGATCTTGTCAGTTATAATAATGCAAACCGGCTCACGCGTCAAGGGGGTTTATTAAAAAAAGTTCATAATTTATGTTGGTGACGCGGACGGTTTTCAGTTTGGTGACGCGGACAGGTTTCATTTCGGTGCCAGAGCATGCGATAATGAATCTCAATTGACCATCGGCAAAAGGAAGCCAGAGCTCTTTTGGGGGGCTCTGGCTTGATCCACATTGTAATGTCTTTGACAATAGTCTCGCTGCACGCTCACCAGGTTATCGCTTTTTTGCGATCATCTCAATCTCAATATCCGCTCCAAGAGGCAGGGAGGCCACACCTATGGTCGTCCTCGCCGGATACGGCGCCTCAAACTGCTTTTCGTAAACTTCGTTCATGTCCTTAAAGTTATTCATATCCGTCAGAAAGACGTTGACTTTGACGACCTCGTCGGGCGTCAAACCCGCGGCTTCAAGGACGCTGAATAAATTGAGGAAGCACTGGCGGGTCTGTTCCTGAATGCCGCCTTCTTTAAGCTTTCCTGTTTCTTTGTCAATGGGCGTTTGGCCTGAGAAAAAGACCAGCTCACTTGATTCCACCGCATGGGAATACGGGCCTACGGAAACTGCGCCTGGCGAAGTATAAGCAACTCTTGTCATCAACACGCCTCCTAAAATTTGGTCTATCTCAATTATAGCACGTTCGCACTTTTCTTGTGTTAAAAGTGATGACCAGAGAAATGACAGCGTTTTATGGATCATTTAGCAGATATTGTTGAGAACAATTATCGCATGCTCTGTCCCCGTTTTCAAAGTTGTCCGCGTCACCAAGTTCAAAGTTGTCCGCGTCACCACACTTAAATCATTCATCTCTCAGACGCAGCACGCCCACGCCCATCATGAGCACAGTCATTCCGGCCAGCATCATTAATTCAAAACTCTGGGAGGCCAGGGTCACACCGTCAGCCCCTATGGCGCGCATGGCGTCGAAGGCCCACCTATGCGGAGTGATCCAGGAGAGGGCAATCAGAATCTTGCTGGACACCATCTCCAGGGGCCACATGCAGCCACCCAGCATCGCCATGGAAGTCAACAGAATGGACACAATGCCGCCGAGGGCATTCGGACTCTTGGCAAAGGACGTGACGAAAAGCCCAAAGGCGCCCATAGTCAGTATATACAGCGCCCCCACCACCAGCAGGCCGCCCATATTCACACCGAACTCCAAACCAAACAAATACTGCCCCGCCAGCAGCGTCACCACCAGCTGGATCATGCCCACCACAAAGGCCACCGCCACGTGGCCGGCTATGATGCCCAGTCTGCGCACCGGCGCCACCAGCGTCCGCTGCCAGGTATAATGCTGCTTTTCCTCCACGATTTCCGCTGCGGCAATCACCGTCGTAAACGCTGTAAACATAATCAAGAAACCGAGAATCCGGTACATGCCAATCTCCGCATTCAAATCCCGCTGGGATCCGCCTTCCGTCACCACATTCATAGTCTCCCGGGCATCATTGACCTCGACGAGACGGCTGTAAGTCCGCTCATAAGCACCTTCCGTCTCGACACCCGCCCTTAGGGCCGCCGCCTCAAAATCCAGCGCCAGTGACCTGTAAGACATAAACTGGTCAAAGGCCCGCTCAATATTGTATTCAAGGGTCATCACCTCAGCATCCTGCTTCAGGGACACCAGCTCCAGTCTTGGCACTTTCCCCTCAGCCAAAGCCGCAGAAAACCCCTCATGAATCACCAGCGCCCCCGCGACCTTCATCTGCACCCGCTTCTCGTCCAGCGCGTCCAGCACCGTCACCCGCTGCCCTTCGGCCGCAGTAAGCCGCGCCGCGAACTCCGCCGACATCACAGTCCCGTCCAGATCCACCACGTCCATGGCCGGTTCATAATTCTGGTTCATGCCCCCGAAGGCAAAGTTGATGACCAGCGCGATCAGCGTCATAATAAGCATAATCTTATAGGACTGACTCTGCATCCACAGCCTTCGATACATTATGGAGAGCATGCACCTTCACCTCCTTGAATCTGAACACCAGAATGCCCGCCGCCGAAAACACCAAGCCGTTGAGCAGAATGAGCCCCACATAAGGCATCAGCTCCGGCAGGCTGTACCCCATCATATTGTAGAGATACGCCTTCAGAATTACTCCGTTGATTGGGATCAGCGCCACCTTCTGAATCAGCGCCGGCATGGTCTCAATGGGGATATACGCCCCGCCGACCAGCGCCAGCACCTGGTTCAGCCCATTCTCAAACACCTTGGAAATCATGATGTTGTCAAAAGCCGCCGCCACCGTCATGAACAGCAGTCCAAGACCGCCAATGCCGAGCACGGTTGCCATAGTAATGACGGCCAGCGCCACAGGCGACCCCCAGGAGATCCTGAAAATCAGCGTCGACCAGACGATCATCAGCAATATCTGAATCAGCGCGACCGCGTCAATCAGTGCGAGCTTGCCGAGCAGAATGGACCATCGGCTAAGCCCTGCGGCACGTTGGCGGTCATAGGTCAGCTGCCGCTTCTCTTCCAGGAGCAGATAGCCCCCCAGCGCCGCCGTAAACAGCAGAAACATGGACATCATGGCGACCGTGTAGTACCCCTTGCTGTCCACCGGCTTAAGGGCACGCACACCTCGCTGTTCCAGCATCAGCCCGCTTTCCGGCCGCAGTCCCCAGTCCGTATCCTCCAGGGCAATCCCCGCCGCAATATGCTGCTCGATCAGCACATTTTTATTGTCAATAACACTGTCCAGATACCCGGCAAAGCCCTCCAGCATCATCTTCGCAAGCTTCGAGCTCACCCTGCGCGCTGTGTTCTCGACGAACGCAATCTCCACTTCAGACCGCAGCGGCGTCAATAGGTTCACGTACATACCCCGGACAAAATTCTCCGGCAGCACCACGATACCCGCGATTTCGCCCGCGGCCAGTCGTCGCTCCGCCGTCGCCAGGTCTGTCACTGTGTACCGCAGCGTCTGGGCCAGCTCAGGCGACCCCAGGAAATCCTCAAAGAAGATCGCCTCCGGATCCACGTCCCCAAAGTAGCCGCGCATCTGGTCCTCGCCCATCTCCGCGACCACCCTCGCCCCCACCGGGTTCGCCGACAGGTCCTCCATAAACGCCTCAAAACTGTAATTATTGCCGATGGTCACCCCACCAGCACCCTCATAACCCTTAACCACCGCCAGCTCAAGAGGCTCTATCCGAGAAACCCCGCCCGCCGTGCCGAACATGGACTGCAGCGAAAAGCCCAAAATCGTCGAAATCACCACCGGCATCAAAAAGATCGTAAAAATCGCCTGCCGGTCTGCCATATAGGTCTTGAAATCCTTCTTCCAAAGAGACCACATCATAGACCACATCATTTCCGCCGCCTTTCTAGTCTCTAAGGGCTTTGCCGGTGAGTTTCAGGAACACCGACTCCAGGTTTGGCTTGCTGACGTCCACGGAAATCAGCGGATGACCCAGCTCGGTCGCCAGTTCTATCACCGGCTTCAGGTGGCCTCCGTCGCCCCCAAAACTGAGGGTCACAGTCTGAGGCGCATCAGGCGTCTGAGCCAGAGCGATCAGTCCATTCAGGTTTTTTAGACCGCTGATTAGAGACTCAGACACCGTCTCAAACTTCACCGTCACTTCCTCACCGCCGCCGGCCGCCGCCAGGAGGGTGTCCTTGGTCCCGGAGGCGATCAGTTTTCCAAGATCCATGATATAAATAGTCCGGCACAGTTCCTCAACTTCTTCCATGTAGTGGCTCGTGTAAAGGATGGTCATCCCCTCGCGATTCAGCGCTTTCACCGCATCCAGAATGTGATTGCGGGATTGGGGATCAATGCCCACCGTAGGTTCATCCATGATCAGGAATTCGGGCTGGTGCAGCAGCGCGGTGCCTATGTTGAGCCGGCGCTTCATGCCGCCGGAGTAGGCTTTGACCTTGTCTTTGAGCCGGTCTGAGATCCCAATGATCTCCGAGACCTCGTCGATCCTCTTCTTAAGGAGATCCCCCTTCAGCCCGTAAAGACGGCCCCAGAATTTGAGATTGTCCCGGCCGGACAGGTCCTGGTAGAGGGCGATATTCTGCGGCACGAACCCAAGCCCCTTCCGAATGGCCTCGGGACGTGCCATGAGATCCTGCCCGTTGTAGAGAATTTTTCCGCTGTCCGGTTCGAGCAGCGTCGCGATCATGGAAATAGTCGTCGACTTGCCGGCGCCGTTAGGTCCCAGCAGGCCGACCAGGTCGCCCTTCTTGACTTCTATGGACAGCGCGTCCACAGCAAGGGTCGCACCGAAGCGCTTCGTCAGTTCAATGGTCTGCAGCATGGTGCTCACCTCGCCTCGCTTGTGTCGTCCGTTGTTTGAATCCCAAAAGTGCCGAGAAGGTCATCCAGCGCCCCCGGCATTTCCCGGTCCAGCTCCTCGCTGGTGTATAACTCCGAGGCAGTGATTTCAGGCAGGTTCAGTTCGACTGCCTGGTCAAGCTGATCACGGATGATTTCGATGCGGATGCTGGTCTCAAGCCCCGGCTGATGATAGCGGATCACCACATCATCCCTGACTACGTAGCCGCTGGAGGAAATCTCGGAGATCATGGACACCTCATCGATCTCGATCTCCGTCATCTCTCCTATGGCTGAGGAAAAATCCGCCTGCGTGTTTTTCTCTGCCAAATCCTCAGTAATCACCTTTGCGGATTCGATCAGGGCTGCCTGTACCACCTCCGGATCCACTTCAACCGTGTAACGCGTTGTCTTCAAGTCCCCGGAATCCGTTCTAAGCAGCGCACTGCCCGTCTTTTTCACGTTGTCCGGCGTCGCCACCGAACTCCAAATGGCGCCCAATCTTTCCAGCGAAGCCTCAGAGAGGAATTCTCTCTGGATCTCAGCCGCAGCCTGAGCGCCTTCAACTTTCATCAGATCCTTAACGTTCATGTACTTCTTCATGACCGGCAGCTTGACGTAAGTCTCCCCCTCAAAAGTGTAAAGCTCCGCGTCAAAGCCAATCCCGCCCATGCTCAGGTAGAGGTCGCTGGCCATCTGCCCAAGCCCATGGTCAAAGCGCGACGTCCCCTCGTAGGTGACTTTTTTCAGGTAGTTCACCATCTTCAACTCTTCCACCGTCAGACCTGCGGTATCGAAATCGTTTTCCAGCGTGATCTTTGTCATTGTCACGCCCGTCACTGCCGCGTCCGTCTTCGCCTCCGCCTTCATCAGCTTGTCGTAGGCGCCACCAGAGCACCCTGCCGCCGTCATGATCAGCACCAGGAATAGAGCCAGTCCCCCAGCCCTTTTCCCATTAAAGATTTTTCTGCCGATGGTCCCCCATCTTCCCTCCAACATCTCTATCACTCCTCACACGAATTTACATAGTTTGGTTTTGCTCTACTCACAGTGTAGCACTTCCCTGAGACGCTTTCGCCTCTCCAAAGTCATGATGTGAGGGTGACTTGAGTCATGAATTGAGTGAGTGTCTGACACCAAACTCAGCTGAGTGACTGACACCAAACTGAATCTGGTGCTAGAGCTGCACCAGAAACTTCGGCAAAAACATCATTTTTATCCTTTCGTGGGTATAAATAACAAGAAGGCTAATCACGGAACTTACCCCACTCACCCTACGTCAAAACTAACATGAAAGAAGGCGCAGTCAATGAAAGTCACAATGATGCCAAAAGATAACGCTGGCAAATGGGCAGTGTACCTGGGTGTTTTGTTTGTCGTTCTCATGGCTTTGAAGTTTTCGAACACAGTCCGACTCCCGCTCCCGTCTCCGCTTATTGCGCTCTTTGCCATTGCCGGGCTGGTGCTTGGTCTGATCTCAATTTTCCTACATAAAGGGAGGGCTATCATGCTCCTGATCCCGGTTCTGATCGGACTGCTGGTCGCAGCCTGGACCACAGCGGAGCTGATGTTCCCTCACTGAAAACTTAGGTGGTGATATTATGTTCGAGTCCCATAAGTCAAGCGGCGGCTGGATTCTGGCTCTGTTTGGCTGGATTATCAGCGCAGCGGTCGTGCCGTTTATTCCGGAGATCATGTCCGGCGGGCGGGTCCTCGGCTACCCGCTGATGGAATATGTAGCGACCATTGGCTTATTTGCGGTTGTTTTGCTGGTGGTATGGATCCCCGCGGGGATCAGAGCTTCAAAACTTTACAGATTAAACGGCCCAAAGCGAGCGCTTTTCGCGCTGCTGAAAGTGTTTGTCGTGCAAATTCTGATATTTACAGTAATTTTCAGGTACTTCTGGAATAGCTGAAGCAAGCGCCACGAATTCGAAATCAAAACAAGGGGAAGCGGATGCCGGTTTAATTCAGGCCTCCACTTCCCCTCTTTTTATTTTTTGCCGATGGTCACTGTAAGCCCCACCACTACTCCAAGCTGCCTCTGATCCATAGTACCGCCAGCTGTGTCCGATCTCTAAGACCACATTTCCCAAGGATCTTCGTCAGGTGATTCTTCACGGTGCCTTCCGTCAGGTACAGCGTCTCCGAAATTTCGAGATTTGACTTTCCCTCCGCAACGAGGGCGACTATATCTTTCTCGCGATCCGTCAGATCTCTGAAACACTCAGCGAGCCTGTGTTCAGGCGCTTCAGGTGTGAGTGAAAATTTTTCTGCAGGCATCAAACTCACAGCCTCTTCGATTCCAGACTTTTGACGAAACACCCGCTCCGCGACACCGGTTGCCATAACCGAACTGCCCCCCGCCACTGCCCGGATGGCTTCCGCAATCTGCGCCGGCGTGGCATCCTTCAACAGATAACCCTGAGCACCCAGCGCCATGCCTTCGTGGATATACTGGTCATCGTTGAAAGTCGTGAGGATGATGATTTTGACTTTCTCCCCCCGGGCCCTCAGCCTTCGGATGGCTTCAACGCCATCCATTTCAGGCATGCGGATATCCAGCAGCAGAACCTCTGGCTGAAAGTCTACGACCAATTGAATCGCCGCATCGCCATTAGCCCCTACAGCGACCACTTCAATATCCGGTTCCTTTGAGAGCAGCATTTTCAGCCCTTCTGCTATCAGTGTCTGATCATCGATAACCACAACTCGGATCACGGTAAATGCACCCCTTCAGGTCGACATAATTTATCGTTCTCATACTCTAAGCAAAGGATTATGAAGCGTATAAAAATCGAGTCAGCTCTGGCACCAAATCAAACTGAGTGTCAGTCCCCAACTCAAATTCTGTCCGCGTCACCAAGTCATTGAGGCTGAGGCGGAAGCGAAACTTCAATTCGAAAGCCGCCTCCAGGAACAGGACCAAAGTTCAGAGTCCCTCCCAAGGACAATACCCGCTCCTGCATGCCCCGAAGTCCATTGCCGGGGAAAACGGGCGCCTGCACCAGCGGTCCATCATTCTCGACCAACAGTTCGGCTCCGCCGCCCTCCTCGACCGTGAGTGCCGCCACAACATGCTCAGCGTTTGAATGGCGGCGCGCGTTGGTCAAGCTCTCCTGCAATGCCCTGTAGAGGACATGATTGGCCCGAGGTGAGAGCAGCGACAGATCTCCCACAATATCTAGCCTGACCGTCTGCTTGCCGTTTGGCAGCGCCACTGTGTCGCCCCGCTCCGCCAAAGCCTCGAAGTCCGAGCGCACCCAAACCGGATCCCTCAGGGTCGTCACGATCTCCTGAACTGACCTCAGCATGCTGCGGCCTTCAGCTTTAGCCGAGGTCACCTGCTCAGCAGCCTCGCCCGGTTTCCCTGCGTCAAGAAAATGATCCGCCATTTCAAGCCGCATAATCTGAGCTGTCAGAGCGTGACCCAAGGCGTCGTGCAACTCCCTGGAAATTCTCTTTTGCTCGTTGATGGCGGACAGAACTTCAATTTCCTTGGATAAACGTGCAAGCTCATCCCTCTCTTTTCGATAACCTTGGGCAAAGCGCAGCGCCACAGCTACCGCCGCCAACAGTCCCAAATACTGTACAGCTCCCCCAAGATCAAAATAAGCCGGATCCCGCCTTAAGATCTCTCCGTATTTGACTGCTGCACCGGCTACAAGTAAAAAGATCCAAAAAAAAGACAGCTCTTGTCGATTTTCCTCCGCGTGCCACCTGAAACCAACCGCACCTCGACCGACGTCCCTTTGGAATCGCGAAACCGGAATCCTCGCCCCATAGGCCCGCTCAAAGATCAAAGCGACATAGACCAGCGAAAAAAACGGATTAACCGCGTACTGCGAAACAGCCTCTAGGCCTGCCGCGAGCAGGATCTCTGAAAACTCTGCCGGATTCATGAGCTTCCCCGGCAAACGTATGGCGTTGAGAACGAGAAGGAGCAGAGATAGTGCCAATAGAATGGAAAGGCGACCATCGGAAGCGCCTTCAAAAATGAGTCCTGCAGTCAGTATGACACCCAAAAGCACTCTGGAAATCCAAAAGCCCACGGCCGCCAGCCTCCCTCACTTCTAATGGTGTTAATTATATCACTTTGATGGATGGGCGGGAAGACGGGGTGAGCAGGTGCCAGCTGCAGACACCAACTTCCTCATTTTGGATACAGTTGTCCAACCCCGCCCGCCACACCAAGCATCATCAAGTTTTTAAATCCCGCGTTATGCCACGCCAAGTTTGGGTAAAAGTGTAACGCGAATAAACTTATCTGACGGAAAGGAGGGCGACCATGCAAAGGATCCTGGAAACCGAACGGTTGTTGCTTAGGGAATTCATCGAGGAAGACGCCGAAGAGCTATTTGTGCTTGAAAACGATCCGGAAGTCATGAGCCATGCCATCTCCTTCTCTGGATTAGATGTCAGTTTTTCAGATTGCGAAAAAGCGGTCAAGCGCCAGAGACAGTACTACAAAAAACACCCGGGACTTGGCATTTGGGTCGTCGTCCTCAAAGAAAACGGCGCTTTTATTGGCTGGGCGGGCCTCAAACACGTCGACCATTCCAAGGAAATTGAAATGAGCATGCGTTTCCAAAAGACTTACTGGAACCAGGGCTTCGCGGCGGAAGTCGGCGCTGCTCTGATCCGCTATGGCTTTGAGGTCCTGGATTTGAAACGCATCGTAGCTGCCTCCAGGCCTGAGCACGGAGCGTCCAAACGTTTCCTCGAGAAAATCGGCATGCATTTAACCGATCCAAGACGCTTTTATGAAGCGGACGTTCACTCCTATGTCATTGAGCGTCCCTCCGAATTATAGCGGTTACATTGAGACCTCAAATAAAAAAAGACCACACCCCGTGGTCTTTTTTGTTTGCAAGTATATAAGCCCTATCCTTTATTTACCGTCCGCGCTCTTAAAATTAATAATGGAACTGCTGGCGCAAGTCCCGCAGCCGTCTTTGTGCGAGCAGCTCGGACACTTGCCATCCACGGCTTCACGCTTGAGCGCCCTGGCCAAAAAGAACAGCCCCGGTCCAATAATCAATGCCGCAATGATAAAGGTTGATATACCACCCATATGAAACCTCTCCTTCCCATCAAACAGGCACCTCCAAAGCCCTAAGCAGCTTCATTCAGTACCTGGCGAAAAATGCGATTTAACTTAACCAAAGAACAGCAGTCCGATCCGGTAAACGACGAACGCCACAACCCAGGCGACAACCAGCTGATAAAGAACCGAGAACCCCGTCCACTTCCAGGAGTTCGTCTCGCGCTTGATGACGCCAATAACGCCGACACAAGGCGTATAAAGCAGGACAAAGACCATGAAAGCATATGCCGATACTTGTGAAAACGCCTGAGACAGCACCGGCCCAAACTCCGCGACGCCGGCGGTTTCGGACAACCCATACAAAATGGCCGTATTGGCCACAACAATTTCCTTCGCAATGATGCCTGAAACCAGGGACAGCGCGTTCTGCCAAGTCCCAAAGCCCAGAGGGCCAAAGAACGGTGCAATAAAGTGGCCGATGGTCGCGCCAAAGCTCTCCGTAATTGGAACCTGACCGCTGAAGTTGAAGTTGAGGACGAACCAAAGCACCACGCTGGCGCCAAAGATGACCGTACCCGCTTTGATCAGGTAACCCCTGACCTTTTCCCAGACGTGGATACCAAGATCTCCAGGCTTAGGGAAACGGTACGGCGGCAATTCCATAATAAACGGACTTTGCTCACCCTTGAAAAGCGTCTTCCTGAAAATCATAGCGAAAGCCATGGCCATCAAAATACCCAAAATGTAGAGAGAGAAGGTCACCGCAGTCTCGTTGCCCGGGAAGAACACCGACGCAAACAGGACGTAAACCGGGAACCGCGCGCCGCAGGACATGAACGGGTTGATCAGGATCGCGATCAGCCGGTCGTTTTCATTTTCAATGGTGCGCGTACCCATGATGGCCGGCACGTTGCAGCCGAAGCCCAAAACCATCGGGATAAAGGTCTTGCCGTTGAGGCCCACCTTGGTCATCCAGTGGTCCATCAGATATGCCGCGCGGGCCATGTACCCAGTGTCTTCCAGCAATGAAATCATCACGAAGACTATGGCGATATTCGGGACGAAGGTTAGAACGCCGCCCACGCCGCCTATAACGCCGTCAACCACCAGGGACACCAGCCACGGTGCGACCTGCAGGAACTCAAGGCCCGCAGTCACCCAGGACGAGAGATGCACCGCAAAGAACACATCAATCAAGTCGGCGAAAACGCCGCCCAAATTAAACGTCAGATAGAACATGAGCCACATGACGAGGCCAAAGATTGGAAGGCCAAGGATTGGATTGAGCAGCACTCTGTCAATCCGGTCGGTCAGGGGGTCAAAGGCTATCGCCTCGCGAGACGCCGTGCCGCTGATCAACTCCCCAATTACCCTGTAGCGGAGGTCCGCCATGCGGTCGGGGCTGTCGTGACCGCTCTCGAACTTGAGCGGGCTGACGAGTTTTTGGACTTCAATGTCGTGCTCGAACAGTTTGAGAGCAATCCAGCGCGGGTCGTGATCCGCCTTGAGGGCTTTCGGCAGTTTCAGCTCTACCTCCCGGACAAAAGCCTCGACCTCTTCGCCATAGTTGAAACGCCGAGGTTTATATGTAGCCTTCGTGTGATGGGCAGTGACCACGGTCTCCAGCAGTTCCGGCAGGCCACGTTTACGGAGGGCGACTATTGGCACGACCGGTACGCCAAGCGCTGCCGATAGTCCCTCGAGGTCAAGCTGAATATTTTTCTTCTCCGCCTCGTCCATCATATTCAGCGCCACTACCACCGGCCTGCCCAGCTCAATCAGTTGGAGCGTCAGATACAGATTGCGCTCCAGGGCCGTCGCGTCAATGATATTGAGCACGACATCCGGATTTTCATTTTGAATGTAGTCTCTGGAGATTTTTTCTTCCAGAGTGTAGGGTGAAAGACTGTAAATACCGGGCAGGTCTACAATGTCCATGATGTGCTCGGCGAACTGAATGCGCCCTTCGCGCTTCTCCACCGTGACGCCCGCCCAGTTGCCCACATAATGGTTGCTCCCGGTCAGCGCGTTGAATAAAGTTGTCTTTCCGCTATTGGGGTTGCCCGCCAAAGCGATCTTAAAAATATCCATGAATTAAGCCTCCGCGTGTCTAACTGTGATTTTTCCTAAAATGCCGCGGCCAAGGGCGACCCTGGATCCACGGACGTCGACGATCATTGGTCCAAACAAACCCGAGGAGACCACACAAAGCCGGACACCCGGGGTCAGACCCATATCCTGAAGCTTTTTCTTGACCTTATGTCCGTATTCAATGTTTTCGAGTATAACGCATTGTCCTTTTTTCGCCTCATTGAGTGACATAAACACTTGCTACCCCCTCGCACAACCTATGTAAAATATAAGTAAATCCACCAATAGTTTTATTTTGATAACAATTATCATTTGCAATATCATTTTACTCCAGTTGATAGACATTGTCAATTGATTCAGCAATATTTTAACGATTGGCATGAGTTTTCGTTTGTAACTATTTCATAGACAGAAAATTAAGGTGCATCCCCCATCTCGAGGGACCCTCTTCAAACCCGTTGAAAAAACAAAGCGCTCCAGCACCCCCTCTGAACACAGAGGAAATGCTGAAGCGCATAGGGTTGTATTTATTTTACAACAGTGTCATTACCCGAGGCTATGGCGAGGGCTGCTGAAGCAAATGCCCAGTGCAGGTTATAGCCGCCGGTATCGCCGTCCACATCCAAAATTTCACCTGCCAAATAGAGCCCAGGCAGTCGCTTGGCCATCATGGTGCGGCCGACCACTTCCTTGGTGGATACCCCGCCGGCTGTGGCCATGGCACTTCTCAGGGCACCCAGGGCGGTGATTCTGACCTCATATGCCGTGGCCAGTTTCACTGTCTGCTGCCGCAGTGCTTTAGATAAACTTGCCAAAGTGGTCCTGCACGCTTCCTCACCCAAATGACCCTCAATCAACTCTGACAGAGATCTGGCCTGTACAAGCCCGCGGATCACGGTGCTGAGCTGCCGGGTGCCATGAGAGGAGGCCGCATCGAGAAGGGCTTGCTCAAAGGCAGCAGCGTCAAGGGTTGTGAAGCTAAGCTCCAGGATTCCGCCGGCCTTCATCCAGCGGGATCCATCGAGAATACCCGGGCCACTGAGACCGGTGTGGGTGAAGAGGAGATCTCCCGTTAACGGACGGACGCCCTCTGAATCCCGATATTTGAAAGACGCGCCCGGAAGTACGACACCGGCGAGTTTGTGCAGTGCGCGATCATTGTGGTAGACAGGTGCCAGAGCAGGCCGCTGCGGGACAGTTTCCAGTCCAAGGTCGGCAGCCAGTCGAAGACCTGAGCCGTCGGAACCGGTCATGGGGTAGGAGCTTCCACCGCATGCCATCAGCACTTTGTGGGCGCGGTAAGTGTGGTCTCCACAGACGACTTGGAAGCCGCCCTCGACCATCGGCATAATCTTTTCAACAAATTGATTGAATTCGAAGCGGACACCACGGCGCTTCGCCTCTTGGAGCAGCGCTTCGACGAGATCCGCGGCAGCAAAAGACGCTGGGAAGACTTTGCCGTCCGGGCGGACGACGCTTGGGAGTCCCAGCGCATCAAAATATTCCATCAAGTCTTCAGCGTCGAGCTTGCCTATGGCATGTCTCACGAAATTCTTCCTGTCGCCGTAGTGGCGGACCATGTCTGCCACGCTTTCGGCATGGGTAAAGTTGCATTGTCCGCCGCCAGAGATCAGCACTTTCCGTCCCGCGCGCGTCCCGCGTTCCAGAACCAGTACGGATGGAGAACCTGCTTCGTCAGAAGCAAGGTTTCCGCCGGCAACATGTGATGCGTCAGCTGCGCGAGCTGCCGCGAACAAACCCGCAGCGCCCGCGCCAATGACGATCCAGTCATAGGTCAGCATCATCTGGGGGGACTACCTGCTGGCCCATTTTTGGTTGGAGATATTTTTCAGTACTACGGAAGAGACGCGTTTGTAAACCAAAGCGGTCAGAATGCTGATGGCAACGCCTTTGATTACGTTGAAAGGAATGACGACGTAGAGAATGTAAGTCTTCAGGTCGACAACCAGGGCGTTGACAGCGGCTGCCATGCCTATAATGGCCTCGAGGGGCATAAAGTTCTGATAGAAAGGAATCAGAATGTAGTAGTTGGCTATGGCACCTACGAGCGCCATGCTGAGGGTGCCGAGGACAAAGCCGGTGATCATGGCCGGCGTGGTCTGGCGTTTTCTGTAGATCAGCGCAGCCGGGATGATGAAGGCAGAGCCCACAATAAAGTTGGCCAGTTCGCCAACGCCGCCGGTCGTAGTTCTCATGAGGTGGAGAATATTCTTGACTAGCTCGACGGCGACACCTGAAAGCGGTCCGAAGGCAAAGCCCACAATGATGCCCGGGATGTCGGAAAGGTCAATTTTCAAAAATTCCGGAAAGATGGGGAGCGGGAATTCAAGGAACATAATAATGAAGGACAAGACGCCCATGAGGGCAATGGTGATGGATTTTCTGAGATTCATGGTGGAGACCTCCTGATAAAAGTAGTGGGATGACGGCGGGTGAAACGGCAAAGTGTACTGCAAGGCAAGCGACACATAGTCGTAAGGTGGACGTGAGCTGTTGCTCCGGGCCTCGGCCTTGGTCATTGCGCTTTGGGGCAATATAAAACCCCCGGCAGCAAAAAACTCCAGGGGTCAAAAAACAAAGAAAACTCTTCTTTCATCCAGACTTTAACTGTCGGCTCCAGAATTCAACTGGATCAACCTTTCGGCTCGCGGGCTATACCGCCGGTAGGGACTTGCACCCTGCCCTGAAGATGTTTGTATTAAGTTCAATTTGACTATAACATTAGGAAACCTGCCCGTCAATAGTCATGTCATGCTCAGCTGTTTTCGTCTGCGTCAGGTCAGAGTCCAAAGGTTACCTTTGGTTGAGCGTGTCCATCAGCTGCGTGTTGTAGAGTATCCCATACCGGAATACCAGCACACCCAGGATCGATACAACGACGAATTCCCCAAGCGCCACCTGCAGCATGGTGAGAAACAGAGGGAGCTTAAAGACTGCCCAGAGCTCTATGCCGATGATCACGCCATTAAACAGCACCGGCCAAAGGGACGCGGTGAATATATTGTGCGTCTTCGACATCATGAATACGCTGAGGAAAGTTGCCAGTGTTCCGAAGATCACATCGACGATACCCAGTGGACTTGCCAGGTTCGCGAGGAAGCACCCCAGAGTCAGACCACCTATATACATGGGGTTGATAAACGCCAGCAGCGTCATGACTTCCGAGATTCTGAACTGTACACCGCCGTAGCTGATTGGTGCCAGACCTATGGTCAAAGCCGCATATAGCGCCGCGACAATGCCTGTCACAACGATCTTTCGGGCCATACTTCTTTTTTTCATATTAATCACCTCTTTTTTTACTCATATGACCATAGCACAGACCTCGATGACTGTCAACGAATTGTAGTTTGACAAAGTATCGAAACGGGTACAAGAAAATTGTGTAACCCAAAAGAAAGGGAAAGGGGCGTTTCATTATGAGTAAACTCAGCTGTGTGCTCAAGTATAAAGACGATAAGGAAAAGGATTTGTTGTCGCTATCCCAAAAGATGGGACTCGACATTCCGGATTCCTGCGGCGGAAAGGGCAAGTGCGGAAAATGCACGGTGACCATCCTCTCAGGAGAGGTCAATAAGCCAACCAAAGAAGAAGAGAAGAAGTTAAAGAAGAAGGAACTGGAGGATGGTGTCAGACTCGCCTGCCAGGTCATCCCCAAAGGGGATGTGTCGTTTAAGGTGGAATAGGTTGAGAAGCTAATGAAAGATCTTCATAAAAGTTAAGCGCCCTCCGCGGGCGCTTTTTTGTTGGAAGTATATTTGAAAATCCTCTATTTTCAATAGTTTTAGAGCCTATCTCTGGTACCGAATTGAAATTTGTCCGCGTCACCAGTTTCATTTTTGTCCGCGTCGGGGGTGCGGACGTTTTCTTGGACGGTTTAGGCTACTAGTCCTTTACTTCGTCTGAACACCAACGGACTCATTCCACCCAGTGACATTTTGATTCTTTTTTCGTTGTACCAGATTAGG
>Ga0302240_1000463_pt1 | contig 42003 bp, 30 predicted proteins | sample AAG_UR_His_MG_FD_193538 | JGI IMG/M metagenome (GOLD analysis project Ga0302240, IMG submission 193538) | Enriched activated sludge microbial communities from anaerobic digester in WTTP, New Holstein, Wisconsin, United States - AAG_UR_His | ecosystem: Engineered > Bioreactor > Anaerobic >... | reverse complement strand
TACGCAAAATCTATGATCCTGTTACAATGAAATCTGTTATTACAGAATATACAGTTTTGTATTTATTTAAGTTATAACTTTCTCCTTTGACGGCATATCTTTTGCTCCAGAGCCCGAACAGGGACAGGTGTATATATTTTTTTGATACTTTTTTACCTGTTGCGGTACTGAGTAGCTTCAAGACTGAATTCAATATACTTGATAGCGAAATGGTATGAGCATAAGCATTTAATAAAATTTTTTCTTCCGTAACGCGCTACTCGTCACGAGTATTAATATTTAGATATTTATGCTCACCTCAATAGTGATTACACAATCTCTTATAAAGAATTCTCAACAACAGAAAAGAATTCCTTCTTTTTAAGTTAAAATGACAGAACCATAGGGTTGCATATTTAATTTTAGAAATCCTTTTTCAATCTGGTAATTCACTCCTGAGAAGAACTCTTTATACTCTCCTTTTATTTTTCCTACATGCCATACAGGAAGTTCTATTATTTTTTCTCCAGAGTTATTATTTAAAATTACAAAGACAACCCTGTCTTTTAGAATCCTTGCAAAGGAAAAGATCTCATCTTCATCATAGAGTATTTTAAATCCGCCTTTTTTTATCACAGAAAAGGTTTTACGAAATTTTATAAGTTTTCTGTAAAGTTCCATTATGTCATGATTCCACAATTTCTCATTCCATTCCATACATTTACGAAATTCATGTTCCTCTAGACCTGTCGTACCTGTTTCATCACCGTAATATATACAGGGTAAACCGGGATATGTAAAGAGTAAGACCAGACCCATTTTGAGTTTTACAAAACTTTCTCCCACAAGGGAATAAAACCGCGGTAAATCGTGACAGTCCAGGAGATTAAACATAGACAGCATAATATCAAAAGGTATGAGTGAATAAAAATCCTGAAGGTTTTGAGATAGATCTTGAGAACTAAATTGTATATCTCTGAAGCCTTTTTTAAATCTTTCTTTTTTTGTAATCCATCTCAGTACAGGAAAGAGAAAGCCCTGATAATTCATTACAGAATCCAGCATATCACCCTGAAGAAGCACCGTGGGATCAAAGAAATGTTCTCCCATAATAAAAGAGTCTTTTTTCATTTCTTTACACCATTTTCTCATCTCCCGGTAGACTTCTGAAAACTCCTGATAATCATCCTGGCGGGCAATCATATTGGCTACATCAATCCGCCATCCGTCTATATTATAGGGAGGATTCATCCAGAAATTCATTATGGAATCAGAGGATTTATATATTTCCTTTCTCAGGTTCTCCGATTTATAATTAAGCTTTGGAAGGGTCTTTACACCCATCCAGGAATGATAATCATCAGGTTTTTTATAGAAAGTAAAATACTCTCTGAAGGGAGAATTAAGATTTTTATAAGCTCCAATATGATCAGGATAAAAACCTGATTTATTAAACCAGTAATGAGCTATTCCCGTGTGGTTAAATACTCCATCAAGTATTATCCTTATACCGTTCTTATGAAGGGTTGAAACAAGATCAGCAAATTCTTTATTTGTTCCCATATGAGGATCAATAAGCCTGTAATCCTGTGTATCATATTTATGATTCGATGGAGACAGAAAAATGGGATTAAGATAGAGAGCATTGATTCCGAGTTTTTTAAGATAGGGAATTTTCTTTTTTATACCTTCAAGATCTCCTCCGAAAAAATCTAAATGCCCTCTTTTTTGATAGATGGAAGGCATTTCTCCCCAATTACATGCTTCTGTAGTTTTACCTTCATAGGTATATTCACCGGTTTTTACATTTGTAGAAGAATTTCCATCACAGAATCTATCAGGAAATATCTGATAAAAAATAGAATTCTTAAGCCAAAAAGGAGGTTTAAAATCTCTCAGGTATTTAAAATCCATAGTGTCAGGGGGAGTAGCCCTGGATAATCCTCTCCGGGAAAACCAGAAGCTATCCTTTTTTGTAAAAATAAGAAATCTATAATTAATAGAATTACTTTTTACATCAATATTACCTTTATAAACCTCAAAAAACTCATTCTTTTTGTTTTTCTTCATCGGGGTAAGATACTGCTCGCCATCAGGGGAAGTTCTGATATAGACTTCTTTTATATCGTTATTTTTATAAACAAAAAGCTCTGGATTGAGTTTATTTTTAGCATATATCTGGGCTGTTTCGTCATTATAAAGGGTTTTTTTCCAGTCCCATTTATCTATATATGTCATCTTTTTTCGCATCCTTTATACCCTGGTACGGAAACAGATAAGCTGGTATCCATATGGATAGCCTGTCCCTGTGCGGCCTCTTACGCAAAATCTATGATCCTGTTACAGCAAAATCTGTTATTATAGAATATACAGTTTTATATTTATTTAAGTTATAACTTTCTCCTTTGACGGCATATCTTTTGCTCCAGAGCCCGCTCAGAGACAGGTGTATATGTTTATACTTTTTTGCCTGGAGCGGTAATTAGACCTATCAGGAAAAGTCAGATTTATATATTTTAACCTCCTCTTGGCCATTTAAAGCCCTCTCCAGAGCACTCCTTAAAGCTTGCATTTCATCACCACCGGGAAAAACAAAGACAGGAGCAATCCAGGATACCCTCTGTTTAATTTTACCTACTATCACATCGGAATAAGCAAGTCCTCCCGTTAAGACAATAGCATCGAGCCTACCGTTGAATATTGCAGTAAGACTGCATATGTCTTTTGAAATTTGATATGCCATACCTTCTATCAATGATTTTACTTTATCAGGAGTAACATCAGGTTTGATACTTTTTCTTTCTTCCTCTGAAATTGTATCTAAATAAGCAAATTTTTCCAGAAGTTTCATATCTGAAGTTCCTGTATAGGCTACCATTCCACCCTTCCCTTTAAGCATCAATTTTATATCTGACAAACTATATTTATCTGAGAAACAGAGTTTTACAAGACCTCCTGAAGGAACTGAACCTGCTCTTTGCGGTGAAAAAGGGCCTTCTCCATCCAGTGCATTATTAACATCTACCACTTTACCCAGAAGATGTGCCCCTATTGAAATTCCGCCACCCATATGGGCAATAATCAGACGTAAATCTTTATATTCTTTATTCAAATGTTGTTCAATAAGATGGCCCACTCTTTTCTGATTAAGGCAATGAAATATAGAAATTCTCGGGTTTTCCGGCATACCGGAATAACGTGTAAAATCAAGCATTTCATCTACAGTAACTGGATTTGCTATATAGGACTTTATACCGAGTTCTTGCGCTATGGAATCTGCCAGAAGAGCCCCTAAATTAGAAGCATGACTTCCATATTTTTCATTTTTTAAATCGTCTTTCAAATCTTCATTGACTTCATATACTCCGCTTACCAGAGGTTTTAAGAGCCCCCCCCGGCCTATTACAGCAGTTATCTTTTTTATGTCAACTCCCTGAATATTTAATTCATTTAAAACAAAATCTCTACGAAACTGAAACTGTTCAGTAATCTTTTTCCCTTCATAGGGTTCCAGTAGTTTTGCATCATATCTCACAATTTTATGAAATATCTGAGAGTCTCCTTCAAAATAGGCAACTTCATCTGAAGTAGAACCGGGATTAATAACAAGAATTTGATATTTTTCCATAGAATCACCTGCTTATTTTTAAGATAATAAGATTAATATAAACTATGGAAGGGTAATTGTAAATATATATTTTTATATTTTAACTCTGAAGCACTTCTGAAAGAAATAAATCAAACTTACTTCTCACGCCAGATAAATTTTCCTGTTTTATCTATAAAGCCATATTTATAAACATTTTTAGTATCCTTAAAAGCTACATAGGCAATACCTTCTGTAAATCCGCGAGTAAAACCAAACTGTGGCTTAATTATTACTTTTCCGATTTTATCTATAAACCCTATCTTATCTCCTATTCGCACTGCAGCTAATCCGTCTGAAAAACCCCATGTCGCAAACCCCAACCCATCAAACTGGTATCTTATTACGAGCTGTCCGGTTTTATCTATAAAACCATATTTCTTTTGCATCGCGACTGCTGCCAGACCTTCTGTAAAGATATTGGCATAGTCAAACTGTGGTTTAATTACAATATTGCCAGTTTTATCTATGTAGCCATATTTATCCTTCATTTTCACTGCTGCCAGACCTTCTGAAAACTCACTGGCTTCATCAAACTGAGGTTGAATTACGGTCTGTCCCATTTTATTTATATAGCCAAACTTTGTAAAGATCAAACCCATCTTTACAGGAAGCAGTCCTTCTGAAAAATAGTGGACCTCTGGATATGGAAACGTAAATTGCGGCTTAATAACAAACTGTCCCGATTTATCTATATAGCCAAATTTATTTTTTACTTTTACAGGAGCCAGTCCCTCTTGAAAAGGATATGCTTCTTCAAACTGTGGCTTAATAACAAAATTATCTGATTTATCTATATAACCCCAGAGATTACCTGTTTGTACACATTCCAGTCCTTCTTTAAAACATCCTGTAAAAAAGTTTATGTTTACGCTATTATACTTTGGACTAATTACAATTTTCCCTGTTCTATCTATATAGCCATATTTGTTATTAAGTTTTATTGCAGCCCGATCTCCCATAAACTTTCTTTGTACACTTGAAACTATCACTTCAAATTGTGGTTTAATTACAATATGGCCCTTTTTATCTATGCAACCGCATTTATTTCCCTCGTTTATTATAAACAGAGGGTTCTCTTCTGAATTAACAGGATTTGTTACAATTAGACACAACCATAAGAATAGTAAAATATAAATTGATAATTTCATAAAAACCCTTTCTACTACGTAAGGTATCAGACAAGTTAGTATCCATCTCACAGGTCTGTCCCTGTCCGGACTCTTACGCAAAATCTATGATTCTGTTGCAATGAAATCTGTTATTACAGAATATACAGTTTTGTATTTATTTAAGTTATAACTTTCTCCTTTGACGGCATATCTTTTACTTCAGAGCCCGGACAGGTGTATATGTTTTTTGGATACTTTTTTACCTGTTGCGGTACTTAGTAATAGTTTAACATATAAGTTATCAAAAATATAGGGTATTTCATATTTTATTAAAATTCAAATAACTCGTAATGGGTAAAGCTTTCTGAATTAACTTACCCATTACGCTTTATCCATTACGAGCTTCTTAATCAGAGATTACTATAAGACTAACTAAGATTTAAAAAGAATTTCAGAGATCTTTTCAGAAAAAACAGGTATAAAATAAAATAATAGAGAATACTAAGTAAATAAAATTTTAGAGGAGTGATAATCTTATGAATAAAAGGTTATTTTTATGTTTGTTTGGGGTAATTTTAATTTTATTCCCTTTATTTTCTTCAATCCTCTTTGCCCAGGAAGATAAAGAACAGGCTCTCACTGATGCAAGGCAGATAAAAGAGCTTCATAAAAAATACTATGAAAGGTTTAAGGGTATTTATGGACATAATGTGGTGTATCAATATGATCTACAACAGGCTCAGGAAGCACTTGATAAGATAGAATCTCTTGAGCGTGAAGTAATTCCTGTACTTCAGCCTGTAATTGCATCATTTGCCGCAAAATATGGGCACGATACTATGACTATTGATAATATATACTATGGCATGGGACTTGGTAAAACAGAAGAAGTGGATTTTTTATCATCAAATTTCAGAGATCTTTATCAAAGTCTTGAAAATGTTCCTAAAACCAGAAAAGTCACATCCGAATATCTCTGCACCTGGGCAGAAGGCGTGATCCGGCATGTTAATGAAGGCTTTTATCCTGAAGCTGATCGCATAATGAGGATGAACGAAGCAAAATCTTTTCTTGATTTTGCCTGCAAATTTGATCCGAATAATTCAAAGGCCAACACATTGCTTGCTTCTATCGATCAGAAAATAGCGGAAGTAGGAGAAAAAATTATAAAGAATATAGACTCAAAAAAATGGGCAGGCCATATATCTGATTTTGCCGGTCCCGGGCAAGTTAAAGACCTTGCAGCTCAAGCTCTGGAATACTTTAAAAATGACTGTAACTGGGGTAAAAATCCGAAGCAAAAGACTGAAATAGTAGCAGTTGCTATAAGAGGACAGTGGAAAATAGCAGAAACAAATATACTGGGTCAGGTAATTCAGTGGAGACTCCCTGTACATCTGGCAATAACAAATGATAAGTTGAAAAAGGAAAATATAGCCCAGGTCTTTGAACTGAGTATTCTTGCACAGGTTGGTCCCCCGGGTTCAGCACTCAAAGCTCCTCCCTTTGACGGATTCTGGGTTGGTAATAACTGGATGATGAGACTTGATAAGATAAAAAAATAGGTTCTATGTTCAGCTAATAGAAATAGTTCTGAGGAAACTTTTGTGTCTCCTAAAATACCCTCCTGGAGAGATTCTGGAGAATTTAAGCAAATATTATATATTTTCCCCGTATCTTCTTCCTTTCAGCAGGATAGAAGTCCTGTACCTTTTATAGAAAAATTTAACAAAAAAGGTATAAATATTCGGATTCTTGCAAAAATAGAAAAAGGAAGAAAAAATTTTGCTTTTTTAATTCTCACAGGCGGTTGTGAACAGGAGGTAATCAATCAATTAAAAAACACTGAAGGTACTATTTTACTCCTCTGCCACAGAGAAGACAATTCTTTTCCTGCAGGCCTTGAGATACTTGCCAGGATTCAACAGATGAATAGAAGAGGGAAAATTATCCTTCTGAATGAGAAAGAAGAAGATTTTCTGGAATTAAAGAATATGATAAGAATAATGAAGACCGAGGAGGAAATGAAAAGAGTAAAAATAGGTTTGATTGGACATCCTTCTCACTGGCTTGTGGCAGGTACTGTTAAATATGAAGTCGTGACTGCATGTTGGGGGCCGAAGATTATTCAGATATCCCTTGCTGAACTTTTAGATGAAATTTACAAGACTACAGACTCGGATTCAAAAAAATATGCAGAAGAATTTATAGAAAAAAGCAGTAAATCTGTTGAACCTCATAAAGATGCAATTCTTAAATCGGCAGGGGTCTACAGGGGTATAAGAAACATTATAGAAAGGTATAACCTTCATGCCCTTACATTGCAATGTTTTGAACTTATAAAAGAATTAAAAACCACAGGATGTTTTGCCCTGTCCCTTCTTACAGACGAAGGAATTATTTCTGGTTGTGAAGGAGATATACCTTCTATTCTAACAATGTTCTGGATGTACTGTCTTACAGGAGAACTTCCTTTTATGGCAAACCCTCAGGATATAGATATTAAAGAAAACACTATCTCTCTTGCTCACTGTACAGTGCCCAGGAAACTTTTGAAAAGCTACACTATACGTTCTCATTTTGAATCCTCTCTGGGTGTTGCCATAGAGGGCAAAATGGAAAAGGGAGAAATAACACTTGCCAGAATTGGAGGGAAAGATTTGAGAAAACTTTTTGTTACCGGAGGAAAAATTCTTAAACCCGAGTATTTTGAACATAGATGCCGAACACAGATAAAGGTTAAACTCGAACATAATGTAGATTATTTTCTAAAAAATCCCCTCGGAAATCATCATGTCCTGGTCCGAGGACATTGGGCTTCATTACTGGAGGAATATGTGAGATATTCTGGTATTGTGAAAGGGGAAAAAATAAATGAGTAATGACTTAAATACTGCTCTTGAAGATTTTTGTAATTCAATTTCTGACTTCATAGAGTTTTATTCAAATGAACCGAAATTTATCAGACGGAATGGCCGTCTTGAATTTCTTGATATAAGTTTGCCATATATGAAGAAAGAAGCAAAAGAACTGGATACATATAAAAGATTATATGCTATTCTTTCAGAGGACAGTATATTGAAAAATGCTGAAAGGAAAATTGGAGCGTGGGGAAGTCCTGAAACTATCATAGAAGAGATGATTAAAAGGTCTGTGAGAGTTCTTGAAAACAGGGTAAAAGTTAAACCCAACATGGCCAGAAGCTATCTGGAAAAATTCAAAAAACTTCTTTTATTAAAAGAAATGAATTATACAATCTTCAGGCGTATAATTGGTCTTGAAATTATTCCTCCCAGGATTGAACTGGATAAGGAAACAGTCCTGGTTCAGCTCAGCGAAAAGGAACTTAATGAACGAATGCCATGTCTTTCAATGCTGGAGATAGGAATGCCCTATCTGGATCTTACTCAACATCCGGTAGAACTGCGATGCGTTGTTACACAGCCTGTTAAAGATGTTGATCTTGAGTTTCTTTACCCATCAGATGAGACAAAATCTAAACTTTTAGAGAGATGTGAAATTGTTCTTACTACTCTGCTTCTTACGAAAACAGGTATGCTTGAATTAGGGCCGTACTCATTCAAACTCTTATTAGAAGAAGATCTATTTGAACAGTTTACTATGAATAAGCAGTTTGTCTTGCCAGTATATCCGAGTAAAATTATCATAGATAAAGAGGATGTAGAATTACTTAAATCTTCATACATAGCTGCCACAAAGATTTGTCAAGAGGCGAGTGTTATTCATTATGCCCTGAAGCGTTTTATACTAGGTTCTAAAAGAGTAAATCCTGAAGACAAACTGATAGATTATGTCATAGCATGGGAATCTCTCCTTCTTACAGTTGATGGTAAACAGGTAAAGGGTGAACTGAGTTATCGCTTCGGTCTTAATGGTTCCTCTCTTCTTCACTGGATACCGGACGGATTATCAAGGGAAGATGCCTTTATTCTTATGAGAGCGGCCTATGAATGTCGTTCTATAATAGTCCATCGCGGTGGTAATCAGAAAGAACTTAAAAAAACTCTTTCTAAAGTGCAGGTGGCTACAGTGGAGGAACTGTCAGATTTACTGGGGAAATACCTGAGAAAAACAATTCTCTGGATGGCCAATATAGAGGAAAATAAACGTCCTTATAAAGAACGGGGAGGATGGGAAAAACTTCTCTGGAGTAACCCGGCTTAAAAAATAAACTATTCCCAATAGCTTGAAAAATAAACTAAAAAATGAGATAATAGATTTGTAAAATCATTTATAGTTAGTTTCATAACAATCCTTAATTAAGAAACTCGTAATGTGTTATGGGTGATGCATGAAGATTAACCTGTTACGTATTATGCATTATGGATTACGAATTTTAAATTTTAATAAGTTATGAAATACACTATAAACTTATTTGAGGAAGTATCAAAATGTATAAGAAAGTTTTATTCTTCAATTTACTTTTGATAATTTTTTCTATCAATTTATTACCTGCCTTTGCCGAAACTGACTGGGAATGGAGTATGATAGGAATAAGGTTATATAGTCGTGGACAGTATGATGATGCTCTTTACTGTTATAATTGTGCCCTCAACATTAATCCTCAAAATGATGTTGTATGGATTAATAAGGGAGATGTTCTGTTATCTCTGGGAAGTTATATTGAAGCTATTGAATGTTATGATAAGGCATTCTTGATTAATTCTAAATCTACCCTGGCTCTGAATAAAAAAGCCCATGCCCTGATGAAAATGGAAGAATATAAAGAAGCTATCCGGTGTCTTGATAACTCCCTGGAGATTGAACCTCATAATGCAATTACCTGGTATACAAAAGGTAATCTTTTATATAAAATTAAAAGTTACAAAAGATCTGTAGTATGCTATACTAATGCCGTAAATATTGACCCTTCCCTGACAAAAGCCTGGTATAATAAGGGCTCTGCTTTATATGTTCTAAAAAGATATGCTGAAGCCATTGATTGTTACAATAAAGCACTTGAACTTGATCCATCCAATACTTATGCAATTTATTTCAGAACCATATCTTTAAGAGAATGGAACAAGGAAATAATCTGTGTGGCAGCCGATAAGTGAAACATAAGCCTGATATGATTTATTTCTACATGATTTTATTTGAAAATTTTCTTATTCATTGCTTTATTCCCTCATTTTTTGCTAAAATACATTTATATTATTCTACATGATTTTCTATTACATATGAGGTTAACCATGGAAAAACAAAAATTCCGTATAGGTATTGATGTGGGAGGAACTTTTACTCATGCCGTGGCTCTTGATAATGAAACATATGAACTTACAGGTAAGGTAAAAGTCCATACGACACACAGATCAAAAAAAGGTGTGGCAGAAGGTATAGTAGATGCTTTGAAAAAGCTTATGGAAGAGCTGAAAATAGACCCCTCTTCTGTAAATTTTATAGCTCACAGTACAACACAGGCTACCAACGCTCTCCTGGAAGGAGATGTATCTCCTGTAGGGATAATCGGTATGGGAAAGGGTTTTGAAAAATTGAAAGCCCGTCAGGAAACAGATATGGGAGTCCTTGAGATTGCCGAAGGGAAGTATCTTGATACCCTTTCATATTTTCTTGATACTACCTTTGGACTTGAAGAGGATATAGTAGAGAAGATACTGGATAGTTTTGAACGTCAGGGTATAAAGGTAATTGTAGCAGTTGAGGCTTTTTCCGTAGATGAACCGGAAAATGAAATTAAAGTAATAGAAATTGCTAAAAAAAGAGGTTTCCTTGCCACAGCTACCCATGAATTATCTCAGCTCTATGGTCTTAAAATAAGAACCCGTACGGCTGTTATAAATGCCAGTATACTCCGGAAAATGCTGGATACAATACTTATGACAGAAAACAGCGTAAGAGAAGCAGGTATTACTGTTCCTCTTATGATTATGAGAAGTGATGGCGGAGTAATGTCTGTAGAGGAGGTTAAAAAGCGTCCTATACTGACAATACTTTCAGGCCCTGCAGCAGGAGTGGCCGCTGCTCTTATGTACGAGAGAGTTACAGATGGAATATTTCTGGATGTAGGCGGAACAAGCACAGATATAAGCGTTATAAAACAGGGAGAAGCCAGAATTCAGACAGCAGAACTCGGAGGGCACAGGCTTTATCTTAAAACACTCGATATTTCAACACTGGGAATAGCAGGAGGATCAATGGTACGGTATTCTGGAGGAAAAATTATAGATGTAGGCCCAAGGAGTGCCCATATAGCAGGCCTTCCTTACAGTGCCTTTGAGAAAATAATTTCTTCCCCCTCGGAAATTACTGCTATAAGCCCTATGAAAATGGATCCTCCCGATTATCTGGCCCTTAATCTGAAGGAAAAGAAACTGGCCCTTACTCCTACATGTGCCTCTAATATACTCGGTCTTATACCAACAGGTGATTCCGCAGAAGGTCACAGGGAAAGCCTTGAAAAAATCTTTGATTTTCTTTCCAGGGAATTTAATATTGATAAAATCAGATTGGCACAGAAAATCATGGACATAGTTTCAGAGAAAGTTATAGTGAAACTCTCAGAACTTATAAAGATTAATAAGATCCCTGAAAAATTTATAACCCTTATAGGAGGAGGCGGAGGAGGTTCTGCTCTTGTTCCATATGTGGCAAAAAAGATGGGCCTTAAATGGAGAATAGCAAAAAATAATGATGTCATATCTGCTATAGGTGTGGCACTTGCTATGGTAAGAGAGGTTGTGGAAAAAAGTGTAATTGATCCTTCTGAACAGGATATAATAAAACTCAGAAGAGAAGCTGAAAGTATGGCTATTTCTTCGGGAGCTCTGGAAGGAACTATAAGTGTTCAGATAGAAATAGATAAACAGAGAAATATAATAAGGGCTATTGCTTCCGGTAGCACTGAATTGAAGGAAAAAGATAGAAAACTTTCCGATTTAAATGATGACCTGTTGCTTGAAGAAGCCGCTCTTTCTATGGAGGTAAATAAAGAACAGGTTGAATTACTGGGTTCCACTTCTTATCTTTCCATATTTGCCTGTCATCTGGTAGAAAAGAACTTATTTGGTTTATTCAAAAAAGAACGTTCTGAAATAAGAGTACTGGATAGACAGGGAATTATCAGGTTACAGATAATGGATGGATATGCTGTAAAGAGTAAGGTGAAATCTTCCCTGGAAGATATGAAGAAACTTATTATTAAGAATATATCTTACGGAGATGGCGGTTCTATAATACCACCTCTGTATTTTCTTTTCGGGAGCCGTATAATCAATCTGGCCACACTTCAGTCTATGGAACAGATTCTTTCACTATCCCGTATGGAAATAGAAGGTCTCCCCGGTGAAGAAGATGTAGTTATATTAGGAGAAAAAGTATGAGGAGCTTGGTTATGAAAAAAGTTATAGGATATTTACCTCTGGATGACAGGCCATGTAATTATTGCTGGGCACAGAAATTTCTTAGGAATACATCTTTTAAATTGCTTATGCCTCCAAGGGATATTATGGGGCGATTTAAGATACCTGCAGAAAGAGAAAAAATTTATCTCTGGCTTAAGAATAATGTAACCTCTATGGATGCTATTATAATGTCTATGGATCTTATAGCTTACGGAGGACTTGTGGCTTCAAGACGTCTGGATGAATCACTTGCAGAGGTAAGAGAAAGAATAAAATTTATAGAAGAGTTAAAAATGTTAAAACCGGATCTTACAGTATATGCTTTTTCAATTCTTATGCGTATATCCATAACGGTTGATTCTCCTGAAAGTCAGAAGTACTGGAAACATATTTTTGAATACTCAAAACTTTATTATCAAATAGAATATTTAAAACAGCTGGAACTAAAGGACAGGATAAAAGAAATTGAAAGTGAAATTCCACAGGATTTACTTCAGACTTATCTTGATACAAGGAAAAGAAATTTTACTCTGAATAAGGAATATTTGGGTTTTCTGGAGAAAAATCAGATTGATTTTCTGGTTTATGCCCAGGAAGATGCAGCAGAATACGGATTTCATAGAGAAGAACAGGCAGCACTCAGAAAACTTATAAGGAAAAAAGAATTGCTGGAAAAAGTTGAACTCATTACAGGTACAGATGAAATAGGAACATTACTTTTAGCCAGATATATAAATGTTGTTTCCGGTTATACTCCCAGAATATTCGTGGATTACACCTTCGATAAAGGAAAATTTTTTATAGCTCCCTACGAAGATTGCTGTCTTAATATAAGTATTGAGGAACATATAAGACTTTTAGGTGGGATTCAGGGAGCGGAAGCAGACAATGCAGATATAATTTTACTCTGTCATAACAGTGAGCAAAAGGCAATGGATTTATTTACTTCTTATCCAGTAGTATTTGATGATACGGCAGCAAAGGTTTTTTTAAAAAAGTTTAAAAAATATTTAAAAATAAAAAAAATTATTGCTGTGGCAGATGTTTTTTATACAAATGGAGGAGATCCTGCTCTTATAGAACTGTTGAGTTCAAAAAAATATTTAAAGTTTATTTCTTCCTATACAGGCCTTAATACTACAAGTAATTCCATAGGACTCACCCTTGGCCAGGCAAGTCTTATTCTTACTCTTAAACATGACAGAAAACATATAGAGGAACTTCTTCTGGAAAGAATACTTGATGACTGTTATTATCAGACTCTTATAAGACCAGAAATTAGTAAGAAAATAATCTCTCATGGATTAAGCCCTCTTAATCTCCTTGAGAAAAGCAGAGAATATGAGGAAGAAATAGAAAATAAGTTAATGGAATATCTTGAAAAATTGTGTTTATATGAGAAAACTTCTTTAAAACATTTCTCTGCCATCCTCCCCTGGAATAGGACCTTTGAGGTGGAGATAGATATGAATATAGATAGTGAATGAGAAGTAATTTCTTTAAAGAAAGGTTGGTAATTTTATGATAGATAAAAAAGCAAAAAAATTTCTAAAAGAACTCTTAAAAAAACCAGGTCTTCCCGGTTATGAACTTCCTGCTCAGAATACCTGGAGGAATTATGTGAAAAACTATTCAGATGATGTTATAAGTGATTATTATTATAATGCTATTGCTTCATTAAATCCCGGGGGACATCCAAAGATTATGCTTATAGCTCATATAGATCAGATAGGCCTTATGGTAAGCTATATAGATGAGAAAGGATTTATTTATCTTCGTTCTCTTGGTTATACCTACCCTAACTCACTTCTTTCAAGAGAAGTCTATATTATGACAGTAAAACATGGAAATATACCAGGTATTATTGGTTTCCCGGAAGAACTTTATAAAGACGAAGGGAATAAATTGACATTAAATAAATTATGGGTAGACATAGGAGCAGAGACAGTAGAAGAGGTAAGAGAAAAAGTAAAAGTAGGAGACTATGTGGTTATAAAGGGGGAGCCCTTTGAAATAGGAAATAATTGTCTTGTCTCCCCGGGGCTTGATGATAGAATAGGTTGTTTTGCCATAGCAGAAGTTTTAAAGGAATTATACGGAAAAAAATTAAAACCTGCTATTTTGGCTGTAACATCTGTTCAGGAAGAGGTTAATTCTCTTGGAGCAAAACTTAAATCAGAGGAGTTAAAACCGGATATTGCTATAATTGTTGATATTGAATTAGCCTCTGATTCTCCTGGTATAGACAAAACAAAGAAACCTGATATATCCTTAAGAAAAGGACCTGTAATAAGCAGAGGACTCTGTAATAATAGATTTATAAGTCAGAGACTTATGGAAATAGCAGAAGAAAATTCCATACCATATCAACTTTATCCTGATAATACCTCCAATACTACGGATTTGTTTACAGTAGTTAAAAGTGGTGTTCTGGCCTGTGTAATAACAATTCCTACAAGGTACTATCATACTTCTGTGGAAATGCTGGATTTTTTGGATGTGGAAAATACAATAAAATTAATTAAAGAATTTATATTGTCCTTTAATAAAGATCCCCACGACTGGTTAGACAAATTGTAGGTAGCTGTTAGATTTTATAAAAAATAATATTACAATTACTTTTATAATTGTAGGACTTTAGATGTAATGTGGGGAATATTATAGGAGTTTTATATTATTAAATTATTATTAGCTTTTAGCTTTTCCCTTAAGCTGATTGCTGATAGCTTTAAATATAAAAGGTTTATTTTTACTGAAGCTAATAATTTAACAATAATGAAAATTCCTGTGTATATAAATTAATAATTTAAGGAGGGGAAAAATATGCCTTATTGTCCGGTATGCAGAAGTGAATTTGAAGAAAGGATAAGTAGATGTTCTCGCTGTGATTGTGAATTGGTGGAAAAACTACCGGAAGAATTGCTTGATATAAATATAAAATCTCTTTGCAAAGTCAAAACCAGTCCGGAAGCTTATTTAATCAAAGGACTTCTGGATCCTGAAGGAATTCTTGTTTTTATCAGACCTTTTGAAGTTGTTATGTACAACGGGATTGTGTCTGATAGTGAGGGATCCTGGGGGGAAATTTATGTTCCCTCTGAAGATATAGAAAAAGCAAGAACAATTCTGAATGATTATCTATCAGGAGAACCGGGAGAAGAAGAGAAAGTAGATCAAACAGAAGGTGATGAGATTTACGGTGATGAAGATGAGAAAGAAGAACTTTGAAGAACTCATATCTTATGGAAATTTTGCTTTAATTTTATTTATTCTTTCCTCTGTAGAGGGGTGAATTTCAAATATTTTAAAGAAAATACTATCTTTTTCTCCCGGTAGAAGGGTTTTTTCAAAGGCACTTAAAGCACTGTGTTTATCTGTAGTTATACTTACAGCATAGAGATCTGCTTCAAACTCCTGATTACGGCATATCCAGAGGGGAAATAAACTTAACAGTGCCGCCAGAAGTAACTGTAAGGGAATAAATTTTAGAAATAATCTGAACTCTGAATTTCCTTCACTACTTTGAAATTTTAATACCTTCAAAAATAAATAAGTTAAGAAAAAAAATAAAAATAGAGTAGAAATTGCAAACAGAATACGTTTAGTATGATGACCAATTTTATAATGAGCAAATTCATGAGCCATAACAAAACATAATTCTTTATCATTTAATAATTCCTGTAATCCTTTAGTAAGAACAACCTGTGCATAGTCTCCCTGACATATAACAAAAGCCCCCGGTGTATTGTTATCCAGTAGTTTTATATTCAGTTTTTTAATTCCAAAAAGTCTGGCTGTAGGCATATAATTATTTATCATATCTTTTTGAAGGTCCCTACTCTTTTCCTTTTTAAACATATCCCGGACTGTTGTAAAAGGGTAGTCATAAGAGAAGGCAAGAAGAAATATAAAATAAGCGCAAAAATAAAGATAACGTGCATATTGACGCTTCGGACATAGTTTGTTAAAGAAGAGATAACCCGGAATACTGAATATAACCAGTACAATAATTGATGCTATAAAGGAAATAATAAATTTTTCCCGGGTAAATCCTGGCTGAAGTGCTCTATTTATAAATAATCCCAGAGAAAAAAGACTGCTTATAAAGAAGTACTTTTTAATATCCATAGTATTGAAAAAAGTACCCTTTTTACTTACAGCCCATATAAAAAGTATTATTAAAAGGCCAATTGCTATAAACATATCTTAGTACGGCAACAGATAAGTTAGTGTCCATCTTGCAAGCCTGTCCCTGTCCAGGCTCTTACGCAAAATCTATGATCCTGTTACAATGAAATCTGTTATTACAGAATATACAGTTTTGCATTTATTTAAGTTATAACTTTCTCCTTTGACGGCATATCTTTTACTCCAGAGCCCGGACAGGGACAGGTGTGTATATTTAAAATTTTTTGGATATTATTTACCTGTCTCGGTACTTAGTATTTGCTGGAAAAATATTGATTATAAATAAAAGGAATAGTGATTGAGAAAAGGGTTCCACCGATTATTCCAGAAAGAACATTGTAGAAGAAACCAATAAATAAAAATACTGTACTTCTGGTGGCAAGGGTCTGTAAAAGCATTACAGGGAAAGCAATAACAAGAGCTATAATAATATTAACAATAATAGAAATGAATCTGCTTTGAATGATATCATGAATGACATTAAAGAAAGAAAGAAAACATCCTGTCAGTATGCCACAGAATATATTAAATCCTATATAAACAGCAAGAAGAACAATACCACCGAAAGTCATACCACAAAAACTTAAAGTACTACCACTGAACATAGCGGAAAAAATAAAAAGTCTGAAGAGTCCCCAGATTAAACCTGAAACAACTCCTGCTATTGCACCGGCTTGAACACCGGGAATTAGAGTTTTCACGTCAAATCTAGTCTCTATTGGAGCGCTGGTAATTTCTTCTAAGAACTCAGGTGAAACCTCTATAGGTGTACCGCAATTATTACAGCACGTATTTTCATCTGAATTAGGTTCACCACATTCCTGACAAAATATTGTTATTTTCGACATAAATTCCCTCCTGACTGCATTTTATAATATCGTAATGCGTGATGGGTAATTGGTTATCAATGATGGGTCATCGGTAATGAAGTTGAGAGTTTATAGTTGACTGTTTAAAACCTTAGTAAGGCAACAGCTGGTATCTATACAGAGAACCTGTTCCTCTCCGGGCTCTTACGCAAAATCTATGATCCTGTTACAATGAAATCTGTTATTACAGAATGTACAGTTTTGCATTTATTTAAGTTATAACTTTCTCCTTTGAGGGCATATCTTTTGCTCCAGAGTCCGGACAGGGACAGATGTATATGTTTAAAGTTTTTTGGTTGCTCTTTTACCTGGAGCGGTAATTAGAATCCCTAAACTCTAAACTTCTCTTCATCCTTCACTCTTTACCCTTTACGTCTCACGCTTCACGTCTTCCGTCTCATTTCTCCTTTATAAAAAATAATTTTGTTCCAAGAGGAGAAATTTCTTTTATAGCTAATTGATAATTACTTATAAGATTTGCTATTTTAAGTTCTCCAGTCTTAAGATCGACTTCAAATACTTCAGGATTCTGAAAATAATAATTTTCAAGAAAATTTATTATAAGTTCTCTTACAGGTTCATATACAGGTTTTTCTTTAATAACATATCTCACTTTTTCAAAAGGCTTTTCCAGGGCAACCACACAGAGTAATCTTTCACGATAGCCATCTTCTCTATCAATAAACCAGAAGGCACAGTCTTCTGCAACATAAGTGGGCCCAATATGAGATTTATGTATAAGCTCTTTAAATCTTTCATATACATCCTCTGTACTGTGGTAAAGGATATTATATTCTTCATTTCCTTTCCAGTTAAGACTCTTTAATTTATTGTTTCCTTCATAAAGACCGAAAGATAGATCCTGATTTCCTATAACCTCATATTTAGGTCTTCTGGCTTTACCAGTAGATGTAAATCTTGAAAGAAAATGCCTCAGATGCATCCCTTCAGGACCCACAACTTCAGATATAGGAGCAGTCCAGAATAAAGGATGGCCGGAATCATGAGTATCAACTGCAAATAAAACTGATGAAGGAACTCCACCTTCACGTATATTTGCTTCAAGCTTTTCCTGAAGATCAAAGAGATCCCTCATATAGCCAGAATGGAAGGTTGAAAGGATGGTATTTCCCAGAATCAGATCAAATCCCAGATTTTTATAGTCTCCTATATCATTACCCATTCTCTCTGCCATAGCACCGGTATAGTTTTTTCTTTTTTTTGCAGCCTTGAGGACCTCACTTAAAACCTGAGGTGTCATTCTGTCAGAAACAGGTATATCCCATGAATTATTTACAGTTGAATCAAAGACATGATCTACATAATCCAGTCTTACAAAATCAAATTTATATCTATCCTGAATTGAAGGGAAGAGAGCCTTAAAGAATTCTACCGTATCTTCTTTAACAATGGGTAAATCGTCTTCTTCCGGAACTTTATTAAAGGGTAAATTGATATAGAATTTATAGGGAGTGAGCATACCAAAGGAATGTTTATGCTGGTCTTCCCCTTTTTCGTTAAGATAGGTAAAATCAGGATGATTATCATTAAAATTATAATAATCAAATTTCGGTAATCCCACTCCTCCCCAGGTATGACTCGGAAGAGTCCAGAAACCCGATGCAATTAATTTATCTGTAATCTCCTGGTGACATTTCCTTAAGACATCAACTCCGCAGGAAAGATCCTCTACAGTTTTCAGTTTATTATCCTTTAAAATCTTTTTTATTATTTTTCTAACTTCATTCTGAATTTTTTCCTGCATTGCTTCAGAAAACATCTCTTTATGGCTTAATTTGTTATAAAGACCTTTTTTTTGTTTATCCAGTCGGATCCATCTGAAATGTTCAGGATTTTCAAGAACAATCCTTGAAAATTGGCTTGTATGTGGTTCTAGATCAAATCCTGCTGTTTTATTTAATATGTGTATAGCATCAATAAGTAGTAATAACTGCTCATCAGGTTCTATACCGGCTCTTGAAAGTTCATCTGAAAGAACATCCTTTGTTATTATTCTCATACTGTCTACTGCATAGAGATTGGTAAGGGCACAATCAAAAAAAGGAGCAAGATGTATGGAATTAGTTCTTATTACAGGGAGAAGTTTCATAGTCTTCAGGAAAGAACCTGTTTTATCTGGGTCCTCTCCTATGGCCCGGACATTTATAAAACAAAAATCCGCATAATACATCCATGAGGAATCTTCATAATTTTCTACAGGTGAAGGAATTCCATCTGGAAGAAACTTATCTTTACCAAGAGTAAGATAAAAATTACATATAATTAAATCATCAATGCTCAGAGCTTCTGCCGGAAGCATTCTTATATATCCTTTAGATGTAAATTCCTTTAAAAGCAGTTCTGTAATTTCATTTAAATATTTTTTAGTAAATCCGGAAGCTTTCTTTAACGAATATTCTTTAAAAGTTTTCCAGTATTCTGGCAGGTTTAGATTTGTAATCATTGGTTTTAACTAACATTCCTCTCTTTTCGATTAAGTTTACATAAAATTTACTAAAAATTCTAGAAAATTTTAATAAATCCTTTAATTATTTAACACCCGGAATACCCGTTAACTGTCCTCCGGGAGAACAGTAACGGGGATAATCTGCAGGCACATTGAGCATAGCATGAGATAACCCGGGACAGTATATTGTATAAATACGTGTGTCCTGTTCCGATAAATAACCGTATTCAACATTTTTATGATTTTTGGGTAAATCCCTTATATAATCTGGAACAACATGGTCTAAATCAGGTGGAGGTATTTGATTTTTATTATCTACCATGTATTGTTCAATAGCAAGTGAAATATTTCTCATATTGAGAAGACAGGCACTTAAAGCACCCTGTTCTCTGGCTCTCTGAACTCTTACCATAAGTATCATTGCAAGAACTGCCATTATTCCTATAGTTATCATTAATTCCAGAAGAGTAAATCCTTTTATTTTTTGTCTTTTCATTGATAATCCCTCCTTAAAGGCCTGCTTGACGTTAAACATATAACCTGTCATTCCTTGGTACCGCAACAGACAAGTTAGTATCCATCTCATAAGTCTGTCCCTGTCCGGGCTCTTACGCAAAAATCTATGATCCTGTTGCAATGAAATCTGTTATTACAGAATATACAGTTTTGTATTTATTTAAGTTATAACTTTCTCCTTTGACGGCATATCTTTTGCTCCAGAGCCCGGACAGGGACAGGTGTATATGTTTTTTAGATACTTTTTTACCTCTTGCGGTACTTAGACATTACACATCACGACTTATACTATTTATCTTTCTCTTTAAATTTACTTATAGCTCTTACAATTACATCGGATACCTCTGGATCTGTCTCCATCTTAAGTCGGGCTTTTAGCTCAGAAAGATGGTTTTTCAAAGAGAATTTTGCTATGGTCCGGGCAGAATACATTCGTATCTTTGGCTGAGAATCAGCCAGAAGTACTGGCAGTAAAGGAGAAAGCTTTGCGCTATCAATATTCTCCAGGCTATGAAGGGCCTTTAATCGTATACTTACCTGTTCTTCAGAATTTTTTATTAACTCTATGATAGGTTCAGTAGCCCGCGAATCTTTCATCTGTCCTAACACTTCTACTGTAGTTTTACGAACAGACCAGTCTTTATCTTTAATTAAAGGCAGGAGATACTCTACAGGTTTCGTACTACCTGAATCACCGAGTATCCTGACTGTAGTAGCCCTTACTGATGGATTTTTATCATTTAAGGTTTCTATTAATTTGTTGATTACATCTTCTCTGTTATTTCCCCTGAGGGCAATAATAGATTTAATCCTGACTGCTGAGTCTTCATGTTTTAAACCACTCAAGGCCATAGAGGTTTTACCAAGGAAATATACTAAAAATCCAGAGATGATCAAAGAGAGTAATATTATTTCAACTATTTTTAGCTTTTTTTGCAAAGTACTCTTTAATATACATCTGCCTTTCTCATCCCTCTTTACATCAACAAAACCACTCTGACGATATTGCAAAAAACAATATTTTTTAAATTCTATAGCATCTTTATTATCCGGTTGTTGTTCTATAATACAGTCAAGGCATTTAATGGTTTCCTGAATCTGTCCTAATCTGAGAAAACAATAAGCTTTCTTTCGATAAATTGTCAGATCTTCTGTTAACTTTTCAAGTTTCTCATAACTTTCTATTGCTTTTTCGAAAAGATAATATTTTTCTTCAATCTCTGCCTTTAATAACCAGGCTTTTCTGTCTTTAGGATTATACTGAAGATATGTTTCAAAATACTTCAGAGCAGTCTCATAATCTTTGTTTTTATAAAAATACATGGCCTGTATGCCTTTTTCTATATAATCTCCTTTATTTTTAATCTGTGTCAGTAAAGCTTTACTTTCATCTTTTAATAACCCGTCCTGATCAAGTGAATATAGATTTTCCACTGCTTCCAGGAAATTGCAATTTTTAATTAGATTATCTATCTTTATAAGACGGATTGCACCAGTAAATAATTTATCTTCTTCAAGTAAAGACTCATGATTTTCTTTTTTATTATCTGAAAGTTCCATAATATTACCTTTATTTTTAGTAAAAAAATATTTACTTAAATATTAAACTACTCTCTATTATACCCAGAAATTATCAATTTTAGTTCAATAAAATTATAACAAATTTTTGTTGCTCTGAGAAATGGTTTGAGATATAATATTGAAAAGCAGTAAGCAATCAGCAATCAGCTTTTAAATGAGATGAGATGTAAGAAGTGAGAGGTATCTGGCTTACAGCATTTCAAAATATGTTTTATCCATGCTCACCTCAGTATTATAAAAAAGCTGATTGCTGATTGCTGATAGCTGATAGCCATACTGAAAGAAGGGGATTATTATTAATACAAAACGAATTGTTTTAGAGGGTTTAAGCCCTCAGGAATTTTACCATCCACAGGATAAATTTTATCTGGAAAAAGTTAAAGCCATTAAAGGATTTGATCTACTGGTGAGTAAGTTTTTTGAATATGGCATAGAGAAGATTTTCTATGTAGTTAATATAACTGATAATATAAAAATCAGTGAAAATCAATTTCCAGAACTTCATAAGCTACTTATTGAAGCATGTCGTATACTGGAAGTAAAACCACCGGAATTTTATATAGATCAGAATCCTGTAGTTAATGCGTATACTACCGGTGTAGAAAAACCTTTTATCTGTGTTACATCAGGATTAATAGAACTTATGAATGAAGAAGAGATTATGTCTATACTCGGTCATGAACTGGGACATATAAAATGTGGCCATATTTTATATCAGATGGTAGCACGGTGTTTAAAACCACTTTTTGAAATCATAGGTTCTGTTACCTTCGGTTTAGGAAAATTTGTTGGAGTTGGATTGGAGCTTGCCCTTCTTCAGTGGTCTCGAAAAGCAGAATTGACAGCAGATAGAGCGGGATTACTTACTGTCCAGAACCCGGAAGTAATGATGAATGCCCTTATGAAACTTGCAGGAGGAGCTTCATCACATCTCACAAAAATTAACCGTGATGCTTTATTGCAACAGGCTGAAGAGGCTATAGCTATTGATGAGAAAGCTGATGTTAAAGGTTATATAGAAAGGGCAGGTAAATTCCTTATAAATTTATTTCGGACCCATCCTTTCCCTATTATTCGTACAAAAGAAATTCACGACTGGGCTAAAGGCATTGATTATGAGCGCATCCTTAGAAGAGAAACAAAACCTGCAGGAGAAGAAATAATGCTCTGTCCACGATGTGGGGCTAAAAACTTGAAAATCTTTACCTATTGTGAAAGCTGTGGTTTAAAACTCTGGAGTTAAAGTTTAAAAATTAACAACTTTGTAACATATTTTAGAAGTTTTTTCTTGTTAATATATGTTTTATATTATATAATTTTTATAGTAGTTACTTTTTTGTTGAAAATTAAGGAGGTTTAATTTTTTATGGATAAAAAAATAGATCCAAATCAATTTATCATCTATTCGCCGTCTGTTAAACCATCTAGAATGACAGAAGAGATAGAAAAGGATATTACTGCACGACGACATTTGAATGATCGAGATTTACACCATATTTTAAACAATATGGTAGAGTTTTACGATGAGGAAAGATCCTTTTCAGAACTATATGGAAAACGGAAAAGTGAAAGAGCCGGAGAAGGACTTGCAGAAAGAATGTCTGCCAGTGACCGGGTAGAAAAGGAAAAAAATCTGAGTAATGCTAAGAAAGTAAATGATATGAATTTAACTAAAGCCAGGAAATATGCTAATAATGATAAGGAATGGAAAAAAGAAGAACTCAAGTACCAGAAATCTCTCCTTGATGGTATGATGCAGAATCCTGAGATTAAGAAAGGATTGGAAAGAATAATAAATGAAAGATATTCTTCAGAAGAACTGGCTCAACTTAGAAACAAGACAAAAGATGATTATGGCAGTGGTCTTGTAAACAATAAAAATGAATATCTCTTCCAACATCTTACAAAGAAAGAAAAAGACGGAACTATAACCACTGAAGAAAGACATCTTCTGGAACTGGCTTCTGCTCAGAGAGTAAAAGACCTTCAGAAAAAGGAAAAAAAGCTTAAGGAAAAAGGACAGTCTCTTCCACCGCAGGAAGCCTCGTGGCTTGCCACAGAAGGAGATAAATATAAAACTCCTATGTCAAAGGCAGACAGCGAACTTCTAACTCAGAGATCACAGGAATATGCCTGTACACTTCTGGATGAAAAGATAGAATCAGGAATTGTAAGACCTGATTCTATTGATGATGATATGTTATTACAATTGGAAGTAAGGGATTATCCAGATATAGAAAGCTTCTCTGGCATTATATTTTATATTAATAAAGAACTGAATGAACTGGTGGATAAAGGCTTTATAAAACCGGATGAAGCAGGGTTAATTAGCCAGGAAGGGGAAAAGTTTGTAGAACTTTATAGAGAAGCTTATCCGAATGCAAAAATAACTGATATAGCTCAACTGGCAATGGATAATGTAAGAAAACTTGCCTATCAGACAAAAAGAGATAAGTATGTTTTCTCAGGAAGTGATCATGGAACAAGACATATTCTGGAAGGCAATATGAGAATGGCTGATAGAATGATTGAAAGCCTTGGAGACAGGGTATCGGCCAAGGATAAAGTCCTTATTCATCAGATTATAATTGACCATGACATAGGTTATACAGTGGGTGTGGCTCAGGCAAAAGAAAGTTTTGAGGCTTCAAAGGATCATCCTATTTTCAGTACCAAATATATAGAAGCAAAAAAAGATTACTATATAGAGAAGTTTGGCCAGGATGGCTATGAAATGATTAAAGACGGTGTTCTTATGCACAGTTACACTAAATCCGAATATAATACAGAACCTGATCCCCGGACAGGTCTTAATAAAGATATTATCCGTTCCATAACCTCTACTGTTGACGCTCTGGGAGTAACAGCTGAAGTAAAGTGTCCGGCCTTTTTCAGAGATCCACAGGTTGTAAAAGTGCTTCAAAAAATTCAGTTATTTGCAGATACCCATGGCGGCAAAGTCACTCCTGAAGCACTGGCAATGTATAAAGATCAGCTAAGACAGATTGCAGATAAAGAGCCTGATGAAACAAGAAGGATGGGCTATCATGATGCTATTAATAATCAGTTTAATCCTGTTACTGTTGAAATGACTCTGGGGCAGTATACAGGTGTATTAAATGATATAACCTTTAGAGAAAAAGATGGACACTTAAAACCTGTAGTAATTATGGATATATCTGAAACTCAGGCAATTCTGGGAAATCTCTTTGGTGATACTGCCTCTACTAAAGCCTTCGTAAAAGCAATGGAAGATTTTGGAGTGTCTAAAGAGGATATAGCAAATATGGCAAGGAAGATAAAAGATGCCAGATCCAGTGGAACTCTGGAAGAAATAAATCCTGAATTAATGTTTGAAAGTGATAAAGCTATATTTAAATTTGTTCCTATGAGAGAAATGACTGTAGAAGGTGGGAGTATTCATAAAGCCTTTGAAGATGTCCAGAGAATCAGTGTAAGACCTGAGATAAGAGAATTAACCCGTGTTCTTTCACCTCCCGAAGCCAGAACACCTGAAAATGTATCTGCTCTTATAACAGAATTCCGAAGAGATCTTACCGAACGTATGGGTGATGATACGGCAAGACAATTTTTCGACAGACGTTTTAATACAGCACAACACTTCCAACAGATTCAACAGGAGCTTTATGCTAATATAGATAATCCGGAAGTCTTTGAGAAGGTTCTGAAGAAATTAAAGGCCCTTACGACCAGAGCAGAAAGAGAATTTATGGGAATTTGAAAAGTAAAAGGTGAAAGGTAGTAAATAATTTGGGAAGAGATTCATATGAATCTGAAATAGAGGAATATAATGATTTACTGGATGAACTCAGAGAAGTAGAGGGCTTACGACTCGATTTGCAAAGTTCTATGGAAAGTCTGGCATTCCTTATTGAAGAAATGAAAAAGAAAAATCCGGGAAACTGGCAGAGGGATCTCGGCGTTCTGAAGAGATCAATTTATGAATTAAATGAGAAAGAAGGCAAAGGGGGTGTAAGCTTTCTCCTGACCAGAAAAATAAATTCTATCTATATAGATTTTTTAAATAAAAGAAAAGAACAGGTTAAACATAATAAAGATACAGTAAGTATAATAGAAACTATGAAAGAGATGACTGAAGAAAGTACGGAGTTTGCTCATAAATCTTATGAACATGGTCAGGCAGTTATCTTTGGCGGAGTATCAACAGATTATATACCTGAATGGTATAAGTATGTAAAGGAGTGAAAGATATGTAGGGGTAGAACACGCTTCTACTCCTACTGATTTCATAAATCTATGAAGGGATCAAGAAGAGAATTTTTACAAAAGGCAGGTAAAACAATAATAACAGGAGCAGGATGGACTGCTATCTCACTCTTTGGCCTGTCTTCGGCAGGGTGTGAGCGATATGGATTGTGCGGTGGTTATTGTACTGGCTGTACCTCTTATTGTGAAAATTGTACAGGCTGTACGGGATGTACAAGGTCATGTACTTCTTCCTGTACTACAACATGTACCTCAGGTACAACAGGTGGAAATATTCAGACAAAGACACAGCTTTTACTTAACGGCTGGGGTTTTACAGACACTGCAATATATCATATTATAGCAAGTAGCGGATCTCAAAGTGTAAGCAGGTATACTGATGATTATACTCTCGGTCAATGGTACAATTCCCATGAATTTCAAGGAAATATTACTATAGAACATAAATCAAATGAGGAGGTTACAGTAGAGATAAAGAGGGATCTTATTTCAGATCCGAAAGTCACTGAAAGGGTAAGTAAAACCTTTACTACTTCTTATATTAGCTATAATTTAACCTTTGACTGGTTTCCTGTGGGAGTATATTTCAGTGTTAAAAGTAATATTACAAATACACCTGTAGGGACAGTAAATGTTACTATAAAAGACCAGGGAGGAAGTTTGATAATCTCTGATATTACAGACACAGGCGGAATAGCAAAATATTATGTGGCAGATCCGATTAATACCTATTATCCTCTTAAAAGCGGTACTCCCTATACTGCATATTTTAACAGAGAAGGCTTTAAGGAAGCTATACAGTCTTTTACAATTCAGAGTGATTCTTATGGTATATCCGGCAGTTCTGCTTTTGTTGTTTATATGATTCCCACTGCCTGAAAAAATATTTTTATCCGGGAGATTCTTATTACGGCAACAGGTAAGTTAGTACCATCTCACAAGTCTGTCCCTGTCCGGGCTCTTACGCAAAATCTATGATCCTGTTACAATGGAATCTGTTATTACAGAATATACAGTTTTGTATTTATTTAAGTTATAACTTTCTCCTTTGACGGCATATCTTTTGCTCCAGAGCCCGGACAGGGACAGGTGTATATATTTTTGGATACTTTTTTGCCTGTTGCGGTACTGAGAAAAAAAATTACTCTTCATCACTACACGTCTCTACCATGGAGTTGCCTCATAATCAAGAGGACTTTCCCCACCTTTATCTTTAATTGTAAGATCTCCTCCTTTTGATACAAGATACTCAAATATCTCATCAAATCCGAGAAGTCTTGACCAGTGTAATGGTGTTTTCCCATCATTATCTTTAGCATTCACATCTGCTCCACTGTATATAAATAAATCGATTAATTCCTTATTAGTGGCGAAGAATAATGGGGTACGGCCTTTATTATCCCTTGCATTTACTGAAGAACCTTCTTTTATGAGTAATTCAGCCAGGTTTTTATTAGAATAGCGTGATGCTGAATGTAAAGGAGTTTCACCATTATTATCCCTTACATTAACATCTGCTCCATTGGATATCAACAATTCTGCTATTCCTTTACTGTCATAATCGGGTTCTACGTAACCATACTTATCGGCATAAGGATTACCGGGATCATGTATAAGTCGTCTTACAGTTGTTGAATATAAAGGAGTTCTTCCACTATTATCTCTTGAATTTACTGAAGCACCTTTAGATATTAACAGAGCGGCTATTTCTCTGTTCCCTGCCATGTGTAAAGGAGTCTCTCCTTGATTATCCTGAACATTTACGAGAGCTCCTTTGGAAAGAAGCAATTCTGTAACTTCTTTACTTGAAGACATATGTAGAGGAGTCATACCATTATTATTTTTAGCATTTACGCTAGCACCTTTAGCAATAAGTAATTCAGTAAGTTCCTTATGGCCGTATTTTGCAGCAAAATGTAAATGAGTTGAACCATCCAGAAATTTTCCTTTTACATTAACTCTTTTGAGCTGTGGGTCACTTTTTATGAGTGTATCAATACAGGTTTTTACATCTTCAGGTTTTTGAACATAATATAAAACCATCCAGGCTTCTGTATTTTTAGGATCCACTTCTACAGCTTTACGAAAACATGTAATTGCTTCAGTATATTTCTTTTGTTCATAGAGATCTTTTCCCTTTTTGACCCAATCTTTAGCCGTATCTTTAGACTTTTCAGCCCCTCTTACAGGCATAAAAGTGACCATGAGTAAAAGTGTAATAATTATAATTTTTTTAAAATTCATAAAGACCCCCTCTTTTCTCTGGTTTTAAAATCGTTATTTCATCAATCCTTTATATAGCCCTTACTATACATAAGTTCTGCATTTAAAAGAGCTGCTCCTGCTGCTCCTCTTATAGTGTTATGACTCAGAATAACCATTTTTACATCCAGAAGAGGACATAATCTTATTCGTCCGACAACTGTAGCCATACCTTTTTCTTCCATAAGATCAACCCTGGATTGTGGTCTGTCCGGTTCACTCTTTACTATTATGGGATGTTCAGGAGCAAGGGGTAACTTTAATCTCTGTGGTTCTCCTTTGAAATCCTGAAGAACTCTTATGATTTCCTCTATAGAGGCTTTTTTATTAAGTTTTACTGAGATACAACAGAGATGTCCATCTATAACAGGTACTCTGTTACAATGAGCACTTATAAGTATATCTGCATTTACTATTCTATCATCTTCATATTTCCCGAGTATTTTCAGTGGTTCCTGCTCTGCTTTTTCCTCTTCTCCTCCAATATAAGGAATTATATTTCCAAGTATATCAAGACTGGCCACACCGGGATAACCTGCTCCGCTAATGGCCTGCATGGATACTAAAAGAACTTTCTCCACGCCAAATTTATCCATTAAAGCCTTCAGCACAATTGTAACTCCCATAATAGTACAATTAGAATTTGTAATTATAAATCCACCTGATTTTTTATAAGACTCCTGATTTTTAACCACTTCTAAATGCTCTGGATTAACCTCTGCACTCATAAGGGGAACATGTCTATCCCACCGATGGTTTTTAGAATTACTTACTACTATATAACCGAGACCGGCCAGGTCCTCTTCTATTGGGCCTGCTACAGAACTATCAAGTCCTGAAAAAAGGAGTTTACAATCTAAAGGAGGCTTACAATCTTTTACCTTTATTTTTCTGGCATAAGAGGGTATATCTGCACTGATTTTCCACCTTCCTGATACAGAATCTTCATAGTTTTTACCAGAACTCTTTTCTGATGCACAGAGTTCGGTTACTTCGAAAAATGGATGATTTTCAAGTAATTGTATAAATCTCTGTCCTACAGTACCTGTGGCACCTAAAACTCCTGCTTTTATCTTATTCATCACTTACTCCTATTCTTCTGGAACAGCTCTGATTTTATTCAGTATTCTTCTTAGTAATACCTTGACTTTTTCAGGATCAGAAACATTAAGAGAAAGGGCCTTTTCTATATATTCAACGGCTCCATTATTATCGCCTGTTTCCAGTAAAGCATTGGAAAAAGTATAATAATTCCAGAGATTATCAGAGTATTTTTCAATAAGTTCAAAGAAAATCTCTTTACCTTCCTTAATCTGTCCTGATAAAAGAAGGACTTCTCCTTTGATTCTAAGGATCTCTTCAAGAAATTTACTTCCTTTATGTTCTTTATCATATTTAATTAATTCATTGCAGAACAGGAGAGCTCTCTGATAATTTCCAATTCTTTTGTAATAATCTATAACCCTGAAAAATAAATCTATATAATCCAGTTCCTCGTCTTGTTTATAAAGTACCATCTCTAAAATCTCAATTGCCTCATTTTCCCTGTTCCGGGATATGAGCTTTTCAGCCATTTCAAGTCTTTCTTTTGAAGAAGCCTTCATTATATCATCTCTTGTGACAGTAAAAACCTCCTCTTTTTTTTCTTCTTTTTTCTTATTATTTACCTGTTTACGATGGGGAATTCCTTCTTGCTGTACCATGCCCATCATCATCATCTGAGGTAAACAGCAATCTTTAAATTTGGCTCCACTGCCACAGGGACAGGGTTCTGTTGCTCTTACTACTTTCATAAAATATTATACCTCCTAATTTATTATAAACAATCTGCTTTCACCTGTTGCTAAAGGGTGATTACCGATTGCTGAATGCTCATAAAATATCTGATCTAAAATAAGAACTTCTTATAAGAGGACCGGAAATTATTTTCTTCATACCAAGCCTTTCACCTTCCTCCCTGAAAACCTCGAATTCTTCGGGAGTAAGGTAGCGATGAACAGGTAAATGCTCTTTTGAAGGAGATAAATACTGTCCTATTGTTAATATATGACAACCGGCTTTTATAAGATCTTTTATTACTGCCATAATCTGAACTTTTGTTTCTCCAAGACCTGCCATAATACCTGATTTTATTACAATATCTCTTGATATTCCGGCAGCTTTTCTTATTAAATCTATAGATCTTTCATAGATGGCTTCAGGTCTGACAGAATGATATAATTCCGGAACAGTTTCAATATTATGATTTAAGACATTTACTTCAGAAGATAAAACCAATCTTAAGGCATCTTCATTTCCCTGGAAATCAGGTATTAAAGTCTCAATCTTTGTTTCAGGAGAAATTTTTTTAATTGCCCTTATAGTCTTTGCAAAATGTTCTGCCCCTCCATCACAGAGATCATCCCTTGTTACTGAAGTTATTACTGCATATTTTAAATTTAACTTTGAAATTGTCAGGGCAACATTTTCTGGTTCACAGGGATCAACCTGTTCAGGCACACCATGAGAGACAGCACAGAACCGGCAGTTTCTTGTACAGATATTACCCAGTATCATAAAAGTTGCCTTACCACAGGAAAAACATTCACCTATATTAGGACATCTTGCTTCTTCACATACAGTATGAAGATGCATTTCTTTCAGAATACTAATAAGTTTTCTGTAATTTTCCCCGGAGGGAAGTCTGGTCCTGAGCCATGGGGGCTTTGGTTTTAGTAATTTCACAATAATCTATCCTTTGATGAAGATCTTCATAGACAATTTCTTCTAAGCCAACATTAAAAACTTTTGAAAAATTATCAATTATTATACCAGAAACTTCTGATAGAGAAAACTCCCTGTCCATAATTTTTTTCATAGAAGTTACACCTGCATTATAAAGTCCGCAGGCTCTGATCATATTAAATCCTGAAAGGTCAGTATTTATATTAAGAGTAAATCCATGAAATGTAATCCATTTTCTGATACCAATACCAATAGAAGCAATTTTATCCTGCCCTATCCATACACCATGATTTAAAGGATTTCTTGTACCTTTAATTGAGTAAAATTCAAGTGTCAGAATAATAACTTCTTCTAATTTTTCTATAAATTCCTTTACTTTTAATTTATACTCACAAAGATTAATTATAGGATAAACCACTAACTGACCATAACAATGATAGGTTACATCTCCTCCCCGCTCAACAGATAATACAGGAATTTTCCTGTTTTTCAGTTCTGCTTCAGAAATTAAAATATTATCTCTTTTACCTCTATGACCCAGTGTTATAACAGGAGGATGTTCTACAAGAATAAGTATATCAGTAAACTTCTCTTTTACTAATTTATTCTGCAATTCACGGCATTTTTCATAATCACTTAAACCCAATTTAAGATAATACATATATGAATATTCTTTTTATCGATTTAACTACCTTCAAATTAAGATAATAATTTTATAGTTGATTTTATAAAGGGAAAAGTAAATTTAACTAGAAATTATCATAATAATTAAAATACAAAACATAAAGAGGTTGTTTGTATGGCTAAAGTTTGGATAAATCCTGCTTTTAAAGATACTTATAAAAAAGAAGAACCCCTTAAAGAGCAGATAAAAAAACCAAAAGAAAATAAGAAAACTTATGTAAAGAAAACAAAAAAAGACTTTCCCCAGACCAAGAAAATTGTCCACTCAGAAAATTATTTTAACAAAAGAATTAGAGAAAATGATATTGTAGAATTTACTTTTATTAATAATATGACTCTTGTAGGCAGTATAGAATGGTTTAATCAGAGATATATAAAAATAAAAGAAGCTAAAACCAGTGATGATATTCTTATAGACAGACGTCCTATAAAGTATATAAAAAAGTATGAATCAGTAAAGAGTGAAGAGTGAGAATACTTTGGTACTGTTCTGTAATAGCTGTGGAAGTCAGAATAAAGAAGAAGCAAGATTTTGTTCCTACTGTGGAAATAAGCTTGTTATTATAACAGAAGGTGGCACATTGGCTTTTCATACTCTTCTGGATCGGAGATATAAGATCATAAGGCTTATAAAATCCGGTGGAATGGGGGCTGTCTATGAAGCTATAGATGAACGTTTCGGAGATAGATGTGCTGTTAAAGAGATGTGCCTTCAATATTTTCTTCCGGAAGAAAGAAAATATCTCACCGATAAATTTCGTCAGGAAGCCAGAATATTAAGAACCCTTCATCACAGAAGTCTCCCGAGAGTAATAGATTATTTTACCGAACATGGAAGATATTATCTTGTAATGGATTTTGTAGATGGAGAAGATTTAGAGACAGTTCTGGAAAAAACAGGTGGAAAGGGATTGGATGAAAAAAAAGTAATAAAATATTCTATTGAAGTTTTAGATGTATTATCATATCTTCATAATTATACACCTCCCATACTATACAGAGATTTAAAACCCTCCAATATTATGGTAAGAAAAACAGATGGAAAGGTTATGCTGGTAGATTTCGGCATAGCAAGAGCTATATCTCAGGAGACACCGACTCCTCAGACAAGAGTAGGAACACCCAATTATGCAGCACCTGAGCAATTTAAAGGACAAAATGAACAGAGAAGTGATCTCTATTCTCTTGCTGCCACTATGCATCATCTGATTACAGGGCAGATACCTGTTCCCTGTGCCTTACCTCCCATAAGAAATATAAAAAATAATGTATCGGAAAAATTAGAAAGGATTTTATTAAAAGCCCTCAGCATTGAACCGAATAACAGATATGCTTCAGCAGAAAAAATGAAGGAAGCTCTCAGAGGTTTGTTTTCAGAAGAAACTGTTGCAGGAGTAAATAGAGACAGAGTATGCCTTGCACCTGAACGGGAAGTGAACGGTATGATTTTTATACCTGCCGGTGAATGTATACTTGGAAGTAATGAGGAAAACAAAATGGAATATCCTGAACACAGAGTTTATCTGGATGCCTATTATATAGATAAATATCCTGTTACAAACAGAGAATATTCGGAATTTACTAAAGCTACAGGTTACAGAAGTAAAGGTAACTGGAGAACTTATTTTACAGAGAATGCCATGGAACATCCTGTTACTGGAATAACCTGGTTTGATGCTAAAATTTATGCTGAATGGAAAGGAAAACTTCTCCCTACAGAAGCCGAATGGGAGAAAGCTGCAAGAGGTTCTGAAGGTCATATTTATCCCTGGGGTAAGGAAGATGAGAAAAATAAATGTAATAATCAGCAGATGGATAGTCTGGATGCAGTTGCCAGTATGATCAATATGAGTGATGGCCGGGGGACTACCCCTGTAGACACTTTTCTGGATGGATCCAGTATATATGGTGTTATGGATATGGCAGGAAATGTAAAAGAATTTTGTTCAGACTGGTATTCGCCTTATTATTATACTTCTCCTAATATCATAAGAAAAAATCCCAGTGGTCCAGAGGAAGGTGAATATAAAGTAATTAAAGGAGGTTCATGGAAATGTGATGTTACAGTATGTAAAGGCAGTTCCAGAGATAAATATAATCCCTATAACGGAGCTACAGATATCGGTTTTAGATGTGTTCTCCATATAAAAAAAGGAGCATTAATGAATGATTACAGAAAAAGGTAAACCCTATCCACTGGGGGCTCATATTGTAAACAGGGCAGGTGTTAATTTTGCCCTCTTTTCAAAAAATGCAACAGGAGTAGAATTATTGCTTTTTAATTTTCAGGAAGATACCAGTCCTTCTTATATATTCAAACTGGATCCTTTGAATAATAAAACAGGAGATCTATGGCATATATATGTTCACGGTATAGGTCATGGCCAGCTTTATGGTTACAGAGTTTCCGGGAAATATGCCCCTCATAAAGGACATATATTCAATCCTAACAAACTCCTTACAGACCCTTACGCGAAATCCGTATCAGGTGATTATAACTGGGAAAAAGAAGAAGCTTTTGCTTATGAAAAAACCTCACTCTTTAAAGAAAAATCCTTCAGTAAAAAAGATAATATAGGAGCTACTGTAAAAAGTGTTGTTATAGATGATTCTCTGTTTGACTGGACAGGAGATAAACTTCTCCGATATCCCCTGTCAGACTGTATAATATATGAAATGCATGTAAGAGGTTTCACTTTACATCCCTCTTCAGGTGTTAATTATAAAGGTACCTTCAGTGGTGTTATAGAAAAAATTCCCTATCTAAAAGAACTGGGTATTACTACTGTAGAATTTATGCCGATTCATGATTTTAATGAAAATGAAAATATCAGATATAATCCTACTACAGGAGAAAAACTAAAAAATTACTGGGGATACAGTACACTTTCATTCTTTGCTCCTTACAGATGGTATAGTACAAATACTACTCCAGGTATAGAGGTTACAGAATTTAAAGAAATGGTTAAGGAACTTCATAAAGCAGACATAGAGGTTATACTGGATGTTGTCTATAATCATACAGGAGAAGGTAATATAGAAGGTCCTTTCTGCAGTTTCCGCGGCCTTGACAATAAAATATATTATATGCTTGATCCTTACAATAACTATAGAAACTATTCAGGATGTGGAAATACTGTTAACTGCAATCATCCTGTAGTAAAACAGCTTATCCTGGACAGCCTTCGTTATTGGGCAGCAGAAGTGCATATAGATGGTTTTCGTTTTGATCTGGCTACTATTCTGGGAAGAGACCCTGCTACCGGTGCATGGCTTGGAAGACATAGTATTTTAAATGATATACAGAAGGATCCTTTATTGTCCGGTGTTAAATTGATTGCTGAAGGTTGGGATGCAGGGGGACTTTATAAAGTAGGAGAATTTCCTGAAGAATGGGCAGAATGGAATGGGAAATACCGCGATCATATAAGAGCCTTCCTGAAAGGAGATAGTGGTCTTGCAGGGACTATGGCAACCCGCATAAGCGGAAGCTCAGATCTTTATCAAAGAGGAGGTAGAACACCCAATCACAGTATAAATTTTATTACCTGTCATGATGGATTTACTATGCGCGATCTTGTCTCCTACAACTGGAAACACAATGAGGAAAATGGAGAAGAAAATAGAGATGGAACAGATACCAATTTGAGCTGGAACTGTGGAGTAGAAGGTGAAACAGATAATTTTCAGATAAACAAACTTCGTATAAGACAGGTTAAGAATTTTGTTACTGTCCTGATGCTCTCTCAGGGAACACCCATGATACTTAGTGGAGATGAAATGTTTAAAACCCATAAGGGTAATAATAATCCTTACTGTCAGGATAACGAATTGAACTGGCTTGACTGGAAGGAACTGAAAAAACATAAGGAAATTTTCCGATTTTTTAAAGAGGTCATAGCTTTCAGAAAAGCTCATCCTGCTTTAAGAAGGAAAGATTTCTTTACAGGCCTTGAGCACAATAAAGACGGTATAAGTGATATTACCTGGCATGGTATAAAACCATATCGCCCTGACTGGTCATATGAATCCCGTTCTATTGCCTTTATGATAGATGGTAGAAAGGAAGAAACCGGTTATCACGAAGATGATAACTGCATTTATGCTGCAGTGAATGCTTACTGGAAACCTCTGGAATTTGAATTACCCTATCCGGGGAAGGAAAAATTCTGGTACAGAGTGATTGATACTGCCCTGGTATCTCCTAAAGATATATTACCACAGGGAAAAGAAGTAAAAATAAGAAAGACTAGTTATAAGGTACAGGGACGGTCAGTAGTAGTTTTCATTTCGTGAAGAAATTAAGTTACTTATCTAACATATGCTTCAAATACCATGGTCAGATTTAAATCTAAAATTAAATAAACTGGTTTTGGAAGAACTTAATAAATGGCCTTTACCATTATCTGTAAGAATGGCTTCTTTACTGGAAGAAGAAATAGAAAAAAAAGTTCTCTCTACAGTGGCTTTCCTGAATTTTCTATCTTTTTTTCTTGGTTCCCTTCTAATTGCTCTCTACATTAATGAACCGCAACAAAAATTTGAGAATAATAATCTCAACAGATTGATAGTGGAAAAATTCTTTACTAAACCTCCTTCTACAAGTGAGTGGATAAGTATTATAAGAGAAAGTTTAAAATATTGTAAAGATGAGAAGGATTTCTTTATACCGGAACTGCAGCAGTTTTTTTGTGGTATTTCTGACCCTCTTGAAGTAATTGAAAAAGTAAGGATTACAGGTATAGATAAAGAAAAGGGTTTATTAGAAGAGTTAAATTCCTTTCGTCTCTGTATTGAAAATTATAAAAATATATCAGCATATCTAAAAAAATATGACATAAATCATGAAGTAAAAAATAAGGAAACCTTAATTAAAGGTTATGAACTAGTTCTTCCTTTTGTTCTGGCTAACTTATACCGCCTTATTTACGGATTACGTTTTTTTTCTGATTATCAGTTATTTTATATTAAAAATTTAAAAAAAGAAGTGGCAGAGATCTCTCTCTACTCTTTTCCTGAACCTTCCTGTGTTGAAGTAAATATAACTGAATTAGAAAGAGACTTTGCTCCCCATATCTTTCTTTATAAACTTTTCCTCGGAAGAGTAATAAAAACAGCAGAAAACTCATCCGTATCTCCTGTAACTACAGTTAAAACTGCGGAACTTAATCCCCTGTTCATTAACTGGGAGAAGGAGAGTACATATCTGCCTCATAGTTTTCTCTTCTGGAGAAAAAAGCACACTATATTTATAAGAGATATAATAAGCCAGAAAGGGAAGAAAGAGATAGATCATATTGATACATGTGAAGGTCTCAGGGCGATTTTCAGAGAGCTAAAAAAGAGACTCCATATGCCACTGGAAGATGAGACAGAAAGAGAAGAGAGCGTAACTCTTTTACAGTCTAAAGAAAGATACAGGATACTACGTAAGGAGATATATACCCTTCTGAATATAACAGAGGAGATAGACGGAAAAAAAGAGGATAAAATCATTCCTCTCACAGTAAGTCTGGTTTCCACAGAAGAGGAAGAAAACCAGAATAAATCAGAAAGACTTTCTCTCAGGGAGGCAGTAAAAAAACAGTGGAATAAAAAGGGGAAATGGCATTGTCTCCTTCTCGGTGAAAGGGGTAGTGGAAAAACTGTATCTCTTTTAAAGCTCTGGGAGAGTTTTCTTGCCGTAAAAGGACCTGTGCCTATATTTTTAAGTCTTAACAAGTATAACAGGGAGGAACAAAACTCTATATGGGAGAGGATTTCCCTGGAGTACCGAAATCAGATCTATAGTGACAGAGAACAGATGATTATGAAAAAACATTTTATGAAAGTAAGAAAAGTATATATCTGTGACAAATCATCTCTCAGCTCCTTTTATTACAGTCTGAAGAAATATGTAATGGAAAGTGATACAATAAAATGGAGAGAGTATCCATCAGTTATTCTGATTCTGGATGGTTTAAATGAAATAAGGAATAATAAATCGGACTTCCTGTCCTGTCTGAAGACTCTCACTGAATTGAAAGGTCTTCAGATAATAATCTCCTCAGATGAAACTTTAAACCTGCCGGACTTTCAGATCTTAAAACTTGAAGAGCTTGATGATGAAAGGATAAAAACATTTATGTCCTGCCGGGGAATAGATTTTACTATTGAACTGGTAAAGAAAATCCCTCTTCTGAGAAATCCCATGATATTAACTCTCTACTGTTATATAGAAAAAACCGCAGGCATGAGATCAACAAAAGAAATTTCTGACTTTATTCCCCATCCTCGATACAGAGGAGAGATACTGCATAATTTTATCATTTCTTTCCTTGTCCGAATGGCTCAGATTAAGCCATCAGAGAAGTTCTGGCATAATTTATGTATAAAACAAATCCTTCCCAGAGCAGGTTATGAAATGGAAAAAAATGGTTTTTTAGATATAACCTGTGAAAGGCTTATAGAAATTATCAATGAAGAATTGCATTCTATCAGAAATATGACACAAGAAAATACTATAAATAAAGAACCTGAAGAAATCATAAAGATGTTTAAAGAAATTTTCTTTCTATTGAGAGAAATATCTGGACATACTTATACCTTCATTCATGAAGATTTTAGAGATTATTTCGCCGCTTTGTATATAAAACAGAAGATAAAAGAGAGAATTGATTTACAGGTAAGCTCTTTCCCTGAATTGTCTTACCGGTTATTGGGAGTATATTTGAGAAGTATCCTGGGAGAACTTACAGGAGAACCGAAAAGAAGTCCTTTTATTAAAGGCACTTACAGGGAAGGAGAATTAAAAGAGACCCTTCTGGATCTCGCCCTTAATTTATTAAAACATAAAGAAAAGAGAGTCGGAGATTATAGTATATTAAATATTATAGAAATATTGAAAGAAAAAAGAGTGGATTTAAGTAATACCCTTCTTTATTGTCTTGACCTCAGAAATGTCTTTTTAAATAATGTAAAACTCGGCCATGGTGAGATAGATGGAAAATATAGAGGATCTGTTCTGAAAGGAAGCAAAGTTAAGTCTTCTACTTTTTTCCCTCCGGAAAAGAATAAAACAATGGAGGTTAGAAATGTAACGTACAGTCCTGATGGTAAGAGACTTCTCTCAGGAGGTATGGATAAAACCATAAAGGAATGGGATGTCTCTAAAGGTAAATGTTTGAGAATTTATGAAGGACATAAAGGTTGGATCACTTCTGTAGATTATAGTCCTGATGGCAGGAGACTTATTTCGGGAAGTGATGACAAAACAATCAGGGAATGGGATGTTTTTACAGGTGAATGTATAGGGCTTTACCGTGGTCATACCCACTGGATTACCTCAGTTCATTACAGTCCTGACGGTAAAAAGCTTGTCTCAGGAAGCAGTGATAAAACAATCAGAGAATGGAATATACTTACAGGAGAGTGTATAAAGACCTATAGAGGCCATAACCACTGGGTCAATTCAGTACATTACAGCCCTGGTGGGAAAAAGATTATATCAGGAAGCAGTGATGAAACAGTGAGAGAATGGAATATACTTACAGGGGAATGTATAAGGACATATGTTGATTCCCATAAAATTACATCAGTAAACTACAGTTCAGACGGCAAGAAAATTATTTCTGGTAATAGCAGTGGAAGAATAAAAGAATGGCATGGAGATACTGGTGAATGTCTGAGAATTTATGAAGGACATTTCGGGAGGATCAGCTCTGTAAGCTACAGTCATGATGGGGCAAAAATTCTTTCAGCCAGCCAGGATGGAACAATCAGGGAATGGAATACTACTACAGGAGAATGTCTGAGAACTTATGAAGGACATAGCTCATGGGTTAATAGTGTTCATTACAGTCCTGATGGCAGCAGGGTTGTTTCAGGTGGTGAAGATAAAACAATCAAAGAATGGAATGTTTTCACAGGTGAGTGTATTAGATCAATTCTGAATATTCCCGGTCTCCTCCTTCAGGGAGTAGATATGTCAGAAGTACATCCTGATTCGGAATTAATTGAAGAAGAAGTAGAATTACTTAAATATTACGGAGCAATTCTCTAAGTACCGCAACAGGCAAGTTAGTATCCATCTCACAAGTCTGTCCCTGTCCGGACTCTTACGCAAAATCTATGATTCTGTTACAATGAAATCTGTTATTACAGAATATATAGTTTTGTATTTATTTAAGTTATAACTTTCTCCTTTGTGGGCATATCTTTTGCTCCAGAGCTCGGACAGGGACAGGTGTATATGTTTTTTGGATACTTTTTTACCTGTTGCGGTACTAATTACAATTGATGAATAATTGGTATTACCCACATAACCTATAATCCAGCCCTGAGATTATGAAAAAATGAAATTCTCCGCAGAACAAAAAGATGTCGTAGTTAAAGGAAGATTTGACAGGTAACTACTTATAATCATTCATGTTTTTTGGAGTAGCCTCAAGTCTGTTTATTAATAAACTTGATAGCCCTTTGGTATTAGTGATATGGAATGATTCTCTGCCTTATTAGATATATAGGTCTACGTGAGTCTTTTCTATATTCAGTTATGCTGCAACTGTTGATATTTTTGTTTATTAAATTCATAAGAATAATAAACTTTAATACCTTTGTTCAGTGCATATTCTTTAACATCCGGGGATGATGTCATATGAGTAACAATAAGAGGGACTATTTTTTCTTTAAAGACTCCTTCAAATCTCTTTAATTTTTTTCTTATAAATTCATCAACTTAAATGTTTATTAGTAAAATCCTGTTGTTTTACTACTTCCTTAAGAATGATTTCAGTTTTTTCCTGTCGTTTTACTACTTCCTGAAGAATTATCTCCGTTTTCTTCTGAGCCTGTGCAAGTTCTTCAATTCTTACTTCCGTTTTCTTCTGAGCCTGTGCAAGTTCTCCGATAGTAACAGACAATTCCTTAACTATATTTTTTAATTCCGTAAATTCATCTTTTAATTCTTTAAACCCTGTTTTAGTGACAGTATTTTGAAGCTCTTCATACATTCTTCCCATTATTTCAACGATCTTTTTAGCAGATTTACTGTCCATAGTTTCGCTCAGTTCCTCATACATTTTTAAAGTATTTATCACAGAATCACCTCCTTTTATTTTAATAATAACATTTATATTGTTATCAATCAATATATTTCTATAATCTAACCTGGTTTGAGATTTTTTTAAAATATAAATCTGTTACCGACTTTTTACTTCCAGGTTTTACTTCCCTGTGATAACCTGTAAATAGAATAAAAATTTTAAGGAGGTAATATAAATGATAACCGGAGTTTCTAACAACAGAAAACTTGCAAAACAAATTTTAGCCCCGGCAACAAAAAAAGATGAAGAGTATTTTTTCGCAAATGACAGAATAACTCTTTCATTGAATAGTTCTAATGGAAGGGAGGAAGAAGGTAAAAAAACTTCTCCTGTGGGAAAAATAGAGGAACCCTCTGTTTCTATTGATCAATTAATAAAGGAAAAGCAGATGGAACTTAAATACAGGGAAGGACAATTAAGAACTTATGAGTTTTTCCATAAACCCATTCATAAATGGAACTCAATCTATATAGGTGGAAAAGAACTTGAAGATATACATGGAGGAATAAAATTTATAAAGTATGAAATAGAGAAAATTAAATCTGAATTAAAGGATCTCATCCTTCAAAAGATTAAACCATCTATTTCTACACTGCCTGATGAAGTTGTTAAATATTTTAAGACAGTAGATTTTGATATTATCCCGGAAGAACTCGATAAAATCGGGAAAATTTACAGCAATCTGAAAGAAAATGAAAGCCCCATGAAAATTAAAGGAAACAATATAGTAACCCTTGAGGGAAGTGAAATATGGCAGGAAATGAATAGAATGCTTGATCTAAAAGAGGCTCCTCCAAAAATAGAAATAGATCTTCAATATCAGTTCTTAGAAGATCCTCACATATATAATAAAGTAAAAAATGCCATAAAAAAAGGTCATAAAGTAAGAATTATGATTGATCCGGGTAATGGTATTACACATATAAAACGTCTCAAATATAAAGATGCCTCCGGATATTATAATTGTTTGCAGACTCTTTTGACTTTTCAGAAAGAGTTTGAAAAAGGTAATTTTGGAATATGTGTGGCTAAAAAAGATAACTTAACAGATACTATGCATAAAGAACTTCTCAGGGTAGGAGACAGAGTCCTTACAGGAGGAATAAATTGTAATAAAGGTTCGGGAGAAAATGCCTCCTACGCTATGTTAGTAGAAGGACCTGCAGCAAAAACCCTTATAGAAGGATTTAAGAAAAATATAGAAGATTCTAAAGGAAAAACAATAGAGGAAATTTATGGTGCTGATTTGGAGCTATTAAAAG